>Ga0102941_1000134_pt1 | contig 30643 bp, 24 predicted proteins | sample SalPonR2_C_D2_MG_FD_79281 | JGI IMG/M metagenome (GOLD analysis project Ga0102941, IMG submission 79281) | Salt pond soil microbial communities from South San Francisco under conditions of wetland restoration - Salt Pond MetaG R2_C_D2_MG | ecosystem: Environmental > Aquatic > Marine > Intertidal... | reverse complement strand
TGCTATTAAATTAGCGCGTGCTTCTACCGGTAAAGAGAAGATAATATACTGTAAAGATTCCTTTCACGGTAAAAGTTATGGCTCACTGTCAATAACCGGCCGTGATAAATATCAAAAACAGTTTAACCCCTTATTACCAGCCACAGAGGAAGTGCCTTTTGGTGATATAAAGGCCTTAAAAGAAAAACTAAATTCAAGTGACAATATAGCTGCTATAATTTTAGAACCAATTCAGGGTGAGGGTGGAGTGATTGTTCCTCCCGAAGGTTATCTCAAAGAGGTAAGAGATTTATGTGACAAAAATGAGGTTCTAATGATCTTAGATGAAATACAGACGGGTTTAGGTAGAACCGGACGACTCTTTGCAGCAGACCATGAAGGAGTAGTACCCGATATTATGTGTCTTGCTAAGTCTTTAGGCGGGGGAATTGAACCGGTTGGTGCCTATATTTCAAAACCAGCTGTTTGGAAAAAAGCCTACGGCAGTATGGAAAGTGCTTTACTACACACCTCTACCTTTGGAGGAAATGCCCGGGCTTCTGCAGCAGTGATTGCTTCCTTAAATTATATATTAGAAAATGATTTGAGTGAAGAAGCTGCTGAAAAAGGTGAATACTTCTTAAAAGAACTTAAGAAATTTGAAGATAAATATGACTTAGTTAAAGAAATTAGAGGTAAGGGTCTAATAATCGGTATTGAATTTAATCAACCGGATCCCGGTCTCTTAGATAGGCTATCTGGTGGTTTAGTCAGTAAGTTTTCGGCTGAATATATGGGAGCAATGGTAGCGGGTTCTTTAAACAATGATTACAGAATTATCACTGCCTATACTTTAAATAATCCGAATGTAATTAGACTGGAACCACCTTTAACTGTGAGTTATGAACAGATTGATTATGTAGTAGATTCACTTAAAGATATTTTTGAAAATAATAGTAATTTATTCAACCTAACTATGAAAAGCGCCCAGACGGCAATTAAGAACTTTTTTAATTAAAAAGATACAAAAAATGATAAGTTATTACCCGGCAGTTAAGGCTGCCGTCTTTTTTTTGCACTAAAGTGCTAAAAATTTACATTATTAAGAAGGTATTACCAATTAAGACATCAAAGGTGTTACTGTACTAAAAATTTTAATAAATGAGATTGGAGTGAATTCATTGCACAAACACAGTAAAAAACTTGTCTTATTGGTCTTAGTCATTTTATTATTATTTACATCTTTGGGGGAGATAAGAGCGGCATATTTTACAGGTTATTTAGATTTAAAGTTAAAAAAAGAAATAGAAAGTGACGTATCATTTTTTCTAAAAGATAATTTAGCTCAAAGAATAGACTATATGTTGAAATATGATAGTCAAACTACTGCAGACAATAACTACAATAAAAGAGATAGCTATCTAGACAATTCAATTTTAATTAACGATCTAAGTGAACAAAAGGAATACTTCAAAGCAAATTATAAGAAGTATAGTTTGCTTTACGGGGAATATAACATGCAAATTAAAAACCCCATATTTTCAGATTACTATGACAAAGAGTCAGGCGTTAAATTATCATCTGAGGGAACAAAAAATAAGCTGGCTGTCTTTTTAAGTAAAGACGGGGATATTTCTAAAACAGACAAAGTATTAAACCCCAATTATTCAGTAATATTTTTAAGCAGCCGTGATATTAGAAAAGATTCCCTGAGAATCTATGTTAATATTTTAAATAAAGAAAATAGATTGGTTAAAATAGCGGTCCTCGGAGAAGATAAAGACTATACAGTTGATTATTTAAATGGACGAATTTCCTTTAATCCCGTAATATTTTTCTTAAATAATCCCAAATATAATTATGAATTGATCATTAATTATAAAATAAAAGGAAATACAATTAAGAATTTAAATAAAGGTTACCACTATAGTAATAAAATACTGCCTAAAACTAATCTCAAGGTTTATGAAGTAAGGGAAGATAAAAAAAGATCTACAACAGGCTCAGTTTTAAAATTTACACCTGATAATAATCAAAAATATATATTAGAATATCAGAGGATAGAAGAAAGGGAAAATAATACAAATTTAAGTATTAACAATGGGCATCAATATATTAAAGATCCTATTAGAAAAAAGACAGAGGAAAAGAAAGGCATAAAATTCAAAAAAAGTTTTAATGATAATATTATCTTAACAGGATATAAGTTAAAAACCATTTTTCAAAGTAAAACAAACAGGTATATAGAGGATGAACAAAAGCTAAAATATATAACAAAGCTAAGTAAAAAGCTAAAAACAGATTTATCCTATTGGGTGCGGCAAAATAATCTTGAGAGAAAGGAGCATCAATATAAAGCTCATTTCAAGAGCAAATTAAATTCCAACTTAAAATTAGATACTACCTATCTTGAACAGTATGATAGTCTAGATAGAACTTTAAAAAAGAGTCTAGATAATTTTTTTGGCTATCAATTTTCAGAAAATTCATACATATACTGGGGTTATTTACATAATCTGACAACTAAGAAAGGTTATGGCCAGTATGGACTGGAATTTAAAACAGCTGGACAAAGTACAATCAAGTATAAAAATAAAGTAATCGATACTGAATATCGAAAAGAAAGTTATCAATACAAACAGGATAAGGGTTTTGAGTTATTTAAGTACGTTAAATGTAAATTAGATAATAATCAATTTGTCAAAAAGAGTCAGGGAATTAAATATCCTATAAATGAGCGGAGCTTTTTATCCTTAATTAAAAATGAATATAATCAGTTAGATATTAACACAGAAAACATTGTTAAGTATCAGCTGCGGTTTAACAATAAAATGGCAGCCGGTATAAATTTCTTAGAGTATCGAGTTCAAGCAATTAATGAAAAAAGATTGGGTTTAAGAGGTACTTTAAATTATGAAATTAAAGATAATAAAGTAAGTCTTAATTATGAACAGCTTAAAAACAGATCTAGTCTTTATCAAAAACAAAATTATGACATATCATTAAAAAAAGTAATAGGGCCTGATATATTAATCCAGCTTTTAGTAAGCGAAAACAATGAAAAAGATAGGTTAAGAAAATTTAAAAGTAATAATAGGAAACATATATTTAATTTTAAGTATCGCCCTATAAACAAAGCATATAAATTTTATTATAAGTACCACTACTCAGAAAGTTTTAATAAAGAGGGCGAAGTAATTAATAAGGAAGTTATTAATGAAAATAATCTTAATTTCATATACCAATTAAATAAGAAATTATCCTTAAATACAAACTTACAGAAATATATAATAAAACAAAATATAAATAACAATCTTATAGAGAATATGTTCAGTTTAAATAGCTATGGGTTAAGCTATAACTTTGCAAAAGAATATTTTCTAAAATTAGAATATAAAACATTTATTGAAGGGATTAATAATGAAAAGCAACCCGGTTATTTAATTGGGATTAAAAGACGACTTAAAGAAAACTTGTATATAGGTTTAGAATATAATTTTACAGACTTTAATAATGAACTGATCGGTTTAGATCAAAAAACAAAAGGACTTTCTTTAAACATTAACTATAATTGGTAAATGAGAGGAGTAATCATAATGAATTCATTTGAAAAGATTATAACATTAATTATTATACTGACTTTAACAGTAACATTTTTTACTACAGATGTTTTCAGCCAAGAGTACCTTGATTTAAGTAGTTTCATTAGTATAAACGGCGGTAACTGGTTATTAAGTTCAGGCAATACTTCAGTAATGCAGTTAAACAAAACCAGTATAGATTATTATTACCTATTTGATAAAGAACTAGAAAATGAAATAATTACTGGTACCATAAAGGTTAATAGTTCTACCTATGATAATGATACAATCGGATTGGTTTTCGGATATAAAGATATTAATGATTCCTATATATTTTCCTGGGATAATGGAGGTATTCACGGCAAAGGACAGCTTTTTTACCATAAAGATAGGGATTTTGATCATACAGCCGTTCCCGGTGAATTACTATTTGATGGAAGAGCAGCCGGTACAGGCTGGGTAAAGGGTAGGGAGTATGAATTTAAGGCTACTTATCTAAGAGATCATTTCAAACTAAGTATCAATGGGAAAGAGATAATAAATATAGCAGGTGAATTTCCCAAAGGTAAATTCGGTTTTTTCTGTTTCTCCCAGGGTAAAGTAAATTTTTCTAATATCTTAATTAGTTCGGCCGACCATTTAATTGAACCACCCGAACCTACCATTGAAGAAATGGATAAACCGATTAGAATAAGAGCAAATACCAAAGAAAAAAAAGTGAAGGAACAATTAAGCCCATCTTATCTTGCTTATCAGATTTTAAATAGCTCTGAATATGAGTTAAGTAAAGCAAAAATAGATATATATTTAGATAAGCGTTTAAAGGTAATTAGAGATAGTATAAAGATATCTAAAGATAAATTAAAATACAACTGGCTGGCTGATAAAAATATCTTAAGGATCAGTAATTTTTCTTTGAAACCAAAGGAAGTATTTAATTTAAATTTTTATGTTATACCTAAAAACAGTTTAAATCCAAAAGCTAGTTATATGACTGAAATAGGTGCCTATAGTCAGACTAATAATACATTAGTTTCTAACAAAGTCACAACATCAATAGAATATAAGAAACAGTTTAATAAACAGTCTGCTGTAATAATTGGACAGGTTAATATAAGGGATCATAATAAAAGGATTAATCACAAAAAAGAAAAAGCACTTAAAATCATCACCTCAGATGGCAGAGTTATTAAAATCGATAAGAAAGGGCGTTACCATATAGAAATTGATAACTTTAAATCTATAACTGATTCAGAGATGCTGGGATTGGAAATTATGCTGCCAAAGGGATATAATAAAAACACGGTTTCAGGCTCTATGAATAAATTGGTTAAAATTGAACCCGGTCAGTTAATAGAAGTAGACTTTAATTTAGAGATAGGAGGACATGTAAATGGTAAATGATTTTTCTGCAGATCAATATATAAAAGAATTAAAAGAGATATTTGCTAGTAATAAAGATGAAGAAAAAGCAGTTCAGATGAAAAAGTATATGAGAAACAAATTTGAATTTTACGGATTGCAGGCGACGGAGAGAAGGCAATTAAGTAGAGAGCTGCAGAAGATAAAAAACCGGCCTCCACATTCGCAATTAAGTCAGGTTATTATTAAACTATGGTCAGCTGAGCAAAGAGAATTACAGTATTTTGCAATGGAGTTATTTGAAAGATACAAAAATGATTTTAGAATCGGTGATATTAAACTGATGGCTTATATGATTGAAAATAAATCCTGGTGGGATACGGTTGATTTTATTGCTAAAAAACTAGTAGGAGAGTACTTTAAAAAGTATCCTCAATTTAGAGATGAATTTATTTCTAAATGGCTAAATTCAAACCATATTTGGCTTCAGAGAACCACCCTATTATTCCAACTAGCATATAAAGAAGAGACTGACCAAGAGATGTTGCTTAAGAATATTTTAAAACTAAAAGACATAGATGAATTTTTTATTCAAAAAGCAATTGGATGGGCCCTTAGAGAGTATTCCAGAACTGACCCTGAAAGGGTAGTAGAATTCATTAAAAGTCATGAATTATCAAATTTAAGTACAAGAGAAGGTTTAAAGGTTATTAAAAAGAATAGAAAGAAAGTTAACAAATAGATCAAGAAATATTTGTGAAAATTTTAAAAAGGATAATGCTTATCATATAATGAATATGGAAAATAGGATAATAATAAATTATGAGGTGAAAAGAATGGATCTAAAATTTTATAATAAGTTAAATAAATTAACAGAAAAATCAAAAGAAGTCTATGTAGGCACTGTCATAGAGGCAAAAGGAGAATTATCAGAGCTTAAAGAAGCAAAGTTTGCACTTACTAAAGATGAATTATTTTATAGTAACTCCAGCCAAAAAGAAGCATTAGATCAAATAATCAAACAGGTAGGCAAAGAAAAAATACTTAACATGTATAATCCTGAGTTAAAAGAGATAACTGTAGAAGGTAAAGGTGAAATAGAACTATATATAGAACCTGTTACCGATAATCCTAGGTTAGTGCTCTTTGGAGCAGGACATATTGCTAACCAGGTTTCTAAGATAGCTAGTTTAATGGACTTTGAAATTACAATTATTGATGATAGAGCAGAATTTCTTAATAAAGAGAGATTTCCCGAAGCAGATCATATTATAGTAGAAAAGTATGCAGACTATCTAAAAAGATATAAACCAGAAAAAAATGATTATGTTGTCATTATTACGAGAGGACATCAGTTTGATTATGAAGTTTTAAGCAGTGTTATTGATCAAGACTGTAAATATGTGGGTATGATCGGAAGTTCTAAAAAAATAAGAGAAGTCTTTGATAGGTTAAGAGAAGTGGATAATGCCAGTGAAGAATTATTAGAAACTGTCCATACTCCGATCGGTTTATCCATTGGAGCTGAGACCACAGCTGAAATAGCGGTAGCTATCATGGCTGAAATTGTTCAGATAAGGAGGCAGAAAGATGAATAAAAGATTAGTTGAAAATATAGTTGATACTAAGGATAAATATGATAGTTTAGCGGTAGCGACAATAATTGATGCTAAATCTTCCGCGCCCCGAGATGTAGGTACCAGTATGATCATCTATCCCGATGGAGCCACAAATGGTACTATTGGGGGAGGCAATCAGGAAAAAGAGATTGTCGACAAGGCAGTCAATTTACTGAAAGAAGGCAAATCAGGCCGGATGTCATTTAGTTTAACCAGAAAAGAAGCCGCTAAAATAGGTTGGGTCTGTGGCGGGGATATAGAAGTATATATAGAAAATGTTGAATTATAATAAAAGTAGATAATGTTTAAAAAAGAAGGCCTGATACCAGGCCTTCTTTTAATTGTAAATAAATTTATACTATTATACTTTTTAATTGATAAAGAATACTAAATACAATATACAGCAGAATTTTTTTATTTATTTTAAAAACTTGTAATTGTGTTGTATTTTTTTGATTACAATATATAAATTTAATTATCTATTATTTCATAAGTATCAATTTGAGGGTCAATATCTGCCCCAAAAATATTATCTATAAATTCAATGTTCTCGTCTTCTAAATAATCTGGTACCAGTATCCCCCCATAATCAGCTTCTTTAATATGATTTTCCTGAAAGATAGTATTTGAATTCATAGATTTGTCTAGTACTATTCCATATTGTCCAGCTTTATCTATTGTATTTTGTTTGATTAAAGAGTCGATTGATCCTGTAGATATAGCCATTCCGGTTACAAAAGCATCTTTGATTTCATTATTTATAATATTTATAGTTCCATAATTGACTAATGATTTTTGCATGGAAAGTGAATTAGGAGTTGGTGATAAATTCCCCGAAATATTAATTCCACTATAACATGTGTCTATTATATTATCCCTGATTTCAATAAAGTTTTGTTCTGATTGTGTCATTGCAAAAATTGCATAATTACTATAGCCAATTTTGTTATTTTTAATATTAACATTGTTTTTAGAACCATGATTTTCTACATAAATTCCTGAATTATTAGGTCTTACAAGAATAGAAATATTCTGAGATCCCGTTCTAAACATATTATCAGGTTCAATAATTTTAATTTCATTATTTGAGATATCAATTTGTATATTGTTATTCGCATTTATTACTGAAATTCCAGTATTATCAGCTTTATTAATAATGTTATTATTTATAATTATTTTGCTTTTTTCATCTTCAATTACTTCCGATTTTAAAATTCTGTTATCATTTATTACTGAAATCCCAGCATTGCCAGCACTTTCAATAATATTTTTTTCAATAAGTAATTTATTATTTGCATCTTCAATTACTTCTGAAGTTGAATAATTTATTTCTATAGCTGTTTGAGATTCCATTTCAAATTTATTATTTGTAATATAAATATCTCCGCTGATATCACTTCCATAGATAGCATTTGTACTATTTTTGAAGATAAGACCGGATACTGTGGTATTATCACCTAAACTAATTAAACCAGAAAAAGATCTTTGTAAACTAATTTCCCCTTCAAAAGCTATTTCTGAGCCTGAAACAGTAGCTCTGATTCCTTCTGGTTTAAATTCTGCTTCTCTATCAGGATATTCAGGAACTTTTATTATTGCATAACCACCAGGGGATAATAGTTTCTGTCCAGGGGCTAAGTTGAAATAGTCAGCTTCAATAACTCCATCATTTCCGAGGAGTACAATAATATCATTTTTACTTAGTTCAGTGTTTACTTTTAATGCAGCTAAATTGGTAGGATCTGATTTTTCACCGGTTCCATTACCCGAAGCAGTAACATACCAGATATTTACTTCATTTTCTGGATCTTCATTATCTTTAACTTTCACTTTTTCGATTACTTTATTTTCTGGTATTGTATTTCCCACAATGACATCTATATCTCTACGTGGGGTTTCTGTCATTCTAGTTTCTAATTGATCTTCGGTTGTATTAATTTCTGTTTCAGTATTTTTCCCAAGGGGAATTGAGAGTGCAAAAGTAGCTTCAGTACTTGTACCTCTAATATTATCATTCTGCCAGTCGATACCCAACTTATAATTTACACCATTGGGATTTCCAAATAACTTATCAATTTTAAAACCTGAGCCTGACATTGTAGCAGTATCATTACCTGAAAAATTATATACTCTAAAATAGGCACCGAGGTTATTTAATATTTTATTATCATGGGTAAACCTTTTACCAAACTCTAGGTCATATCCGCCCATAACTTGATAATATGTATTAAGTTGGGTCTTTTTATATAAAAGATTATTACCTACAACCTGAATGCTGTCATTAGGTACACTTGCTGCTAACACCTTTTCTTTTTGAGGTATATAATAATTAAATCTTAAATCCATATCACCTGTTAAAAGTTCTGTACCTAAGGTCCATTGATTCCAGTATCTGTCTAATTCTTTGCGGTTATCATAAAACAGATATGTACCCCAAATAAAGTTTCTTTCATTTAATTTTTTTCTATATCCCAAACCTAGATTCCATTCCGAGATATCATCACCACTGAACATACCTCTTACATCAGAATAAAAGAGAGAGTCTTTAGTTTCATTAAAAGGATATAATAGGGTTGCCTGACCAGTAAAACTTTCTTCCATCTTACCATTAAGATTAAAGCGCGATTGTCTGGAGTATGTATCTGCATTAACTGTAAGTGTCATTACTAAAGTAATTAATAATAAAATGGTTAAATAACTTGTTATTTTTTTGTAAATCATTTGTTCCTCCTATTAAATTTTGTATTTATTCATATAATTTTTTCATAAATTTACAATTTATGAAAAAATATAAGAATATACTAATATATTCTCTAAAACGGTTCCTAATCCTGCAATAAATTAGCAATTGAGACAAATTAATCTAAAAATTGCATGATTTGAATATATATTAATAAAATTGATCCCATAAATTGAGTTAAGTGGTTGTTTATGACACCTCAATATGGTAATATATGGAAAAGGAGTGATTATATGATAAACAATGTAGTACTTACAGGCAGATTAGTGGCTGAACCAGATCTAAAGAAATCAGAGAATGAAATTGACTATTGTACTTTCACTCTGGCAGTACAGAGGAATTACCGGAGTAAAGAAGGAGAAATTGATACAGACTTCATTGATGTTATCAATTGGGGCCCAGGTGCTAAACGGTGTAGTGAATACTTAAAGAAAGGAAAATTAGCTGGGATCGAGGGCATGATCAGTACATATTCCGTTGAAAAAGACGGCAAGAAGTATAAAAACTACCGGGTAAAAGCAAAACGGGTTCAGTTTTTAGAATGGCCAGATAAATAATATTTTATGAGGGGGTTAATGAATTTTTTCATTGACCCTCTTTTTTTACTGTATTAAGAGGGAGGAATTGGTATTTTTTTGTTGAATATTATTAAGTAATGAACATGATTATATTATTATAATGATATTTAAAACCTTTTATATTTCTTTATAATAAAAACACTGGGATATTTTTCATCAGAATGGGGGGAGATAGTTTGAAAAAATATCTTTATACTTTTTTAATTGTAATTATTATTATTGGTTCTTTATTATTAATAAATAATCTGGGGATCATTTCTTTTAGGCAGTGGGGTGAAAATATAATTCAAAGCACTCCTTTTGTTAAGGAATATGTAAGGACTGCTGAAGAGTATGAAAAAGTCGTAGAAAAAAATCAAAAATTACAAGAAGAAAATGAAAACTTAAAAGAAGAATTAAATAATAAAAATGAACAGATCTCAAAACTAGAAAGTAAAATAGCAGAATTAGGAGCAACTAATCAGGGGTTAATTTCTCAAATAGAAGAAATACAACAAAAGGAAGAATCTGAACAGGCAAATTTTGAAAAATTACTTAAGATTTATGAAAATATGAATCCTGAGTCTGCTGCAAATATATTAAACAGTTTAGAAAGAGAATATGCTTTAAGAATCTTGAAGGGCCTAAGTGACAAAACAGCTGCTACTATTTTAGAAAGTATGGAAGTTGAAAAGGCAGTTGAGTTCAGTCAAGACTTACAGAATTAAATTTTTATCTAAAGTTAGATGAAAATTCATTAATCATTATCAATAAAACAGCTTTTATAATCCTTATATAAAATCATACTGTTAATACAATACTCGACTTTAATTTAATAATATAAAAGAAATTTTTTAGAATATTGATAGTGCGCATTCTAAGGGTGGAGTGATGTATTTGAAAACAAAAAATAAACTTGTAATAACAGTATTATTAACTTTTCTTTTAGTATTAGTACCTTTACAGGTAAATGCTTTTTCGAATTCTTTAAAAAATTTCGTTTCCAATGGTAAGCAACTTCAGTTAAAAATATTTAATAATTTAGAACAAGTGGGGATTTTATCGGGGACTAATGTTGAGATAAAAAATCTAGATGGTTCTAAAAGAACTTTTTTATCAAGAAATAAAAAGTATATAATAAGTCCATATCGACAAAATCAAAAAAGTTGGTTTATTCAAGTATTTGCCACTTCAGAAAAAAGCAAAGCTGAAAAGATGAAAGAAGAATTAAAAAAAGAATTTGAAAATTATGAAGTACAGATAAGTTTTGAAAATGAACTATATAAAGTTCAAATTGGTACTTTTTTGAAAGAGGCCAGAGCTGAAGAAATATCTAAAGAAATAAATGCAGCCGGTTGGGAAACCTGGGTTATTGAAAAAGAAATTAAAGGTGACAGTACCAAATTAGTTGTTAGAGATAGTGAAGGTAATATTATTTTTGAAAATGGTACTATATATTGTCACGGCGTTATCAGGTTGAAGAATAACTTATATAATGGAATGGTGCGGTTTTCTTTAAAAGAAGGTAAGATTGATGTTTTTAACAAAATAGACTTTTCAACTCTTCAATATGGAATGTTGTTAGAGGAATTACCAGATTCCAATAACATAACCGCGCTCAAAGCTGCTGCAATTCTTAATAGGAGTAAAGCACTTGAGCTTGTTTTAAATAACAATCCTCCTTATGAGATAAAGAGTTATCAGGGGATTTCTAATCTCACGGATATTATTAAGGTAGCTGTTGATAATACTAAAGCAAAAGTAATATATAAAAATGATAATCTTTACTATCAATATCTAGATGTTAAGCAGCTTGGTAGTCAATATTCTGAAGCTGAAGACTTAATTACTGAAAATATTGGTAGTATAGAAATAAGGAATCTAGACACTACCATTGATGAAGAACAACTTGTAGATGCTGAAATTGATTTAGGTTTAGAATATAGAGAAATAAAGCAACTTACCTGGTCAGGACCACGCATTATAACAATTGTAGATCTAAATACCTTTAAAGGTAGGCATCAAGTAGTTCCTTTTGTCAGTAATGATAAAATTGCAGGACTAGCTTCTTTAACAGAAGTAGTAAAACAAAAGGAAGCTTTAGTTGGGATTAATGGTGGATTTTATAATTACGAAGGCCGGCCCTTAGGAACAGTCATGATTGAGGGAGAGATGGTATCTGAACCACTATATAATAGGGCAGCACTTGGAATAACTAAAACCGGGGAAGTCTTAATAAATAACCTCAACTGGAGGGGGCTGTTAACTACTTTCAATAATAATAATATAGTAATCGATGCGGTAAACAGAAAACCAAATAATGAAAATGAGATTATATTATATAACAAATTCTATGGTGAAAAAACTCCACAGTTTGAACAAAATTCAATTGAATTTAAAGTCGAAAATAATGTGATAACAAAAGTAGAGCAAGGCTCACTGATTGAAAGTGAGATTCCTGAAGATGGATTTGTTGTTAAGATATTTACTAAGGAAAATAATTTTACAGCTTTTAAACAGGGTAAAGAAGTACAGTATAAAAATATTTTTAATCCGTCTTGGCATGAAGAAGATGTAGTTAATATCATGGGTGGGGGACCTAAATTAATAACTGATGGTAAAGTTACAGTTACCGGTAAGCTAGAAGAATTTAGCCAGGATATAACTACTGGTAGAGCTCCTCGCACAGCGGTTGGTCTTACTAAAGATAATCATCTAGTTTTTGTAACTATTGATGGCCGCCAACCCGAGTTAAGTATTGGCATGACATTACAGGAGTTAGCCCAATATTTAAAAAGCCTTAATGTAACTGAGGCAATGAATCTAGATGGCGGAGACTCATCACAACTTGTAATTAGAGGATATACTTTTAATAATCCTTCTGGTTATCGAGATATTGCCACCGGTATACTAATTAAAAAACGCTAATAATGGAGGTTGATATATTTGTATAAAAAAATTCTAATCTTATTCCTATTATTCACTTTTGCACTTACTCCACTTGTCAATGCCCAAAGCCATGATTTTCAGGAGATGAATTATTCAGTATTTTTACATGGTGATAGTACATCTCTTAATATAAATCCAGTCTTTCAATTCCAAAATGAGTTAAATAGGTTAAGCTTTGATATTAATTATGATAGCAATGCCTTCCGTTTTGGAGGTACCTGGTTAATTACTGCTTTGGAAGATCCCAGCTATAAAACTGAAGCTGCCTTCAGTATTTTAACTAAACCAAATGGCGAAGGATTTACAGCTGGTGTCGGGGTAGAAGGTAAAAATTATTTAGAAAAAAACAGGGCTTTATTATATGAGTTAAAGTATATATTAGATGGAAGCCAGTTTGAATACAGACTGGGGTATGAAACTCCAATTGTAAATAATAATGCTTTAGTACTCAGCATTGGAAATTCATACTGGCATGATAAAACACTTTTATTAGAGGTTGGATTTAAAGTTCAATTTTAATATAAATTGCGGGGAGTAATTTATAATGGCTAAAAAGAAACCAGAAGAGAAAAGAAATAGATATTTTGATATTGTATTGGTATTAATTCTACTAATGGTCCTAGCAACTTTCATAGATTTGAACATCACTTTAGAAGAAGTATTTGGAATTTTAATTGGTTAAAACATTTCCAAATGGGGGGGATTGAATGTTTAACCAGAAGCAGGGAGAAGACGAAATAATTAAACAAGCCAAAGATGGTAATAAATTAGCAGTTGAGTATTTGATTAATCAGAATATGGATATTGTGTATGCAAAAGCTAAATATTTTTTCATTAAGGGGCTTGATAAAGAAGATGTAATTCAGGAAGGGATGCTAGGATTATTTAAAGCAATCAGAGATTACCAACCTGACCGGGAGGCTTCTTTTAGAGGTTTTTCACAGTTATGTGTACACAGACAACTTATTTCAGCTATCAAGAGGGCGAATAGACAAAAGCATCAGCCCTTAAACAATTCTACTTCGATTAATAAAACATATGATTATGATAATGAATCGGGGAGAAGTTTTAGCGAGATTTTGCCTGATAAGAAAAAGAAATTAGAGGACCAATTTGTTTATAAAGAAATTATAAATTTGGTTTTTCAGGAAATTGAAAAAGAACTAACTGAATTAGAAAAAAATGTCTTTTATGAATATTTAGATGATAGAACATATAAAGAGATTTCAGATAAACTTGAGATTAATGTGAAAACAGTTGATAATGCCTTACAAAGGGCCCGCAAAAAAATAGAGGACATTAAATTAAATAATAATTTAGAAGACCTTGTAATATAGCACAATATATTGGACTTAAAAAATCTTGTAATCTTTTGAGATAACTTGTTTGACAACAATAATATACTGTGTTATATTAAGATAAATGGGAATTTAACTTTCCTAGAAACAATTTACAGGAGGAATATAATTTATGATCTATACTGGAACAGTAAAATGGTTTGACGCAAAAAAAGGTTATGGTTTTATTGAAAGAGAAGAAGGCGACGACGTATTTGTTCATTTCTCTGCTATTCAAGATGATGGTTTCAAAACTCTTGAAGACGGAGAAAAAGTAGAATTTGAAATTGTTGAGGGAGACAGAGGCCCTCAAGCAGCACAAGTTGTGAGGGCTGAAGAATAAATATTATAGATGCCTAAAGATGTGCATACACTCCTGATTACAGAGATGTAATCAGGATTTTTTTTATAAAAGAAGGGTTTTACTTTAACATATTGAAGTAATATAATAACACAATAATTATCTTAGTAGTTCAGAAGGGAGTGGAGATAATGAATATTTCGATTTATGGAAAAAATATCGACGTGACACCTTCGCTAAAAGAATATGCCAGAGAAAAGATGGAAAAACTGGAAAAGTACTTCCAAGGAGAACCAATGGAAGTCCATATCACAATGGAGGTGGAAAAGGAAAGACATATAGTAGAGGTAACTGCTTATGTCAAAGGTTTAATTCTCCGCGGTGAAGAAGAAACTACTGATATGTATGCTTCGCTTGATGGGGTCATCGAAAAAGTAGAAAGACAGATTCACAAGTACAAAACAAGAATTCACAATAAAATGATTGAAAGAAAACAGGAATATAAAGAAGAATATATGGAAGAAAGAGAAGAAATGGTTCGTAAGAAAAAAGAACCAGAGGAAGATGAGTTTGAACCAAAGATTGTCAAAACTAAAAGCTTTGCTTTAAAACCGATGGATGTCCAGGAGGCAGTCATGCAGATGGACTTAATCGGTCATGATTTCTTTGTTTTTTCAAATGCAAATACTAATGAAGTAAATGTTGTATATAAAAGAAAAGATGGGAATTACGGGTTGATTGAACCTACTTTCTAAATTAATATTAATTGTAATTAAAAGGACCGTCCTCTCTATGGGGCGGTCTTTTAATATTTCATAAAAGAAAAAACAAATGAAACTTATTTAATCATTGAACTTATTTTTAAAATAATTATTTGCTCTCATATTAATCCCATAGTTAGCATGTACAATAGATATGCAGATGCATTGAGATTTTAATTAATAAGTGTTATAATAAAATGTAAATTTGTAATGATTTAGACTTAAATTTTTGATCTATTATTAAAAAAACAGGTGGTAAAAAAATGTTTGATTTTGTGAAAAACTTATTTAAAGATCCTAATGAAAAGGAACTGGAAAGATTACAAGTAATTGTCGATGAAATAAATGAACTAGAAACTGATATGCAGCAACTTTCTGATGCTGAACTGAAAGCAAAGACAGGGGAGTTTAAACAGAGATATGAAGATGGTGAAAGTCTTGATGATCTTTTGCCCGAGGCTTTTGCGGTAGTTAGAGAAGCCTCTCAGCGTTCAACTGAAGAGGGATTTAGACACTTTGATGTACAGCTGATGGGTGGTATAGCATTACATGAGGGTAAAATTGCCGAGATGAAAACCGGTGAAGGTAAGACCCTGGTAGCTACCCTACCGGTATATCTTAATGCATTAACTGGTAAAGGTGTACATGTTGTTACAGTTAATGATTATCTGGCTAAGAGAGATAGTGAATGGATGGGCCAGATTTATGAATTCCTTGGTTTAGATGTGGGCGTTGTTTTAAGTGGTATGACTCCAGAAGAAAGAAAAAAGGCATATGATGCAGATGTCACATATGGTACTAATAATGAATTTGGTTTTGATTACTTAAGAGCCAATATGGCTACTGATCCTGATAATGTAATTAAACATGATTTCCATTATGCAATTTTAGATGAGGTAGACAGTATTTTGATCGATGAAGCAAGAACACCGCTTATCATTTCAGGACCGGTTCAAGAAACTTCCCAAGATTACAGAAAGTTTAATAGAATTATTCCAAAACTAAAAGAAGAAGAACATTATGAATTAGATGAAAAAAATAATAGTGTGACCTTAACTGAAAAAGGTGTGGAAAAGGTAGAAGATTATCTAAATGTTGATAATCTATTTGATGAAGAGAACTTTAGATTACACCATCAGGTTAACCAGGCTTTAAGAGCCCATACCCTGATGAAAAAAGATAGAGACTATATTGTAGATGATGGCAAAGTAAAAATTGTCGATGAATTTACAGGTAGAGTAATGGAAGGTAGAAGATATAGTGAAGGCTTACACCAGGCAATTGAAGCTAAAGAAGGTGTTTCTGTACAAAAAGGTAGTCAGACCTTTGCTCGGATCACCTTACAGAACTACTTTAGAATGTATGATAAATTAGCCGGAATGACTGGAACAGCTAAAACAGAAGAAGAAGAGTTCATAAAAATTTATGGAATGGAAGTTATTGTAATTCCAACCAATGAACCTTTAATTAGAGATAACAAACCTGACCTTGTCTTTAAAGATGAAGAGTCAAAATTCAGGGCAGTTGTTAAAGAAATAGAAGAGCGAAATGAAAAAGGTCAACCTCTTTTAGTAGGTACCGTAGATATTGATAAATCTGAAAAACTAAGCCGGATGTTAAACCGGAAAGGAATTCAGCATAATGTCTTAAATGCAAAAAACCATAAAAAAGAGGCTGAAATAATTAAAGATGCAGGCCAAAAAAACAGTGTAACAATTGCTACTAATATGGCCGGTAGAGGTACCGATATCGTATTAGGTGAAGGAGTTGTTGAATTAGGCGGACTGCATGTTATTGGTACTGAACGTCATGAAAGTCGTAGGATTGATAACCAGTTGAGAGGTCGTGCCGGCCGTCAAGGCGACCCGGGTTCTTCACAGTTTTTTGTTTCACTGGAAGATGATCTTTTAAGGTTATTTGGTTCTGATAATATTACAGCTTTAATGGATAAAGTTGGTATGGAAGATGATCAACCTATTCAGCATAAATTAATTACAAATGCGATAGAAAGAGCCCAGAAAAAGGTTGAAGGTAGAAACTTTGATATCAGAAAGGCTATCTTACAGTATGATGATATTTTAAATAAACAGCGTTCGATCATTTATGAGCAAAGAAGTGAAGTTCTCTTTTCTGATAATATGGATGAAATCATATTCGGCATGTTAGAACAGCTAGTTGAAGATATCACAGAAAGTTATCTTTCTGATGAAATTCATCCCAGTGACTGGGATCGAGCTGGTTTAGTGGAATATCTCAATAAATTCTACTTTACAGAAGAGCTTTCAGCCGATGATTTGGCTGGTAAAGATAAACAAGATATTAAACAGTATCTTTATGAATTTGGTAAGAAAAATTATAAAGATAAAGAAGAGAAGTTCAATAAAGAAAATATGAATAAGATTGCTAAATATATTGCACTACGTGTTATTGATAGAAACTGGATGTCTCATTTAGATAATATGGATGAATTAAGACAGGGTATTGGACTAAGGGCTTATGGACAAAAAGATCCTTTAACTGAATATAAGTTTGAATCCTATGACATGTTTAATGAGATGACTAGTTCCATTAGAGAAGATATTATCCGTAGTATCTTCAGAGTTGAAATCCATGAAGACGGTCAATTAGACCGAGAACAAACCAGCCAGAATTTAAACTATAGTGATGGTGGGACAATTAGTGCTTTATCTACCGCTAAAAATAAAGCACAACAGCAAAGACAGAAACAGACTTCTACTAATAAAAATAATAAGAAGACTCACTCTACAGTAGTAAAACCAGATGAACCCGGCAGAAATGATCCCTGTCCCTGTGGCAGTGGTAAAAAATACAAAAAATGCTGTGGTAGGTAATTAAGGAGGAGTTTTAAGATGAACGGTAATTATGAAGAAAGAATTACAGATCTAAAAGAAAGATATCAAGATTTGAGGGATCTACTTTGACCCTGAGGAGTTAGCCTCAAAAAGAGATGAATTAGAAGAAAAGATGGTATCTCCCGACTTTTGGGATGATAATGAAGAAGCTACCCGGATCAGTAAAAAAGTGGACAGTATAAAAAATAGACTAAACCTTCTAGCAGAACTTGCGGATGATATTGAAGAAGTTGAAGTATATCTGGAACTGGCTGAAGAAGATGAAGATGAAAGCCTTTTAAAACAGTTAGATAATAAATTAGATAATTTAGAACAAAGAATAGATAGACTTGAATTAAAAACCAGGCTAAATGGTAAACATGATAAAAACAATGCAATATTATCAATTCATCCGGGAGCTGGGGGTACTGAATCACAGGACTGGGCAGCTATGCTGCTTAGAATGTATGATAGATGGGCCCAAAGCAAAGACTTTGAGGTTAAAACTTTGGACTTTCAAAGTGGTGATGAAGCCGGTATCAAAAGAGTTACTATTTTGATTGAAGGAGAATATGTTTATGGTTATCTCAAGGGAGAAAGTGGGGTACACCGCTTAGTAAGAATCTCTCCCTTTGATTCATCAGGCCGGAGACATACTTCTTTTGCTTCGGTAGATGTTATGCCTGAAATTGAAGAAGACATTGAAGTCGATATAGATGAAAACGACTTGAAAATAGAAACATATCGGGCCAGTGGAGCTGGCGGACAGCATGTTAATAAAACTGATTCGGCTGTACGTATAACTCACCAACCAACCGGGGTGGTAGTTCAGTGTCAAAATGAACGTTCTCAGCATAAAAATAAACAGATGGCGATGAAAATCTTAAAAACTCGCTTGATGGAGTTAAAAAAAGAAGCTCAGGCTGAAAAAATTGATGAACTTAGAGGAGAGCATAAAGAGATTGCCTGGGGTAGTCAGATTCGTTCCTATGTTTTCCATCCTTATAATATGATTAAAGACCACCGGACTAATTTAGAAGAAGGTAATACCGAAAAGGTTATGGATGGATACCTTGATGAATTTATAGAAGCTTATTTAAAGCAAAATAACAGTGGAGAATTAAATATATAACTATTACTTTAGGAGGCAGTCTATGAATAAAAAGATATTATATCTAGTAATCATTCTGACCCTGATAGTATCAGTGATTGGCATTAGGGGCAGAATGATGGTAGAACAGTCTAATAGTAATGTTGAAATGGCTTTTGATTATAAGTCTCTAACTGAAATGAAAAAAGAATATAATAATCAAACGCTTTCTATAGAGGAACTTAAAAGTTATGGTATTAATTCTATTGCCATTTCACCATTAGATATAAAAAAGTTAGTTAAATTAGGGAAAGTTGCTCATTTAACTAATAGTGAGATCCAAACTAGCCAGCTGCTTTCTGATAGTAATGATGCTTTTTGGGAGGAGTTTCCTCTTGAAAACCAGAGTGCCTTTTTGATTTTTGATAGTAAAAACAACTTTTATAATAATCTATTTTACTATAAGGAAGACTTTAACTTAAGTTTTAAAGAGGTTAAGGGGAAAAACGTGGTATTTTTCCCTTACTGGCAAGAGGATTACTTTTCTTTAGATCTCGGTTTTGACCGGGATTTAATTAAAGAAATAAAAGATAGCGGTTTAAATGTAGTATATCGTTTTGATAATCTTACTAATAATGACTTAAACTTTCACCTGCTATCTACCCTGTCCACTGATGCTACTATTGTATTTGCCGGTCAGGAGATATTAGGTTATTCTGATGAAATAGAAAAAACAGCCCAAATTATGCAGGAAAATAACAATACCTTTGGTTTTATTGAAGCCATAATTGGAGTGCAAAAGGGTGAAGATAAACTAGCAAAAAAATTAAACTATGAAATTGTCAGAGTTCACAGTATTACTCAAGAAGAGATGAATATCTATGCTCAAAGTAAAATTGTTGATAGATATATGCGGGCAGTCAAAGAAAGAAATATAAGATTTTTCTATATGCGCCCTATTATAAAAGAGAATAAAGACTTTGCTGAGGTTAAATCCTTAAACACAGAGTATATTGATAGATTAAAGGAAAGATTAGTTTCAGCCGGTTATAATATTTCGAAAGCTGAGCCCTATCAACCCTTTTCTAACAGCAGCATCTATTTAATATTTACAGCTTTAGGTATATTAGCAGGTGGAGTCCTGTTATTAATTGAAATCTTTAAGATCAAAGAAGAATTACTACAGTATATATTAATTGTACTTGGTATTATAGGTATATTTTTAACATATTTCTTTTTAGATCTGTACTTTTTCAGAACCGGTTTAGCTTTGGGTAGCAGTATTATCTTCCCTAGTTTAGCGGTTATAGCTCAACTATTGAGAAAAAGTAAAGTAAAAAATATTTTTAATTATATAAAAGCTGCCTTAATTACCTTAAGTGGAGCAGTCTTTATTGTCTCTGCTCTAGCCGATATTAGCTATTTGACCAAGATAAATCAATTTAGGGGTGTAAAACTTGCTTTTATCATGCCCTTATTAATCATCACTTTCTACTATTTTATGGAATATATAGTCAGAGAAAAGGATACAACGATTAAAGATAAACTATTTGAACTGCTTGATGTTAATCTTAAGCTAAAGCATTTAATAATTTTAGGATTTATAGGCTTAGCAGGTATTTACTATATCTTAAGAACCGGTAACTTTCCGATTTTAGATATACCTGCAATTGAAGAACGTTTTAGAGTAATATTAGAGGACTTACTTTATGTACGTCCCCGCTTCAAAGAATTTTTAATTGGTCACCCGGCTTTTATCATTGCTTTATATTACTTTACTCAATTAAAGAAAAATTATGGATTATACTTTTTAGGACTTTTAGCTGTAATTGGTCAGCTCAATATATTAAATTCTTTTGCTCATATCCATACCCCAGTTTTAATCTCATTACTGAGAACTATACATGGACTATGGTTGGGGTTAGTATTAGGTTTAATAGCAGTTGTTGTTATCAAATATTTCCTTAACTTTGTTAACAAGCAGAAGGTGAAATAGATGAAAAGAATTCTGCTTTCCGGTTATTTTGGGTTTAATAATCTCGGTGATGAAGCTATTTTAGCCAGTATGATTGATATGATAAGGGAAGAAACAGAAGATATTAAGCTCATAGTACTAACCAATAAACCGGAAGAAACAAAGGTTAAATATAATACTGAAACTATTTACAGATATGATATATTTAAGATAGCAGCAAAAATGAAGCAGTCAGATATCTTTATTAGTGGTGGTGGTAGTTTATTACAGGATGTAACCAGCCTGCGTTCAGTTCCCTACTACTTAGGTTTAATATTTTTAGCCCAGATATTTAACTTAAAGACTATCTTTTTTGCTCAGGGAGTAGGGCCTGTTAATAATAGTTTTTATCGTTTTGTTATAAAAAAAGTATTAAATAGAGTGGATTTCTTATCAGTAAGAGATTTAAACTCTGAACTCTTTTTAGAAGAGATCGGTATTAACCGAAATAAAATAGAATTAATTGATGATCCAGTCTATGGATTAAATATTTGTAATGATGTAGATCAAAAAGTAAACGATATAAAAAAGATAGGTGTTTCAGTTCGTAACTGGAAAGATAATAGTTATCTAAAGATTTTAGCTAATTTTTTAAATTATTTAATTAAAAAAGAAGAATTTAAAATTACCATAATTCCCTTCCATGAAGGGGAAGATGAACGGATCAGTAAAAAGTTACAAGACATGCTTTATACCACACCTGAAATTATTAGCTATACTGATGATATCAAAGAAATTAACAAGATATATAATAGCTTTGACCTATTTATAGGGGTTAGGCTGCATTCTTTAATTTTCGCAGCTATAAACTGTGTGCCCTTTATTGGCATAAGTTATGATCCTAAGGTGGAGAGTTTAATTCAGGAGATGAACTATCAGCCTAGTATTAGTACTGATAATATTAATCAAAAACAGTTAATTAAAGCATATAAGAGGATCAAAGATGAAAAAGCTGATATTGAAAATAGAATAAATAGGATTGTAAAGGTAAAAAATGAGCGTGTAAAAGGTTCGCTGCAGCGCTTAATAACTGATTTGAAAGGTGAATGAGTTGAAGGAAATAATTGAAATTCTAACCCTTAAAATAAATAATATAACGATGAAAGAAATTGTAAATGATCTAATAAATTCCATAAGAAAGGGAAAAGAGAAACAATTAATCTATACTCCTAATTCAGAAATAGTAGTAAAAGCTTTTGATAATGGGGATTTCTCACGACTTTTAAATGAGGCAGATTATTTAACTCCAGATGGAGCAGGTCTTTTGATTGCTGCCCGCTTACTGGGACAACCTTTACAGGAGAGGGTGGCCGGATATGATTTGATGAGAAATTTGTTAAGAGAAGTGGCTGACAAAGATATATCAGTCTATTTTTTAGGAGGAAAACCAGGTATAGTAGACTCAGCTGTAGATAATATAAAAAAAGAGCTGCCTGAGCTTAATATGGCTGGTTTTCACCACGGTTATTTAGATTCAGATACCAAAGAAATGGTCATTGAAGATATTAATAATAAAAAACCCGATATATTAATGGTAGGTATGGGTGTTCCTTTACAGGAAAGGTTTTTTGATTCATATTTTGATCAATTAAATATAAAAGTGGGTTTAACTGTCGGGGGAAGTTTTGATGTAATAGCAGGTAAAGCAAAGCGGGCTCCCTTATGGATGCAGAAGATGTATTTAGAATGGTTTTACCGTCTGCTGCAGGAACCCAAGAGATTTAAGAGGATGTTAGCCCTGCCTAGGTTTTTGTATTTAGTATTTAAAGAAAAAATAGATATTTGAGATAAAAAAAGTTTGGAAGGAAGAGATAATAAATGTTAAAAAATAAAAAGAAGCTATTAGCAATTTTAGTTATTATAGCAATTTTGACTGTGGGCGGATATAAAGTAGTTGCAGATAATCTAACTCCTTTAAAGAATTTACAGAATGTAATTTATCTAATAGATAATTACTATGTTGAAGATAAGAATTTAGATGATTTGGTTGATTCTGCAATTACTGGAATGTTAAAAGAGCTAGATCCCTATTCTTCTTATTTAAGTCCGAATGAGTATGAAGAAATGCAGATTGAATTTGATGGTGAATTTGGTGGAATCGGTATTGTAATAACTATTCGTGATGAAAAACTAACGATTGTTTCACCGATAAAAAATACACCTGGGGAAAGAGCTGGTCTTAAGTCCGGTGATGTGATTAAAGCAATTAACGGTAAATTGACCTCAAAGATGTCACAGGAAAAGGCAGTTGATATCATGCGAGGCGAGCCCGGTACCGAAGTAACCTTAACTATTGCAAGGGAAGATAAAGAAGAAGATTTTGATGTGGTAATTACTAGAGCCAATGTTGAGATTCCTTATGTTGAACACAGTATGGAAACTGATACAATCGGCTACTTATCAATCTATCAGTTTGCAAGTGATGTTGGTTATAAAGCTGAGCAGGCCCTAGAAGATTTAAAATCTCAGGGTGCACAGTCATTAATCCTTGATTTAAGAAATAATCCCGGAGGTATTTTAGATGAAGCAGTTAAAGTTGCCAGTAACTTTATTGATGACGGTACCGTCGTTACGGTAAAGAGCCGCCGAAGGGAAGATGAAGTATATAATACAGTATCTGATATTACTGCAGTTGATATACCGATGGTTGTTTTAGTTAATGAAGGTAGTGCCAGTGCCTCTGAAATAGTGGCTGGTGCAATCTCTGATCAAAGCCGCGGTAAATTAATAGGACAAAAAACCTTTGGTAAAGGTACAGTTCAGACTGTAATTCCTTTAGGAGATGGTTCGGCTCTGCGTTTAACAACAGCTCGTTACTATACTCCAAATGGTACCTTTATTCATGAAAAAGGTATAGAGCCTGATATTAGTGTTGAATTTAACCAGGATAGTGAAGAAGATGAACAACTACAAAAAGCAATTGAATTATTAAAAGAGGGTGTTAGAACAAAATCCTTAGACAAAGCCAGCTAGAAAGGTGGATTATTTAAGTGAGTGTATTTAATGTATTAGGACCTATTATGATCGGGCCTTCTAGCTCTCATACGGCGGGGGCGGTCAAAGTCGGTTACCTGGCCCGGTCAATCTTTAAAGATAAATTAAATAAAGCAGATATATACCTGCACGGATCTTTTGCTAGAACCTTTAAAGGACATGGAACAGACCGCGCCTTAGTGGGCGGTCTGTTAGGTTTTAAACCTGATGATGAGCGGATACGGGATTCCTTAAATATAGCTAAAAACAGAGGGGTAGATATTGAATTTCACCTTTCAGATTTAAGAGGGGTTCACCCCAATACAGCTAAGTTAGATCTTTATGGGGAAAACAAAGAGATGTCTATTATTGGTTCGTCGATTGGTGGTAGTCGGATTAAAATAATTCAGATCGATGATTATGAGGTTGATTTTTCCGGTGAAATGCCAACCCTCTGGGTCTTACATAAAGATGTACCCGGGGAAGTGGGTATAATTACTTCAATTCTGGGTAGTTACAAGTTAAATATTGCCAGTATGGTCGTATTTAGAAATAAAAAAGGTGAAGTTGGCTCTGCCATTATTGAATTAGACCATAAGGTAAATGATTTCGTTATTTCTCATCTGGAGAATATGGATGATATCTATCAGGTAAGATATATAGAGCCTTTTTAAGGAGGTCTTTAAATGCAGTACAATAAGATTGCAGATTTAATAGAGAAAGCAAAAACAGAAAACAAAAAGATAAGCCAGATTGTAATAGAAGAAGAGGTTTATGAAAGAGAAATTGAACGCTCTGCAGTAATCGATGAAATGAAAGAACACCTAAAAATTATGAGAGAATCTATTACAGAAGGGCTTACTAAAGGCCATAAGTCAGCAACCGGTTTAACCGGAGGAGAAGCCTTAACCTTACAAAATTCTTCTAATACTTTAGATAGTCCTCTCTATAATAAGGTAATTGTCAAAGCCCTGGCAGTATCAGAAGTAAATGCTTGTATGGGTAAGATTGTAGCTGGACCAACGGCAGGAGCCAGTGGTATAGTACCAGCAGTTTTAATTACCTTAACTGAAGAGTATAGTTTAGATGAAGATAAATTAATAAATGCCCTATTTACAGCCGGTGGTTTAGGTGAAGTAGTATCTAAAAAAGCTACCTTAGCTGGTGCAGCCGGAGGCTGTCAGGCCGAATGTGGTGTTGGCTCTGCGATGGCAGCCGGGGCAGCTGTTGAACTAATGGAAGGTTCACCTAAACAGGTTGGTGAAGCTTTTGCCTTAGCTTTAAAAAATCTATTAGGATTAGTATGTGACCCAGTGGCCGGTTTAGTTGAGATCCCCTGTGTTAAAAGGAATGGCTTTGCTGCTTCACATGCCTTAACAGCTGTTAATATGGCATTAAGTGGTATCGGAACTGTTATTCCACCAGATGAAGTTATTGAAGCTATGATGGAGATAGGAGATTTGATGCCGGTTAGTTTAAAAGAAACTTCTGAAGCAGGCTTGGCTAAAACTAAAACAGGTCAAAAAATAGCTGATAATCTGCAGGATTTTTAAAGAAAAATAGAACTGTATATATTTTTACCCTTTTTTTAGTAATAATTACTATTACAAATAAATCATTTTATGTTATAATGTTAAATACGTGTGAATAAATGAACATTTGTTTGCACAAATAAACAATATATAGTATAATGTCTACATGTAAAATAATCAAACAAAAGGTGAGTATTTTATGCCGAATGAATTTAAGCTTCATTCTCCTTATGAACCGAAAGGTGATCAACCACAGGCAATTCGTGAGTTGAAAGAAGGAGTTGAAAAAGGATATAGACATCAAACCCTACTGGGTGCAACCGGTACGGGTAAGACATATACGATGGCGGGAGTTGTAGAAAAGGTTCAAAAACCTACTCTTGTCATTGCCCATAACAAGACATTGGCAGCTCAGCTGGTAAATGAATTCAAGCAGTTTTTCCCTGAGAACAGGGTTGAATACTTTGTAAGCTATTATGATTACTACCAGCCGGAAGCTTATGTACCTCAGACCGACACCTATATTGAAAAAGATGCCTCAATTAATGAAGATATAGATAAACTAAGACTGGCCGCCACCAGTGCTCTCTTTGAAAGAAGAGATGTTCTGATTGTGGCCAGTGTTTCGTGTATATATGGTTTGGGTTCTCCAGCTGATTATCTGGAACTTTCCTGCCAACTGCAAGTAGGGCAAGAAAAACCAAGAAAAGAGATTATGCGCGAACTTTCTATTATGCAGTATAGCCGCAATGATATTGACTTACAGCGTGGTCATTTCCGGGTCAGGGGAGATGTATTAGAAATATACCCTGCTTACCGGGACCAGGCAATTAGAGTTGAACTATTTGGTGATGAGATTGATCGGATTACCCGGATTAATACAGTTACTGGTGAAATCAAAGAAGAATTAAAGGAGATTACCATTTATCCGGCCAGTCACTTTGTAACACCAGAAGATAAGATTAAACGAGCAATTAAAAATATAAAAAAAGAGTTAGTTGAAAGATTAGAAGAATTAAGAGAACAGGATAAATTAGTGGAAGCTCAGCGCTTAGAACAAAGAACCAACTATGATTTAGAGATGTTAGAACAGATGGGTTTTTGTTCAGGTATTGAGAACTATTCAAGGCATTTAAGTGGTAGGTCACCGGGCTCAAGACCCCAGACCTTGCTTGATTATTTCCCAGATGATTTTTTAGTATTTATCGATGAATCACATATGACAGTACCTCAGATTGGTGGGATGTTTGCAGGGGACCGTTCTCGCAAGGAAAAGCTAGTAGAATATGGGTTTAGGTTACCTTCTGCTTTAGATAATAGGCCACTTAACTTTCAAGAGTTTGAAAAGGTTGTACCACAGGCAATCTATGTCTCTGCTACACCTGGCCCTTATGAACATGAACACAGTCAACAGATTGTAGAGCAGATTATTAGGCCGACCGGGCTTATTGACCCTAAAATAGAAGTTAAACCGGTTGATGGCCAGATTGATGATCTTTTAGAAGAGATCAGGGTGGTTGTAGAAGAAAGAAATGAAAAAGTATTAGTTACTACCTTAACCAAAAGAATGTCCGAAGATTTAACTGAATATTTAGGTGAAGCCGGTATTAGAGTTCGCTACCTGCATTCTGATATAGATACATTAGAAAGGTCAGAGATTATCAGGGATTTAAGATTAGATAAATTTGATGTATTAGTGGGTATTAACCTCTTAAGAGAGGGGCTGGATATTCCGGAAGTTTCTCTAGTTGCGATCTTAGATGCCGATAAGGAAGGCTTTCTAAGGGCAGAACGACCTTTAATTCAGACCATTGGTCGGGCCGCTCGTAATGTTAATGGTAAAGTAATTATGTATGGAGATAAGATTACAGATTCAATGCGGAAAGCTATTGATGAAACTGAAAGAAGAAGAGAAATCCAAAAAGAGTTTAATGAAGAACATGATATAGAACCACAGACTATTAGAAAACCGGTTCGTGAGGTTGTCAGACCAGAAAAATTAGTGATTGAAGATAGCAAAGAAAAGGTGTATAGTACAGATGATGAGGATAATTTAGAAGAATTGTCAAAAATAGAACTGCAAAATAAGGTAATTGAATTAGAAGAAGAGATGGATGAGGCTGCCTCAAATCTGGAGTTTGAAGTTGCAGCACAAATTAGAGATGAAATTAAAGAAGTCAAAGAGGAACTTTCAAATAGATGAGGTGATGAAATTGGGCAGCGAAAAAATTATAGTAAAAGGAGCCCGTGAACACAACTTAAAGAATTTAGATGTAGAAATACCCAGGGATGAACTAATTGTCATAACAGGCTTGAGTGGATCTGGTAAATCTTCTTTAGCTTTTGATACAATTTATGCAGAAGGGCAAAGGAGATATGTAGAATCACTATCTTCTTATGCACGTCAGTTTTTAGGACAGATGGAAAAACCTAAGGTAGAATATATTGAGGGTTTATCTCCAGCTATTTCTATAGATCAAAAGTCTACCAGTAAAAACCCCCGTTCTACTGTGGGGACAGTAACAGAAATATATGATTATTTAAGACTACTTTATGCAAGAATTGGAACACCCCATTGTCCGGTTTGTGGTAAAGAGATTAGTTCTCAGAGTTTAGATGAAATTGTGGACCAGGTACTAGAATTAAAAAATAGAACTAAACTACAGATCTTAGCCCCAGTAATCAGAGGTCGTAAAGGAGAACATGACCAGGTTTTTGCCCAGGCGAGAAGAGATGGCTTTATTAGGGTTAAAGTTGATGGTGAAGACTATTTAGTTGATGATGAAATAGAGCTTGATAAAAATAAAAAGCATGATATTTCAGTAATTGTAGATAGAATTGTAATCAATGAAGATATTAGAGAAAGGCTGGCTGATTCTGTTGAAACTGCTTTAGAGTATGCAGAGGGCTTAGTCTATGTAGATATTATTAATGGAGAAATATTGACTTTTAGCGAGAAGTTTGCCTGTAATGAACATGGTTTTAACTTAGAGGAACTTTCTCCCAGGATGTTTTCTTTTAACAGTCCTTATGGGGCCTGTCCTAGTTGTGATGGTTTAGGTATAAAAAAAGAGTTTGATCCTGATTTAATCTTGGATAAAGAAAGGTCAATTAAAGATGGTGGTATAATACCCTGGCGTAATTCCAGCAGTAAGTATTATCCCCAGATTTTAAAGGCTTTAGCCAAAGAATATGGCTTTAGTATGAGTACTCCGATTGGAGAACTGGATGAAGAGATTCAAGATATATTATTATATGGTTCAGACCGAGCCTTAACCTTCCCCTATACAAACAGATATGGTAAGACCAGACAACAAAACACGGAATTTAGAGGGGTAGTTAATTATCTAAAAAGAAGAATGAAGAGATCCGATTCGGCCAGTTCTCACAGTCGTATGGAAAAATATATGAGAGAAGATGACTGTAAGGCTTGTAATGGTCAGAGATTAAAGCCAGGCGCTTTAGCAGTTACAGTGGGTGGTATCTCAATTGCAGAGTTTACCCGCAAAAATATTGGAGATGCTCTTGAATTCATTAAAAACCTAAAGTTAAATAAAAGAGATCAATATATTGGTCAAGAAATTATCAAAGAAATTAGAAACAGACTGCAGTTTATGGTAAATGTAGGTTTAGAATATCTAACCTTAGAACGTTCTGCTGCCAGTCTGTCTGGTGGTGAAGCCCAGAGAATAAGGTTGGCTACCCAGATTGGTTCTGGTTTAGTAGGGGTTTTATATATTCTCGATGAACCCAGTATTGGTCTACATCAAAGGGATAACAAGCGGTTGATCGATACTTTAGAACACATTCGTGATATTGGCAATACCGTAATTGTAGTTGAACATGATGAAGAGACAATAAGAACGGCTGATCATATAATTGATATTGGACCTGGGGCCGGTAAACACGGTGGAAATATTGTAGTCCAGGGTGATTTAGATCAGGTCAAAGACTGTGATAAATCCTTGACCGGTAAGTATCTTAAAGGTGAAGAGGAAATTCCCATACCAGATGAACGCTATGAACCAAATGGTAAGTTTTTAAAGATTAAAGGTGCCAGACAGTTTAACTTAAAAGATATTGATGTTGATATACCATTAGGGACCTTTACCTGTATAACTGGAGTCTCAGGTTCTGGTAAATCAACATTGATTAACTATACTTTGAAAAGAAAATTAATGAAGCATTTTTATGATTCAACTGAACATCCTGGTAAACATGATGAAATAGAGGGATTAGAACACCTTGATAAGGTTATAAATATAGACCAGTCCCCAATTGGTAGGACTCCGCGTTCTAATCCAGCCACCTATACAAAGGTCTTTGATTATATAAGGGACCTCTTTGCTGAAACACCAGAAGCACGCCGCAGAGGTTATGACAAAGGTAGATTCAGCTTTAATGTAAAAGGGGGCCGTTGTGAAGCCTGTAAAGGTCAGGGTAAAAATAAAATAGAAATGCACTTTTTAGCAGATGTCTATGTAACCTGTGATGTTTGTGGAGGTAAAAGATATAATAAGGAAACCCTTGAAATAAAGTATAAAGGCAAGACAATTGCAGATGTATTAGATATGACAGTTGAAGAAGCCTTAAACTTCTTTGATAAGATACCTGCTTTAAAAAGAAGATTACAGACCCTATATGATGTAGGTTTAGGATATATTAAACTCGGTCAACCTGCCACCACTCTTTCTGGTGGAGAAGCACAGCGGGTGAAGATTTCGGAAGAACTTGGTAAAAGAAGTACTGGACGTACCTTATATATGCTTGATGAACCTACAACTGGACTTCACTTTGCAGATGTGAAAAAACTATTACAGGTTTTACACAGACTGCGTGAAGGTGGTAATACAGTTATAGTAATAGAACACAACTTAGATGTAATAAAATCAGCTGATTATATTATTGACCTCGGTCCAGAAGGTGGATATAATGGGGGCGAAGTCTTAGCTACTGGTTCCCCGGAAGAAGTGGCAGAAGCTAAAAATTCCTATAC
>Ga0102941_1000132_pt1 | contig 30877 bp, 28 predicted proteins | sample SalPonR2_C_D2_MG_FD_79281 | JGI IMG/M metagenome (GOLD analysis project Ga0102941, IMG submission 79281) | Salt pond soil microbial communities from South San Francisco under conditions of wetland restoration - Salt Pond MetaG R2_C_D2_MG | ecosystem: Environmental > Aquatic > Marine > Intertidal... | reverse complement strand
AATATAAATTCAGTAATCAAAATTAGATTTTATATATCCCTTTCAGGGAAATCAAAATTTATGGTATTTACAACCTACCGATACTCGGTAGGCTAGGATATTCAATCCCCTTCGGGGATATAAAAGAATACTTTACAATTACTAAAGAATGTTTTATCTGCAACGCAGAGATATAACCCAGCCTAGGGCAACGCCCTGGGTAGAAGAATGTAAAATTAACAACCCTGAAAGGGTTGAATAAAATTGTTCATTTATAGTAGAATTTTAATAAATATAATTCACTGATATTGATTAATTTCCATGATTCTTGATCAGATTCTGATCCGCACAGCTCTGACATTCAAATTGAATTGTAATATGATTGATATTGAAATGTTTGTCAAGTGTCTCCTCTATTTTTTTTAATAAAGGATCAGTTTCACTGACCAACTTATCTTCAATATCAACATGGGCCTCCATAAAAATATCTTTCTCTCCTACCTGCCAGATGTGTACGTGGTGGATATTTACCACTTCGGGAATTTTCTCTACTTTGGATTTAACTTCAGCAGGATCTATTTCAGAGGGCATACCTTCCATTAAAATATGAATGGAATCGGAAAGAATCTTGTAACTTTCTATAAAAATATAGATGCCAATTATTAAAACTAATACCGAATCAACCCAGGTAATTCCAAACAATGAAATCAATACTGCACCTATAATTACACCCAGTGAAGAAAAGGAGTCTACCAAAAGATGGAGGTAAGAAGAACGGATATTGGCGCTATCCTGGGCATCTTTTTTCAGTAATAAAGTTCCGATCACATTAGCAATCAAACCAATCGATGCGATGATCAACATGGTGGAGCTATTAATAGCCTGGGGAGTAAAAAATCTTTTTATTGCTCGATAAAATAAATATCCTGCACTTAATAACAAAATAGTAGAGTTAATTACAGCCGCCAATATTTCAGCCCTCTTTAATCCAAAGGTATGTTCAGGTGTATGTTCGCTTTCTCGTAATCTGATAGCAATATAGCTAATGATGATCGAAATGCCGTCGGTAAAATTGTGTAGTGCATCAGAAAGCAAAGAAATACTTCCTGAGATAAGACCGCCTATTATTTCAGTGATAGTAATAACAAAGTTTAGCGTCATTGTCGTAAAAAGTCTTTTGGTCTTAATTTCGCTAGTATGATGATTATGATCGTGCAATTTAATTCCTCATTGTTTCAAATTACAAATTTTATAGATAAACTTATTATTTTAGATGTTAAGATACAACTGTCTGGTTAAATTTAATGAACACTATTGATTTTAAAGTTGAAATTAATATTACTTTTGTTTCGCTACAAAAGTAACCAAAAGGGCTGGATTGATAACGATTTATTTTTTTCATTTTTTTATTAGGCCTTAGAGGATAAATCGGAAAGAAATTTCTGGAATGGAGCGTTAAGAAAAATTTTATTGCAAGGTAGCATAAATTAGTCAATATGACTAAAAAATATCGAAATTGCTATAATATATTTGAAAATTCAAAATCAATAGACCTTAAAATTTTTTAGCGGAATGGAAGAAATTTTAGTATTTATCTTCTGGCCCATGCTTTTTTTGGTACTTTTTTTCTCACAAAAAAAAGTACATGTGGAAATAATATTTCTGTGCAATCTTGACAATAAATCTTTTCTAACGAAATAAGTATTATCTTTTAAATGCCCTAGATAAATTATATTTTCGTATCTCATTTGTAACATTTTGTGGATTTTATGAAAAGAAGATTAATGAAATAAACATTTTTACCGGACACTAGTGTTATAAAACATTTAAAATCATTATAGGGACTGAATAACTAAAATTTTTAATCTTGCTTTCTCAAATAATACACATTACTTTTTAAGAAATACAAAAACATAAATGGATTGTAAACATGGTTGATAGAAGAGATTTTTTAAAAATATTAACAAGTGGAGTCTTAGGAACAAGTTTAACTTCTTTGAAAGCCAGAGAAGCTTTTGTACAGGAAGCAAGATATTACAATAGATTAAATAATGATATTGTAGAGTGTGAACTATGCCCTAATAAATGTTTAATCAGAGCAGGAGAGTGGGGAGATTGTGAGGTTCGTAAAAATATTGATGGAAGATTAAAATCATTTGTGTATGGCCGACTATGTTCTGTAGGCAATGACCCTATTGAGAAGAAGCCTCTTTTCCATTTTTTACCTGGTACAAATGCAATTTCAGTGGCAACACCAGGATGTAATCTTCATTGTAGATTTTGTCAAAACTGGAAAATTTCTCAGGCTAAACCTGATGAAGTCAAAACCAGATATTATTCTCCTGAACAATTGGTTGATGTAACCCAAAAATATAACACACCCACCATTGCTTATACTTATACTGAACCAACTATTTTCTATGAGTATATGTACGATACGGCGAAAGCCGGAAAAGCCAGAGGAGTTAAAAATGTAATGATATCTGCAGGCTATATCTCACAAAAGCCTTTGGAAAAATTATGTCAGGTTCTGGATGGAATAAAAATAGACTTGAAAAGTTTTTCAAATAAATTCTATAAAAATCTTGTCTCAGGAGAATTACAACCTGTGCTGGACACTTTGAAAACCATCAAGGAAAATGATTGCTGGCTGGAAATCGTATATCTAGTCATACCCACACATAATGATGACATGAAAATGATTGGAGAGATGTCTGATTGGCTGAGAAAAAATCTAGGTCCTAATGTTCCACTTCATTTTACACGATTCTCGCCTCAGTATTTAATGAAGAATCTTCCTAGCACTCCAGTAAAAACTCTGGAAAGAGCTTACGAAACTGCTAAGAAAGCAGGTTTGAATTATGTATATATTGGCAATGTACCCGAACATGAGGGGGCAGATACCTATTGTCCAAACTGCGAAACCAAATTAATTGACAGAAATGGTTTTATGTTAAATAAGAAAAATTTGGATAAGGGAACCTGTCCCAATTGTGGGAATAAGATTCCCGGAGTTTGGGGATAAAGGAGGGAAACTATGACCAAAAATATCATGAAAATAATTTTTATAGCCTTAATTTTCTTAATTATTGGACAGAGTCAGACAAGAGAACCCTGGGCTGCAGGTAAATTTTATCCTGAGTCTTCACAAAAGTTGAAAAATGTCTGTCAAAATTATCTCAATAGAGCTGAAAATCAAAAGTTGAGCAGTAAGCCTTTGGGTATAATTGTGCCGCATGCTTGTTATCCTTATAGTGGATCTATAGCAGGAATTGGATTTAATGAAATTCAAAATTTTAATTACAAAACGGTATTTGTTCTGGCCCCCTCCCATACAGAGCGGTTTGACTTTGCTTCGATTTATAAAGGTGAACAGTATAAAATACCGCTGGGAAAAGTAAAAATAGATCAAAAATTGGCCCAGAAATGTGTCCAAAGTAGCAACAGTATAAAGTTTTCAAATAAGGGACATTTTAACTCCAGTTCTAAAAGGCAGGAGCATGCTATTGAAGTGGAATTACCTTTCCTGAAAATATTAATGCCCACTACACCAATAGTACCAATCGTGTTGGGAACTAATGATTATTCTGATATAAAAGATATCGGTCGAACACTGGGAAAGATCGCTAAAAAAGAGAATGTGTTAATACTTGCTTCTAGTGATTTATCACATTATCATTCTTATTCAAAAGCCAAACAAATTGATCGTAGATTAATATCTACTTTAAAGAAATATGACCATAAAAAATTTTATAATGGAATAAAAAATCGTAGATTTGAAGCCTGTGGTGCAGCTCCTATTACTGCAATGTTAATTGCTACAAAAATGGCAGGAGGTGATAAATTAAAGGTCCTAGAGTATGCCAATAGTGGTGATGTATCAACAGGTAATAAGAATAGAGTAGTAGGTTATTTGACTGCAGGTATTGTAAATTCTAACCATAATAATGGGGAAAAAAGTATGAGTGAACAAAAAATAGGTGGAGAATTAAATAGAGAACAAAAGATATTTTTGTTGGATCTGGCAGAAAAAAGTATGAAGTCAGCAGTTAAAGGTCAAGAAGGATATCAACCTGAAAATGTTCCTGAGAGACTAAAAAAAGAACAAGGTGCCTTCGTTACTCTGAATAAAAATGGTAGTTTGAGAGGATGTATAGGTTATGTAAAACCGATCAAACCCCTATGGGAAGCGGTCAAAGAAATGGCTGTTTCTGCTGCTCTAAAAGATCCTCGTTTCCCTTCAGTTTCTGAGAATGAATTAGATGATATCGATATTGAAATTTCAGTTTTAACTGTACCCAGAGAAATTGATGATATTGACAAAATAGAAATAGGTAAACACGGATTAATTATGAGCAAGGGACCTCAACGTGGATTATTATTACCTCAGGTTGCTACAGATAATAATTGGGATAAAAAAACATTCCTGCAACAAACCTGTAGAAAAGCAGGCTTACCCAAACAGGCCTGGCAGGAGACGGATACACAAATAAAGATATTTTCTGCTCAAGTATTTGATCGAGAAGATGTTGAGGAATGAAATTCTTTAAGGCTATAATTCTTTATGCCCCAGCTGATCTGAGATATAGTGACTTTAATTATACCCGTAACCGGTACTCCTAAAAACATCCCCAATATTCCGGCGATCTTGCCACCAATTAAGACCACCGCGACTACAGTAATGGGATGGAGGTCAACACTTTTGGAGACAACTAAAGGTCTGACAAGAGAATTATCAATTAACTGTACTATACCAAAAGCAGCCGCAATCCAGATTAAAACAATTAAAAGATTTGCTTGATCCTGGACATTTACAGTAGCAACTAAAAGTGCAGGAATGGCCCCAGTAATTGGTCCAATATAAGGAATCATGTTTGCAATACCTGCTACAGATCCTATCAAAACATAAGAGGGAACAGGGTTATTAAAAATTAGATTGATAATAGCCAATCCGATTATTGATAAGGTCCCAATAATAATGGATTGAAGAATGGTACCTGTGATATATTTACTAATCTGGCGACCTATCTTATAAATAATATTTAAACTTAATTCAAAATATTTATTAGGAATAATTGAAACAATTTGTTGCTGAATCTTCTGTTTGTCTTTTAATAGGAAAAAAGTGATCAGAGGGATAATTGCAGTTGTAGCAATGATGGAACCAATACTTTTTAGAAAAGCTCCAAGACTAGAGATTATGTTGATTACAATATCATTAATTTGATTTACAATCTGATTTGAGATATGCTGGGTATCTAAGGCCTGAGGTAATATTCTAGAGATATACTTTTCAAAATTAGTTATAAAATCAGATTGTAAGGTAGCTGAAATAGTTTGAACAGTAGAAATTATTGCAGGTATAACCTGGCTGATTCCATAAATAATCAATCCTAATACAATTATTATATTCAGCAGAATTGCAACTCCATGTGGTACACCTTTTTCAACGAGAAAATCTACTACTGGTCGCAAAATAATAGCAAAAACGCTGGAAATTACAAGCATAACTACTACATTTTTTATATAAGGAAAGAAGAAGGATAATCCAACGATCCCCCCGACAATGAAAAAAATTTTCCAGAAAATATTGATAATATCTTGATATAATTGATAGGAATATTTATCCATCTGATTCCAATTTATTGTGAAGCTCAATTAGATACTCATTATTCTCTCGTAATCTTTCAGCAAGTATTTTAGCAAGATTGAGTAGAATTTTATTTCCAGTTTTGGGCTCTTTTTTGAGTAGATCCATTAATTCCGGCCGGAAAAAACCCAGCGCCTTGCATCTTTTACGTGCTATAGCCGTAGCTGACCTGGGCTTGTCATCTAAAAGCGCCATTTCACCCAGAAAGTCATTATCTGAGAGAGTTGAGAACTGATTCAAGGGCTCCTCATTTTCTTCTTCAACTATTTCTACTTCACCTTTTGAAATTATATACATTCCAAGTCCGGGATCGCCCTGATGGAAAATAACTTCATCCTTTTTATACTCACGAGGGTAAACAATATCAGAAACTTTTTGAATTTCTTTGGAATCCAAGTCCTGGAAAATAGGAACTTTTTTGAGAACCTGAGTGAGTTCTTCGTCTTCAGATCGATCATTGAAATTTAATGCTTTCCAGAGAGGATTCTCCATAAAATTACTTTCCTGTAGATTAAAGTTTTATTGGGAAAAATGAGACTACTATTAACCAATCATAAATTACTTAAATAATATAAGATAATCAAAAAGAAAATAATTTGAGAAGGGCAAAATATTGGTCGCAGAAATTTTTAGGTTTTCTCTAATTATATTTAGGCTAATTATTGGTTGGGCTTAAATATAAATTGCAATTTTTTATAATATTTTTAATATAGCAAATATTATTGAAATCCGGCTTTTTTCATTTCATCCTGAAAAGCGGGCCTTCTGGTGTATGTATCCAAAAGATTTTCAATATAATTATCAATTTTCTTTTCTAATTTTTTATCAGAGATATTTTTAAGTAAATTAATCCACTGAATTGCCTGTTTGTAAATTTTTCGGCCCGTGTTGCTCTCAAGATATTGAGAAATTTTATTTTTAAGAAGAGTAACACACTCCTCAGGATAAATATCAATAATCGGTTTAACAATATAATCAATTCTGCGGTTATCTATATTTTCTTTTAAGTACTCTAATATCTTATTGTATTGTTCTTCCTCTTTAAGTAATCTGATGTAAAACTGACTTTCGATTCTTTTATCTCTTCTTTGTTTGATATAATTTTCAGCTTCTTGTTCCCCAAATCGATTTTTTAATTCTCGATAAAGTGATATATTTCTGGTTCTAGAAAGATAATGTTGTAAGACCTTTTTAAGAAAGGAAGTATTTCCCTTATCCTTTAGATAGTTAAAGATAGGCTCATCGAATCTGTTTGGGAAATTATTAAAAATATTTTTGGCAATATCTTTATATTTTTCCGTATTCTTATTTTTCTGGTAGAAGTTTAATAATTTTTTACTAATCTCGGGATTATTTTGATAATTATTTAAGGCATATTCCTCCCATTTTTCTGCACTATCAGTTAACTCTGTTATTTTTAAATATATTTCAGCAATATTTTTACATTTTTCTTTTGTTTCGGCCAGTATGTTTTTGAAAAAAGTAGCAGTACTTGATTTTGTTATTAAGGATAATAATATTGGCTGGAAAAATTTTAAATTATATTTGATTTCATCTTGTTTCTGAGACAATCTATTACCCATAACTTCGAGCATACGAAGTTTGACTTTTTTATCAGGAGGATTTTTATCAATATATCGTTCAATTTGATTGATGTACTCTTCATTTATGATATCTAAAATTTCAATACCAAGACCTTCATAAAAAATTTCATAAGGGTCCTCTACAGAATTTATCTTTTCTGTACGTGCTGCTTCATACCCTGCTAATAGGAATTTCCAACCATCAATAATGTCATCCTGCTCTAAATATTTTTCAATATTGGCTAAAATAAAATCTAATTTATCACTGAGTTCTTCACGACCTTCATCATATAATATTCTCCATTGTTCCTTGTAATATCTGCTATTATGTGCTTCATAGAATCTGTTAACATTTTCTAGATCAATTTTTAATACTGTATCTACTATTTGTTCTCTAATATCTGTAATATCAAGGTCTTCTTCTATTGCCAGTTGTCCTTTTATAAATGTTTCAAATCGATTTTTAGTGCTCTCAGATTCTTTAAGTAATCTCTTTAAAAATTCTTCTTGTTCCTCTCTGGAAGCCATACCAAGGAGTTCTTTTACTTTTAAATAACTGGTTTTTTCTGAGGTGCCTTCATTTTTGTCAGTTTTTTCTTCCAGGTTATGTTCAGAATGAATTAGGTCTAAGCCTACTGCCACACAATGTTTACATATACCACCAAAATCATACGGGCAGGTACAAGAAAATCCATAAGAATCTGTTTTATTAACAATCGTAACTTGATATACCCTACTACCCTGGACTTGGGCTGTTAATTTATTCTTATGATATTCTTTAGATAAAATTCTTCCATTCTCATAATACGAAACCCCTCTGATGTAACTACTATTAGTTGAAATATTTTTGATGTCTTCTTCTGTAAAGTTTGACATCTATTCCCCTGTTTTAATAATTCCTACTAAATATATAAATGATTCTTGAAATAAAATTATAGATTGAAAAATAAGAAATCGGCCAATCTATTATTGTTAATCCTCTTTTTCAGTAAAATAACTTACCAGAAAAATAGCCAGGAAAGCCAGAATATAACTAACAAATCGTTCTGCTACAATCTCTTGAAGTGGAGGAATATTTTTCCAGACCACGGTTGTAATAGATCCAGTTAACATTCCAGCAATAGCGCCTTCTTTGGTGATTTTTTTCCAGTAGATAATACATAAAAGCACTGGTCCAAAACTAGCACCTAGACCGGACCAGGCATAAGAAACCAGTGTAAATATTAGGTCCTCAGAAGTCCAGGCCAGTGCAAAAGCCAGAATTCCAACCAGTACAGTTACAACCCTGCTGACAACCAACATTTTTTTGGGAGAGGTTTTTTTATCGCCGATTTTATGATACAGGTCTTCAGCTACGGAGGAGGCAGCGACAATTAATTGTGAATCAGCAGTAGACATCATAGCGGCCATTGCTCCGGAAATAAGAATACCGGCAAACCAGGCTGGGAGCAGATTATTAGCAACATAGGGCATAATTTGCTCCGAATCAGCAACTATATCTGGGCCAAATAAATTGAATGCAACTATACCAATGAAAAAGGCACCCGTAAAGGCAGGGATAGCCCACATATAAGCAATCTTTCTTCCTTTTTTGATATGCTCGGAATCATCGATAGCCATATATCGGGCAATTAAATGGGGTTGACCAGTATAACCAAAAGCCCAGCTGAGCCCGCTGACGACTGCTAATATTCCAGCAAATCCAGCCTCTCCACCAGTTAAAGAAAGATGTTGTGTTGGAAGACTGTGCAGTGCTTCAGGTGAGGCTTTTATGATTTCGACTAATCCAAGTATTGGCAGGAGTACTAAAGCAGTTATCATTATTATAGCCTGTACAACATCGGTCCAGACTACAGCATTAAATCCACCCAGGATGGTATAGAGAACAATTATACTGGCGCCGATTATCATACCTACATGTTTGGGTAAGCCAAAAGTGGTATTGATGGTCTTACCTGCTCCACTAAATTGAGCTGCTACATAGAAAATAAAAAAGAAAGTTATTATTAAAGAGGCAACTAATCTGACTATAACTTTGTCTCCGAAATAGCTGGAAATGAGATCGGGAATAGTTAGGGAATCGTACTTACCAGCCAGATCTCGAATAGGACGTGCTAAAAATTTCCAGGTAAATAGGATACCTATCACACAGCCGAGTACCACCCAGATCTCTCCAACACCGGAAGCATAAACAATTCCAGGAAGCCCCAATAATAACCAGGCGGATTCAGCGCTGGCTCGTTCTGACAATGAAATAGCCCAGGAACCTAATTTTCTGCCAGCCAGCATATAATCAGAGTGAGTCTTATTTTTGCCAACTGTTTTAAAACCGATGAATAATACTATGATTAAATATAATATGACACCAATAAAAATTGGATCCATCTTAACGAATCCTCCCAATTAAGTTTTATTGACCAAACAAATTTAAGAAAATGAATAAATTATTCAATGAATTTTGCTTTGAATTTAAGATAAAAAATAGTCCTGTGAATTGAAATTAAAGGGTCTAAGTCGTAAATTGACCGATGGAATTCTAAGAAGTAAATTATAGGATAAATAAAATGCTAAAAGCACCCCGAGGAATAAGGTTACACATCGGAATTTTCGGTAGAAGGAATGCAGGTAAATCAACTTTGCTTAATGCTATGACACGCCAGGATACATCCATTGTTTCGGAAAAAGCTGGAACTACTACCGATCCAGTAGAAAAGCCCATGGAATTACTCCCAATTGGTCCAGTTATATTTATTGATACGGCAGGAATTGATGATGTAGGTAAATTAGGAGAGAAACGGAATAAGAAGACCAGAAAAGTTTTTGATAGAACTGATATTGCAATAATTGTTGTTGATGGAGAGAAATGGGGAGAATATGAGCAGGAATTAATTAATACTTTTGAAGAACGGGAAGTACCAGCAATAGTAGTTTTTAATAAAAATGATATCAGTGAGCCTGATACTGATGCTATTAATCAATTAGAGCAGAGAGAGATACCTTTTACAAAAACAATAGCAGAACAAGGAGAGGGGGTCTTAGATGTTCGGGAGGCTCTGATACAAAATGCTCCGGATGAAGTTATAAATACTCCCACAATATTAGGTGATTTGATCTCACCGGGAGAACTAGTAGTACTCGTCGTTCCTATAGATATGGAAGCACCAAAAGGTAGACTGATTTTACCACAGGTTCAAACAATACGAGATGTCCTGGATAATGATGCTTATAATATGGTGGTAAAAGAACGGGAGCTGCGGGATGCTCTGGAAAGACTGCAAAATCCGCCCAAATTAGTAGTGACAGATTCCCAGGCCTTTTTGAAAGTAGCAGGGGATACACCTGACGATGTGCTCATGACCTCTTTTTCCGTACTCTTTGCCCGCTTTAAAGGCGATCTAATGGAATATGTCAAAGGAACTATGAAAATTGAAGAGCTGGAACCAGGTGATAAAATATTAATAGCGGAAGCCTGCACCCATCATCCTATTGCCGATGATATTGGAACAGTGAAAATACCGCGCTGGTTAAGACAATACATAGGCGGTGATCTGGATATAGATCATGTTCAGGGACATGATTATCCGGATGATATATCAAAATATGACCTGATAATACATTGCGGTTCCTGTATGCTGAATAGGCGTGAGGTATTGACTAGAATTATGTATTGTAAACGAGCAGGAATCCCAGTTGCAAATTATGGTCTCACTATAGCCTATACTCTGGGTATTTTTGATCGTGCTTTACAACCTTTCCCCGCTGTTGATGAATATTATCAGGAATTGAAAGAGTCTATAGAATAGGGAATAAGGAAATAAGGAATAAGGAGAATGGAATAGGGAAGAAGGAACAGAAAAAATGATATTAAAAAGAGGTAATTATGGATAGACACGAAATTTGGGATGAATATCTAAGTCAAAATCTTGTAGAGGCTTATGATAAGGTCTATGAGTTTTTTTCAGGTGAAATACCTGAAGGAATTTTAGAAGATTATGAGATTGAAGATTTAATAATGGAAACAGAAAAGGAACTGGAGCAGGAAAAAGAATTTGATAAATTACTTGAATTTAGGAACTTATTAAAAAATGAACATCCTCAATTGTATGAGCCTCACTATCAGTATTTTGATGAATTTGCTTTGAGATATTATTGTTATCATGATGAACCGGAGAAAATAGAAAGTATCTTCTCCAATTTTATGGCTAAGCCAATTGAATGTTATGAAACTTGCATATATGGATTCCGTAAATTATTGTATTATCAGTATAGAGAGATTCTAAATAAGACAGTGTCAGAAAATTATGAGCTACTTGTAAATTCAGATGAGTATACTGATGAATTAGAAGATGATATGGGTCTATTTAAGTATTATTATAATATGGAAGATATGTATCAGAGAAGTAAAGAAGAAGGTGATTTTGACAAAGAAAAACTTGGAAATAAGGTAGAACAGTATGATTTTAAGTTTGAAGATAAATTATTTTCTATTATGAAAAAGGCCTTATTTAACCCTATACCGGGAAAAGAAAAATTAATAAAGAAATTCAATAAGGATAGACAAATATTTATATTTACTCTAGAGATGTATTTATTAAAATATATGAAAAAGTTCGGAATTAATTTTGAAAGTAGCGGCATGATATGGAGAGCTTTAATAGCGTTTTGTTTAAATTATAGTGATGATAGGGAAGAAACTCCGGAGGAATTCTTTAATTTGGATTACCATGCCTTTGATCAATATCTAGGTATATTAGATGAAGATATATTTACCAATAATATATCGGACCTAGTTGCTATCATTTGGGGCGGTGTTTATGTATATGATTTTTTGAAATCAATAGACCTGATTGGGGAGGAAGCTTATCAAAATAGCATTAATACTTTAAAGGCTTCAAAAGATAAAATCCTAATTCATTATAAAGCTGATCTTTGGGAAACAAGTTTTATAACTCAATGGAAGAAGCCGGAGTGTGTTTCAGAAAAAGAATTTGAAGGGGAGAAGGAAGTATTTAAAGAGAGTTATTCTACTATAAAAGCAAAATCATCTGAGATACCACAGGAGATAAGGGATGAATTAGCGCAAGGTTTTCTAGAAGCTGAAAAAGAGATGGACGAATCTGAGTCTTCAGATGACTCATTAGAAGAATTAATGGAAGACTTCGAGGTACCTGCTGATATAGCAAGTAAACCTACTACTGTAGAAAAAGAGGAAGAACCAGGAAGGAATGATCCCTGTCCTTGTGGAAGTGGTAAAAAGTATAAACATTGTTGCTGGAGAAAAAATCATTAAAACTAATTTTTTGACGAGGGTAACTTTGCAACAATTTATTTTATTTCTTTAATTATAGGGTAAGAGGTAGAGGTAAATTTATGGACCGCAGAAAATTTTTAAAAATATTAAGTACAGTTCCTGTTATCAATTCCTTTACCTCGGCTCTGAGTAAAAGTAAATCAGGGGACCAAATGCGAAAATTAACTCAACAACCGTCCTATCTGAAATTACATAAAAGTGGTGAACTGAAAAAGCGTGCTCAGGAATTATGGAGTATAATGGAAGATTGTACAATTTGTCCTCGGGAATGCGAAGCCAACCGATTAGATGGAGAAGAAGGATTTTGTGGTGCAACTTCAAAATTAGAAATAGCTTCCTTTAACCCACATTTTGGAGAGGAAGATCCTCTGGTTGATAGTGGAGGTTCGGGAACCATTTTTCTGACTCACTGTAGTTTGCGCTGTGTCTTCTGCATTAATCCTGATATAAGTCAGGGAGGGCAAGGTAGAGAACGATCTATTGCTGCAATGGCCAAAATGATGCTTAAGTTACAAGAAATAGGTTGTTTAAATATAAATATTGTTACTCCTACCCATTATTTACCTCATGTGATAATGGCTCTCGATAAAGCGGCCAAGCAGGGACTGGAAATACCATTAGTCTATAATACCAGTGGATATGAAAAATATGAGACAATCAAAAAACTGGATGGAATAGTTGATATCTATTTGCCTGATTTTAAGTATTCTGAGGGTAGAATGGCAAAAAAATATTCTTCTGGAGCAGAAAAGTATCCCAAATTTGCTAAAAAGGCTGTACTAGAAATGAATAGACAGGTTGGAGTTGCAAAGCCCAATCAGCACGGAATTATGGAACAGGGATTAATGATTCGACATTTAGTCATGCCAAATAATGTGAGTGGAACTAGAATGGTTCTGAAATGGATATCAGAAAATCTACCTTCTGAGACATACCTAAATATTATGTCGCAATATCGTCCTATGTATAAAGCTCACAATTATCCAGATATAGATCGGCGCCTTGCACGGAAAGAATATAAAAATGCTGTTGATTGGGCTAGAGAATTTGGTTTGACAAATCTTGAGATACAGGGTTATTGATGCGAGGAGTGCTATAACTAAATCTTTCGGACTAATACATAATACTTGATGATATGGAAACCGGAAAAGGGAATAGGGAAAAAGGGAGTACCATATTGATCCAACAAATTTATTTTAGAATCCGATACTTAAAAAAATAGGAAAAATTTGCTTTAGATTAATTTGGTTGATAAAATAAGTTGTTTGTATTACATTATGTAACACAAAATAGTCAAGAGGAGGTCTAATGACTTCAATAAGATTATCAGATAAATTGAAACATAAATTGGACAAAATAGCCGAACAGCAACATACTTCAAAATCAGAAATAATTAGAACTGCTTTAAAGAAATATTTAGAAGAAAATAGTAATGAAGGGAATCCTTACAAAGTGGGGGAAAATCTATTCGGAAAGTATGGTAGTGGACAGTCTGATAATTCGGTTAATTATAAATCAAAGTTAAAGGATAAAGTCAGTGATAAATACTCTGATTGATGCCGGCCCTATGATTGCCTTGTTTGATAAAGATGACCAATATCATCCTGATATCATTGAATTTTTACAGGGCTATAATGGAAATTTATTTACTTCCTGGCCTGTTGTAACAGAAGTAACACATATACTTGATTTTAGTGTGCTGGCACAGATAGATTTTTTAAAATGGATAAATAAAGGTGGTATTGAGATAGTAGAAATATCGGAAACTGGGCTGAAAAGAATAATACATTTAATACAAAAGTACTCTGATCAACCTATGGATTTTGCAGACGGTTCTTTAATGTGGATATCTGAAAAATACCATATCAATAATATTGTAACTATAGATTCTGATTACTATGTTTATAGAAAGAAAAATAACAATAATTTAAATAATCTTTTGGATTCATTTTTAAAAAAATAATTCAAGTTTGTATAATGTGAATTGATTGATAACTATAGTATCAGATTATAAGGGTTTCTTTTAAAAATGAATTTAAGAATTAATCCCAGTTACAAAATTAAACTTTTTACCAGGTATTTTAGTCATATATTTTCATATGTGAACTAGTTATAACAAATTTCAATGCAATAAGTAATATATTGATATATTGTTGTTTAAGTTGTAATATTAAAAAAATTAGTATTCAAATTGATATAAATAATTCGTAATTTTATTTCAAAAATTTGAATACCTCTCTTTTTAATAAATGTAATGAATCCTTTAGGTACAGTGAAGTTTAAGTTATGATTAATAAATTATTCAAGAAGTATCCTTATAATAGAAGTTATAAATACTATGTTTTAATTAGTTTTCTAATTTTTCTATTATTATGTATTTTTCATCCTTTTGGTCTCTCTGCACTTCCGGGTAGTATTGAATATGCTGCTGAATTTGGATATGGTTTAATAACTTTCATTATCTTGATTACTAATGCAAAGTTATTACCTAATTTATTTCCACAATTTTTTGCAAAAGAGCGGTGGAAAATTTATAAAGAAATTATAATGATTTGCTGGAATATCATATCGATAGGAGTAGGAAATACCTTTTATTCATACGCTTTAGGTTTTAATAAACTCAATTTAGAAAGTACTTTAAGTTTTATAGGTATAACGGCAATTGTAAGTATTTTTCCGGTTACTATATTAATTCTCATTAAAGATCATAGAAGATTAAAAAATAATCTACAAGATGCCAGGAAAATGAATGATAAAGTTGGCTCAGGCCAAAACAAAAAAATGGACAAGAATAGAAACTTTTTATATCAGGGAGATTTAAAAAAAGATAAAGTAAAATTAAAAGCAGATCAAATATTTTACATAAAATCACAAAATAATTATCTTGAATTTTATTATGCAAAAAATGGGAAAATAATATCTAATACTATCAGAGGCGCTCTTAAAAATGTTGAAGAATACTGCAGTAAATTTGATTTTTTACAACGGTGTCATAGATCATATATTGTTAATATTGATAAAATCAAAAATATAGAAGGGAATTCATTAGGCTATAAAGTTTTGTTAAATGAAAATATAAAAAGGATACCCGTCTCAAGAAGTTATACAAAGAAATTCAAACAAGATATTCTTGGTAATTAAATATTTTTGAATGGTTCTATACTTTCAGGTACAAATGTATTATCCCCTCTATTTTTAATACTATTATTTTATAATCACTTATATCAATCAAAAAAATATATCATATTATTGCTTAATTTTTATTCCATCAAAATTAATTAGTAACATTGGTTGATTTTTTAGAATAAATGAAATCTATAATTATTTTTGGTGGAGATTATTGATAAACTCGTAAAAAGTAATGTTATAGAAATATTATCTGCTATAATAGGTTGTATTCTTTGAAGTTAACCTGTTACTTTATAATAGCCTGACAATAAACTACTTTGCGCCGTTGCGTCTTTGCCTCAAAGAGATGTCCATGACACGAGCGGCTTTTTTTACGAGACCATCATTATTGATTTCAAAAATATTGTTGCGCATCAATCTTTACTACTTGTAACAAATTGTAGTATTCATACCAAAACTTTACTTTTTATAACAAAAATTTAGCTACGCATAACATAAGTATTTTTTTATTGAGTGAGGAGTTGTAAAATATCATTAATAGAATGAAAATTAATTAAGGATGAATTTAGTGCAAAATTCAAGATTACAATCAATTATTATCATATTTTTGTTCTTTATATCTATAATATTAAAGTTGAGAATAATATTAAGTTATAGTCAAAAATATTAATTTTTAAAAAGGAGGTCGTTATGAGAAGAATTAAAGTTTGTTTTGTCATCATTATGATTAGTATTATTTTATTTTCCGGTAATAATCTAGGATCGAAAATTAGGAGAATTGAAAAAGAAATGAAAAATGACGTTGATAGTATGGAACTTTATCTAAAATTAGGAAAACTTTATCATCAAGCAGCTAGAAAAGATATTGATGACTATACAGACAAAGGTATTAAACATTTTGAAGAAGCACAAAAAAAATATCCTAATAATGATTTAATAAAAGTATGGTATGGAAGTATTTTAACAATTAAAGGTAAAAATGTCTTTTTCCCTCTAAAAAAGCGGAAATATGTTAAACAGGGATTAAATAAAATGGATAAAGCGGTAAAAAATTACCCTAAAAAGCTTACTGTACGGGTGGTACGGGCTAAAAATAATATTGCTCTCCCAGATTTTTTTAATAGGAAAGATACAGCTAAAAAAGATTTGAAGTATATTATAGACAGCCTTGAGAATAATAAAAATCTAAAAGGAAAATATAATCTGCCAGGGATGTATTATTCATTAGCTAAAATTTATGAAGATAGGGATAATAATGATAGAAGCATACACTTATGGAAAAAAATTATTTCTAAGTATCCAGAATCAGAAGAGGCATCTAAATCAGAGAAGCAATTAAATACTTATGAGATTGAATAATGATAGATTATAAAAATGTTACTAGGATTTATACAATTCAGAAATTATAAAATGTAAGCCTCTAGAAAACTAGTCTTTAGAAATTGCTAAGGTGAATTTTGTGTAATTGATGTTCCATCAGGACCAGAGAAAAGTACCTTGGTAGATCTAGTTGGATGCATTTATTATTCCAATTCTGAAAAATATTTCTGCAAAACTACTTAAATTGAATCTGAAAAAGTTTCGCCCCTCCGGGGCTTTTGATTATATCTTATCAATTTTTTACTACAAATATATCGCCCCGGAGGGGCTTAAAAGCAACAAAGATTGGAAAAAATTAAGACTGAAAATTTTTTGGTGGGACACATTCAAACAGGAAAATAAGTACGCTTCAGCTTACTCCTTTAGCCTCGACTATTCAACGCAATTTTGTCCTCTCAATTTTTTCACGAATTCTTTCTAGCCGGGCAATTCTATCGTCAGTAGCAGGGTGAGAGGAAAAATAAGTAATATTACCTTCCCGATTCTCATCACTTAATCTAGTCAATAGTTTTTGAGCCGCATCAGGTTGATATCCTGCTCTGTACATGAGCTGTAAAGCTTTTTTATCGGCTTCATACTCCTTATCACGAGAATAGGTACTGATAAATAGATCCTTGATAAGTTTATTGAATACCATACCCAAAGAGCTATTTTTACTAAGCAAATCCGCTAGAACTTTTCCGGAGTAATTGGTAATAATTTTTTTAAGAGGGTGCTTTAGCATGATATGCATGATCTCATGGGCGAAAACAAAAGCAATTTCATCTTCATGACCACGGATTTGATTATATAATCCCGAAGTAATAAAAACAAAACCCCCAGGAATAGCAAAACCATTTTGGTCACTTGTTTCTATGATGTAAAAATTAAAATCGAAATAATTTTTGTCTAATTGGGAAACCAGGTTCTGCCCGATATCTTCAATGAATTGTGTATGTTTTTCCTGATTATTTATAGCATTATCAGAAATGATCTTGCGGGCAATTTTACTGCCAATTAAATATTCGGCTCCAGCTGCTTCTTTATCGTCTCCTAATAAATATTTATAGTAGGTCTGTCCCTTGATTAATCCTTGACCTATTTTTTTGCCGATTTTGTAGAAGATACCAGACAAAGAATTACTCGCTTAAGGTTCATATTCTCTAATAAGTTTACAGGAATGAGTTGTGAATGCAAAGATTAATTTGAAAAGTGTGTGTCAGAAATTTCGGTGTATTCCATTCCTTACTAATATTTCAAAGTTATATCGGCTAAAGTTATATTTCGCTTTCAGCGAAAGTTAAATTTTTAGGACAAACCTTTCATAGGGTTTTACCCTAGGCTGGGCTATTTATCTGCGTTGCAGATTAATACATTTTATAGTAATTTTACATTATTCTTTTATATCACCGTAGGGGATTGGATATCATATTCTATCGAGTATCGGTAGGTTGTAAGAATCTTAAAATAAACAGTTTGTTACTCATTATATGCATTGCTAACAAGTAATTATGTATTGTATAGCAAATTAAATAATAATCTTTCCGTGAAGAAAATTAGTTTGAAATATTAATCCTTATTTTCAAGTTTTAATGAAGGCAGGATTAATTATATTGAATAGCAATCCAATAATACTAATATTTACTTTATCTTAGACTATCTATTTTCAAATTAAGTTAAGAGGGTTAATTTTCATCTGTACCCTACATTATGAAGTAAGTTTTTTAGTTATATTCGCCACATGCTCTCCCTGAAAACGGGCTGCATCCAATTCATTTTTACTGGGCATTCTTGAACCATCCGGACCGGCCAGAGTTGTTGCGCCATAGGGTGAACCTCCAGTAATTTCATCCATCTTCATCTGTCCCTGAAAAGAATAGGGAAGACCTACTACTATTAAACCTTGATGCAGGAGGGTCGTATGGAAGCTCTGTATCGTAGTTTCCTGACCTCCATGTTGAGTGGCTGTACTGGCAAATACACTTCCTACCTTTCCGATTAAGGCGCCTTCCTGCCAGAGAGGACCGGTGGAATCAAAAAATTGACGCATTTGACCACACATATTACCAAAACGTGTGGGGGTACCAAAAATTATCGCATCTGCCTCTCTCAGGTCATCGGGCTTACAAATAGGTATGTCTTCAAACTGCTTTTGTGCTTCTAGAGCACCCATTTGCTCTAAAACTTCATCGGAAACTGTTTCCGGCACTTTTTTAATTTCTACGTCTGCATCGTCTACTTCCCCAGCACCTTCTGCAACTGCTTGAGCCATTTTATAAGTATGTCCATATGTTGAATAAAATACCACTAATACTTTCATGATTAGCCTCCTTTAGTTTGGATTAAATTCAAAGGGTTATACATACTATTAATTACCATTAAATTAAAAATATTTATTATATAGGTACAGTTGTATAATTGTAATAATTAGTGTCTTTTTCAAGTTATTTAAATTAATGAGTACCTTATTTATGGATAGCTAAGTAAAGTTTTCTTTTGCTAATTAGGAAATTATAATGATCTAAAATAGCGAGTCTTTATTTACAAACCAATAAACAAATCAATTTAAATATAAGTTTTAATTTGAAATTATTCCAAATATCCAATATATTAAAAATAGTAATAAAAGAAAAATCAGATAATAATGAAAATTGAAATTTATCAACGGGAGAAAGTGATGAGTGATTATTATGAATCTAAAGACCTGGATAATTTTCCAAATATAGCGGAATTTGCTGAGGAAGAGGGAAATAAATTTTTTGATTATTATGAAGAAGCTACCGCAGGGAATGAATTATCAGATAGAGTAACAGCTCTGATAGGATTAAGTGTAGCCCACGTAAATAAATGCCCCTATTGTATAGATGCTTTTACGAATAAATGTTTGTCTCTGGGCATTTCCAAAGATGAAATGATGGAGGCAGTGCATGTAGGTTCCGCTATAACAGCCGGGGCTATTAATGCACATTCAACTCAAATGTTGAAAATACTGGAAGACAAGGAGATGTAATATATGGAGCCCAAAAAACAAAAGGCAGTTTTAGAAAATGTACCAGAAGAAAAAGATTTTAAAGAGAACCTTGATCAGGGTCTATATGCAGATGATATAGATATCTTTCAGATCAATCTATGTAAAAAATGTAATTTATCCTGCAAACATTGCCATGTACAGGCATCGCCTCAGAATGATAGAATAATGCCAAAGAAATATCTGCAGAAATGTTTAGATATTCTCAAAATTTATCCTATTGATACAGTAGATATAACCGGAGGTAGTCCTGAAATGCATCCTAATTTAGAATGGTTCCTCAATGAATTAAGTCAAATGGATCTAAATATAATGGTCAGGAGCAATCTTGTTATCTTGTTAGAAGAAGATTATGCCCATTTTATTGATGTATATACAGATAATCAAGTAGAATTAGTTGCTTCTCTGCCGGGCTATAATCAAGAAAAAGTCGATAGACTAAGAGGCGAAGGCGTATTTGATAGTTCTATTGAAGTGCTACAATTACTTAATCAAAAAGGTTTTGGTAAAGAGGATACCGATTTTACACTTGATCTGGTATATAATCCGGCTGGTTCTTATTTACCTGGTTCACAGCAGGCTTTAGAGCGCGAATTCAAGGAACAATTAAATTCGAAATACGGAATTGTATTTGATAATTTATTTTCACTGATAAATTCACCAGTGGGAAAATTTTTGAATTATTTGGTCAAAAGTGATAATTACAAAAACTATATGCATGAATTGATCAATTCTTATAATGAGGAGACCTTGCAGAATGTTATGTGTCGTAATACTGTTTCTGTAGGCTGGGATGGTACACTTTATGATTGCGATTTTAACCAGATGTTGAATCTCCCTATCAATAACTCTCACAATCATCTGTCCCAATTTGATTATGAGGCTTTACAGAATAGAAGAATAGAAATAGGCAACCATTGTTACTCCTGCACTGCTGGAGGAGGTTCCTCCTGTCAGGGTTCACTTGAAGAGTAAGAATTATTTGCCAATTTATATAACTAAATAATACTAAATTCATCAAAAGTTAAATAAAATTGGATTGGTTCGCTTAAACTATAAGGGTTGAAATGGAAACAGAAAAAGAAGACAAGAATTCTAAAAATAAAATATGGAAACCAATCTTATTGTTGACAGTAATAATTGTAATTATTGTCCTATCTAGAGTATTTGGTTTGGGTAAAAAATTACTCATAATAAAGGACTGGATATCAGGTATAGGTGTGCTGGGATACTTTGTCTTTATCCTTATTTACATTGGAGCAACTATTGCTTCTTTACCTGGTTCACCTTTGACAATAGTGGCCGGAGCCTTATTTGGTTCGGTTATGGGTGTAGCTCTGGTAAGTGTAGGTGCTACTCTTGGTGCTGGAGCAGCCTTTTTAATAGGTAGATATTTTGCCCGGGACGCTACAGCTTCCTGGCTCCATAGCAAGGAAAAATTCAGAAAACTGGACAATCTTACTGAGGAACATGGGGCGATTATTGTGGCGATAACCCGTCTGGTACCAATCTTCCCATTTAATCTATTGAACTATGGCTTTGGCCTTACCAAGATAAAATTTTCTACTTATTTATTTTGGTCCTGGTTGTGCATGCTGCCAGGAACTGCATTGTATGTAGTAGGTACCGATGCTATTATGAAGGCGATAGCTCGAGGTGAAATACCCTGGGTTCTGGGTGTGATTGTTGTGGTAATTCTGGCACTTCTTGGCCTGGTAGCTAATAAAGCCCGTCAGAGTCTGAAGCAAAAAGAAGAAAAATTGAATTCTAAACAGGGAGATAGCGATGGATGATATACCAGGAGTCACGCCCAAAGATGAATATAATCAAAAATTACTGGCAAATGTCCATCCCCAAGACTGGGAGAATCCAGAACCTGAGGATAATTATAATCTGGTAGTAATTGGAGCAGGCACAGCCGGTCTGGTCAGTGCTTCTGGGGCTGCCGGCCTGGGTGCCAAAGTTGCTTTAGTTGAGAGTAGATTTATGGGAGGAGATTGTTTGAACTATGGCTGTGTGCCTTCCAAAAGTATAATCGCTGCTTCACGTAAAAATAAAGTTGCCAGAGAACAGGGACTGAAAGATAATTCCGGAGTATTTCAGGAGGCGATGCGTAATATGCGGGAAAATAGAGCTCGCATAAGTAAAGACGATTCGGCTGAAAATATTCAGGATAAAGGAGTGGATGTTTTTCTTGGAAAGGCTAGTTTTAACTCCAGAGATACTATTGAAGTTGACGGTCAGGAATTAAACTTTAGTAAAGCAGTTATTGCGACGGGAGCCAGTCCTCGTAAATTGGATTTACCGGGATTGGAAGAGGATGATTATTATACCAATGAAACAATCTTTAATCTGACTGAAAAACCAAATAAAATGGCTATAATTGGAGGGGGCCCGATTGGATGTGAACTGGCTCAAGCCTTTCAAAATTTGGGCGCGGATGTTACAATTTTACAGAGAGGAAAACAAATATTAAAAAAAGAGGACCCGGATGCAGCCGAGATAGTTTATGAAAAATTGATAGAAGATGGAGTTGATATTGAACTAAATACAGACCTGCAAAGAATGAATAAAGAAAGCGGAAATAAAACACTGATATATAAAAAAGATGGACAGCAAAAAGAATGTTCTGCTAATACTATTTTAGTTGGTATAGGCAGAGTGCCCAATACAGAAGGTTTGAATTTGGAAGCAGCTGATGTAGAATATGATCGAAGAGGTATAACTGTAGATGATAAATTGCAGACCTCCAATAATAATATTTATGCAGCCGGCGATTGTTGTATGAAATATAAATTCACTCATGCTGCCGACGCTGCTGCTAGAATAGTTATCTCCAATGCCTTATTCCTGGGCAGACAAAAATTGAGTGACCTCAATATCCCCTGGTGTACATATACAACACCAGAAATTGCTCATGTAGGATTGTATCCTAGCCAGGCTGAAGAAAAAGGTATTGATATAGATACCTATCAGGAGTCTTTTGAAAATGTAGATAGAGCAATCACCGACGGTGAAGAAGAAGGTATGATAAAGATACATACAAAGGAAGATAGTGACAAAATACTGGGTGCTACAATCGTAGCGTCCAAGGCAGGCGATATGATCAGTGAAATAACCACAGCCCTACAGGCAGACATTGGGCTGGGGACTATTGCTAATGTAATTCATCCTTATCCCACTCAGGCTGAGGCTATCAAACATTTAGCCGATGAATATAACAGGTCCAGGTTAACTCCTTTTGTTAGTAAATTATTAAAGTGGCTGTTAAAATTTACAGGATAAATATGGAAGATAATGCAATAGTAGTATTTACCAGGTACCCAGAACCCGGGCAAACCAAGACTAGATTGATTCCTGCTCTGGGAGAAGAAGGTGCGGCCAATTTTCACAAAAATTTGATGATCAAAACCTTAGGGACAGTGGTAAATTACACATCCGGTGATTCTTCGGAATTTATAGTTAGCTTCTCGGATAGTGACCTTGATAAAATAAAAAAATTATTAGGCCCCGATTTGAATTATTGTAAACAGCGAGAAGGACATTTGGGACAAAAATTGAAAGGCTGTTTTAAGCAGATATTCAAGAACGATTATAAAAAAGCTCTTATAATAGGATCTGATATTCCTGAAATTGGGCCACAACATTTGGAAATAGCGTCAAAAAAACTGGACACACATGAAATTGTACTTGGCCCTGCCTATGACGGAGGATATTATTTGATTGGAATGACAGCTTCCTCATTTTCTCCTCGAATATTTGAGAATATAGAGTGGGGAGGCTCAACAGTACTAGAAAACACTCTGGATCGTATCAAGACATTAAATCAGGATTATTACCTACTACCTGAACTGAAGGATATTGATACACCGGAAGATTTAAATACTTTAAAAAACAATAATAATCAATTGTATCAATTATTAACTGAAGGTATCTAAAATGGAAATGAGTGCTATAATAAGATTACTCTTATTTTTGATAGCAGTAATAACATTAACTAGCTGGGAATTTCTCTCTCCCCGTAGAAACAGAAACCATTCCAGAAAATCTCGCTGGGTGGGAAATTATATTGTATCTTTGCTGGATATTGGAGTGCTCAGACTCGTCTTTCCCATTGTTGCTGTAGGTACTGCCATGTTTGCTGCTGAGAAGGGCTGGGGGATTTTGAATATGACTGCTATTCCGGACTATTTAGCAGTAATAATTAGCGTAATTGTACTGGATTTTGTCGTTTATATTCAGCATGTCATGTTTCATGCTATACCATTACTCTGGCGTATACATATGATGCATCATACTGATCTGGATCTGGATTTGACCAGTGGATTGCGGTTTCATCCTTTTGAGCATATACTATCCATGATATTAAAAATGTCTGCTGTAGCACTGCTGGGAGCACCTGTTTTAGGTGTGATGATCTTTGAAATTGGTTTAAATGTTGTCTCGATGTTCAATCACAGTAATGTCTATATGCCCATCTGGCTGGATAGGATTATCAGAAAAGTGATTGTAACTCCTGATATGCATAGAGTTCATCATTCGGTCAGAATTAAAGAGACGAATAGTAACTTTGGATTTAATTTGAGCTGGTGGGACTATTTGCTGGGAACCTACAAGGATCAACCTGCAGATGGTCATCAGAAGATGACGATTGGTCATGCTTTGCATAGAGAAAATAATGTATTGAGTCTCTGGACTATGCTGAAGATCCCATTTACAGGCAAAACTGGAAAATATCCGATTAACCGTTGAGAAAAGGAAAGCGGAAATGGGAAAGGGGAGAAAGGAACCGACATTAACAAGCAAAGGGAGACAATAAACAATAACGATTATTTTACTAAAGGAGATCAAAAAATACTTTCAGCAATAAGTCTGGTTGCCAGGTTGAACTTGGCAATACGGTTATAATTTAAAGTTGAGTTATAAATCTTAATTCAAGGAATAAAAGTGACAGATAGAATTGTAAAAAAAGCAATGAATGATGAAGAATTAACAGAAAAGGAGATGGGAGAATTATTTAAAGTACCAACTTTTTCTGATGAGTCAGGACGAATAATATCTGCAGGTCGTAGAAAAAGTGAGCAGGCTTCAAAGGGGCTGGCTGAAATTCATGGTCAAATTGGTTTGAATATTGCTCCCTGTACAGGTAATTGTAAATTCTGTTCTTTTGCTGCAGTAAATGGAATTTTCCAGCAATCTGAAGAAATGTCTCCAGAGACAGTTGTTAAAGAAGCGCAAAATTTCATAAATGATGGCGCGAATGCTATCTTTGTAATGGCAACTGCTCAATATTCTTTTGGTAAATATATAGAAATGGGTCAGGAACTAAACAATAGCTTACATGATGAGGCTGTTTTAATTGCGAATGTCGGAGATATGGATGAGACTCAGGCCAGGCGTTTAAAAAAAGCAGGATTTGAAGGTATATACCATGCAGTGAGACTGGGGGAAGGAGAAATAACTGAATTTGAAGTCGAAAATCGTTTGCAAACATTTGAAAATGCAAGAAATGCAGGCTTGAAGCTGGGAACCTGTCTTGAACCGGTTGGAAATGAGCATACTATCGAAGAATTAGTTGAAAAGACAATTATAACTCGAGATGCTAAACCGGTTTATAGTGGTTCAGCGCGAAGAATTCCCATACCTAATACAGAATTAGCTCAATATGGAATAGTTAGTGAAGCTCGAATGGCACATATTCTGGCTGTAGTGCGTCTTTCTCTGCCTTTAACTGTGCCTGGTAATTGTACGCATGAACCCAATGCTCTGGGTTGTGCAGCAGGAGCCAATCTTTTATGGGCAGAATCAGGCTCTAATCCCAGGGATACAGAAAAAAATACAGAACAAAAGCGCGGCGATACTGTTTCTGACTGTCAAAAAATATTTGAAGAATCAGAGTGGGATATATTAGAAGGTCCCTCTGTTTTTTATAGTGATTAAATGAATAAGGCTTGGAGGTTTAAGGCTTAAAATCCGAAGACTTGAAAGTTTAAATTAGGAAGATAGTTTTAATTTAAAATTGTATTTTATATAATTGTGAATTATCCAAAAATATCTATAATAATTCCGGTTTATAATGAAGCAGATATAATTGAATCTCAGATAAGCCATCTACAAGACTTAGAATATGAGGGTAAATATGAAATACTGATAGTTGATGGTCATGAAAATAATACTACAATAAAGCAGTTATCTCCTACTAATGATATTCAGTTGATCAATTCTCCTCAGGGCCGGGGCCTACAGATGAATAGGGGGGCTCGGAAGGCTAAAGGGGAAATATTGTTATTTTTACACGCAGATACTTTTTTACCTGAGAATGGGTTGAGAGACATTACAGAATCTTTTAATAACAGGAACATTGCAGCAGGTTGTTTCAAACTAGGTATAAATTCATCAATACTACTACTGAAAATAATTGAATTATTTGCTAATATAAGAACTAATTTACTCAGAATTCCTTATGGTGACCAGGCTATATTCATTAAAGCGGAGATTTTTGAAAAATTAAATGGATATAAAGAGATTCCACTGATGGAAGATGTAGAATTAATGCGTAGTCTCAGACGTGATGGTTATCAGATATATTCAATAGATAAAAAAGTCCAAACTTCTCCCAGAAGGTGGCTGGAACAAGGTGTGGTTTATTGTACATTGCGAAATTGGATTATAATTACACTGTATAATTTTGGTATAAGTCCTGAAAAATTGTATGAGTATTATTAATAGTAACCTTACGAAGGTTGGATTCAAGGGAGAATAATTACTCCCAGGATTTAGGGTGTTTTATCGGAGGAGAAATTTGGCAAAACTCTAATAATGAGGGATCTACATATGGTTAAAAAAAATCAAATCATAATATTTTTAGTTATTTTTATAAGTATAATATTTTCCCAAAAGAATGATTCTGTCTTTATACAGGAAGATTTTAAAGATCTTAAATCCTGGCGTCCTCTTACCTTTCCCAAAATAGAATCTCATTCAGAGTATGAAATTAATAAAAAGGATACAATGTCCTATCTGAGAGCTATTTCTGATAGTTCTGCCTCAGGTTTAATATTCAAAAAGACTTTTAATGTCTATGATTATCCCATAGTAGAATGGAAATGGAAAGTTAAAAATATTTTAGAAAAGGGAGATGCTACTCTTAAAGAGGGAGATGACTATCCTCTTAGGATTTATATTATATTTCAGTATGATCCTGATGAAGCTGGACTATTTGAAAAGGCACAGTATAATGCAGCCAAAATATTATATGGAGAGTATCCTCCCCATAGTTCTCTCAACTATATCTGGGCCAATAGAAAGCAAGATAGTATTATAACTAACCCTTTTGTTGATAAAGCCAAAATGATACCCTTACGGCAGGGAAAGAAAAATGTAGATAGGTGGATGAAAGAGAAGATAAATATAATGAGAGATTACAAGCGGGCTTTTGATGAAAAACCACCCCAAACTGCCAGTCTTGCTATAATGAGTGATTCGGATAATACAGGGGGGACAGCTCGAGGATTTTTAGATTATATTAAGGTGATAAAAGAGTAAGAATCTGAAAATATTGTTCTAAGGCTTCTAAAATGTGAATCTTATTAATGTATATCTTAATTAGCTATGAACGCGAAAAATAATAAGGTTAAATGTAAGAAAAATTTAATTTTATAATTCGTTCAAAAAAACAATTTTTAAGCAGTTATGTGTAACTTTAATGCCAGAAACATACTAAAAGCCAGTTAACGGCATTTCTGCCATCCCTTAGAAATAGGACCACAGTGGAAATACTGCCAGCAGGAATTTTCTAAGTGTAAATCTGTACAGAAATGATTTGCTATATCAAAATGAGATATATAAATTGTAAAAGTAACTATATCAGATAACTAAACAAATGGATGACAGATGTTTATTATTAAATTAGTCAGAAAGCTATTAAAGTCTTTGACCAGTCAAGAATCGCCCTCACAATTAGCCTGGGGCTTTGCCTTAGGAATGATTTTGGGTTTAACACCTTTTATGAATATTCACAATGCTATTGTATTGGTATTAATTATTTTGTTGAAAGTGAATATAGGGTCAGCCTTACTTAGTTTTTTAATTTTTAGTGGTTTCGCATATATTTTTGATCCATTATTTCATTCTCTGGGATATTATCTATTAACCAAGGTTGAGTTTCTTCAAGGTTTGTGGAGTAGTATGTATGATATTCCGGTTTTGGTTTTCGCTCAATATAATAATACTGTAGTACTGGGTAGTTTGATTTCTGCTTTGGTTATTTTTGTTCCAGTATATTTTGGTTTTAAGAAGTTTGTGGGAGTCTATAGGAATAAAATTGATCCTTATATACAAAAGTTAAAAATTGTAAAAATGTTAAAAGCAACGAAATTATACAAAGTTTTTAGTACTGGCTATAAAATTAAAAATATAGGGGAATAAATTGCGCTGGAAGGGTTTAATATTTATAATAATTTTGGTTGTAGGTATACTATTACTGGGAAGTTTTTTTACGGATGATTGGCTGGAAGGTAAAATAGAGAATAGGGCTACAAAAATTAATGGTGCTAAAGTGGAAATAGATGAACTAGATTTATCTTTGATAGAACTAAAACTTGGTTGGAATCGAATGCAAATTACAGATAGCAAAAATACTTTGCGTAATGTGGTTGAAACCGGTAAATGTGAGGTAAATCTTGCTCTGGTACCACTATTTTATAGAGATGTAGTTATTAATAAATTTCAAATCAGTGGTTTCCAAACTAATACAAAAAGAACAACAGATGGTAAAATAGAAAAAAAGAGAAAAGTTGAAAAAGATAAGAAACGCAAGAAAGACCAAAAGCCGGGATTAATTACTAAAACATCTAAAAAATTACAAAATCGGGTAAAAAACTATGGTGAGCTACGAGTTCAAAATGCGAGGAACCAAATAAATACTGATTCTTTATTATCTGCAATTAACCTTCAATCCATAGATTATATAGATTCTGTAGAAAAGGTCTACTCTAAAAAATATAATTATTGGAAAAATGAACTTAATTCTAAGAAAATACAGGAAGATTTAGAAAAGTTGGAAAAGGATTATAATAAGATAAGGAAAATTGATCCTGAATCGATCAAGACAGTGAAAGAAATAAAAAAATCTCTTCAGGTTATAAGAAAGAGCAGAAAGGATTTAATTGAAGTAAGGGATCGGTTTGATAAGATCAGAGATAATTTAAGATCGGATATTGAGGGAGTAAAAGTAGCATCATCAGAACTAAATAATATAGTTCAACAAGATTATAATAGAATTAAAAAAATGGCAAAAATACCTGATTTGAGTCGCCAAAATATTGCTAATATGATATTTGGGGAGGAAGTAGTCAATAGGTTGAATAAATATTTAGGGATAATTAATAAAATACGTGATTACCATCAAAAATTATCAAAATTAAAAAAAGAAAAGGAAAAGAAACAAAAGCCGGAGAGATTTGAAGGGCAGGATATTCAATATTCCGGTCAATACAATTTTCCAAAATTTTGGGTAAAAAAAATTGAGTTAAGCGGAGAAACTGCAGAAGGAATTGAATTGAGTGGTCAAATTAAAAATATTGTTTCAAATCAAAAAATGATCAATAAAACAACAGATATAGAACTGAAAGGCAAAAGAAGGGATGGAACAAGTCTCTTAATTTCTGCAGTTTTGGATAAAAGGAGTCCTTCGGCAAATGATATCTTCAGACTCAATATTAATAATCTATCCTTAAATAATACTGTTATCTCACAGTCAAAGATATTTCCTTACAAAATTTCTAAAGGTGTCGGAAAATTAAAAGGTAAACTTGCTTTAGCCCGGGGACAATTTGAAGGAAGAGCAAAATTTGATAGTAGGGAGTTACAATTTGCCAGGTTACCTAATAAAGGATATAATAACAGGATTAGTTCTATTATTGAGAAAATAGTGTCTGATTTAGATAAATTAAATATGCAGGTAGATATTGCAGGAAGTCAGGAGAATACTGATTTATCTTTATCATCCAATCTTGACGATGTTTTTAATAAAAAAGTAAAGTCAATTGTACAGGAAGAAATCGCTTCGGCCCGGAATGAAATAGAAAACAGAATTGATAGCAAAGTTAGTAGTGAACGTCAAAAAGTTGATGAAGAACTTAGGACAAAGACTGATGAATTGAAAAATGAAGTCAAAAGATATGAAAAGAAGATAAAAAAATATGAAGAAAAATATGAAGAGAAAAAATCAGACCTGGAAACAAGAATAAAAGATTTTGGGAAAGATGAATTGGATAAAATGAAGAAAAAAGGTAAAGATGCACTTGATGATTTGTTTTAGATAGATTTGAAACCTATAATCATATATTTGCACCTTCTCTTAGGGTAAGTAAAACAATGGGCCCCCTAATAATAGCTTAATATAGTGAATAACTAGTAGATTTTACTTGCATATTTCTTATAGTAAATTTATACCTTCTACAGCTTTTTGTCATTTCTTCCCAGTCTCTTCATCACTATAACCCTCATCTACATTTACATATTTCACTCCGGGTGTTTTCTTTAACTTAAAATCCAGCATGGTAATAGTTGAAAAATGATTGTATTTTAGGTCCTAATTTGTTAATATCTAAATATGAGCTATCAGATCCTGAGATCGTTCCTACAATGGGGTATAGGAATTCAAATTAATATCCTATTTTAAAATGGAGGAGGCAGTACTAAATATTTATTAGTGAGCCAACTGAAAAAAGGGGTGATCGATAAAATTGTCATGGTGAGCGGAGTCGAACCATGGACGAGAACAGGTGGTAATCATTATTCGACTCCGCTCATAATGACAGTTTTTATTACTTTTT
>Ga0102941_1000129_pt1 | contig 31024 bp, 25 predicted proteins | sample SalPonR2_C_D2_MG_FD_79281 | JGI IMG/M metagenome (GOLD analysis project Ga0102941, IMG submission 79281) | Salt pond soil microbial communities from South San Francisco under conditions of wetland restoration - Salt Pond MetaG R2_C_D2_MG | ecosystem: Environmental > Aquatic > Marine > Intertidal... | reverse complement strand
GCCCATGCCGTCCCGCATCCGCGCGTCGAGTATGTGCTGGCGCGCGCCGAGGGCTGCGGGCTGGACGACGCCAGCGTCGATCTGGTCACCGTCGCCCAGGCCCTCCACTGGCTCGACCTCAGTGCTTTTTATGCCGAGTTGCGGCGGGTGGCGCGTCCGGGAGCCGTGTTCGCGGCGTGGACCTACAGTCTCGCCGATGCAGACCCCGTGGTGGATCCCCTGGTCGCAGCCTTCTACGAGGAAATGGCGCCCTGGTGGCCGCCCGAACGCGTCCACGTCGAAGAGGGTTACCGCAACCTCGCCTTCCCCTTCGAGGCGATTGAGGCGCCCGACTTCGAGGTGCGCGCCGACTGGCCGCTGGACCGCCTGCTGGGCTATTTCAGCACCTGGTCGGGCGTCAATCACTGTCGCGAGCAGACCGGACGGGATCCGGTGGAGGCCATCGGCCAGCGTCTTGCCGAAGTGTGGGGCGAGCCCTCCATGCCGCGGCCCGTCCGCTGGCCGCTGCACCTGCGCGTCGGGCGCGTCGATTGAGCGCGCGGCTGATCACGGCCGACGACGCGCTGCCTGCGGTCGAACAGGTCCCGGCGCCGTGGACACTGCACGGCTCCGGCTGGATCCTCCTGCTGGAATTACCCGATGAGGTGCGATGCGATCCGCGCCATCTGCCCGAGGAATTGCGCGGGCTGCCACTCGGCGGCCCGTCCCTCGTGATGTTCGTCGACTATGCCGATTCGCCGGCCGGGCCGTATCGCGAACTGCTTTTCATCCCCGGCCGTTTCCACCTTCCCGACGGCCGGCGCGCGTGGTCCGTGACGCGCATCTATGTCAGCAGCTGGGACAGCGTGGTCAACGGCCGGTTGAACTGGGGCATTCCGAAAGATCGCGCGGATTTCGAATGTGCCTCCACAGGCCGGGGCGAGCGCATCCGTGTCACGGTCGAAGACCGTCAGGTCGCGGCGCTCGAGTTCGAGCGCCGCGGGCTGGCGTGGCCGGTACACAGCGGCCTGGTGCCCGACGCATTCCGGCGCGTGGTGCAGCACCACGGGGGCCGTCGCTTCGAACTCGCCCCCGAGGCGCGCGGCCGCGCCGGCCGCGCACGGCTGGAGCGCGCTGCCAGCGATGGGGAGCTTTTCCCGGACCTCGGCGCGGGGCGTGTGCGCACGGCCCTGCACGTGCCGCGCTTCAGGCTGCGCTTTCCGACGGCGAGCTGAAATCCTCCGCAGCCCCCGGTCGCGGCGTCTCCGAGACGCGCTCGGTGCCGGCTAGACGCCCAGGTACGCCAGGATGCCGCGGGCGGCCTCGCGGCCCTCGAACACGGCGGTCACGACGAGATCCGAGCCGCGCACATTGTCCCCGCCGGCGAATATTTTCGGGTGCGTCGTCTGGAAGGGATAACGCCCCGCAGGGTCCACCCGCAACCGACCGTCCGGCCATGTCTCGACGCCGGCCCCGGTCAGCCAGGCAGGCGGGTCGGGGCGGAAGCCGAAGGCGATTATCACCGCGTCGGCGGCCAGGACCTCCTCCGTGCCCGGGATGGGTTCGGGGCGTCGTCGGCCACCGGCGCCCTTCTCGCCGAGTTGCGTGCGGACGACTTTCACGCCCTCCGCCGCGCTGGCGCCGACGATTTCGATCGGCTGCCGGTTGAAGAGAAACTCGACGCCTTCCTCGCGACTGTTGTTCACCTCGCGGCGCGACCCCGGCATATTCTGTTCGTCGCGCCGGTAGGCGCAGGTGACGCTCGTCGCGCCCTGGCGGATGGCCGTGCGGTTGCAGTCCATGCCCGTGTCGCCGCCGCCCAGCACCACGACGCGCTTGCCGGCCATCGACACGAAGGGCTCGCCGGCTTCGAGCAAGCCGAGTTCCCGGCGCGCGTTGGTGACCAGGTAGGGCAAGGCCTCGTAGACGCCCGGCAGATCTTCGCCGGGAAGGCCGCCCTTGACGAAACGATAAGCCCCCGTGCCGGAGAACACCGCGTCGTAGTCGTTGAGCAGCTGGTCCAGGGTGATGTCGCGACCCACCTCGCAGTTCAGCACGAACTCCACGCCCATGCCCTCCAGCAGCATGCGGCGCGTCTCCACGATCTCCTTCTCGAGCTTGAAAGGCGGAATGCCGAAGGTCAGCAGGCCGCCGATCCGCGGGTAGCGGTCGTAGACCACAGCCCGGACACCACGCCTGGCGAGCACGTCGGCGACGGCCAGGCCCGCGGGGCCGGCGCCGATGATCGCGACCTCGCGTCCTGTCGGCTTGACGTCGGAGACGTCGGGGCGCCAGCCCTGCCGTACGGCTTCATCGGTGATGTATTTTTCGATGTTGCCGATGGTCACCGCGCCGAAACCGTCGTTGAGCGTGCAGGCACCCTCGCACAGCCGGTCCTGCGGACAGACCCTGCCGCAGATCTCCGGCAGCGAGTTCGTCTGGTGCGACAGATCAGCGGCCTCGAAGAGGTTGCCTTCCTCGATCAGCTTAAGCCAGTTCGGGATGTAGTTGTGGACCGGGCATTTCCACTCGCAATAAGGGTTGCCGCAATCCAGGCAGCGCCCCGCCTGCTGGTGGGCACTCTCGGCATCGAACTGGCCGTAGATCTCGCGGTAATCGCGCACCCGCTGCTGGGCGCCTACCTTGCTCGGATCCTCGCGCGGGATTTCGAGAAAACGCAATGGTTTTTCCTGGCTCATGGTTGCCTCAGGCCGCGCGCCGCAGCGAATCGATGAGGCTCGCGAGGTCCGCTGCCTTGGGTTTGACCAGCCAGAACTTCGGCAGAAAGGAACGGAAATCATCAAGGATTTCCCGTCCCCACGCGCTGCCGGTCTCGCGCGCATGCAGCTCGAGCAGGCTGCGCAAGTGATGCAGGTGCGCCTCCATGGTCTCCGGCGTGATGCGATGGATGTCGATCAACTCGTGGTTGTAGCGATCGACAAAATCCCGCTCCATGTCGAGCACGTATGCGAAGCCGCCGGTGAGACCGGCGCCGAAGTTGAAGCCCGTGCGGCCGAGTACGACGGCCACGCCCCCGGTCATGTACTCGCAACCGTGGTCGCCGCAGCCCTCGACCACCGCCACCGCTCCCGAGTTGCGCACCGCGAAGCGCTCGCCGGCCGTGCCGGCCGCGAAGAGGTGGCCACCGGTGGCACCGTACAGGCAGGTGTTACCGATGATCGGCGCCTTGCGTGCTTCGAAGCGGCTGCCGGTGGGCGGGTAGATCACCAGTCGTCCGCCCGACATGCCTTTGCCCACGTAGTCGTTGGCATCGCCCTCCAGGTAGAGATGCAGGCCACCGACATTCCAGACGCCGAAGCTCTGTCCCGCGGAACCCTTCATGCGGATATTCACCGGTTCTTCAGCCAGCCCGAGGTTGCCGTAGCGGCGCGCGATCTCGCCGGAGAGACGCGCGCCGATGGAGCGATGGAAGTTCTTCACCTCGTAGAAGAACGTGCCGCCGCGCCGCTCCTCGATGGCCTTGCTGCAGTCCGCGACCATGCGCTCGTTCAACAGTCCCTCGTCGAAAGGCGGATTGCTCGCCTCCGTGCAAAAGCGTGCCTCGGTCGCCGACAGCCCGCCGCGCAGCGGCCGGAGATCCAGCTTGCGCTGCCGCGGCGTCTCGCCTTCGCGCGGCTCGGCCAGGTCGGCGCGGCCGATCAATTCCTCGATGCTGCGCGCACCGAGGGCGGCGAGCCGTTCACGGGTTTCGCGGGCGACGAACTGGAAGTAATTCATCACCATTTCCGGCAGGCCGATGAAATGTCGTTCGCGCAGCACCGGGTGCTGCGTGGCGACACCGGTGGCGCAATTGTTCAGGTGGCAGATGCGCAGGTACTTGCAGCCCAGCGCCACCATCGGGGCGGTGCCGAAGCCGAAGCTCTCGGCGCCGAGCAACGCCGCCTTGATGACGTCCAGGCCGGTCTTGAGCCCCCCGTCGGTCTGCAGCCTCACGCGGTGGCGCAGGTCGTTCTGCACGAGCACCTGGTGCGTCTCGGCCAGGCCGAGCTCCCACGGCGAACCCGCGTATTTCGTTGAGGTCAGCGGACTCGCGCCGGTGCCGCCGTCGTAGCCGGAGATGGTGATCAAGTCGGCGTAGGCCTTGGTCACGCCGGCCGCCACCGTGCCCACACCCGCCTGCGCCACCAGCTTCACGGACACCAGCGCCTGAGGATTGACCTGCTTGAGGTCGAAAATCAGCTGCGCGAGGTCCTCGATCGAATAGATGTCGTGGTGCGGCGGCGGCGAGATCAGCCCGACGCCGGGCAGCGCGTAGCGCAGCTTCGCGATCATCTCGTTGACCTTGTGGCCGGGCAGCTGGCCGCCCTCGCCGGGCTTGGCGCCCTGCGCGATCTTGATCTGCAGCACCTCGGCATTCACGAGATAGGCCGCGGTGACGCCGAAGCGACCCGACGCGACCTGCTTGATCTTCGAAACTTTCTCGGTGCCGTAGCGGACCTGGTCCTCGCCGCCCTCGCCGGAATTCGACCGCCCGCCGAGCCGGTTCATCGCGATGGCGAGCGCCTCGTGGGCCTCCGGCGACAGTGCGCCGAGGCTCATGCCCGCGGAATCGAAGCGCCGGAACAAGGCCTCGGCCGGCTCGACTTCCTCGAGAGGCACCGGCGGACCGAGCGGCTTGATGTCGAACAGGTCGCGGATGACCATGGCGGGACGCTCGTTCACCAGCTGCGCGTATTCCTGGTACACCTCGTAGTCGCCGCTCTGCACCGCGGCCTGCAGCGTGGCGATGACATCCGGGTTGTAAGCGTGGTACTCGCCGTCGTGCACGTAGCGCAGCAGGCCACCCTGTTCGATGTCGAAACGCGGATTGAAAGCTCGTTGCGCAAGCGTCATCGCATCCGACTTCAGGTCCGTGAAATCAGCCCCCTGGATGCGCGAGACGCTGCCCGGGAAACATCGTGCGACGACGTTGTCGTGCAGGCCGACGATCTCGAACAGTGCCGCGCCGCGATAGCTCGCGATCGTCGAGATGCCCATCTTGGACATGATCTTGAACAGGCCCTTGCGGATCCCGCGCCGATAGCTGCGCCCGAGTTGCCGGCCGCTTTCGCCGACCCGCTTGAGCCGGCCGCTGCGGGCGAGATCGTTGAGGCATTCGTAGGCCAGGTAGGGATAGATCGCCGTGGCGCCGTAGCCGATCAGGCAGGCGAACTGGTGGGGATCGCGCACGGTGCCCGTCTCCACGAGCAGGTTGCAGTCGCAGCGCAGGCCGGCGCGCACGAGGTGATGGTGGACCGCGCCCACCGCCAGCAAGGCGTGAATCGGCACCGCGCCGGGACGCAGTTCGCGGTCGGTGATCACGACTATTAGCTGGCCACTGCGCACCGCAGCCTCCGCTTCGGCGCACAGCGTGTCCAGGCCGTCCTGCAGGGCTTCCGTCTCGGGCCGGTTCAGGTCGAGCAGGGCGAACCCGCCCTGGTCCTCCTGGTCGGCGAGCAACTGGCGGAACTTGCGCTGTGAAAGCACGGGCGAGTTGATGACGATACGCCGCGCGTATTCCGGCCGCGGTTCGAACAGGTTCTGTTCACGCCCGATCTGCGTCTCCAGGGACATGACGACCCGCTCGCGGAGCGAGTCGATGGGCGGATTCGTGACCTGGGCGAACTGCTGGCGGAAGTAGTCGTACAGCGAGCGGATGCGCCGCGACATGAACGGCAGAGGCGTGTCGTCGCCCATCGAACCGACCGCCTCGGCTTCGCTTTCACACAGCGGGCGCAGGACTTCCTCGCGCTCTTCGCGCGTGATGCCGAACATTTTCTCGTAACGCTGCAGCTCATCGCGGTTCATCGGCTCGGCCAGCAGCTGCGGATCCACCAGCGAAGTCTCGAGATAGCGCACGCCCTGGCGCAACCACTCCTTGAATGGCGCCCGGCTCGCCAGCGTCTCGTCGATCTCGCGCCACTCCATCAGCTTCCCGGTGCCGGTATCGGCGACGATCATCTCCCCGGGTCCCAGTCGCCCCTTGGCGACGACCTGCTCCGGACGGTAGTCCCACACACCGATTTCCGACGCGATGGTCAAATGATCGTCGTCGGTGACCACCCAGCGCGCGGGACGCAGGCCGTTGCGGTCGAGAATACAGCCTGCATTGCGGCCGTCGGTCATCACGATCCCGGCCGGGCCGTCCCACGGCTCGAGATGCATGCCGTAATACTCGTAGAAGGCGCGTACGTCGGCTTCGATATCGTCCACGGCATGCCAGGCCGGCGGGATCAGCAGCCGGGCGGCCTGCATCATGTCCATGCCGCCGGCCACCAGGACCTCGAGCATGTTGTCCAGGCTGGACGAGTCCGAACCGCTGAGCGATACGAGCGGTGCGAGTTCCTGCAGTTCCGGCAGGGGCTGGGAGCGAAACTTGGACGCACGCGCGATCGCCCAGTTGCGATTGCCCTGGATGGTGTTGATTTCACCGTTGTGCGCCAGGAAGCGGAACGGCTGCGCGAGGCGCCATTGCGGCAGCGTATTGGTGGAGAAACGCTGGTGGAACACACAGACGCGTGCTGCCAGGCGTTTGTCCGCCAGGTCGGGATAGAAGCGGGGCAGCTGCTCCGGCATCACCATCGCCTTGTAGGACACGGTGTCCGCCGACAGGCTAGCGATGTAGAACACCGGGTCGCTGCCTTCGAGCTTCTTTTCGGCGCGTCGCCTCGCGACGAACAGCCGGCGGCGGAAATTGTCCGGTGGCATGCCGTCGGGCGCGGTGACGAAAAGCTGCTGGATCAGCGGCAGCGTCTTGAGCGCCTGTGCGCCGCATGCTTCGGGATCGACCGGCACGGTGCGCCAGCCATCGAACCGCAGTCCCTCCGCCGCGACACACGCGCGCAGGGTGTTCCTGACGGCCGCCGCCCGGGCGGGATCGTGATCCATGAACACCATGCCCGCGGCGAAATGAGCGCCGGGCGTGATGCCCGCTTCAGCCGCCACGGCGCGCAGGAAACTCTCCGGGGCGGATACGAGCAGGCCGCAGCCGTCGCCGGTCTTGCCGTCGGCCGCGACCGCGCCCCGGTGAGTCAGCCGCCCGAGTGCCGCCACGGCGGTCGCGACCAGCCAGTGGCTGTCGCGACCCGCGAGGCTCGCGATCAGGCCGAACCCGCAGCTGTCACGTTCGAAAGAGGGCCGGTAGAGGCCTTGCTCGGCAGACACGGTCAAGATTTCCTCCGGCGGCTGGCCGACCCCAAACGGGCTGCCCTGGGTGATGAAAATCCGGCCCGGGATTCGGGACGGGGCTGGCAAGTAGTTGTTTTTATTGTCTCGCTTATGCCATCCGCGGGTTTTATGCGCGGTGCAACACAGAATATAAAACAGACCGGACGCCCGGCGTCAAATACCATCGTCCAATTGCCGGCCCCATTCGGCCCGCGTGACCTGCCAGCCCGCGCCTTCGTTGCGCAGCGACAGCGCCAGCGGAAAGGTGTCGGCCGACAGTCCTGCGGCGCCCGCTCCGGCGGCGATCACGGCAAGGCGGACGCGCGCCAGTTGCGGCGACAATACCTGCACTTCGTCCACGCGCACCACCAGCTCCAGGCGGGCATAGCGCAACAGCATCCCGCGCGTCATGAGCAGCAGTTCGCGGCGATCGCGCCCGGCGCGATCCGCATAGTCTTTCGCCACGAGCTCCGCGAGCGTATCGAAGTCGCCGTCCTGGGCCGCCGTCTCGGCGGTATTCACCAGCGTGCGGATCTCGGTCTCCGGGTCCCCGGCCGGCGGCTCGCCGCAGCCCGCGAGCAACCCCAGCAGACCGAATGCCAACAGGATGCCCGCCGGTGCCGCGCGCGTCACCGGAAGAAGTTTCCCGATGGATGTCTTCGCCATGCGTCATTCCGCAATCGTGTCGGGGCCATCATGCAGCGTAAACTGGACTTGCGGCGCGCGAAAGCCGACATTTATACGGACGCAGACAGCGGTTCCACAGGGTGGCCTTCGATGTACGACCAGCGTATCGCCGACGAGATTCTCGATTACTGGTTCGGGGACAGCGTGCGGGATCCCTCGAAGGCGCCGGGTCGGATGGCATTCTGGTTCGCCAACGACCCGGAGCGGGACGCCGAAATGCGCGAGCGATTCGGCGCACTCGTGGACGCCGCCTCGGAGGGCAAGCTGGACTTCTGGACGGAGACACCGCGTGGCCGTCTCGCCGTGCTGATCCTGCTCGACCAGATGCGCCGCAATATCTATCGCGGCACGGCTGAAGCGTTCCTCCGTGACGGCCGTGCGCGCTACCTCATGCGCGACGGGGTGGGTCGGCTCATGGACATGAAACTCACGCCCATCGAGCGGGCGTTCTTCTACATGCCGCTGCAGCACTCCGAATCGCTCGACGATCAGGAGATGGCGGTGGACCGCTTCCTGCAGCTGGAGCGCGAGGTCGCGTCCGACCACCGCGAGATCTTCGCCGGGTTTCGCAAATACGCGCAGAAACACCGGGACATCGTGGCACGCTTCGGCCGCTTCCCGCACCGGAACAGCGTGCTCGGGCGCCGTCCCACGGCGGAAGAAACAACCTGGCTGGAAGCCGGGGGAGAAAGCTTCGGTCAGGCGGCACCGCGGTCCTGAGAGTCCGCCTCATGCCGCGCCTCTGCGGGCACGCGGGCCGCGGCGCGGACGCGGCGATTCGACAGGCGCATGAAGCGCACGTTCAACAGCAGCGCAGTCACCGTCAGCCCGGCGATCAACGCCACCCACACCGCGACCGGGCCGAGGTCGGCGTGGATCCCGGCGTACCAGGCCATGGGAAAGGCGAATAACCAGTAGCTGCCGACGTTCATGAGCATCGGCACCCGCGTGTCCTTGAAACCGCGCAACGCACCGGCCGCGCCGACCTGCAGTCCGTCGGAGATCTGGAACACCATCGCCATGGCCAGCAGCGCCGTCGCCAGCGGTAGCAATTCGGGATCGTTGGTGTAGAAGGCGGCGATCTGGTCGCGGAACAGGAACAGCACGAAGGCCGAGAGCGACATGAACAGGCCGCACAGCCCGATGCCCGTCCAGCCGGCCCGCCGGGCCTGGCGAGCCTCGCCGCGCCCCAATGCCTGTCCCACGCGAATGGTGGTGGCGGAATGGAACGCCAGCGGCACCATGAACATGGTGGCGGCATAGTTGATCGCGATCTGGTGGCCCGCGACCTGCGTCGCGCCGAGAGTGGCCATGATCAGGGCGACGCCGGCGAACAGCCCCGCCTCCGCCTCGACGCTCGCGGCGATCGGGAGTCCCAGCCCGATCACCTCTCGCTGGACGGGCCAGCGCGGACCTTCGCAGCGCGTCCACAGGGCGAAGCGATCGTAACGCCGGGACTTCAGCAGGGTCCCAAGCATGACGCCGAACATCGACCACATCGCGATCGCGCTGGCGATCCCGCAGCCGACCGCGCCCAGTCGCGGGAAACCCAGGTTGCCGTACATCAGCACCCAGTTGCCGAACACGTTGACGACGAGGCCGACGGCCGCCGCGTACATGATCGGCCGCGTCCAGCCGACCCCTTCGCTCATGAAGCGCATGGCGAGAAAAGCGTAGACGCCCGGCAGGCCGAAGGAGATCGCAAACAGGTAGCCGGAGGTCAGCGGTACGACCTCCGCCGCGACGCCGATGGCCGACAGCAAAGGACCCGCGCCGAGCAACAGGACGAAAGCACAGACGGCGAGCGCCTGGCTCAGCCAAAAGGCCTGGCGCAGCACGGCGCCGGCCTCCTCCCAGCGTCCGGCCCCATAAGCATGTGCCACCACAGGGCTGACGGCCATCAGCATGCCCAGCCCGAACAGGAACACCACCATCCACAGCGAGCCGCCGGTGGCCACCGCCGCGAGGTGCCCGGTGCCGAGACGTCCGGCCATGACGGTGTCGGCGAAGCTCATGCCCGCGAGTGCCAGGTTGTTGGCCACCAGCGGGCCGGCCAGCCGGAGGATGCTGGCGGCCTCCGCGAGACTGCGGGCGCGTTTGGTGAGCTGCGATTGCACGGGCGATTCCCGGGGACGGGGCGAGCATTCTACGCCACCCGGTCGTGCACGGGACCGGCCGCACCCCGAACCCGCCCATGCGACCGGCGGGCCGGCTGAATCCTGACGCGGCGCGACGCCCGCTAGAAGCGGTAGGCGACTCCCAAGCTTAGCACCGGGTAATACTTGGCATCGTCCAGGTCCTCTTGAACACGTTGCTGTTCGAGCGCCAGGTCGTCCTGGAACTGGGCCTCCAGGGTGGGATCGTTGACGGTGCCGTTCAGCACGACGTCCGGAGAACCGGTGAACATGACGCCGAGGTCCATGGAGAAGCTCCAGCGGCCCGCGCCGACCGCGTTGCCGAATCCCACACCCAGGTAGGGGGCGAAACTGCTCCAGCCAACGGTCGCATCGACGGCCGCATCGTAGGTGTTATCGCCAATATCGAGCGAATCCTCCGCCGCGCCCTTGAACTCGTTGCCCGTGTCGATGCCGCCGACAGTGATGCGGAAACGACCGGCGAAAGGATGCCAGTCGGCGAACAGGGCGGCGTTGCGCAAGCGCAGGTCGCCGTCGTACTCCACGCCTTCCTCCTCGAGCTCGGTGCTGTAATCGAAGGTGTAGTAGCCGGCCCGCAGGTTGATCCGTTCGAGCACCGCCCAGCTCGCTTCCACGCCGAGCCCGGTGGTGCCGGCCTTGGCGCCCAGGGCGAAGGAATCAGCTGCCGCCGTGCCGCTGGCGAAAAGGAGAACGGCGGCGAGGCAAGCAAGGCGGGGGCGCAGGGGCATGCGTTTCATGATGCGTTCTCCAGAAGGGAGGCATGGATCGATATCCCGGGGCATCGGCCGCGGGCGGGATTCCTTGAATCGCGCCCAGCCCCTCGACGCAGGCCATTACCCGTGCCAGCTCGCCCCTTCCCCCGAACCGTCAGTCGCCGCCGTCCGCCGCCGGCTCCTCGCTTTCACAGCTGACGACGACTTCCAGTCGCACGACTTCGCGCCGCGGAGACCAGGACATGATCGCCATATCGCCGGGCTCGATGATCGCCCGTCGTGGGCGGCCCTGCTCAGGGCCATTACGGAATTCGGCGCTGCAGCGAACCGAGACGTTTTCGTGGTTGGTGACGCGCACCGCAGCGACCGGGCCGTCCGCATAGAGTGTGCCGGTCACGTCCAGGTCGCCCACATCCATCGTGAGTTCGCTCGGGTAGGCTGCCGCAGCCATCGGCAATGCCGCGAGCAGCAGCACGGTCAACAATCTCTGCATGGGTACTCTCCTCGAATGCACACCTGGCCTGAATTGTAGTCGGGCCTGCGACAAGGCGGGGCCGACGTAGGATAATGCCTCGGTGCAACAGGAGAACACGCGATGACCAGATACCTCGGCAGCGAGGGGTTCCAGCACGGGAGCGGCGAGAAACTCGGCGTGCTAGTGACGAACCTCGGCACGCCCGATGCACCGGAAACCGGGGCCCTGCGCCGGTATCTCAAGGAATTCCTCTGGGATCCCCGCGTCGTCGAAGTGCCGCGGCCGCTTTGGTGGCTGATCCTCAACGGGGTCATCCTCCGGATTCGCCCGCGTCGCTCGGCGGAAGCGTACCGCTCCGTGTGGACGGAGGCGGGCTCCCCGCTGCTGAGCATCTCGCAGGACCAGGTGGCCGGCATTCGCACGCGGCTGCAGGAGCGGCTGCCGGGACCCGTCGAGGTGGTGCTCGGGATGCGCTACGGCAACCCGTCGATTCCCTCCGCGCTGAAGCAGCTGAATGACGCCAACGTGCGGCGCCTGCTGGTGCTGCCGCTGTATCCCCAGTATTCCGCCAGCACCAGCGCCTCCACCTTCGATGCCGTCGCCGCCACGCTAATGGGCTGGCGCTGGATCCCGGACCTGAGGTTCATCAGTCGTTATCACGACGAGCCCGATTACATCGAGGCGCTCGCCGCGAGCATCCGCGAACACTGGGCGGAGAAAGGACGCGGCGAGCACCTGATAATGAGCTTCCATGGCGTACCGCGGCGCTATCTCGATTCCGGCGACCCTTACCACTGCCAGTGCCTCAAAACCGGGCGCCTGCTGGCGGAACGTCTCGGCCTCGAGGACGGCAGCTGGTCGGTGACTTTCCAGTCACGTTTCGGGCGCGAGGAATGGCTGAAGCCCTACACAGATGCCTCGATCCGCGCCCTCGGCCAGCGCGGGGTGAAGCGTCTCGACGTCATCTGCCCGGGATTCTCCGCCGACTGCCTCGAGACGATCGAGGAAATCGGGGTGGAGAATGCCGAGTATTTCCACGAAGCCGGGGGCGAAACGCTGAACTACATTCCCTGCCTGAACAGCCGGCAGGACCACCTCGACTTCCTCGCCGACCTGGCACAGCGGCACTCGCAAGGCTGGCCCGAGGCCGGTCCCGCGCTCGATCCGGCCGCGCTGGAGGCGGAATCCGCGGCCAGCCGGGAACGGGCCACGGCACGCACGGCGGCCCGGGAAGCCGGCGAACTCGGCTGATGCTCGGCAGCTTCTTCGAGTTGAGCGTGTGGAGCCGCGACGTCGCCGCTTCCGCCGCGTTCTGGGAAGGCCTGGGGTTCACACACGGCGTGGTCGGCGACACCTGGCCGCATCGTTGTGCGGTGCTGCACGACGATCGACTCGCACTCGGCCTGCATGCCTATGAATTCGATTCGCCTTCACTGACCTGGGTACGCCCCGGGCTCGCGGAGGCGCTGCCGGAACTCCGCGCGCTGGGCATCGATTTCGAATTCGCCAAGACGGGACCGGACGAGTTTCACGAGGCCGGATTCCGCGATCCTGCCGGCCAGGTGGTCACCCTTCTCGAGGCCCGCACCTGGTCGCCCGGCCCGACCCGTCCGCGGCTGGCCACGCTGCTGGGCCACTTTCGCGAGTACCGCTACGCGGCGGCGGATCCCGCCGCGGTCACCAGCTTCTGGGAAACGCTGGGCCTGGTCCAGGACCCCGACGAGTCGCGCGTCATCGCCACGGGCATCACCCTCGCGCCGCGATCCGGCCTGGGCGGGTCAATGCTGGCTTTCGAGCACGACGACCCCAGGGCGGCGGCTGCAAGGCTGGCTGAACGCGGCTATGAGGTGGATGGGAAAGCGGACGTCGTGCGCGTGCGCGCGCCAGACGGCCTGGAGATCGTCATCGAGCCGCTCGACGCCTGAGTGCACTCAGTCGCGGGTGCGATCGGCACGCCTCGATGATCATTCCTGCGCAGACTCGGCGAGCAACCGCTCGATGAGCTGCGCCGCCTGGCGAAAGTAAGCGCCGCCAAACAGCGTGGCATGATTCATGACGTGATACAGCTGGTATAGGCGCACGCGGCCGTCACGGCCGGGTGCGGAGGGCAGCACTTCATCGTAGGCGGCAAAGAAATCCGGCGCGAAGCCGCCGAACAGGCGGGCCATCGCGAGATCGCACTCCGCATCGCCGTAGTGCACCGCCGGGTCGAACACCACCGGCGCGCCCTGCGGGTCCGCCGCGCGATTGCCGCTCCAAAGGTCCCCGTGCAACAACGCCGGCACCGGTCGCCGCCCAGCCAGCAAGGCGGGGACGCGCGCCTGCAGGCGCCGCGCCTGCGCCACCAGTGACGGCGGCCAGCCGCCCCGGGCACCCATCTCGGCCTGGGCGCCGATGCGTTGCAGGGCGAAAAACTCCGCCCAGTCGTCGCCGCAGGCATTGGGCTGCGGCGTCGCACCGATCGCATTGTCGCGTCGCCAGCCGAAGTGATCGCCACCCGCCAGGTGCTGCCGCGCGAGGGCCGCGCCGAGCGCCGCATCCGAGCGCGCCGTCGACGAGCGCAGCTCAAGCCACTCCAGCGCCAGCCACGACGTGCCACTAGCGGTGCCGCCGGCGAGCACCGCGGGCACGCGCAGACAACCCGCCTCAGCCAGCCCGGCCAGCCCGTCGGCCTCCGCTTCCAGCTGCCATCCGGAGGCGGCGGGACAGGTCTTGAGGAACAGCGGGCCATCGGCGCCGTCGAGCCGCGTGGCGGCATGGATGCAGCCCCCGCCGACCGGCCGGGCGGTGGACATATCGAGCGCGAAACCCGCGTCGCCGAGCGCTGTGACGACGGCGCGAAGGTCAGTCAAAGGTCACTGGCGTGCCGGCGCGACGCGACAACCATCCTGCCCCGGCAGGCGCGACGCCGTCGGGCGCGATGCCGCTGAGGCGCGCGTGCAACGGACTCTTGCGCGGGAAATGCGCCAGCAGATATTCCATCTGGTCGGCCAGCACACGGCGACCCTTCAGGTAGATGTACTCGGCATAGGTCGGCTGGAACGGCACGGCGAGCAACTGCATGCCGGCCTGCTCAGGCGTCCTGCCGGCCTTGTGGTTGTTGCAGCGGCGGCAGGCGGTGACGACATTGGTCCAGCAGTCCCGTCCGCCGCGCGACAGGGGCGTCACGTGATCGCGCGACAGGTCCACGACGAGAAAATGCTCGCCGCAATAAAGGCAGAGGTTGGCGTCGCGACGAAACAGCGTGGGATTGTTGAGCGGCGGTGAATAGGCCCCCGAGGCCGGGTAGGCAGCACCGTGACCATAAGTCGCAATGATGCTCGACACCTCGACCATGGTGCGATTGCCGGTGCGGGCATTGATGCCGCCGCGCAGGCGGAATAATGGCCGCCCGCACTCGTAGGCCACCTGTTCCATGTGGTACAGGCGCGCCGCGCACCGGTAGTCGACCCACTCAAGCGGCATGCCGGCCACATCGGTGCGCAGGATCTGTTGACTCAGGGATGTTCCCATTGCAGAACCGTTCCCACCCGCTGTCTCACCGTTGCCCGTGTTATTCCAGAAGGCCGGGGGAAAATCAATCGGGAGGCAACAAAGCCGAATCTTGCTGTACACTCTCTCGCCGAAAGAACAAGGGCGGAATGACGCCCCGGGGAGGCTGCCGATGGCTATTGTCGTTGGGGCCCTGCGCGAAACAGCTGCAGGGGAGACACGTTCGCCGCTGGTACCGGAAGTCGCGAAGAAGCTCGCGGCGCTCGGTGCCACCGTCTGTGCCGAGCACGGCGTTGCCGAGGCGGCCCGCATTCCCGACAGCCGCTTCGAGGGCGTCGAGTTCCTCGGCCGCGAGGAGGTGGTCAGCCGCGCCGACGTGTTGATCGCGGTCAACCCGCCACCGCTGGAGGTGGCCTCGGGCCTGCGCGAGAACGCCCTGCTCATCGGCCTTTTGCAGCCGCACCGCTCCGACGAACTCATCGCCCTGCTGCGTGACCGCAAGATCACCAGCTTCTCCATGGAGCTCGTGCCGCGCATTTCGCGGGCGCAGTCCATGGACGCGCTCTCTTCGCAGGCAGCGGTCGCCGGCTACCGGGCCGTACTGATCGGCGCCACCGAGCTGGACAAGTTCTTCCCGATGCTCACGACCGCCGCCGGCACGATTCGCCCGGCGAAGGTGCTGGTCATCGGCGCCGGCGTCGCGGGACTGCAGGCCATAGCCACCGCCAAGCGCCTCGGCGCCATCGTCGAGGGCTACGACGTCCGTTCGGCGACGCGCGAACAGGTCCAATCCCTGGGCGCCAAGTTCGTCGATACCGGGATCAGCGCGGAAGGCGCCGGCGGCTATGCGCGCGAACTCACCGATGAAGAGAAGGCGAAGCAGGCCGGCATCCTGGCCGACCACGTCGCCGCCGCGGACGTCGTCATCACCACCGCGTCCATTCCGGGCCGCACGGCCCCGCGCATCATCGACGCCGAAACGGTCGGACGGATGCAACCCGGCTCGGTGATCGTGGATCTCGCGGCCGAATCGGGTGGCAACTGCGCGCTGACCAAGGCGGGTGAGACCGTCGATGTCGGCGGCGTGCAGGTGGTCGGGCCGGTCAACCTGCCCGCGTCGCTGGGACGCCACGCCAGCGAAATGTATGCGAAGAACATTTTCAACTTTCTCTCTCCCGCCATCAGCGAGGGCGAACTCGCACTGGACTGGGAGGACGAGGTATTCGCCGGGAGCGTCCTGACGCACGACGGGCGGATCGGCCACGACGCCACTCGCGAGCGGATCGACGCAGCCAGCGGAGGACAGGGGTCATGATTGACGGTTTCATCGCGCTCTACATATTCATGCTCGCTGCCTTCACCGGCTACGAGATCATCGCCCGCGTGCCGGTCATCCTGCATACGCCGTTGATGTCCGGCTCCAACTTTGTGCATGGCATCGTGCTGGTCGGCGCGATGGTGGCTCTCGGCAAGGCCGAAAGCACGATCGGCATCGTCATCGGCTTCATCGGCGTCGTGCTCGGCGCGGGCAACGCCGTCGGCGGCTATGTCGTCACCGAGCGCATGCTCGAGATGTTCAAGTCCAGCAGGGAGCGGAAATAATGGATTTCGCGACCTTCCTGATCAAGTCGAGTTATTTCGTCGCGGCCTTCCTGTTCATCGTCGGGCTGAAACGCATGAGTTCGCCCCGCACTGCGCGCGGCGGCATCGTGTGGGCCGGCTGGGGCATGGTGCTTGCGACAGTCGTCACTTTCTTCTGGCCGGGGCTGGCGCCGTTCAACCTCGTGCTGATCGTCATCGGCATCCTGGTCGGCGGCGGCCTCGCCTGGTGGACCGGCAAGAAGGTCGCCATGACCGACATGCCGCAGATGATCGCCCTTTACAACGGCATGGGCGGCGGTGCGGCCGGCGCCATCGCCGCGGTCGAGCTCTACAAGGGCGTTGATCACGGCCTGACAGTCGGATTCCTCGCAGTGCTCGGCGGATTGATCGGCTCGGTGTCCTTCTCCGGAAGCCTCATCGCCTTCGCCAAGCTGCAGGGCTGGATGAAGAAGCCGATCCGCTTCCGCGCCGTGAACCAGGTCAATGCCGTGCTGCTGCTGGGCGCCTTCGTCATCGGCATGTTCCTGCTCGGCAATTACTCCGCACATGCCGCGCTGGTGACGCTGTTCTTCGTGCTGGCACTGCTGGCCGGCATCATGCTCACCAGCCCGATCGGCGGCGCCGACATGCCGGTGGTGATCTCGCTGTACAACGCCCTGACCGGCCTGGCTGTGGCCTTCGAGGGCTTCGTACTCAATAACGAGGCGATGATCATCGCGGGCACGGTGGTGGGTGCGGCCGGCACCCTGCTGACGCAACTCATGGCCAAGGCGATGAACCGCTCGCTGGCCAGCGTGCTGTTCAGCGCCTTCGGCGACGAGTCGATGGACACCGGCGAGGTCGAGGGCAGCCTGAAGCCGATCGAGAGTTCCGACGCCGGCATCATGATGGCCTTCTCGGATCGAGTCATCATCATCCCCGGCTACGGCCTGGCGGTAGCCCAGGCGCAACACAAGGTCTGGGAACTGGCACAGCTGCTGCAGTCGAAAGGCGTGAAGGTCCGCTTTGCCATTCACCCCGTCGCGGGGCGGATGCCGGGTCACATGAACGTGCTGCTCGCGGAGGCCGGCGTGCCCTATGACCTCATTGCGGACCTCGACGAGATCAACCCGGATTTCGACACCACGGACGTGGCGCTCGTCATCGGCGCCAACGACGTAGTCAACCCGGTGGCGCGCACGGATCCGTCCAGCCCGATCTACGGCATGCCGATCCTGAACGCCGACAAGGCGAAAAACGTCATCGTGATCAAGCGCGGCAAAGGCAAGGGCTTCTCCGGAATCGAGAACCGCCTGTTCTACCTCGACAACACCCGCATGCTCTACGGCGACGGCCAGGCAGCGGTCTCAGAGCTGATCCACGCGATCAAGGCGAGCTGAGGTCACCCCGAGCCACGGCTACAGAGGCGCGAGCGACATTTCTCGTCGCTCGCGCCCTTTCCGGAGTCCCATTCGCGCCGCTGCGACGAGCCTTTACAAGGGCTTGGGAAGGTGGCGCAGGCTACGTCTTCCGCGCACTTATTCACAACACCCGAAAAATACCGTGTCAAAACCGTGTCGCCGAACAAAGCACAGCAACAAGGGCTCGGAACTGATTGATTAGAATGAAGTTTTGTCTATGATTATTTTTTGACCAAACTAAGTGGCCCCTTGAAGTGACGCGGACCGCACCACTATTCCGACCACTCTTCCACAGAGTTATCCACAGCTTCTGTGGACAACTCGAATCTCACCGCCAGGGTTCTCGACGTTGACCATCCTGAAGGTGGCGATCGATGCCCCGCTGGATACGTTGTTCGACTACCTGGCGCCCGAAACTGGCGCTCTGCCGGCACCCGGCGCCCGGGTGCGGGTGCCGTTCGGCAGGCGTCACCCGGTCGGGCTCGTGATGGCCCATGGGGAGACTTCCGACGTACCCGTCGAGCGCCTCAAACCCGCGGTCGAGGCACTCGATGCGGCACCGTTGTTCGACGCGGACCTGCTGAAGCTCATCGGATGGACCGCCCGTTATTACCAGGCGGCCCCCGGCAGCGTCGCAGCCACCGCCATGCCCGCCCCATTGCGGCAGGGCAAGCCGTTGCCGGAGCCCCCAGCCAGGCTCGTCGCTCGCGGGCCGGCGCCGGACGCCATGCGCCGGCGCGCGCCGAAACAGGCGGCGTTGCTCGACCTGCTCGCGGCCAGGCCACGGCGAACCGACGATCCGGACCTGCCCCCCGGATGGCGCGCCAGCGCGGCGCGGCTCGCCGCCCGGGGCCTCGTGGAGTTCGAGACCGAGCCGCTTGCGGCCGCCTGGGCCGACGCCATTGCCGGTCCGCCGCTCAATGACGCCCAGTCGACGGCGGCGGCGGCCATCGTCGCCGACCTGGGTCGCTTCTCCGCGCGTCTGTTGTTCGGCGTCACCGGCAGCGGCAAGACCGAGATTTATCTCGCGGCGGCCGCCGAATGCCTGCGGCGTGGACTCCAGGTGCTCGTGCTGGTGCCGGAGATCGGACTGACGCCGCAGCTGGTGCACCGCTTTGCGAGCCGGCTCGGGGCGCCGGTCGCTGTGCTGCACTCCGGTCTCTCCGCCACAGCGCGCCTGGTCGCGTGGAACGATGCGCGCAGCGGTCGGGCCGCGGTCGTGATCGGCACTCGTTCGGCGGTGTTCGTGCCCCTCGCGCGCCCCGGGCTCATCGTCGTGGACGAGGAACACGATACCTCGCTCCGGCAGCACGAGGGGCTGCGCTACTCGGCACGCGACCTGGCGGTGATGCGCGCGAACCTGACGGAGCTGCCCGTGGTGCTCGGTTCCGCCACACCCTCGCTCGAGACCCTGCGGCACGCACGCGACGGCCGCTACAGCCTGTCGCAGCTGCCCGACCGTCCGGGCGGCGCAGTGCAGCCGCAGGTGATGCTGGTGGACCTGCGTCGCCATCCCGCCGTCGAAGGCATCTCGGCGCCGCTGCTGCAGGCCATCCGTTCGCACCTGGAAACCGGCAGCCAGGTGATGCTGTTTCTCAACCGGCGCGGTTTCGCCCCTGCACTGTTCTGCACGTCCTGCGGCTGGGTGGCAGAGTGCCGGCACTGCGACGCGCGCTATACCTGGCATCGTCGCGTCGGGCGACTGCGCTGCCATCATTGCGGTGACGAGACGGGGCTGCCCGTCGCCTGTCCGGCGTGCGCTGCGGACCTCCGCCCGGTCGGCGAGGGCACCGAGCGGCTGGAGGATGCTCTTGCAAGACACTTTCCCCACGTGAAGATCGCCCGCATCGACCGCGACAGCACGCGGCAGCGAGGGTCAGTGGAAAAGATCCTCGACGACGTCCGCGACGGTCACATCAGGATCCTCGTAGGCACCCAGATGATGGCCAAGGGACACGACTTCCCGAAGGTCACGCTGGTCGGCGTGATCAATGCAGACCAGGGACTGTTCAGCACCGATTTCCGTGCCAGCGAGCGGCTCGCCCAGACGCTGGTCCAGGTGTCTGGCCGGGCCGGCCGGGCGGAACGTCCGGGCGAAGTCATGGTGCAGACATCCTACCCGGAGCATCCCCTCTTGCAATGCCTGCTGGCGGGCGGCTACGAGGCCTTCGCCGAAGCCGCGCTCGAGGAGCGCCGGACAGCCGGGTGGCCGCCATACAGTCACCTGGCGATCCTGCGCGCCGAAGCCGCACGACCCGATCTCGCGATGACTTTCCTCGCGGCCTGCCGGCGCAAGGCCGTAGCACCCCGGGGCGTCGTCGTACTCGGGCCGGCACCTGCGCCGATGGAAAAGCGTGGCGGGCGCTGGCGCGCCCAGCTGCTCTTGCAGTCGGCGGACAGACCCGCGTTGCACCGGGCACTGGCCGCATTGCGGCGGCTCGCAACGGACCTCCCGGAGGCGCGCGGCGTGCGCTGCTTCTTCGAAGTCGATCCCCAGGATCTGTTCTGAGCGATCACCGTGACCCGCGACGGCCGCGGGACGTTACAATGAGCGGCTGATCGCCTACCCACCCGGGGACCCCCGTTTTGAAGAAACAGATCGAAGGCTTGCTTGCCGAGGCACTGGCCGCGCTGCACGCCCAGTTACCGCAAATCGTCATGCCCGAGACTCGCGTGGAACGCGCCCGGGATCCGCGGCATGGCGATTTCGCCACCAACGCGGCGCTGCTGCTGGCGAAGCCCGCCGGCATGAATCCCCGCGAACTCGCCGAACGCATCGTCGCCCTGCTGCCACAGTCGGAACTGGTCGAGAGCGTCTCGATCGCCGGACCGGGGTTCATTAACTTCCGCCTCGGGAAGCGCGCCTTCGAAGAGGAAACCGCTGCGATACTCGCGCAGGGCGAGGCATACGGGCGTTCGGACCTGGGCGCAGGCCGGCGCGTGCTGCTCGAATTCGTGTCGGCGAACCCGACGGGACCGTTGCACGTGGGGCACGGTCGCCATGCCGCCTACGGCGCCTCCGTCGGCAACCTGCTGGAAGCCACCGGCTACCGGGTACACCGCGAGTACTACGTCAACGATGCCGGCAGGCAGATGGACATTCTCGCGGCCAGCGTGTGGCTGCGTTACCTCGAAGCGTTTGGCGAACAGTTCGCCTTCCCGGCGAACGGGTACCGTGGCGGCTACATCCAGCCGATTGCCGACAAGCTCGTCGCGCACGAGCACGATCGCCTGCGCCGGCCGGTCGAAGAAGTCTTCGCCAACCTGCCGCCCGACGCTCCCGAAGGCGACAAGGACGAGTATATCGACGCGGTAATCGCAAGGATGCGCGAGCTGCTCGGGGACGCGGACTACAGCGCGGTCCACGGGCTCGGCCTGGACGAGATCCTCGCCGACATCCGCGACGACCTGTCGGACTTCGGCGTCACCTTCGACGAGTGGTTCCCCGAACGCAGCCTGACGGATCTCGGACTCGTGGCCGAATGCATCGACCGCCTGAAGTCCGACGGGCACGCCTACGAGAAGGATGGCGCCCTGTGGTTCCGCGCCAGCGAACTCGGCGACGAAAAGGACCGGGTGCTGGTCCGCGACAATGGCCAGACGACATACATCGCCTCCGACATCGCGTACCACCTCGGCAAGCGCCAGCGGGGCCATGACGTGCTGCTGGATATCCTTGGCGCGGATCATCACGGCTACGTCGCCCGCGTGCGCGCCGGACTGGAGGCGATGGGCGAACCGCCCGACAGCCTGGAAGTGCGCCTCGTGCAGTTCGCCATCCTCTATCGCGGCGGCGAGAAAGTGCAGATGTCCACTCGCTCGGGCGAGTTCGTCACGTTGCGCGAACTGCGCGACGAGGTCGGCAACGATGCGGCGCGGCTGTTCTACGTGCTGCGCTCGAACGAACAGCACCTCGATTTCGATCTCGAGCTCGCCAAGTCACGCAGCAACGAGAACCCGGTCTATTACATCCAGTATGCGCACGCACGGGTGCGCAGCGTCTTCCGCCAACTGGTGGAGAAAGACCTGCCGTGGAGCACGGCGGACGGCGTCGCCGCGCTCCATCGGCTCACCAGCGATCATGAGCGCGTGCTGATGGCGAGCCTGGGACGTTTCCCCGAGGTTATCGAATTGTCCGCCGCCAACCGCGCACCGCAGAACGTCGTGCACTACCTGCGAGAACTCGCCCAGGATTTCCACACCTGGTATAACGCCGAGACATTCCTCGTAGATGACGCCACGTTGCGCGCCGCGCGGCTTGCGCTGGCCGAGGCGACTCGCCAGGTGATCGCCAACGGCCTCGCACTCGTGGGCGTGAACGCCCCGGAGTCGATGTAGGCGTGGCCCGCGACTACAAACGACGCCAGCGAACCCGCAAGCCGGCGACGCCGGGCTGGATGTGGTTCCTCGGCGGGCTCGCGGTCGGGCTGTCCGTGGCGCTTTTCGTCTACCTGCGCCATGCAGGTCCTACCCCCGACGACGCGCCGGTGGCGACGCGCGCGAAACAACCCGCGGCCGATCCGTCCGCCGACGCGGCGGACGCCTCCGGCGCCGATTCGCCGACGGAGGGCGGCTTCGACTTCTACACCATGCTTCCCGGTCTCGAGGTCATCGTGCCGCAGGAAGGCAGCCGCACGCGCGATGTACCAGACACGGGGGCAGCCCAGCCCGCCGCACTCGCGCCGGGACGTTACTGGATACAGGCGGGCTCGTTTCGCAGCTACCCGGACGCCGATCGGCGCAAGGCGGAGCTGGCCCTCCTCGGTCTGGGTTCCAGTATCCAGGACGTATCCATCGACGGCCAGACCTGGCACCGGGTTCGGATCGGGCCATTGCCGGATGCTGCACGGGCGGAGGCGATGCGCCAGCGGCTCGCGGACAATGGCATCGGCGCACTGGCATTGCGGGAACGCGAGGAGCCCTAGGGCTCGCCGGCCACGAACCGCGACGGGGCTAGATATCCGAGGGGAAAACCAGGCGCGTGGTAAATGTGCTGAGGAACTCCAGCAACACTTCCAGCGGCTCCTCGCTGCGCACGCGGATCATCGCATAGCCTTCCTGGGCGTCGAAAGCAACGATCTTGCCGGCAATCCGCTGCCGTGCCCGCTCGCCGCCGCTCGCTGCCGGAATCTCGACCTCCAGATCGACGTGCGTGCCGGGTGAAAACTCCCGCTGCTCCGGAGGAAAGTCTTCGTACGGAACCCGCAGCTGGCAGCCGCAGAGGCTCACGTCGCGCACCATCGCGCGCTGCACGGCATGCTCGCCAATGCTTCCCTGGCAGGGCAGGTGGCAGCTGATGCGCGGGTGCTCGCGCAAGCCGTGCGTCTGGATCTTCTTCGGCCACGCCACCACGGTCAACTGGGCGGGCGAATGCAGCCGCCGCAGGACCGGCGCGCGAAACCCAACCACGAGCCCGTCGTTGACGAAGCGGATCGTGAGGATGTCTTCCGCCGAAAACGGCGTCTTCATGCCGACCGGGATATCGGTCTCGGGCGTCTCGATGACGATCAGCTGGCCCTCGAGATGGCCGACCAGCGTCGACCAGAGCCGTCCCGACATCAACGCGCTTTCGAGGCCGATGCGCGTACCCACCGGGGGCATGGGAATCACGGCAGGTTCCGGCTCCGGGCCGTCCGAAACAGCAGCGGCAGATCGCATTTCAGTCTCGGCCATCATCCTCGGTTAAGCCCGTCCTTTTCGCGAGGACCGCCCCGCGATGATGTTATACCCGCAGCAGCAGCGGTGCGGCGATGACCCGGATCACAGATTGTGCGTCGCAACTGAATTTGTCGATCAGGGCGATTGCATGCCCCCGCGAAACCAGGTCACGACGATCCCGGCGATACCTGCCGCCGCGAGCAACAGGCCGACGGCCGGGAACAGCGTCGCCAGCGGCAATCCGAAAGCCACGCCCGCCAGAGACCAGGACAGACCGTCGGTACGGGGGGCACCAGGCGCCGGGAGCCAGATACGGCCCAGCAGGTGGTCCAGGCTCAACTTGCCGGGACCGTTGAGGACCAGCGGGACGAGAATGACGGCAAACAGCAACGGCAGCTTGAAGTTGCCCTCGCCGTTGTCGGTGATCGCATAACCCTGCCAAAGCTCGCTCAGGCTGGACCAGCTGTCCGGCCAGTGCACCGCGGCGGTGGCAACGAAGGTCAGGATCAACAGGGAGAACGAGAAAAACCGCGTGAACAGCCCGAGCGCGAGCGCGAATGCCCCGACGATCTCGAACCACGTCGCCATCAACCAGCTGATGTCGGTGCTCACCACGCTGAACGGAAAGGGGAAATCGTCCCTGACGTGGGAAAACCAGTTCTCCCCGTGAAGTTTCTCGAAGCCGGCCTCGCCGAACTCCCAGGCCATGATGAAGCGCAGGAACAGGGGCGCCAGCCACTCTCCGAGACCTTCGAGCCGATCCGTCAATGCACGCCAAAGCGATGCTGCAGTATCCGAGGCGCCGCCGCCGGCCGTTTTGTTCGCGCTCGTCCGTGCCATGTCTCGTGTCTCCTGTTCAGAGGTGGGTCGCGATATCCCGTATTCGGGTATCGGCCTGCTGTGCACATAAAGACCTGGCACCGAAGCGAAACATTACAACGGTCAGTCGTCTCCTCCGCCGCTGCGAAAATCGATGCCGAGCGCCCGCAACTTGCGGTAGAGATGGGTGCGCTCCATGCCGACGCGTTTCGCGAGCTGACCCACCTTTCCGTCGCACAGGCGCAACTGCTGTTGCAGGTAGCGTCGTTCGAACTGCTCGCGAGCTTCGCGCAACGGCAGGGCCATGAGATCCAGGCTCAACACAGCGTCGTCTGCGGACTCCTTGGCTGCGAGCAGCTGCTCCACTTCCTCGAGACCGATTTCCTCTTCGCCGCCGATAATCAACAGGCGATGGATGAGGTTGCGCAGTTCCCGCACGTTGCCGGGCCAGGGATAGTTACGCAGGCGGTTCTGCGCCGCGACGCTGAGGCGCCGGAACTGCAGTCCATCGCTATCGACGAGGGCGTCGAGGTAGTGGCGCAAAAGTTCCGGCACGTCCTCCGCATAGTCGCGCAATGGCGGCACCTTGAGCACCACCACGGCAAGGTCCATGAGCAGCTCGGGACGAAAACCACTGCGTTGCACAGCGTGCTCGAACGCCGGCGGCCCGGAGCTGATGATGCGCGTGTCCAGTGCCTGCGGCTCCGCCCCGCCGACCGGAGTGAAGCGGCCCGCTTCCAGGCTCCCGTGCAGCAGACGCTGTGCAACCGGACCGAGATCGGACACCTGGTGGATGAACAGTGTGCCGCCCCGGGCACGTTCCAGATAGCCCGGCTCGACGCCGTCGCCCACGACGCGGCCGAAAAGCGCCGCGTCGGCGGCCTCCTCGGGAAACGCGCTCGCGATCAGGCGCACGAATGGCTCGTCGGCGCGCGGCCCGAGAGAATGGATGTACTCGGCAAAGGCCTCGCGGCCACTGCCCGGCTCGCCTGTGAGGAGCACCGGCGTCGCATGTGCCGCGACGCGCTCGCACTGCTCACGGAGAGACTGCATGACACGACTGCGTCCGACGGACACCATGTTCGCCGGCATCCGTTTCCGCACGGCACGCGCCGGGACCCGGCCCGATTCCAGGGCCAGTTCGACCGTGCGCAACAGCTTGGCTAGGGACACCGGCTTCTCGATGAAATCGAAGGCGCCGAGGCGCGTCGCCTCGACCGCCGTTTCGACCGTGCCATGGCCGGACATCATCACCACCGGGCAGGCACGGGACTTGTCGCTGCCGGACCATTCGCGCAACAGGCTGATGCCGTCCACGTCAGGCATCCAGATGTCGAGCAGCACCAGGTCCGGATGCAAGGTGCCGCGCCGCTGGCGGGCCTCCGCGGCATTCGCGGCCGACATCACCTCGTAGCCCTCTTCGGAAAGAATTTCCTCGAGAAGGCTACGGATGTCGGCTTCGTCGTCCACGACGAGGATTCGGCCGGTGCTCATGCGTGCGCTCTCCTGAATTCGTTTGCCCGGACTTCGCGACGCAACATCGCGCTGCGCGCATCCTCGTCGGCCGGCAGCGCGATCGTGACACGCACACCACCCTCGGCGCGATTCGTGGCCTCGACCCAGCCAGCATGTTCCTCGACCAGCTTCTTCACGATCGCGAGGCCGAGCCCGGTACCCTTCGGCTTGCTCGTCACGTACGGATCGAAAATCCTGTCGACGGAGTCCTGCGGAATGCCCGGACCGTTGTCCTCGACAATGACGAACACGGCATGCAGGTCGAACTCTTCGGTACCGCGTGTCGTGACCCGCAAAACACCATGCTCCTGTCCCTCGAGCGCCTCGACGGCATTGCGGATGAGATTGTGAAGAATCTGCCGCAGGCGCCCGAGATCTGCCTGCACGACGGCCGCTGCCGGATCCAGGCTCAGCTCGATGGAAACAGGAATCTCCCGCACGCGGTACAGTTCGGTCACCTCGGACACCAGCCGGTTCAGGTCTACGGTGCCGATGTCCATGTCGGGCGCGCGCGCGTAATCGGAAAAGGCATTCACCATCTCCTTCATCGCCTCGACCTGCTGCACGATGGTCCGTGTCGCGCGCTCGAGGACCTGCGCGTCGTCTTCGCCCATCTGACCGAGGAACCGACGCCGGATTCGCTCCGCCGACAGCTGGATCGGTGTCAGCGGGTTCTTGATTTCGTGCGCCAGGCGGCGCGCGACTTCGCCCCACGCCGCATCGCGCTGGGCCTGCAGCAAGCCGGTGATGTCGTCGAACACGACCACGAAACCGTCCGGAGTGCCGTCCTCGCCAGGCAGCGCCGAGCAGGCGCACATCAGGACGCGCCTGCCCGTCTCGCCACGCAGAACGATCTGCTCGCGCCACTCGTAATCGCCGGCCTCGAAATGCCGGCGACCGACCTCGATGAACTGCAGCAGAAGATGCTTGTCCTCGGCAACCTCGAGCAACGGTCGCCCGATCGCGGCTTCGAGATCGACGCCGAGAATCGCGCCCGCCGCCTCGTTCGCTGTCTTGATACGCCAGTCGCGCTCGAGTGAAACCACTCCGGTGGACAAACGTCCCAGGATCACGGCGAGATAGGCGCGCTGGCTCTCGACCGCCTGCTGGCTCTGGTGGGCGAGCTCGCGCGCTCCGGCGAGGCGCGTGATCATGTCGTTGAAGCTATGGACCAGGAAACCCATCTCGTCACGCGCCGGCATCGGGAGGCGGGTGTCGAAATCGCCCTTCGCCACCGCGCGGGTACCTGCGACCAGCGTCTGGATCGGTGCCGTCAGCTTGCGCGAGAAAAAGAAGGCTCCCCACACGGCCATCAACAGCGACAGCAGCAGGACCAGCGTCAGCGTCAGCGTCAGGCTGCGGGTGAACGGCTCGCGCAAGAAGGACAGCTCGCGGTACTGGGCATAGGCTTCCTGCACCGAATTGGCGAGGCGTCCGACGCGCTCCGGCACCGGAAACAATGCGTGCAACACGCGCAGTTCGTCGAGGGGGTGTCCGCCGGGGATTTCCGCCGCGGTGCGAATCACGTAGCCGTCGTTCACCGGGTCCAGGCTCACGAAAGGACGCCCCTGGCGGATCTGCAACATTACCTCTTCAGTCGGCGGTTCCGGCAGATCCGCGATGCTGCGTCCCGAGGAGAGCGCGATGATGCGACTGCTGGCGCCGACGACCGTCAACTCCACTGCGCCCGCGCCACGACGCATGACTTCGAGGCTGGTTGCGAGCTCCCGGTCCACGCGGCCGCTGAGCGAATCAGCGACCTGGCGTGTCGCGTCGAGATGTTCCCGCATGCGGCTTTCGAGGGTCGCCCGGGAGAGCTCGAGTGCGCCGCCCAGGCCGGCTTCCACGTTGACGTCGAACCACGCGTCGATGCCACGACTGATGAATTGCACCGAAAAATAGTAAACCAGCCCCAGCGGCAGCACGGCCAGCACGACGAAGATCGCGACCATCCGGGAGGCCAGGCGGGAACCGGGCACCTGGCTGCGGTATTCGCGCACCAGGCGCACCAGGTTCGCGATGATCAGCGCTAGCAAGATCGATCCGCCGGCCACGTTCAGCACGAGGATCCAGTTGTAGATCTCGCCGAAGCGGTCAGGATTCTCGACCGTCGAGGCCAGAAACAGCAGCGCGACCAGCAGCAGGGACAGACCCAGCAGGGCCGAGGTCGCGAGTGTCCAGCGCCTCAGCGTGCGAGTCGCCATCGCACCGTGTCGCTCGAAATACGCCAGTCGTTCCACAGCAGGCTGATCAGCGCCAGCGGGCCCCCGAGCTGCTTGATATCGACGACCGCGCGGATGGAAACACGATAGTCCTGACCGCGGTCCAGCAGCGCATCGTCGATGATGGGCAGCGAACGTACCGTGCCGACCTCCGCGAGCGCGCCCGACAACGTGCCGTAGGTCGATTGCTCGCCGCTGTTCAGGTTGCGCAGGATGTAGCGCTCGGTCAGGGCGTGAAATTGCAGTTCGTAACGCTGCCTGAGCTCGGCGAACACCGGATCCCAGAGAAGCCGGCGGCGCTCGGCCAGCCGGATCGTCAATTCGATATCCAGTACAAGCCCGCTGTCGAGCGCCTCGCGCACGGTCTCGTTCAGCGTGTAGTCGATGTTCGCATCGAGGTACCACACGCCGGCCTGCAGCAGGGTCGACGCATTGCGCACCTCGACGCCGTCGTCGGCCTGCGCGACGCTCGTGTGCAGCAACAACATGACGAACAAACCGGCTGCCACGAGGCGCCAGCCGGCAATGTCGCTATGTCGCTCAAGTCCCTGCATCCGTCTAAGCCTCGGCGGGCCGCGTGATGCAAGCATAATAAAAGCCATCCGCCCCTGCCTCACCGGAGAGAACCTGGCGCCCTGGCCCGGCGCGCCGGCCCCAGGCGGGGTCGCCGAGATCGATCGCCCGGGCTTGCGGATGGCGCGCCAGGAAATCCGCCATGCGCGCGCCGTTCTCCGCGCGAAACACCGAGCAGGTGGCGTACAGCAGGCGCCCTCCGGGCGCGAGCAACGGCCACAGCGCGTCGAGGAGCGCCTGCTGCCTGGCCGCCATCGGCGCAATGTCTTTCGGCCGGCGCAGCAGCTTGATGTCGGGATGGCGGCGGACCACGCCGCTGCCGCTGCACGGCGCATCCAGCAGGATCCGGTCGAAAGGCTTGCCGTCCCACCACGCCACCGGGTCGCAACCGTCGCCGGACAACAGCCGCGCCTCCAGTCCGAGGCGGGCCAGGTTCTCCCGCACACGTTCGAGACGGGTCGGCGAAACATCGAGCGCGGTCAGGTCGATCCCGGGGTAGCGTTCCAGCAAGTGCCCCGTCTTGCCCCCCGGCGCCGCACAGGCATCCAGCACCCGCATGCCCTCGCCGGCGTCCAGCAGTTCTGCCGCGAGCTGCGCAGAGGCGTCCTGGACGGATACATCGCCAGCGGAGAATCCCGGCAGGGAATCGACATCCATCGGTGCCGCGAGGCACAGCGCGTCCGGCGCCGGCGCCCAGCTCGTCGCCGACCCCCCGGCGAGCACCAGCCGCCCAAGCCAGGCCTCGCGCGTGCTGCGCAAGCGGTTGACGCGCACCCACATGGGCGCCTGGACGTTTGCCGCGGCAACGATCGCCTCCCAGTCCTTCGGCCAGTCCTTCGCCAGGGCGTCCAGCCACCAGCGAGGATGGGCGTGCACGACCTCCGGAACCCGCGCGACCTGGGCTTTGAGCATATCGCGCTCCCGCAGCCAGCGACGCAGGCAGGCGTTCACCAGCCCCGCGTACTGGTGTCGCCCCAGCAGGCGCACGCCTTCCACGGTGGCGGCCACGGCGGCGTGATCAGGCACGCGCGTGTCCTCCAGCTGGTACAGGCCGACGGCGAGCAGGTCGTGCACCTCCACGTCCCGGTTCGACAGCGGGCGGGCAAGCAGCAGGTCGACCCAGCGATCGAGCCGCGGATAGGCCCGCAGCGTCCCGTAAGCCAGTTGCGCCACCAGGCTGCGGTCGGCGGCCGCCAGGTCGGGGAATCCCTGCGCCAGGGCCTCGTCGAGGGAGCGCCCGCGCCGCGCGACCGACGCGACGGCCCTGGCCGCAGCCGCCCGCGGCTCTCCGCCCAGGCTCATGCGCCGAACCGCTGGCCGAGCACGGTCCGGCTGTTGAGAAAATCGCGGGCGCTCATCACGCGGCCCCCCGGCGGCTGGAGCTCCAGCACTCGCACGCTGCCCGCGCCGGCGGCCACGTCGATGCCCCCCGGCCCGGTCCGCCAGACTTCCCCGGGCTCGCCTTCGCGTTCCGCCAGCGCCACCGCCCGGTGGAGCTTGATGCGCTCAGCCCCCCGGCGTGTCCAGGCGCCGGGCCGCGGCGCAAAGGCACGCACCTGCCGGGCGAGGGTGGTGGCGGGAATCCGCCAGTCCATTTCCGCAACGGCCGGATCGAGTTTGCCGGCATAGGTCGCGAGAGTGTCGTCCTGTGGGCGCGGCTCCAGGCGTCCGGCGAGAATTCCAGGGAGCGTTCCGACCAACAGCGCAGCGCACAGCTGGGCAAGCCGTTCGCGCAACTCGCCGCCCGTTTCCACGGCACCGATCTCTATGGATTGCATTTTGTATACAGGACCGGTGTCCAGCCCCTCGTCCATGTGCATGATTGAAATTCCCGTCAGCACGTCGCCCGCCAGGATGGCGTGCTGGATCGGCGCCGCGCCGCGCCATCTGGGCAGCAGAGAAGCATGACCGTTGATGCAGCCTGCGGGCGGCAATTCGAGCACGGCCGGCGGCAGTATGAGCCCGTAGTCCACCACCACCACCGCGTCCGGGCGCAGTTCGGCCAGCGCATCGACGGCGGCCGGGGTCCGCAGGGTAAGAGGCGTCTGTACATGGAGGCCCCGCTCGCGTGCGCGTGAACGGACCGGGGTGGGCGCCGGCCGGCGTCTCCGGCCCGCCGGCCGGTCAGGCTGGGTGAGAACCGCGCAGATTTCCCAGTCGGCGTCCGCCAGTGCGTCCAGGGCGGGTACGGCGAAGTCCGAACTGCCGGCAAACACGAGGCGCGGCATGACTGCCTCGCCTAGAGTGCACGAACGGCGGAGTCGGGTTCTTTTTGCCGGCGTTCCTTATCGATGCGCTTGCGCAGCCGTTGGCGCTTCAGGTCGGAAAGGTAATCGACGAACAGTTTGCCATCCAGATGATCGATCTCATGCTGGACGCAGACCGCAAGCAGGCCATCGAGCTCCTTTTCGAAGGGCTCGCCGTCCAGGCCGAGTGCGCGTATCCGCACCCACTCGGCGCGGGTCACGGTCTCGTAGAAGCCGGGCACGGAAAGGCACCCCTCCTCCATAGCCTCGGTTCCCAGCCGCTCGACGATCACCGGGTTGATGAAAACGTGCGGTGTGTC
>Ga0102941_1000128_pt1 | contig 31127 bp, 21 predicted proteins | sample SalPonR2_C_D2_MG_FD_79281 | JGI IMG/M metagenome (GOLD analysis project Ga0102941, IMG submission 79281) | Salt pond soil microbial communities from South San Francisco under conditions of wetland restoration - Salt Pond MetaG R2_C_D2_MG | ecosystem: Environmental > Aquatic > Marine > Intertidal... | reverse complement strand
CTGTAATGTGGGTATCACTTCACATCTAATGGCTAAAAACAAAAAATCCAACCTAAAAAATAGATTGGATTTCGTTTTTTGCTCCCCCTCTTGGGCTCGAACCAAGGACCCTCTGATTAACAGCGCGAATATTTCCCTTTTCATACATTTTCATTTTTCTTCAATCTCTCGAAACCCTTGTGTTTATTGGGTTTTTGTTTTTACTTGTTTTCATGCGTTTTCCAAAAAGGTACCATTTGTTTCACCTATGTTTCACCCCTCAATAAAAAAGGCATGGTAAGTATCAAGTTAAAATTGAAGAATAAGTCTAATGCTGAAGGCGAACATTCTATCGTTTTACAAGTTCTAAAAGACCGCCAGAAAAAAATTATCGCCACGGGACTCCTAGTCAAAAAAGAACGATGGGACGATAAAGAGCATTGTTTCAAAACCAGACATCCAAATGCAATGCAGAACAATCGACTATTGGATACCATTAAAATAAAGGCTAGAAACATTATTTCTGAATTTGAAATAGACGATATCGATTTTACGCTCAATGAATTTGAAAACCGTTTTCGCTTTGGCTCAAAACGAAGTAAAATCGATTTATTCGAATTTTGGGATTCCGTAGTCAAAGATTTGGTACTATCCGGACGAACGGGTTATGCTCGAAACAATAGAGACACCATCCGTTCCTTAAGAAAATTTCATAAAAAGCCCATATTACACATGCGGGAAATCAATGTAACCTTCTTAGATAAGTACGAGGTCTTTTTACGAAGTAGAGGCGGTTCAAATGGTGGCATTGCGGTTCGCATGAGAAGCCTTCGTACAATTTTCAATCTGGCCATTCGTAGAGATTTGATAAAACAAAACCTTTACCCATTCCACAAATACAAAATATCGAAACTTAGAGGGAAACGGATCAAGCATGCCCTGACTATGGCGGAAATAGAGCTATTCAAAAATATAGATTGCGAAGAAGATGTTCAGCTTATCAATGCTAAAAACTATTTTCTATTCAGTTTCTACACCAGAGGTATGAACTTTGCTGATATGATGCGTTTGAGGTGGTCAGATTTAACCCGGACTCGTATTACATATGCCAGGGCAAAAACTCAAGGTAATTTTTCCCTTAAGATTGTACCGCCTGTAAGGGAGATTTTGAAGTATTACGACGAAAACAGAAGGGATACGAACTACGTATTTCCAATTTTACTACACGATGTTCTAACTCCTATGCAAATCGAAAATCGTAAGCATAAGATTCTATCACAATACAATAAAGCACTTAAACTATTGGCAACGAAAGCAGGTATCACCAAAAATGTAACTAGCTACGTCGCACGTCATAGTTTTGCAATGTGCCTTCGCGAGAAAGGGATAAGTATCGATGTCATTGGGGAAACACTAGGTCACCAAAGTGTTCTAACCACAAAGGCTTATGTTCGTGAGTTTGGTGTAGAAGTACTGGATGAGGCCGTAGAAGTCTTATTATGGTGAAAAAATAAAAAATAGCTAATATATAATCCATAATATAAATATAGTATCGACAAACACTCCTTCAATGAGTGGACGGGTTCTTGAAGTTGTAAGGTCTTTTCCTTTTCCTGCCTTAAATGATTTTCCAGTAGATTCTCCACGTTTTTGGTCAGCTGTTGAAGTCTGGCCAAGGCCTTGGTGAGCCCGACCAGTTCGTCCGTGAGCAGTTCCATCAATTCCTCCAGTTTTTTGTTGCAAGTCTATATGTAATGATTTCAAAAAGGGTAACGGTATGGTAAAGTAGTTGTGGTAACAAAATACTATCTTCATCACATAATGTAAATCAAAAAATTAGTCCATCCATCTTATGCGTATCTTTTTCTCAACTGCAGCCCTATCCCCCTTTGTTTCTTTTTCGATGATGTTGGTAACGCTTGGGTTACAGCATTCAACTTTGGCACAGGATAAAAACAACCGAATATGGCTGGCGGGTGATCATCATATTCATTCCAGATATAGTGTAGGTTGGGATCGTGAAACGAATCCTCCTACCCCCATTAAAGGAGGCGACGCCATTTACCCAACGCCCATGAATGCCTTAATGGCTAAATATTATGGACTTTCATGGATGGTAACCACCGATCATGGCGGTCCCAATCACAGTAAAGTAAACCTGGAAATGGCGTATCCTGAATTGGTGTATTCTAGAAAAGTTGTCCCCGAAGTGATTCAGTTTTATGGGATGGAATTCGATACCCCCGGTGCTGATCACTCCAGTTTGATTATCCCGCATTCCCATGATGAATCTACCCACTTGCACAGCATAGAATCTCAATTCAACAAAAGAGAACCTTACCCATCTGACCCAAGTTGGGATACTGAACCCAGAATGCTTGAAGCATTGGCATTCATGAATACAATGGCCACAAAACCGGTGGTTATTGCCAATCATCCTTCCCGATCTGCATCAGGGTTGGGCGTGTACGGAAAAGATGATCCTGCCGAACTTCGAGACTGGAACGATACGGCTCCTGAAATTGCCGTAGGTATGGCCGGAGCACCCGGTCACCAAGCTGCTACCCTAAATCGGGACAGTACTTTAAGTAAACGACCGCGGGGTGGATATGGACAATTTCCTACTATGGGAGGTTTTGATCAGATGACTGCCAAGCTGGGTGGGTTTTGGGATTCAATGTTGGGCGAAGGCCGTCGTTGGTGGATTACCGCAAACTCCGACTCACATGTTCACTGGCGGGAAGGCGGTAGCGATTTTTGGCCTGGCGAATACTCCAAAACCTACGTCCTTGCACAAAAAAATCACGACGATATCATAGACGGTATCCGAAATGGCCGCGTTTTTGTAACGCTCGGAGATTTAATCTCAGAACTTTATGTGCAGGTAGAAGGGGGGCATCATACTGCCGATATTGGAGGTAAAATTCATATTGCCCATGGCGAAGATGTAACGGTTACCATTCGCTTTAAAGACCCTGACACCCTCAACTCATGGAAACAAAACCCTGAAGTTACCCGTGTTGATTTGATAATGGGAGAAGTAAGAGGGCTGGTTACCAATCGAAATAGCGACAACAATCCTACTACACAGGTTATTGCACGTTTCACAGATTCTGACTGGACAGTCAATGATGCGTTTAGAGAGATAACCTACACGATTTCGAAGGTGAATAAAGAAAGTTATATCCGTATCAGAGGAACCAATAGTAATGAACTGGAACCTCAAAAAGATGAAAGAAGCGAAAGTCCATGGGATGAATTATGGTTCTACTCTAATCCTATATTTATTGATGTAGAATGATTGACAAGGGATTATATAATTTTGCAGAGAAGCTTTAAGAATTCCAGGATTGCACAATTACTTTGGCAAGGATATAAAAACAAAGAGGCTTACAGATGTAGTCTTTAAATTAAGGAGGAGTAGCCAGCTCAGATAAAAAAGCAAGTGAATACTTTCCTTGATGTTATTTAGGGACTATAGACCAATTTAATTGAAGCCGTTAACCTATGGTTTCCAAAAGCAATTCTGCTTGAAAACATCAAAGGTGTTTAGATTTATTGATTTTTCAATTAACCAAAAACGGCAAGGTAATAACCCTGCCGTTTACATAATCTATTTTATTACCTTAGTACCCTTGATTCTGTTCCAAAAAGCCATTGATTCCCGATGCAGCATCTACCGTACTTTGCGGAATAGGAAAAAGCCTCTTATTTGGGTCGGAATCCGTTTTTTCCGTCCACGAGTCCTCATATTTACCAAAACGTATTTGGTCGGTTCTTCTAAAGCCTTCCCAGTATAGTTCAAAACCTCGTTCACGAAAAAGTGTCTCTAAATCTATATTAGAAAATGCTTGTGGCGTTTGCTCTGGTCTTGCATTTCTTGAAGTTCGTACCACATTAACATCTGCCAAGGCTCCAGCGTTATCTCCGCTGCGCAATTTGGCTTCAGCTCTCATTAGGTAAATTTCCGCCAAACGCATCAGCACCAAATCTACACTACTAAAATTGTTTCCGTTGGGCGAAGTGCGACTAAATTGATATTTCGATGGTCTAAACCCTGTGTTATGAAACGAACCTTCGTTCGTAAAATTTATTTCCTCCGTATGGTCTACATAGCCAACGTCACGGTCTGGACCATTTCCTTTCCGCTGCTGTACGGGGGAGATTCTAACCTGGCCACCTTCGCAGGTTAAAAACGTACCGTCATCTCCCTTTCTGGGGCCCCACTGAATACCTCGAAGAATACCTCTGTCCATTTCAAATTCTTCTGCGGTAACACAATAATAACTTTCCTCAGTTTCTGTTTCCAATAAGGGTGCTCTTCCTGCCAAGTCAAGCAGCTGCGCCTCGGGCACCAAGGTATTTTGTTTATAGAATCTTGCATCTGCATCAGCGGGATCAACGTCTTGATAAGCTTCTATCCATGTTTGATAGAAATCCGAGGTAATCGCCGGGCCGTCCGTACCATCTGCACCGGTAAATTCAGGTCTCGGAAACATTGATCCAGCAATTGGCCAATAAGCCCATCTGCTATGCTCTCTGTTCAATTGTCCCCGCTGGTCTAAGGCAAAAATAAGTTCAGGATTACTGTTATTGTCATCGTTAAAAAGGTCAAAATATTCTGCCGATAATGAAAAGTTACCTGAATTGATAATGGCATCCGTATATTGAATTACCGAGCTCATATCTGCTTGGGTAAAATCAGGATTGCCATAAGGATCGCGATATACTGCCGCGTTAAGGTATAACCGTGCTAACAATCCTTGGACCGCAGACTGCGTCATCCTACCTGGACCTCTATCCGTATTTATTACGTCAACAACCGCCAATAGTTCACTCTCAATATAGTCGATTGCATCCTGCCCCCTCAAAACTTGTGATAGCTGATCGGAGGTTTCTTTTTGTAGCACCAATCCCCAACCATCTAATAGAAGCAGGTTCAAATAGCCTCTTAAAGCTCGCATCTCGTGCAATGCTCCCGTTGCCTCTACATCACCAGCTTCCGAAAGTGGCCTAAGCACTTCTATGGCTGCCAACGTTCTAGAAATATTCGTGGTAAGTTCGTTCCAACTATCCCCTATTAAATCATTAGTGGGTGTTATGGTATGGGCATGAGTGGCTATAAATTTTCCACCGTCAAACCAATCCGTACCACCTCTAAAGGGTAAAATGGCCTCATCTGAAGCAAGGAGTTGCATACCATAATAATGGGTATGCCTCCAAGTCCAGGATACATAGCCGTAAGCTGGCGCAATTACACCACTAACGGTCTCTGCCTGACCGCCGAATTCAGATTCGTCCAACCTATCTTCCTCTAAATCTGTGCAGTTCCAACTTAAGAAGGAGTAAAATATCGTTGATATAAGTATTATTTTATTTTTCATCTTTTAATTCGTTTATATTTAAAATGAGATGTTTAAACCTAATAAAACCGTTCTTGGCGAGGGATAGGTAAAACGGTCAATACCAAATGTTTGGATACCCTCAATGTTATTGCCTGTATTGATTTCGGGATCGAAGCCCGAATAATCCGTTATAACGAATAAGTTCTGCCCCGTTAACGTAAATCGGACATTGTTTACCCAATCGCTTAAGCCAATTTCATCTGATCTTAAGTTGTAGCCCAAAGTGGCATTATTTAACCGTAAGAAACTCCCATCCTCCAAATACCGTGTAGACACCTCGTTAGAATTAGATAAGTCTTCATTTGGAAATTGGATGGCAAAATCCGTAGTATTTAGATTTCTACTTAATTGACTGTTAGAAAAGATACTCATGGCGGTATGGTTATATATTTTGTTGCCAGATACCCCATTGAAATTCATACCCAAATCAAAATTCTTGTAGTTGAAATTTAAATAAAAGGCATAAATAATATCTGGCAGGGCACTACCGGCAGCAATCCTGTCATTATCCAAGGATTCCCCATCACCGTTTATATCTCGGAATTGGTTAAGGCCATCCGGACCAATACCTACGAACTCCTTCATAAAAAATGTTCCTGTTGGCTCACCATTGATGTACCCATTAATCGTAGCACCGGTTTGGCCGGCACCTTGGGCAGCACCCGTGGTGAGTACCGCGAATGGGGAATTTTCAATTTTATTGTTCGTGTATGAAATATTTCCGCCTATGTTATAGGTGAAGTCTTGGGAAACATTACCCCTATAATCTAGGGCTAGTTCTACCCCGTTATTTATTATCTCTAGTTCTGGTATATTCGTCCATATTCTTTCTGTAGGTTGAATGGGATCCGTTCTATTGGCAAAAAGAACAACATCCGTAACCGTTTTGTTAAAATAATCTACGGTACCTGTAACCCTGTTTCCAAACAAACCAAAATCTAGACCAATATTTGTTTGTGTGGATACTTCCCATTTTAAGTCAGGGAAAGCTGTGCGCACCGGTACGGTTCCAAAAGGATAATCATCTAATGTTACTTCGTTTCCACTTAGAGGGTAGGTGTCGTTTTGGGTTCTGGAGTCAATAAAACTTGCTAAGCTCACATTACTAGGAATACCGTCTTGATTTCCTGTTTGACCCCAACTTGCCCTAAGTTTAAGGTTGCTGACCACATTACTCTCCGATAAAAACTTTTCTTTATGAATATTCCAACCTAGAGCGACCGATGGAAAATACCCATACTTGTTGTTTCTTCCAAATCTTGACGAACCATCGGCGCGCATGGTAGCTGTGACCAGGTATCTATCGGCAAAACCATAGTTAAGACGTACGAAGTAAGACTGTAGTTCAGCTTTAAAGGCTTGAGAATTTAATGATGTTGGTAATATAGCGGTGCTAATTTGGTCTTGAAATCTTGGCTCAATACCATTATTGGCAAAACCGTCCAACTCAAATGCCTTTTGTTCCAACATGGTCTGTTGAAAGGAATGGGCTAAGAGCGCTGTAACGCTATGCTTCTCGTTGGTGTAGGTATACGTTAAGGTATTCTCAACTAAAGTGTTACTATTTATGGTTGCGGTGGTATTCAAAAAACCATTTTCGAACCCTTCTAATAAAACGAAGGGGGTTCGTTGTACATCACGGTTGGTAGACGTGTAATCTACACCTAAGTTTAATTTGTAAACAAGGCCATTTAGAATCTCCAAAGAGGGGGCAATATTGGCCAAAATTCGATTACTATTTGCTTCATCCTTGTAAATTCGATTGCGCTGAAGCGGATTCAATAACCCAGGTATAAAAGTTGGCTCTCCATTGGTCAATGCGGGCAATGTTGGGTTTAGCTCTAACATATCACTTATAATAGCACCATTGTCGGGCCTTTCATTTACCGTTCTGGAAGCCGTTAAATTTAAATCAACATTAAACCGACCTTGCAGGGCTTTCTGGTTCAAATTTATCCTACCGGAGTAACGGGTCAAAGAACTGTTGTTCAGCGTTCCTTCTTGATCATCTACACCAGCGGATACAAAGTAGGTAGACTTATCGACGACCCCGCCACTCATAGAAAAGTTAACGTTGTTGGAAATTCCCGTTCTTGTCAACTCATCTTGCCAGTCGGTATTCCCTCCTAAATCCTCTAGTACACCACCAACTGCCGGTACCTGGCGACGAAATTCGGCAGCACTGAAAACATCAACAGGATTAGCAATAGTAGAAAATGCGGATGAAACGGATAAATTCATCTCTGTTTTACCCTCCTTTCCTTTTTTCGTAGTAATAACAATTACCCCATTAGCTGCTCTTGCACCGTATATTGCGGCTGCAGAGGCGTCTTTTAAAACATCTATAGAGGCTATATCCTGTGGGTTGATAAAGTTCAACGGATTTGAATTTGCCGCTACGCCAATACTAGAATTATCAATAATAAAACCATCAACCACAAATAATGGAGTAGTCCCGGAACGTAAACTACCAACTCCCCTTATGATTATATTCTGTGCCGCACCTGGCTCACCGCTTACGTTAGTTACGTTAACCCCTGCAACCTTACCTTGTAAAAGCTGCCCCGGGTTCGCCACAACTCCTTTATTGAAGTTCTCACTTTTTACAGAACCAATAGCACCTGTAATATCAGATTTTTTCTGAACGCCATACCCTACCACTACCACATCTTCAAGCTGCGTAGCATCGGGTTCCAATTGAACGTTTACTGCGGTGCGCCCGTTCAGGGTAACATCTTGGGTGGTGTAACCTAAAAAGGAAACCTGTAAAACAGCGTTAGTGTTGGAAACCTCAATGTTAAAATTACCATCAAAATCGGTAGTTGTTCCGTTTGTAGTACCTTTTTCCAACACCGTGGCGCCTGGAAGAGGCGTACCCATTTCATCGACAACAGTTCCAGATATAGTCTGTTGAACAGGTAAAACAATTCTTTTTTGTACATCGGCTTTGAAAATAGAATCATTTTCAATAATCTTTACCTTTAAGCTCATTGCCGATACGCAAAACGTTCCTGAAATTAGGACGGAGATTCCCAGAATAATTTTCGGGAACTGTTTTTTAAAATACATCATAAAGTGTTGGGTTTTTAGAGATTCTCGATACTTTTTTTAAGGGAGCCTGTTGACGCAGGCTCTTTTTTTAGTTCATTTTTTTGTTAAAGAAAGTACAAAACTAAATCACCGACACCCTTTTATGTGTTAACTACATTTTAATATTATATTACCGGAAGGTAGTGTTTGTGGCGTTTTGTTAAGGGAAGGTTACTTGAAGTTAAAAGAACCTAATATTTAAAAAAAGTATGTGTTTTGATATAGAAAATCAATATTTGTTCGATATCCCAAGTGCGTTCAATATTTTATCAAAGAGCATATTATTCTCATATACTCCCTGAAATTCATAGCACCTTGGCCCGTATGCAAAAACGGGAACCATAATCCCCGTATGGTCATCGGTCGTAAAATCCCCTTCTATTTCGCTAGTTACGACATTCCCTTGCGGAAGTGTTAGGCCGCCCGTTTCATGATCGGCAGTAACGATGACCAACGTGTTTTTATTCGTATCGGCAAATTTTAGCGTTTCTGAAATTGCTTGGTCAAAAGCGATACTTTCAGCGATAATACCGCCAATGTTGTTTGCATGCCCATAGGAATCAATCTTTGCCCCTTCCACCATTAAAAAGAACGGCTTATTTTTATTGTCCAAGTACGTGAGCACATTTTTTACCGCACTTGCCAACGGTGTCGGATTTGTGCTTTCCGAAAAAAGAAATCCGATGTTCTCTTTTTTGCTTTGACCTATTTCCTCTATGGAGGCCTGCATCTGAAAAGTACCGATTTTGTTTTTCCCTTCGTATTGGTCATCGGCGGCACTCACAAATACCGACAACTTACTTTTTAGGAAATCTTCCTTTATTTCTTCGGTCATGCCCCGGTCTTTTTGATGGGCATAAAAAGAGGAAGGTGTAGCACCGGTAATCTGATCATTGGTCACAACACCTGAAATAAACCCTTTCTCGACAAGTCTCTCCGTAATGTTCTGTAACGGATTTCCATTTTCATCGACACCTATCGACCTATTCGGGACTTTCCGACCCGTAGCAATGGCCGTTGCCCCTCCCGCAGAATCTGTCGTGAAATCATCACTTGATTGTGTTTTGATAAATCCGATATTGCGTAATTGTGTCAAGGTCAGCTCTCCTTTATTGGCTAAAGTGGTTGCCGAAATCTGTGCAAGCCCGTTGCCGTCGCCAATTAGTAAAATGATGTTTTTGGCAGCTTTCTTTTTTCCGTCAGAAGCAAAAGTAGGCCGGTAGACTTCTGAAAAAACAGAATTTCGATATTCCCTTTTGGTCAATGTGTTTAGATAATTCGCACATTCAAAGGGCATATCGGTATTGATAAAATCCACTCCCAAATGTACAAGGGCCTTCCAAGCAGTCTTGGAATCAGGAGTCGCCCAAAAACGGAAAGGCTTGCCGTGGCCATGGGCTTTTTTTATCGTTATAGATACTTTTTCAAGGTCTTCGGCGGTCAACCTTCCCTTTCCGTTCCATTCGGTAAGACTTTTAAAACTTAAACTGACCAAAGCTATTTTTTTTAGAACGGCAGGGTCTATATCTTCAGCCAAACTTTGATAATCGAAGAAGATAAAATCGGGATAATTCACATATTCTGAAGGTTTTGGCCGATTGCCAGAAATGACTATCGAAATGGCTTCGTTCCTAATAATTTCAGGATAATTTTTCAGTTTTCTTATAAGTGCATCAAGGGTCGAATAGGGTTCCGATTTGATATCGATAAGCAATTGAAGGCTTTTTGGTCTTTCGAGTCCAAGAACTAATGATTCCCTTAAAGGATTAAGGTATAATTTGTCAAATGTGCGTAGGGTATCGATTTCTTGTGACGTATGTGCCACAAATAGTTCCTCGCCAATCAAAAAAATATCGGCTTCAATGGAAGTGGCACCTGCCGAATAGGCCTTCCAAAAAGGTACATTTTGCAAATAATCATTATGGGAATGAATCCGGAAATCTGGCAGGCTTTGCCCAATTGTGCTATTTGTTATCAAAAAAAGAAAGAACACCCATTTTTTCATCGTATAATTTTAATTTTAATATGAAGAGTTGACATGCGTATTACAAAAAAACCGGCATCGAGACGAACACCGGTTTCCATAAAATTATTCAAAACTAACTCAAACTCAAGTCAAAAATATTACCTCGATTCTTATTTTGAGTTAAGTGAAAGTGAACATACCATTATCAAAATCCGAACTAATTGACAGTAAGGTCTAAAGGCGAGCTCTGTTCTTTCGAATCATTTATTTTTAGCCCTAAAATATTTAAAATCGTTGGAGCAATCTGGGAACTGTACAACTGTTTGTTATGAGCAACTTCGCCCATGGCGTTAACTCCCTTTCCAAAGAGCACCATCCAAACACTCCCAGCACCTTTTACCTTACCACCATGACTTTTCCAAGTTTTTAAGGGGTCGGTGCCACGACCGTGATCCGTTGTGATTATAAAAACGGTATTGTCTTTGTAAAAAGGGTCTTTTTGGGTATAGTGCCATAGTTCTTTGATGAGTGTATCTGTATTTCTAGTCGATTTCAAATAGGCCTCATAATCGCCGTCATGCGCAAAATCATCAGTTTCTCCATAAGCGATGTAAACCACCTCAGGATGCGCTTTTTTTATATACTCCAGTGCATAGTGATGTGTAAACGCATCGAGTCTAACCGTACCCCACGGACTCGGGACTCTAGGCTGCAACTCGTTCAAGAACTTTTCACGTTCGGTCAAATCGTTGCCAGTTGCCATTTCAAAACCTGCATTTACCGGAACTCCAGAACGCTCTTCGTTTACAATAAAAGGGAAAACATCCCAGCTCCCAAATGCGGCTACTTTACCTTTGTACCTAGGGTTGTCATTGGCGATTTCTAAAATCGTTTTATTCGGATTTAAAATTTTATCGTTGCTATCAATATGAGCGTCATCGGCCTTGCCGCTCAGAATTTCATTATATCCCGGATAGGAAAACCACATTTTGTTCGTGAGATCTACTTTACTCCCTAAATTTCTATTGCCATGTATCTGTCCCATTTTCGAAACCTCCTTCCATATAAAGGGCATTAGGGCTTCACGACGTTCTTTAGGAGAATCGCGCCAAAAATGTTCTTTCAAACTTGTAGTGTCGTCTACATATTCTTTATTTGCCACTAAAAGTGGGTCGGCACCCGAGAATAGTTCTTGCCAGCGCAATCCGTCCAAAGTAATCAATACTACTTTTGTATTTTCTTGAGCGTTCAGATCATTTATAATCAAGGCTATTAATACGAAAATTGTAAGGGTTATTTTTTTCATTGTGAACTTGTTTTGAAAGTTGAGGTTTCCGACCAATCGCTCCAGTTCAAGTTTTGGTCTCGGTACCGAACACGCCAAAAATAGTTTTTGTTCGGTTGTAGCCTTTTGGTTTCTTCATCGGTTAGGTCATCGTCCTTTTGGCGATTCTCTAAATAATACCAGTTTTCGGATTGTCTCCAGCTATCTAATACCAGCTGGGAAAATGCCACATCGGTTGCTATTTGCCAGTGGGAGGCGGCGTGGTAGGCACCTTCAAAATTACTTTTGAATTTATTGGCCTTTAAAATGCCACCTACATTTGATATTTCGGTGTCCTGTGGCGAAACAATTTTTGGGGAATCGGGTCTTTGTCCATTTTTGTAAATTGTTATTTTGTCCGTTTGTTCATTATCACGAAAATTATGTTCATTACCACGGCTGATTCGTTTTACGGTAAATTTTGGATTGTCTTGGTTCCCGTCCACCTCAACCATTACAAACCCATATTCGTCTTGGGTAACGGTAAACTCATCATAATCGCGGCCTTCGAATTCGCCCCAGTTATCAATGGCCCCGCCTGCAGTAGCCACATTTACCCATAAATGCTTATGGTCTTTACTCTGTCCTCTCGAATAGCCATGCGTATGCCCAAAAAAATGAAGGCTTGGTTTTCCTGTTTTGGTGGTAAACTTTTCCAAAAGCTCCACTACCTTTCCCGTAGAGGGCCGTTCCCCCGGAATCCATAATTCCGATTTATGGGGATGATGCAATTGGGCGAATACAAAATCGATATCCTCGTTGCTTTCCGTTTGCTTTAAAACTTGCTCCAACCATGCAAACTGGTCTTTAATGTCGGCATAGCCATCATTTGAATTCAACCCAATGATCCGTACATTGCCATAATCTTTGTACCACCAATGTTCCGCGTAGGCGGGTGTTCCGTTCTCGGGAAGGCTAAAATATTTGAAATAGAACGTGCTGTTTTTTTCATGATTCCCTAACACGGGGTAAACCGGAACCTCCGCAAATAATTTTTGTGCAGGCTCAAAAAAATGGTCCTTCCACTGAAAGTACTTCGTACCGTTTTCCACCAAGTCTCCTGGCACCATCACCAAAGCCAAATTCTGGGGTAGGTTTTCGCCATAGGTAGTTTTTAAATAGGGTAATATTCCATCGTTTACAATTTCAGAAAACTTATTTGGCTCTTGCGAATCGTACTGCATGTCGCTCATGGCCAATAATTGAAATGATTCATTATCAGACGCAAAGGGAGGAGTTTTGAATTGAAATATGTCAGACACCAGCTTACCTGTAAGCACCCGATAATAATAAGTAGTAAAACGTTTGAGACCTTCCAGTTTTACCTCGTGAATGCGGGCATCACTGAAATTGATATCGTATGAAATTCCATTTTCTTTTTTGTCCAATTTAGGGCTCAGGCCATATTCTACTATACTTTCTTCACCCTCTGTAGTTTCCCATTTAATGATTATGGAGTTGGGATCAGCATTTTGCAAATAGGGTTGTACTAAAAATGCCGTTTCGCTTTGTTGTGCATTAATATTTGCAACATGTAACGAACATACAATCAGGGTAATTAAAAATTTTCTCATTTTTTATTCAGGTTTATTCTGTGGATATAAAAGCATTTTCAAGAATACGCAATGCCTCGCTTAACTGGGTTCTGGTGATTGTCAATGCCGGGCAAAGTTGCAGTACATTTCCTGCCGAAACCTTAAAACTCAATCCGTTTTTAAGACATTCGTACATAACCTTTTCGGCCTTATGAATGGCTTTTTCCTTCGTCTTTCTATCTTTTACAAGTTCTATTCCCCAAAGCAGACCCATACCGCGAATATCACCAATGATAGCGTGGTTCTTGCGAAGCGCGCTCATAGCAGAACATACAAAGAATTCATCCTTCTTAACCTTTCGGAATATATTTTCTTCTTCCAGTATCTGAAGGGTAGTCAACCCGGCAATGGCGCCTAGCGGACTTTTTTCATGCGTATAATGCCCTAAGGAAATATCGCCAAATCTGTTGTATTCGTCTCGGGTAACAATTGCCGCTTGGGGAATGATACCCCCGCCAAGTCCTTTTCCAAGGCACAATATGTCAGGTTCAATTTCGTAGTTTTCAAATGCGAACATCTTTCCCGTTCTACCCAAAGCTATAGGGATTTCATCTAAAATTAAAAGGACGCCATACCTATCACATAGTCTGCGTGCTTCCTTCCAAAAGGTTTTTGAAGGAATCTGCACATCGGTATTACGTATGGTCTCTGCCAAAAAAGCACCGATATCCCCTTCCTTTGCGAATACATACTCAAGATGTTCGAGGCATTTGGCCTCATTACCCTCAAAAATTCCGCGATAGGTAACTGGAGGCGGAATACGTTCCACACCTGGCATCAATGGCCCCATATATTCACGAAAGACTGCTTCGCCCCCAACACCGATTGCATCCAGAGAAGCCCCATGGAACGAATCCCAGAAAGAAACAACCTTATATTTTCCGGTAACGGCACGTGCCAATTTTAGGGCAATACCAATTGCAGAACTTCCGTTCGGGGTCAATAAAACCCGATTTAGATCAGAAGGCAGCAAAGAAGCCAGTTTTTCTGCGAAATTGATAGCGGTTTCATTGGTATACCGACGTGTAGAAAAGGTCAACGATTGCAACTGATCGCTCAATCTCTCAATTAATTTTGGATGCGAAAAACCTAGTTGATGTACATTGTTACCATGAAAGTCGAAGTATTTTTTGCCAGACACATTTTCGATGTAAGGCCCTGCACAGTTTTGAAGTACATCTAAACAAGGGGTAGAAAGGGCTTGGTGCAAAAAGTAGCGGGCATCCTTTTCCAACAGTTTTTTGGTGGCCTCATCGACTTCATTTTGCAACCAATATTCTCGTGCGGGCGTTTGGTTGATGTCCCCTTCCGTGCGTTTATTAATCGAGATTTCTTTGGAATTATCTTGATTCATAAGGCCCATGTTCTGATAAGATTTCCCGTTTATCGGATGCATCGTTTAAGATAACAACTTTGTACGAATTGCCGCCCTTTTGGACGCGGATTACGATGTGTCCGTTTTGACCTTTGTACTCATTGAGTCTATCGCCAATAACATCTTTGTTCGGTTGCAGCATTACGGTAGAAAAGATATCACGATCGTCAGGATAGAGTTTGTGGGAGGTAATCCGCCGTAAAACTTCCTCTCCTGGGTGGTCCGACGACCAGTTTTGCTGCACCCAAACCCTTGGTCGTATCGTCCTCACATAGAACGCATTTTGTGAATCGCGGTTGCCATGGTGGTTTAATGTAGCCACATCCACGGCGCCCAAAATTGGAGCGATATGCGATTCGATGGAATTCATGTCCGTACCTCCTAAAGCATCGATACCACTAATATCGCCCCCCGTAAAATAATCGAACTCACCATAAGATATTTTGATTCCGGTACTCAGCGAATTTTCGCCAGGATATTCACCTTCGGAAAACAATGAAAATATATCTTCGTTTTCGCCCGACCAGATGTTGCCATTTACCACGATATTGCGAACCGTGAATTTTGGAAAATTTTCTGGTTCGTACTTCAGGCCTATTTGATTCAATTTACCGGCGCGCAGGGTTTCATGTTGCAATCCTTTTGTTTTGGAATGATGGTCGACAAACGCCCAATAATTCTTTAAGGTAGCGATCATACCAAAGGGGTCATTTTGATTTAATTTCTTCTGAATCGATGTATCCTTTAAATCGATTGGAAAATCACTCCCTCTATCCAATAGGGTCTTTATGGGCAATTGATAACCGACTTCGGTAATGCCTGTCAAACGATAATTTCCTTCGTCCGACATTTCTCGGAAAGCGTCCATTTCTCCAAAATGGTCATCATGGTAGTGGGTAATAAGAGCATAATCGACAAGTCGCCTATTTTCTTTAGGAATAAATTGTTCGATATAATCCACAATCCATTCGGGAGCCGTTTTTGAATTGTTCGGCATAGCCTGCGCATTTCTGGCAGAAAGTGTTCGGGGATGCGTTTCCGACATGTCGCCGGCATCGACCAAAAGTGTAGTACCATCAGGAAATATAATAAAAGCCGCATCACCACGACCCGTATTAATATGGTGGATGTCGAGCATGCCCTTTTGCCATGGGGCCAATTGTTCTCCCCTTTCCTGCCCAATGACCAGGAAACTTACCCAAAACAACCAAAAAAAACTAAAAGTTCTCATACTAACTTTTCACTTTTACTTTAACATGGTGGTCGGTAAAATCTGTTTTGGCATATTGGCACTCTCTATATATACATCTAACCAGCCATCTCCGCCACCGTTAAACCAAAGTACCTCCAACTGGTGTACTCCTTCTTTCAAATCTATTTTACCTTCTTTTTCACGAACACCATGGTCACCGTCGTTATCAACGATCAGTTTACCGTTGATCAATAATTTACTGCCGTCGTCGGAACGTGTGTAAAACGTAAAGCTATCTACTTGGTCTATTTTAATTTGAGTCTTAAACCTTATTACAGTATTCTCTTTGATTTTATCGCCTATCTCAGCTGATGTGATTTCAAAACTGTTACCCCTTAGCGCCGGTTTTTTATTACTCAACGTAGGCAAATAGGATAAGTTGTCAAGGTAGAACACTTCGTACCCTACCGGTTTCACCGCATTTTTAGGTGTTATTCTATAAAAGGCCTCGGTTACCATGCTTTTGATTTTATTGTTGTTAAAAAGGGCAGCTTTTACTACCGTATTCGTATCTACCTTAAAAGAGCCTTCATATGGTTTTGAATCTTTTGAAGGCATAGAACCATCAAGTGTATATCGGATTTCAGCAGATTTGTTTGGGTCTTTTATATGTACTTCGGCAATTTCCTTAAAAAGACCGCCTGCCCTTTTATAGCCGTTGCCTGTAGGTAAGATAACCGGTTCTTTCAACTGTTCCCGGACAGGATAGTCATCAACGGACCCAAATCCCTCAAAAGCATTTTTAACGGGCCTACCGATCCAGGCATGGGGTGTTTTTAGACCCAATGCAAAGGCGACCGTAGCCGCATTGTCGTATTGATACACCGGATATAAAAGTTTGTGGCCTTTCTTAACGGATTTTCCCCAAACAATAAATGGAATCTCTATTTCTTGAAGCGTTTCACCTCCATGCCCCTTTCCAAGACCGCCATGATCGGCACTGATAATGACTAGTGTATTGTTGGTCATTTCCGCCTTTTCTATGGCATTTATGACGTGGGCCAATAGCCTATCTGCCTTTTCAACGGAAACATAATATTCGAGTGTTCCATGGCCGAATTCATGTCCGGCATGATCCACATGGTCGAAATGGATGAACGTAAAGGTTGGCTTTTTTTCTAAGATATAGTTGGCTGCGATTTCAGCGGTTTCTTCTTCCGACTTTGGATTTTCATCAAAATCTACATCTCCCTTTTCGAACAACCGCCCAAAACCTCCCCAATGATAGATGGCTCCAATTTCCGATTTTTCAGTTTGCGAAGCGATAGTGTGGAAAATAGTAGGGAATATAAAGTCCTCACTTTGTACGATTGCGGGAAGTACCAAATTATCTTTTTCCCAAGCATTGGAAGTGATACCATGTTGCTCTGGACCAGCACCCATAATCATCGAAGCCCAATTGGGACTTGAGCTGGTCGGCAGAACTGCGCGAGCGTGCATAGTAGAACTACCTTCCTCGATTAACCGGTCAAAAGTAGGAGTATTGGCTTTTTTTAACCCGTCGGGGCTAAGCCCGTCAAAACCAATAACAACGACATGGGAAACACCTGAACTTTCTGGGTCTCTAATACCTTTGTCGCAGGACCAAAGGAAAAAAATCCCGATGGCCAGCGACAATGGTTTCATATATGCAGTTAGTTGCTTAATCAACATCCCACCAGAGTTTGGTGTTTATATTATCCGGTCCTTGGCTTCCCACCGCAGCGTTATAGCTATCCTCGTTGGTAGCCTTCACGGAATTGGGATACTGAAACCTAACAGGAACTTGATTATCGTTTACGTTATCGGGGCCGGGAACTATTTGCGGCATGCCAGACCTCCTCCAATCGGACCATCCCTCAAAGCCGGTATAGAAGAGCGCAATCCATTTTTGAAGGGATATTTTTGCCAATCTTTCATCAGTAGCCCCTGCTAAGGCCACAGTAGACTGGCTTAGATAAGTGTTTAAATCCGTATTGGCCATTGCATTGGCAATTTCAGACCATCCACCGGCAACAACTCTCTCCGTATAATATTCAAAGGATGCCCGTATACCATTTTCGTAAAACACAGCTGCATCACCGTTTGTTATCCAACCCCTTTCCCTTGCTTCTGCCAAAATAAACTGTAATTCGGAATAGCTCATAATAATGGTCTGTGAAGCCGTGGCGGAGGCCTGCTCGGGGTTACATGCCCTACAGGCCAATAGAATACCAAGTCTGGAGATAAAGTTAGACCCGGATTCGTCCGGATTTCCGGTAGGACTGTACCCTAGTGCCGCTTCATCGTCCAAACCATTGGGCATACCTACATAATCGTCAAAATTATCGGAGTAGATTCCCTTTCCAGATGCGGAGGTTGGCTGCGCAAAGACTACTAGACGTGTATCGTTCAATTCCTTTAAACGGGTCTCTAAAGTCTGGCTTAGGCGCACCTCGTCAAAACTACCGGAACGGGTTTCGTATTTGGGCTGGGGATTGTCAGAGTTCCATTGTACAACGGCCATATCCGCATTGCTTTCAAAAATTGGATATGTTTGTGGGCTACTGGCAATCTGGGTCATACCGGCAACTGCCTTGGAATTATTAACATCACTTATACGCATCAATAACCTTAACCTTAATGAATTGGCGAACTTGCGCCATTTCGTTATATCCCCTCCATAGAATATATCACCCGAAATATTGGGTTCGTCCGTTAAAACGGTATTGGCGGTTTCCAAATCTGCCAATATCCCATCATAGATTTGCTCTTGCTGGGTAAAAGCAGGGGTTACGTTCCCGTCACTGATACCCTGGGTAGCTTCTAAATATGGTACATCTCCATAGGCATCGGTTACATAAGAGTAGATCCATGACTTCAATACCAGAGCAACCCCGTAATAATTTTGGGACTCAGGATTTTCCCGTGTATCCCTAATTATGTTTTCCACATCCCTCAGTGAAGCATAAGCATTATTGTAGGGATCTCCCGAGGGCGACCAGTTATAAATATCACCACTTGTAAATTGTAGGCGTGCACCGTATTGTACCACGGTAAAACCTTCTTCCCAGCCTTCGTTCCCCCAGTTATAGGCCATTTCACGCTGGATGCCGGGCAATAACAACTCGGGCTCGGCAGAAGAAGGGAAATTAGGATTTGTATTGATGACATCAAAATCCTCGGTACAGCTGTATGCCATTACCAGACATAGGGCCATTATCAATTGTTTTTTCATGTTTACTATTTTTTATATTGGTGCTTTAAAAACTAACCTGTAAGTTAAAGGTGAATAAACGGGTACTTGGATACGACATATTTTCTATGCCGGGCTGCAGAGTACCACCTGATACTCCAACAACCTCGGGGTCAAAATGGGGGTTCTCTGTCCACAAGAGCAGGTTTCTGCCTGTAATAGAAAATCGTGCGCTGGATATAGGAAGCCGATCCACTACTTTTTGTGGAAAGGAATAACCCAGAGTAACTTCCCGTAGTTTGGTATAGGAAGCGTCGTACTTGGCAGCCTCTACATTGTCCCTTTCATAAAAACGGTTGTTGTAGGTACGAGCATCCACATTGGTAGTATTTGGAACATAGATAGGATTATCTGAAGTTCCTGTATTTACAACACCCGCTGCCACAATACCGTTCTCCCTACCTTCTAAAGTTTCCATAAGCTGACCAGAGGTACTCCCGATGGTCTTGGTTCGGGACACTACGATACCGCCTTGGCGAGTATCTATTAAAAAACCAAGATCTACATTCTTGTATTTAAAGGTGTTCTGTATGCCCAAGGTAAAGTCAGGTGCATAATCACCTTGATAAACGAGGTCATCGGTTCGGATAGGAATGCCCTGCGCGTTTACGATTTTCTGTCCGAAGAATTCGCTGTTCGGGTCTTCTACCCTTTGAAATCCACGACCGTAAATGGCACTTATAGACTCCCCTTCGCGAGCTTGGATAAACGCACCGTTTCTGCTGGTCAATGTAAAGTTCACACCGCCCAGATCTTTTACCTCGCTACGGTTAGTGGCAAAATTAAAAATAGTGTTCCACTTAAAATTATTGGTCAAAATAGGAACAAAGTTGGCAATGGCCTCAAACCCGTAATTGCGTACCTCCCCCGCATTTATAAGTTGACTGGAATACCCACTAGCAATATCGGTATCGATATTAATGATCTGGTTCCTAGTGGTACTGTCGTAGTAGGTAAGGTCAAGATTGACCCTACTCTGAAAAAAGCGAAGATCCAGACCGAACTCGGTAGATGCGGTAATCTCCGGCTTTAGGTCCGCGTTGGGAATAAGGGAAGACTCCGTAAGAATTGGAGTGGAACCGTCGAACGGATTTTCGTTTGCGTAAAAACTACGCAGCCTAAATGGATCGGTATCATTTCCTACCTCTGCATAGGCTGCCCTAAACTTGGCAAAGGAAACCCAATCTGGCATTTGGAAGATATCGCTCATCACAGCACTTAAGGTAGCCGAGGGATAGAAATAAGAATTATTGTCTTCGGGCAAGGTACTGGACCAATCGTTTCTTCCGGTAAGGTCCAAAAACAATTTATCGTCATAAGCAAAACGTGCAAAACCATATAGACTGTTTATGCGTTTCTCGTAATTGTTCTCGGCTACCTGAACGGCTTGTCTACTATTATTGAAAGAATAGACTTCGGGATTGATCAACTGTGGTGCAACGCTCTTGTTAAAGTCTTGTCTTTGGCGCAATTGATTGCCCCCTGCGGAAAGGTTCACGTTCCATTTATCGTTGAATGTCTTATCGTAGCTCAACAGAAAATCAGTATTGCTTTCCTCAAAAAAGATATTGTCCTCTTGGTAAGTGCCGAATGGAAATCGTTGTGTACTAAAGGCCCTCTTTCGCTCCCTAAGCTCCCTATAAAAATCGCGACCACTGCGCAAAAGGAGTTTCCAGTTGTCGCTGATGTCGTAGGTTAGGCTAAGATTTCCAAATACCCTGTCCTTGTCCTGTGCATTTGTATTCTCATACATGGTGAAATAGGGATTATCGTGGTAATTGTAATTGTAGTTGAACTGTTGTCTTCCTTCGAGACCTGGTTGCCAGTAATCCCTAAGATTAGCTGTGTTCAACTGCCTACCATACCATATAAAAAGGTACATGATACTTTCCGTACCGTAACTAACGGATGGTCGGTTGCCACTATCTGTTTTTATATAGTTCATGTTCGCATTTACCGTTACCTTATCGGTTAGGTTAAGGCTACCGCTAAAATTAAGGGAGTTCCGTTGCAGGTCCGTATTGGGTAAGGTACCCTCTTGGTCTAAATTTTGAAAAGACACCCTCATATTCCCGTTTTCTCCAGCTTTTGAAACAGCGATACTATTGGTAAGCGTTATACCCGTTTCAAAGAAATCCTTGGTGTTATCCGGGTTGGAGACCCAGGGCGTTGGGGTTATTGGGGAATTGCTGACAAAGGTATCTCCACCGCGGGTACCATCAGCCCTTGGAGAATCGAACTGGGGAATCAACAGTCCGGTATCCAATCTGGGGCCCCAGCTCTCGTCTACGCCATCTGCAATACCAGAACCACTACCGTCGACAAAGGCGAACTGCTGATTATTACCTTGACCATATTGGTTTTGCCAATCTGGCAACATTAATATGTTCTCTACAGTGACACCAGTATTAAAGGTAACGCCTAGCCTACCACTTTGTCTACTTCCTTTTTTTGTGGTAATAATAATAGCACCGTTCGCTGCACGTGCCCCGTAGAGCGCGGCAGCAGCAGGACCCTTTAAAACATTTATGGATTCAACATCCTGTGGATTGATTTCCGAGGCACCATTACCATAATCCACATCTTGGGTCCCAGATCCATTGGAACCAACGATTTCGTTGCTTATTGGTGTACCGTCTACAACAAATAAGGGAGAGTTTCCATTAATGTTCAGGGAGGCATCTCCACGGATGGAGACCCTTGCAGATCCACCAAGACCGGAGGGGCTATTGGTAATCTGGAGGCCCGCTACCTTACCGGAGATACCGTTCAACAAATTGGGTTCCCGCGCCTGTACCACTTCTTCGTTGTCAAGTTCCTGAGAGGCGTAGCCAAGCGATTTCTTCTCCCGTTCGATCCCAAGAGCGGTGACGACCACCTCGTTCAGCTGTTGGGAATCAGGTTGTAAGGTTATAGTAGCACTTGATTTTCCAGAGGTGTCAAATTCTTGGGAAACATACCCTATATAAGATATAACCAGAATCTCGTTTCCTTGTGGGAGTTCAATTTCGAAATTGCCATCAAAATCGGTCGCGACACCTGTTGAGCTTCCTTGAATTACGATGGATGCTCCCGGCAAAGGGATATCCAATTCGTCTAGTACTGTACCTGTAAATTGCGTTTGGGCATAAGCCGAAGCATTTGCCAAAACAGCAAATAAAACTAAAAGTAGTATTCTTTTCATTTTTTTCGTATTTGTAAACTTTGGTTAATTACAACGAAACAAATATCTTATAGAAAAGTTAAAAGAATACACTATGTATATTATACTATGACTAGTAAAATGTTATAAAACCGTTACTGTACTATTAGTTACAAATATGCAAATTGTTACCTAAAGATTAAGAGCCTAATTTTAGGGGTATGGCATGGGATTCTTTTTTCATTTTACCAAAGAACACCAATAGCTAAGCATTTTTAATGCTATTTTTAGCACCAAATATCAACAATGGAGGACTATCTAATTGGCATAGGCAAACGTATTAAGGAAATTAGAAAAAAGGCAGGCAAAGTTATTAGCGATGTTGCGTCGGGAGCTGGAGTTACGGGCGGACTTATCTCACGTATCGAGAACGGACGTACGATTCCCTCTTTGCCCGTTTTATTGAAAATCATCAATGCCTTGGATGTGGAGGTCGCCGAATTTTTTAATGGGATGCCACATGGCAATGGTGCTAAATACATCGTTTCAAGGGCTGTAGAAAATAGCCCGATAGAAAAGGAAGACAATGCTCAGGGCTTTACTTATTACTATATTTTCGGGAAACAACTGAATTCGCTTGGTTTTGAAGCCGTACTTTTAGAAGTAGCACCACAATCAAAGCGCCAGAAAGTCACCACCGATGCCTATGAGTTCAAATACATTCTTTCAGGAGAATGCATTTATGATATCGAGGGTGAAGAAGTATTGTTGAAGGAAGGCGATTCTATTTTCTTCGACGGCCGTTTGCCCCATGTGCCGATCAATCGTGGTAAAATTTCCGTTAAAATGTTGGTGCTGTATTTCTTTATTTAAGGTTAAGAATAGTCATCAATTCATATAAAGAATCAAGCACATAATCAGGATTGGCGGATTCCAACTGTTTTCTGCTATGTGCACCAGTAGTTACCCCAACGGTAAGACCGCACTTAGCATTTTTACCTTCTTCGATATCGATGATGGAATCGCCTGCTTTCAAAACCTTTGATGGGTCTTTAACCCCAAGTTTTTCCATAGCAATTAAAATCATGTCAGGCTGGGGCCTTCCATTTTTGGCATCGTCAGCCGTGACCAAAGCGTCATAGTGCACTCCTTTTTTCCAATTCATTTTACGGAGTAGTTTTTTGGCGGTCTGCTCATTATATCCAGTATTCAGGGCAATCTTTATGTCAGTATCCCATATTTGGGACAACAAATCTTCAACGCCTTCAAAAGAAGTGACATTTAAACTATCGTATGCTTCTTTCAAGAATTTCTTGAATACTTCGAAGACAACATCGGAACGCTCATCTATTTCGTCATAATCGGATGCCGTCAAAATATCTTTAATAGCTTGGTGTTTTTCCTTTCCTGCACCATGTTCCAAAACAAAATCAAGTTCGACTTCATAGCCATATTTGTTGATGGCTTTTTGCAAGGTTTTATAAACCACGTTGTCTTCATTGACCACAGTACCGGCCATGTCAAATACTAATAGTTCTATGTTATGCATTTTGTAAATTAAATAGTTGGTCAATGTTCGCTTTTGCAAAACCTGCGCTCGCCGTCATGCCCTTGCCGCCTATTCCGGTAACGATATGTATATTTCCATCGACGCTATGTTGAAAAATATCTGAGTTCTCACATTGGGAATAGAAGCCCAACCAACGTTTTTGGATTTCATAGGTAGACAAATCAAATATTTTTTGAGATTCTTGAAGGATAAAATTATCAATATCCATATTAGTATCAAAACCAAGGGTATCGATATTTTTCGCAGCTGCATATTCGTGGGAATCGCCTAAAATTACAGAACCGTCCGCTGCTTGTTTGAACAAGATATGCACACCCCATTTTTTGACTAAGGAGTCTTTCTCTTCTCGTACTTTGATGGCCTGATATGAAGGACATTCAGCAAATGCCTCATACCGCCTAATCGATAATCCTGTTAAAACAGATCCTTTTAAACGATAGTTGGACTGTGGTTTAGTCTGCATCATCTGAAGTTTTGATACCACAAGATCACTTTCTGCGAATAATTTTGGATAGAGTATGTTGAAATCACTACCATTGCAGACAACTATTTTTTCGGCTAAAAAAGAACGCGTGTCGGCGGTATGCAAATCAACCCCGTTACTTATGGAATAACATTCCAAAACAGCTGTATCGTAAAAAATGTCTAATCCAGCGGTTTTTAGATATTTGTGCAATTTATGAATCATTAAAAGCGGTTCTAGGATGACCTCTTCGGGAAAAAAAAGCCCTGCTTTGACATAGTCACTTCTTAAATTAGGGTAGCTATCTAAACAGGCATTCTTTGTCAAGAGCTGTGAGGTATAACAATTAGCAGCATTGATACTATGAAGTTCTTCAAGCAATTGAACCTCATCGTCATTAGAGGCCAAATAAACGCTTCCCTCTTGACGTACGCTTATGTTAAACTCCGATTGTATTTCTTTATAGATTCGGAGGCTTTCCCTTCCAAAAAGCTGCCATTTGGTATTCATTCCAGAAGGAACAACCTGCCCGAAATTGCGAACTGTGGCGCCCTGAGGTTTTTGGTTCTTTTCAAGTAAAGCAACCTTTAAGCCTTTTTTTAGGGCATGGTAGGCGTGAAATGTACCTAGTACGCCTCCGCCTACAACTATCAAGTCATATTTTTCCTTCATTGTTCAAGAATTTTCATAGGGGTACGATGCCCGATTACTTCGTATTTTCTATTAAAATATAAAAGGGAGGCCAGCGTAAAAAACACTCCCGAAATCGATACGATATAGGTGCTCGAAATAAAGAACTGAAGCCATGAGATGTGGCTTTCACCAAAATTTTTATAAAGTAGGACGCCAATGCTTCCCAAATAACCAAAAGAATCGGCAACATAAATTAAAAAGCCTGAATTACCATTTATTCGAAAAGTGGCAATCATTCGGTCAAAAAAAAGCCCGTTGAAAGGCACATAGCATAAATATAGCCCAAAACCCACCAGTATCATCCAAATCATAGGGTTCAATACCCCTGCTTGAAAGAAGAAGCTGCTAAGCCCAACGAGGGAGGCTCCAAAAATCAATAGGTAATGATAGTACTTAAAGGCTTGCTCGTTCTGCTTTACAAAAACCATGGAGGCCATAATCAGCAAAACAAAAATGGCAATAGGAAGCTCTGACAAAGTGAAAATCGAAGCATTGTCCTGATAACCAACGGCATCCCAGATTTCACGGGAAAAATTATCCCTAAAGTCACGTAAGGCCGTTAAGGCCACATAAAAAAGTATTAATATAAACAACGGAAATCGAAACTTTGCCAATACCTTTTTTCTATCATGGGCCGTCATAGCTTTTCGATTCACCTTTAAGCTTATATCAGCTTCGGTAGGCGGTGATAGACGATTAAGGAAGAAGGCGCAAACAAAAAATGGAACTAGAAATATCGATCCTGTCACGGCGGGCATCCATACCTCCGATATTTGCCAGCTATTCATAATATACAAGCCTACGGATTTTACGGCACCGCTTGAAAGTATAAAACTGGAACATAGAGCAACACCCAAGATTTCGGTAAACCTACGGCCTTCGAGATACGAAAAAACAACCCCCCAAACCATGCCCAATGATAATCCGTTAATAAACATGAAAATTGTATTATAGGGTGCAGGTATCCATCCAAATAAAATAAGGCTCATTTGGGCAAGGCTAATCATTAGCAAAAGATAAACCAGGCGTTTGCTCGAACGCAACTCCGAAATGAGTTTTATACCAATAAATTTTGAAAGGGCATAACCCAAAACTTGTGTTACAATCAAGATAATCTTGTAATCCAAGCCAAAAAAAACTAAGTTTTCGAAAGTGGCGACTGTGAAAGGTTTACGAAACGCATACATACAGAAATAGGTTCCAAATGCCGTAAGGCATCCAAATATCAATACTTTAGAATTTTTCTGGGAGGTGTTCGAAATCATACGCTCTTAGTTTACATATGGTAAACTTTACAAAGCAATATTCTAAATTATTTGATTATTTGTAAACAATTAAAAGTTATTTGATTGTTATAAAATCTTTAATGAAAGAGAGGAGAAAGGGTAAGTAGTTTTAGTAAAATAGCATAAAACATAACAATCAGGTTTAACTTTAGGTAAATCTTTGATTACAAATTTGTTGCTCGATAATGGGTTGTACATAATTTGATAACCTAGCCATAATTTGGATATTACGTTTTAAGCACGAAATATTCAGACCTTTACAATCTCAAAATCATAGTTGAGTTGAGTTTAGTTGAGTTAGCTAGTCTTAAAAGCCGATGGGTGGTTCCATCGGCTTTTGTCATTTTGATAAAGATTTAAACTAGTAGTCTGCATTTTAGTCATTTCTTATATTCTTAAGAAATTTAAAAAACGTTGATGCTAACTCGAAACAATTTCAACCTACTTCATCGTTCAAAAATTTTCGAAACCATTTCCCCGAAGTTTTAATGATTCTTTTCTGGGTCTTGAAATCTACATATACCAATCCAAACCTTGGAAAATAGCCCTCGGCCCATTCAAAATTATCGGTAAACGTCCATGCAAAATATCCGTCGGCTTTGAGTCCGTTTGTTTTTGCCCTTAGCACTTGCTGCAAATATGATTGTAGGTATTGAAGCCTTTCAGTATCATGAATCTCCCCTTTTATCAAAGAATCTTCAAAGGCAGATCCGTTTTCGGTTATAATAATTTTGTTGATGCCTTTGTACGCGTTGAACTTTTCAAGCATCGCATAGATACTAGGCGGATACACTTCCCAATCCATCAAAGTGGTTTTTACATTTCTTTTCGGCGCAGGAACAATCTTGGCTTGCAAATATGGAACGGTGTAACTATGCCGAACCACTTCACGGGTATAATTTTGAATACCTATAAAATCGAAATCAAAGACCATATCTTCTGTATCCTGTGGTTGTATATATTTATCTATTCGATTCAATACTTTGAGGTTTTCAGAAGGATAACCAAGTCCTAGCAAGGGTTCTATGAAAAGTCGGTTCAAAAGGGCGTCGGCCTTTTCGGCTGCTTTCACGTCCCTCTCCCTTTGACTGTAAGGGGTAATCTGCGAACATGAAAACGTAGTTCCTATAGTCGCTTTGGGAAGGTCGGCCTTTAAAACCCTGCCCCCAACGCCTTGACATAAGGTTGCATGATGCACGGCCGGTAAGAAATTCTTAAGCCCTTTGCGACCTGGAGCATGAACCCCAAGAAAATATCCCGCGCCCGTGAATACCATAGGCTCGTTAAGTACCACCCAATGTTTTACACGGTCACCAAAACTCTTGGCACAAAGGGTCGCGTATTCTTCGAACCAACCCAATATATCCCTGTTGGTCCATCCACCTTTATCCTCTAAATCTTGGGGGAGATCCCAATGATATAATGTAATCCAAGGGGTTATTCCACATTCGAGACAAAAGTCGATTACTTTATTATAAAAATCGATTCCCGCTTGATTGCATTTTCCTTTTCCCAAAGGTAGAAGGCGCGACCATGAAATGGAAAACCTGAAATCTTTGATGTTCATCGCTTTCATCAGGCGAATATCATCTTTATAGCGATAATAAAATTCACAGGCATCTTGGCCATGTTGCCCTAGATTGATGTTACCCTTTTTAGAAACAAACGTATCCCAAATTGATATTCCCTTACCATGGGCATCGTGGCCGCCTTCTATTTGGTAAGCAGAAGTTGAGATGCCCCAAACATAGTCTTTTCCGAAACTATCTTTGTTAAGTGGTAAATTATACGAGACCGCTTTGTTGGACATAGCGTTCAAAAGACCGGGACGACCATTGTTTCCTCCAAAAGTCGGTCAACAATCTTTTCGGTATGGTCAGGATAATAAACCTCAATTTTGGTGTCGTTATTTACCCACCCCTTCATTTTGTCTAAATGTTTCAATTTTAGACTTTTGATAACCGGAACACCCATTTCCCTAAGGGCAGCCGCATTGCATTGTTGTTCGTATTGACCTTTCATAGGAATGACCATCAATTTTTTCTGCAAGTGAAGGGCTTCGGCCGGTGTTTCAAATCCTGCTCCGCAGAGTACTCCCGTACTGCTGGACATACTTTCAATGAAAGCTTTGTTGTTTATGGGATATACCGAAATGTTCTTATAAAAGAATTTTGTCTTGGTATGTTTCGAAAAAACACACCAGTCTACCTTTGGTATTTTTGAGAGCATTTCTAAAATTCTATCATCCCCATAAGACGGCAGATAGACCGTATAATGGTCTTTTGTCGTTCTAGTTATTTGACGGATTTCTTGTCGGATGATCGGGGTGAAAATCATCTCCTCGTATGGCTTGAAATGTAAACCGTATTTAACTGTTGACGGCGCATATTTTTTTAGGATGGTCTTGCCTATCAAATCACTTTTCTTGGGTTTAGGCGCGAAAGGCGATAACACGGCCGCTTGATGGCTAAAGCTGATGCAGGGCTGATTGCGTAGCTTACAGGCCCAAGCGGAAATCGGTTCAAAATCATTGATTACCAAATCATACTCGCCAACGGGAACGCTCTTTAGCTCTTTTTGCAAACGTGTGGAATTCGTTCTCAGGTAGGTCCGCCACATATCTACCCCGCCCTTTTTACCGAAGATGAAGCTCCACCCTTTTAACTGGTATTTTATTTCGTAGGGAAGTTGAATATCGGCCTGTGTTCCGCTGACCAGAATATCAAGTTCAATATTCTTCTTTTGAAGAGCGGGAATCACATCTCGTGCGCGACTCAAATGTCCATTGCCTGTTCCTTGTATTGCATAAAGTACTTTCATAAGGCAATCTTTGTTAAAAGTTATTTGCCGCTTTTTTGGACTGTCAGATTATTAATCTCATCCATCAAACTCTGGAAAAGTTGGTTTTTTTCTAACATTTCTACAGGATCGTTGACCTCCATATTATAGGCCTTTGTCGCAATATCATCTTCGTATTGGTAGAGTTTCCAATTTCCCCGGTGGTATTCCAAAGCTGTTAAATTCTCGATCCAATCGCCCGAATTAAGGTAGACTACCTTTCCTTTCGTCGTTTCAATAGTTTTAATCTCGGGTTGATGAATATGGCCGCAAATCACATAATCAAACTCGTTGTAAATAGCTATATCGGCGGCTACCTTTTCAAAATTATTGATGAATTTTACAGCTGATTTTACGCCATTCTTTATTTTTTTAGACATGGACACCGGCTCCTTTCCAAATTTCTTGTAGCAGAAATTAATGCCTCGGTTTAGTAATATCAAAAAATCGTAGCCAACCGCACCGAGCTTGGCGATCCATTTTGAATGTTGCATGGTAACATCGAAAACGTCGCCATGAAAAATCCATGCCTTTTCGCCATGAAGGTTTAGAATCAATTTATTCGTTATCGCAAAAGAACCTAATTTAAAATCAACGAACTTTCGAAGCATTTCATCATGATTTCCGGTGACGTAATGCACTTTTACTCCTTTACCTATTAGTTCCATTATATATTTTACGACCTTCATATGTGATTTTGGCCAATATCGTTTACTGAACTGCCAAATATCAATAATATCACCATTGAGTACGACCTGTTTGGGCTTGATCGATTTCAGGTATTTCAATAACTCTGTGGCGTGGCAACCGTACGTACCTAAATGCACGTCTGATATAACCACAATATCGACCGGTCTTTTCTTCATACTATTGCAGGAGCGGAATATTTTTTGATTTTCTTAAATTTTAAGGGGGAGAAGTAGCTTGCAAGCCTTGAAATAATGAAACTTTCAAGCAATCGTAAAAGACATAAAAAGACTCTTTTGGTCATAGTAAGACTCGCTTTTTCCAAAGTTTGCAAATAAAAATTCTAACAATTAGAAAAGTGAATTTAATTTTGAGTTATATAAATGTTACCTAAAACCCTTTTTAAAGAAGTAATATCACTAGGTTAATAAATTCATAGAAAAGGATGAAGAAGGGGCTTGGCGTTTTCAATTAGCGAAACTAGATCATCTCCATAAAAAGTGAATTCATCGTTTTTTATTTGTTAGTTTAAAGTAAACGCGTATTTTGTTTTTCCGAATTTTTGACTATGAAAATTAATTGGATTTCATCAGTAAAAGTACCTTCTGAAAAAGCCCATAATTTCTTGGATACCGAGTACCGGTTCAGAAAACGTATCGCTAAGTTACTTCTGGGAAAAATAGATTTAGACGATACCGATGATATCGATGCTGTAGAATTCGACTACTACACAGATACCGATTCGTTTAAAATCTCAAAAAGAACGCCGGAACCTCTTTATTCTTTTTTGAAGAAAGCGCTTTGTTAGCCATGAAATTAAAATTCTAGTTCATTTCTTTCTTACAATCAGTTTTTTTGTGAAAAATAACTCACAAGATCAATTATAATTACCGATACGTATAGCTATATGAAATAATCAAAAACTTAGATAGTGCGTAAGACCTATATTCTTCCAAAAGTCTTTTTAAGCGAATCTTTTTTGGGACTCGACCTTTCTCAAACTAGTCTAGTAGCTAAGTTCAACTAAACCTAGTTTTGAAGTAATTGAAATTGAACCCTTACAAATTATAACGGCTTAGCGTATACTTCCAATCAATAAAGTAATGTTCACACCAATTCAAATCACCCCAAATCCTTTAGATTAGTTCCTGAATAATTCTAATATTAAAAAAGCATAATTATGATGTTGAAAAGAGGGGGTCTGGGGGAGACTCATAACTTCCAAAAATGTCGATAACTTTAGCATAT
>Ga0102941_1000127_pt1 | contig 31184 bp, 27 predicted proteins | sample SalPonR2_C_D2_MG_FD_79281 | JGI IMG/M metagenome (GOLD analysis project Ga0102941, IMG submission 79281) | Salt pond soil microbial communities from South San Francisco under conditions of wetland restoration - Salt Pond MetaG R2_C_D2_MG | ecosystem: Environmental > Aquatic > Marine > Intertidal... | reverse complement strand
TAATTATTAGACCTTAGAGGATAAATCGTTAAGAAATTTCTGGAATGAAGCGTTAAGAAAAATTTTATTGCAAGGTAGCATAAATTAGTCAATAGAACTAAAGAAAATCGAAAATGCTATAATCTATTTGAGAGTTAAAAATCAATAGGAAAACATTTGAACTCTTCAGAGTCATCCCGGAGTAGTTCGGGGAAAATTTTTTAGCGGAATGGAAGCAATTTTAGATTTATCTTCTGGTCTTGAGTTTTTTCCCGAATCAAGTTCGGGACCTCCTGGACGGTTCGTACTTTTTTTCTCACAAAAAAAAGTACATGTGGAAATAATATTCCTGTGCAATCGTAACAAAAAATCTTTTCTAACGAAATAAGTATTATCTTTTAAATGCCCTAGATAAAATATATTTTCGTATCTCATTTGTAACATTTTATGGATTTTATGAAAAGAATATTAATGAAATAAACATTTTTACCGGACACTGTTGATATTTGCATATAAATACCTTGATTTTAGGAAGTAAAGTTAATAAAATCAGAGGTGTTATGGTTCGATAATACACTAATAGGGAGCAAGCGGAATGATCAAAATCGATGATTTGTATTTCCACTATCCCGGACAGGAACATTTATTTGAAAAATTAAATTTAACTTTGCGAGATGGCGCTGTTCATGGGTTATTAGGAAAGAATGGAGCTGGTAAAACTACTTTGTTGAAAATTATAGCTGGATTAAGAAAACCGATAAAAGGTGAGTGTAGAGCTTATGGTTATGATACAGACAAAAGAATTCCAGATTATTTGAGTCAAATATATTTTGTCCCGGAAGAATTCAGATTACCGGGTATATATATGAAAGAATATATCAAAACTTATGGCCCTTTTTATCCTAATTTTGATAGAGATGATTTACATGATTACTTAGAAAAATTTGAATTACCAGACCATGGAAAACTAACAGATTTTTCATTTGGTCAAAAGAAGAAATTTTTAGTATCATTTGGATTAGCTACCAACTGTAAATTGTTAATATTGGATGAGCCAACCAATGGTTTAGATATCCCCAGTAAAAGTAAATTTAGACAGATTTTAGCTTCCTCAATAAATAGCTCCCGAACTTTTATAGTTTCTACTCATCAGGTCAGAGATATCGATCAGCTCATTGATCCTATTGTGATTTTGGATGAGGGCAAGATAATTTTCAATTATAGTTTAAATGAAATTTCTAGTAAGCTTAATATCCAAGTAGTAGATGAGCTACCTGATAAAGAAGTTTTATATTCAGAAAATACCATTGGTGGTTACTCGATTGTGACAGAAAATATATCAGAAGAAGGTTCGGCAGTTGATGTTGAAACGGTTTTTAATGCTGTGATAGAAAATCAGAAAAAAATGGAACAAATATTTACTAGCACAAATAAGAAAGATTAGAAGCTGGAGACAAAAATGAATTTTAAGAATATAATCAGTATTAGAAGATTAGGTTTACATATTAAGAAAGAAATTTATACCAAGTATAGGTCTGGGTTAATTGCTATTGGAGCAGTTACTGGAATTTTAGTGGTAATCGATTTATTGCCAGGGATGCTGGCCGGGAAACCTCAGATACCAAATGGTGCTTTTTATACAATATTTATTCTTCTGGGACTGTTTTTCAGTAGTCGTGCTTTTAGTGAAATTCATGATGAACAGGAGGGATTAAGATATCTGACCACTCCTGGCTCAGAATTAGAAAGAATACTTACTAAATTAATTGTTACAAACCTAATTTATATAATTTTAGGGGTTATTTACTTCTATCTAGTGACTTTTCTTTTAAAAGGAATGAATTTGTTCTTTTTTGATGTAGCTGGAGGGGAATATTCCTTTCAAAGGGATGTAATCAAAAATTATTTTGTACTTCATTCGGTATTCTTTTTTGGTAGTGTATATTTTAAAAGTTATCAAACTATAAAATTATTATTTTCCGGTTTTGTGATATTTATTATTCTGACCATTTATTCTGTTATTAATACAAGAATTATTTTCGGGTCGCTACATTTAAATGGACTGAAAGGAGGACTCTCTTTTGGTAAATATCCGGAATATTTTCAAGGGATCTATGACACCTTGAGTTTTATTTTTCGGTGGGTGCTTGTTCCTTATTTTTGGTCTTTGACATATTTGCGATTAAAGGAGCAAGAGGTTTAAAAAATGGAATTTAAAGGTGAACAACCAATCTATATACAAATTGCTGACTATATTAGAAGAAAAATTTTGAAAGAGAAGTGGTCTGCAGAAGAACGGATTCCTTCAATTCGAGATATGGCGGTCAGAATGGAAGTAAACCCCAATACAGTAGCGCGAGCATATTCATTATTACAGGATGAAAATATTATCTTCAATAAAAGAGGAATCGGGTATTTTATTCAGGAAGGAGCCCGTTCTCAAGTTATGGAAAGACAAAAAGAAGAATTTTTTGAGGATGTTTTGCCTGAATTATTTAAAAAAATGCAATTACTCGGTATAAAATTGGGAGAAATTGAGGATTATTATGATGAATTTGAAATGAGTGAGGGAGCAAATGAAATTATCCAATAAAATTTTATTAGTTACCGGAATATTAGTTCTAGTAGCGATTACATATACAGTAATAGGATTTAAAAAAGTTGTCAGCCAGGGTAAATCAAATAAAATTAATAATAAAGGCAAAATAGATTCACTTTTAAATGCCAAAATAGAAACAAAAAATTATTCCCTTAAAGATTTTAAAAAAATCAAATTTAATATAGATGGAAGAGTATTAATTAAACAGAAAGATAGTTGGAAAGTAGAGATCTCTGCTCCGGAAAAAATTTTTGCTACAGAATATACTCAGGTAAGGAAAGAAAAAAATATTTTGAGTATAAAAACTCCTTTAATTGGGGAAGGCAATAGAAATAGTAAAATATATATTTCTATAACTTTGCCCAAACTAGAAGAAATCAAAGTTCAAAGTAGAACAAAATTACAATTGAAAAATTTTGAACAAAAAAATATGGAAGTGAATGTACTCGGAGAATGTCTCTTAGAAGGTAGTAATAATAAAATTGAAAATTTGTTATTGCAATCTCATGGAGAAAATCGAATTTCATTTAGCAGGAGTGAAATAAAAAATGCTAATGTGAAAGGGTTTGGTAAGAATCAAATTAGCATTAATATGGCAGGTGGAATTTTGCAAGGATCACTGGGAGGTGCTGGTGTTTTGATCTATTCCGGTGAGGTAAAAAAAGTCAATGTAGATACTTTTGGAGGAACAAAAGTTATCAGCGAATAAATTTCTAAAGTTGTAAGATAAATAGAATAAAATTACAAAATAAACCCTGCAGAACGATAATAATCTGCAGGGTTTATTTATTTTATATAAATTTTGAAATTTCATTCAGAATTTCATCCATGGCAGGCACATCAAACCATTTTTGGTTAGTTAATTCATTGGCATAGGCTTTATAAACAGCAGAAATAAGGTTAGCAAATTCTGCTGGTAATGCTGGAGGAGAACTTACCTTGTCTTTCCAGTGTAATCTGTCTTCTTTTTTGGCTGCAGAAACTTCATCTGCCCAGTCAGTATTTCTATAATATTTTCGTGCAATCTCTTTACTAACTGACATACCATTATAAGTAAATCTACTTTCATCAAGTGTACCGAGAGCATCTACCAGAATTATATTCCTATCTTCATCAAATCCCAGTTCTATTTTGCCATCTTCGTTGGATAAACCAATTTTTTCTGCTTCGGTAGTAATGAGATCATTAACCTGATAAGTTATTTCCTTGATATTTTCCAATTCATGATCCTGTAGCTTACAGATTTGTTTGGCTTTATTCCAGCTGATATAGCGGTCGGTAATTTCAAGTTTTGTAGATACATCCAGAATAGGTGGCTCTAATTTTTGTCCAGGTTGAGGTTCTTCTTTCAGACCGAGTGCTTCTAAATTAAGTTCGCCGTTTTCAAGTCTTCTGAATACAGAAGAACCTTCTGGGAGAGCATTACGGTATATTATTTCTATGGGAATCAAAATATTTGAATCATCATAACTATAATCGGAATAATCATATTTTTCATTTTCAACTGATGGTTCCTTGACATTAACCAGATCAACCTCGAGAGTATCTGAAGGCTCTTTTAAGTCGGATATTTTTTTGGCTTCTCCATCTTCTACAATTCCCCTATAATGGGTATTGATGCCTTTTTCTTCTGCTTTTTCAAAGAAATAGGCCGTTACAAGACAGATTGAAGTACCTTTGGCATCGATATGATCAGGCATTTCACCCCAGTCAAAGACAGAATAACGATCAGAAAAAATGAATTGTCCTCGACCTGATTTATGGGCTGATGGCTCCTCCATAATTTTCAAATCTTTGACACTACCCATTGTCTACAACCTCCTTGTCATCTTGTTCAATTTGATTTTTGTTATTTTTTTGAAATTCTGCGACTTTTGATCGGACAGACTTATCTGAGAGACCGATCATTTTTGCTGCAGCAAGCCCAGCCAGTTTGGGTTCTAGTATAACTAAAGGAGAAACTCCGGAGGGCATTCTTAGACTGGAAAAAATATCTGCTCCGGAAAATTTGTTGCTATAAGGGGGACAGGCTATTACCGGTTGGGTGGTGTTGGCATCTACAAAACCGCTCAGAGCATTACTCCTGCCTGCTACAGTTATATAGATTACATTTTCATCTTCATATTCGCCTAAAATTTCTAATACTTGTTGAGGCGCCTTATGTGCTGATGCTATTCGCATTGAGGATTGGATATTGAATTCGTCCAATCTACTTTTTATATCCTGGGACCATTCTAGATCACTTTTTGATCCCATGATGATAATTACCTTCATTTAAACCTCCTGCAATATATTATTTTTACCAAAATTTCCCGAAGAAAGTATATTAAAAACAGACAAATATCAAGATTAATTAGAAATACTTATTAAATGAAATGTAAAAAAATAAAAAAGCGGAGGATCAATCTTCCTCCGCTTTGGCAAATATAATTGTGATTTTCAACATTTATAATGATTATTCCTGCCAGTAATCCGGTCTTGCTTGCGCCAGTCTAGTGAGATTTTGACTGACTCTGTAAACTTTGTTTTTATCTGAAAATCTCAGATAGCCTCTTTTATAGGATGAGCGAGAAGAAGCGATATAAAAAGATGCCAAGGTGTTGGCGCCTTTCTTTAGGTCTACCCGTGTAGCAATACTGTCTGAGATACTGTAAGTTGAAAAATTATCTGGATTTTCGGTTGCTGTGCCAGTTTGTTCTAACTCGGTGAGGCTGCTAAGAAGCCGATTAACATTTCTTTCAGCAATATCTCCGGTATCGGGTTCAACTGGTGACCAGGTTGAGTCATTCAATTGTTTAAAACTAACAGTATCAGAAGAAGAATATATACTTATCTCAGTAACGTCATTTTTATTAAAATCAAGGACTTTACTTCTCTTTTGTTTAAATTGATTATTTTTTAAGTGAGAAATAACTAGTAGAACTATTGCTATAGCTAAAAATACAACGTATTTTATCCAGGGATTCTTATTATTAGCCATAAAGCTCCTCCAATATTTTTTGTTTATCTTTATTTCTCTTCATGCGATATGCTCCATAGATGAGTACCAATAAGGAAGGTAGTAATATGTTCAACCATTTCCAGAATTGTTTCTGGCCTGAACTGAGTTGATCAAGTGGACGAGAGGTGATCTTTCTTGAACGTAGATCGATCAAGCTGGTTTCTCCCAAGAGGTAATCTACACTATTAAGGATAAAATCTTGATTTTGTTTAAGGCGTCCACCTCTTTGCTTTTTACCATTAAAAATTTTATTATCAGTAACTAATAATATTTCTGCATCAGAGGTTTGCTTTGTGAATCCTTTTTTATTGCTAAAAGCAGTATCACCTTTGAAATAACTTGTTGCTCGTCCGTGAACAATTCCAGATACTACCTGAGGGCCAAGAGGAAAGGAATTCATCGCTGGATTATTCATATTCAATTTTGCTACATTAGGTTGTAGATTATATCCCATCCCTGTGATCATTTGAGCCTTTCTACCTGTCTTTTGCATCATCATCATTTGTCTTCTGCTGGGACGCATCTTTTTCGGCTGTATTGATCCAGTTTCGTGGGAGGTCTTTAATAAAGGAGTAAATTTAACAGAAGAATCAGACAGAGCCAGTTTGTTAGCAAACATTAGTTGAACCTGTTCAATATCTTCGACAATAGGATGATTTTTATTCATATTTGTAATATTCATTAATGGCGGATATTTAATTGCAATAGGCATCTGAAAATTTCCACGTTGCTGCATCATCTGGACTTTTCCACTATTTTTATCAATTAAGAGGTCTTTGGTAACATTAAGGCCATAATGTTCAAGAAAAGCGAAAATATTGCTTTGAATCAATTCTCCTTTGGGTTGGCCTGAATTTAGTTTATCATTTACTCTACTCTGTCCTATGAATAATTTTCCACCTTCCATTAAAAACTGATCCAGACGATAGATCTTATTTTTAGGGAGTGAATCCTGAATACCATTTAGCAGAAGGACATCCACTCCATTAGGAATATTTCTGTTTAAATTAACTCTTCGAATATTATAACTTTTGCTTATAGCCTGGCTAATAGCTTGGGGGGAACTTTTGATTTTATTCGATGAGGAGCTGAGAACACCTACTGTTTTTCTCTGTTGTTCGGATAACTTTTTCATAGCCGTAGTAATATCATATTCCAGTCCTTTTGTATTTTTAATGACAGGAAGCCTTTCACTGTTGTTATGGTATAATAGCACCATTCCCATGTAAACATTTCTTATTTTTTGTTGATCATTTTTAAGAACTTGCATTTGGACTGGTCTGATTCTATAGTCTCTGGCCTGTTGTTTACCTTCTTTGTCCGATACGTCAATGAAATTAAATTCGAATTTACCCTTGGAATAGGCATGGTATTCTTCTAGAATATCCTGTAAATATCTTTTTGTTTTTCCTGATTTGCCAGGTAAGTTTTTTGAGAAAAATACCTTGGCAGTAACAGGATCTTCCAGGTTTTTCAAAACCTTTTTACTGGATTTTGATAAAGAGTAAATATTGTTTTTGGTCAGATCAATTCTAACAAATAAAGAGCGAAAGGCTATATTTAAGATTATGATTATAGCGGCTGTGAGGCCAATGTATAAAGCAAATTGTTTTTTATTTCTAATTGTCTCCATTACTTACCTCCATTTTCTAATTTCCAGGACTCGAATACTTAGCAGTAAAAAGAAGGTAATGATCGAAGCAAAATATATTATATTCCTTGAATCGATCACTCCTCTAGAGATTCCTTCTAGATGGTAACCACTACTCATATATTGTAAGATACCACTGAGAAAACCCGGTACAAACATCAATATTTTGTCCAGGATGAAAAAGAAGGATATGATTAAAAATCCAATTATAAAAGCTACGATTTGATTATCCGTAATTGTACTTGCAAAAACTCCAATAGCAGCATAAGCGCTCCCCATTAAAAGGAGACCAATATAGCCACAAACAAGAGCGCCGACATCAACATTATTACCAATTGTTAAAACTGTAATAAATTGTGGAAACGTAAATAAGAGTGCAATACCTATTAATGCTACTGAAGATAAAAATTTCCCTATGACTATATCCGCATCTCTAAGTGGCATAGTGGTTAAAAACTCCAGAGTACCTTCATTTTTTTCTTTTGCGATCAAATTCATAGTAATAGCAGGAACAAAAGCAAGGTAAATAATGGGAATTACATTAAATAATTGTCTTAAATTAGATTGATTGGAAAGGAAAAATGTATTCATTGAGAACCAACCCGCGAGAAGTAGAAAAACAAGTAATGTTATATAAGCTACTGCTCTATTGAAAAAAGAGGATAATTCTTTTTTGAATATTAGAAACATATTGGAAAGATTACTATTCGTTGTCATTTGTTCCTCCTTTCTCTACAGTTAATTGACGGAATACATCTTCAAGGCTTGTTTCAGAACGACTCATTTCTAATATTTGCCAGCCTTTATCTCCAGCATACTGAAAGACTTCACTTCTAAGATCGACTTCTTGAGGATATTCGAGAGATACTTTTATATTTTCTCCTTCATTATCAAGGTCAGTAATATTGACATCATCATGAAGTGATTCTATGCTTTTTATATCGTTAGAATCGGCTTCAGCAATTTCGAGATCTAGAATTGTGGCCCCCTGGAATTTATCCATTAATTCATCCATGGTTCCGTCAGCGGAAATTTCTCCCTCATCAATTATTACCATCCTTTCAGCTGTAGCTTTGATTTCCTGTAAAATATGGCTTGAGATCATAACAGTTTTCTTTTGTCCCAACCTCTTTATCAGTTCGCGAATTTCAGCTATCTGATTGGGATCAAGACCTGACGTTGGTTCATCAAGGATAAGAATATTGGGGTCGTGAATTATAGACTGACCCAGTCCTACTCTCTGCTGGTATCCCTTGGAAAGCACACCTATTTTTCTATGTACCACATCACTTAATCCACATAGTTCAACAACTTCTTCAATCCTCTTTTTAATTGAGTTTGAGTCAATATTTCTAAGTTGCGAAACAAATTCAAGGAAATCGTACGCTGTCATGTCTTCATACAATGGATTATGTTCGGGCAGATAGCCAATCTGTTTCTTTATCTCCTGAGGATTTTCAATGATATTGAGATCATCAACAATTACATTGCCATCAGTAGGAGCAAGATAAGAGGTCATGATCTGCATGGTGGTTGTTTTTCCTGCTCCATTCGGACCTAAAAAGCCCAAAATTTCACCATCCTCAATTTTAAAATTAATACTATTCAATGCCCGAAAGGAACCATAATCCTTGGTAAGATTATCAATTCGTATCATAAGGCATCTCCATTTTAATTCATGATTTAAATTAATCTTGTTATTGAAAATTCGGCTCTTTAATATACAAATTATTATAAAAAATGTTCCAGCTATTTTATAGATAATTCGATTATGAAAATACTCCGATTTGAGTGTGATTTTTTAAAGTTTATTATTATGAGCCAACTGAAAAAAGGGGTGATCGATAAAATTGTCATGGTGAGCGGAGTCGAACCAGGGACGAGAACAGGTGGTAATCATTATTCGACTCCGCTCATAATGACAGTTTATATGACTTTTTTCAGTTGACTCTTATTATAATTTTTGTAAATCTATACAAAATTCAGTTAAAGTTGAAGATAGTAGTAGATACAAGGAAATGAATTAAAGATCTATGTCAACTTGATTTTTTTAGATTGGAGAGGATAAGAGATTAAGAGTTATAATATTGAGGAAAAGAATAATCGGTAGTAAAGGAAACCTCATTTTACTTATTGGAGTCTTTTGAATTTTGCTGGAGGTGTAGGAGATCCTTCAAATTTACCGGGGTAGCGTTCCATTGTAAACTATCTTGTGCGGGCTTATGAGCAATACCCATACAATTTTTAAAATAATAGCTATCCATAATAAAATCTTCTTTTAGTTCTTCTGGAATCTTAGCATTATGGTTAAAGTAAATCATTGTTATGGAAGTACTTTCGCCTTTGGGGATGTTTCGGGCATGTTTAATTGCTTCCTCTTTATTCACATTTTCTTTAGCCTGGTAAATCAGTACCAAACTATAGGCCATATTTTTTTCGGAAACTAGTTTAAATTTTTGGGGCTTTTTAGGAGAGATATAACGGATGAGTAAAATTATTCCTACTATACCTAAAATTATTGCTAAACAGCCTAGATTTGCTTTTTTGTCCATACTTTCACTCATAAAGATCTCATTTTAAGGTGATTACAATTTAATTGACTAAAATGTCAGCATAAATGATGAATTATCATCTATTTTTTTTACCTTTCAGACTCCCTCAAAATTCTACGGGATCAACAGAAATAATCTCAGCCTGAATTATTCATAACCATTTTAAAATGGCAGGTTAAGAATATATTTTATATTATTTTAAATACCCTATTCTATAAAAACTCAGTTTTTCCGAAGGATCTTCCTAGGGGTCTCCCTGGGAGTCTCCATGGGAGTCCTAAGCGACCTAAGTGACCTATGTGACCTCCCAAGGAGTCTTCATCGAAGTCCCTGGTGACCTAAGGGAAATGGTAATGAATTTTTCAGGTCTGGGAAGATCTTTTCCTAAATTTGTTCGGGATGCATCAATTATCGGGGCATTCAAAAACTCAGTCTTTTTATAAATTGATAATATAAACCACTATTTAAAAGTTCATTAACTCTCGTAATTTTAACTATCATGAATAATTCAGGTGAATGGTAATCGAATTTATGCAATTAAAACTATTGTTGGCTTCCCTTCCTTATATCAAATCTTCAAATTGTTCTTCCGAAAGAATTTCTACATCAAGCTCCTGGGCTTGATCTAATTTTGACCCTGGATTTTTTCCTGCTACTACATAGTCGGTATTACCACTGACTGATGAAGTAGCTCGGCCTCCTAAATCTTCTACAGTTTGCTGAGCCTCCTGCCGAGTTTTGTTATCTAAAGATCCTGTAAATACAAAAGTCTTACCTTCTAACTTTTGATTATCTTTTTCCGGAATTTCTAATTCTATTCCAGATTGAAGGAGTGCATCAATAGTATTTTGATTTTTATCTTCACTAAAAAAATTGGCAATATTATTAGCCACAACAGGGCCGATATCTTCTATTTGGCAAAGTTCTTCAGCAGAAGCATTTCGAATATTCTTAAGAGAAGTATAATTATTTTCCAAAAGTTGTCCCACATGTCTACCAACATTCCTTATTCCCAATGCATAAAGAAAGCGAGCTAATCTTATATTTTTGCTATTTTCAATTGCGGATAAAAGATTATCCGCGGACTTTGAGGCAATTCTTTCTAAATTCATTAACTCTTTTTTAGATAATGCATAAATGTCTTCCAATTTTTCTATAAGTCCATTTTCTACTAATTGTTCGATAATTTTTTCTCCTAAGCCATCTATATCCATAGCATCTTTGGAAGCAAAATGTTCTATTCGGCCTTTTAATTGTGCCTCACAATTTATATTGGTACAAAAATGTTTGGCTTCATCTTCTTCTCTAACAATTTTACCTCCACAGACAGGACATGTTTTGGGAATATGGTAAGGGCTCTCATTTCCGCTTCTTTTCTCTTTGATGGGCTTAACGACCTGTGGTATCACATCTCCCGCTCTTTTAACTACTACCTCATCTCCTACCCTGATGTCTTTTCTATCAATTTCATCCTGGTTGTGTAAGGAAGCATGAGAGACTTCAACACCATTAATTTCTACTGTTTTTAAGTTTGCAACTGGAGTAATAGCCCCGGTTCTTCCAACGCTTGCTTCTATACTTTTAATTTTTGTTATTTTCTCTCTGGGCTGGAATTTTCCTGCTATAGCCCATCTGGGACTTCGAGTTGTAGTTCCAAGTTCTTGTTGTTGGTCAAAAGAATTGACTTTAAAAACCACCCCATCTATTTCATAATCAAGAGAATCCCTCCGTTCTTCCATTTTGTCCCAATATTTCACCATTTGATCAAAGCCGTTACATTTTTCGATGTAGGGATTCACACGTAGCCCCCATTCAGGTAAGGCCTGAATTAATTCTTCTTGAGAAGTAAAAGAAGTCCCTTCAATAAGTCCACTTGAGTAGCAAAAAATATTCAAGGGACGACGAGAAGTGATAGAGGGATCGAGTTGACGTAGAGAACCGGCGGCTGCGTTGCGTGGATTGGAAAAGATTTTTTTGTCTTCCTTTGCCTGTCTTGCATTTAATTCCTCGAAATCAGTTTTGCTCATATAAACTTCTCCTCTGACCTCAAGTGTATCAGGAACTTTTCTATCTGATTGTCTTAAACTAAGAGGAATAGAGCGTATTGTTTTTAGATTTTTTGTTATTTCTTCTCCAGTGTATCCATTCCCGCGAGTAGAACCTTCTACTAGTATTCCACTTTCGTAAACTAATTCTACGGCTAATCCATCTATTTTAGGCTCAGCAACATATTCTACCTTACTATTGGGGGGGAGATTTCGTTTAACTCTATCAACAAAATTTTTTAATTCATTTTCTTTCATGGCATTATCTAAACTCATCAAAGGGATAGTATGTTCAACAGTGCCGAGTTCATCCATAGGTTCAGCTCCAACGCGCTGAGTAGGGGAGTCGGGGGATACTAGTTCAGGGTTAGATTCTTCCAGGTCCTGTAGCTCGCGCATGAGTTGGTCATATTCAGCATCACTGATGGTAGGTTCGTTTTTAACATAGTAATTGTAGTTAGCCTCTCTGATTTTATCTCTTAATCTTTTTATTTTTTCTTTAATCTCCGCCATTTTCGAAATACATCCCAATCTTATATTAATTGATAAAAATATTTACAAATCAGCAGAATAAACTTATAAAAATTAGTTTATTAAATCCAGATTGAAGAAAAATAGGTCCGAAAAATAAGTAATATCTATTTATTCTTCGGACCTGAAAATTTTATTATTATTCTTCTTCGTCTTCTTCTTTATTGAGGAGTTGTTCCTTAAATGGTTCTATAAAATCCATTGGAATTGGAAATAAGGTGGTAGAATTCTGTTCCACAGCAATATCCTGGAGTGTCTCCAGGTAACGTAGTTGTAAAGCCATTGGTTCATCATGAATTACTTCAGCGGCTTCTTTTAATTTTTGTGAAGCCTGGAATTCACCTTCAGCATTAATTACTTTAGCTCTTCTTTCTCTTTCTGCTTCGGCCTGTCTTGCCATTGCTCTTTTCATGTCCTGAGGCAGATCTACGTGTTTGATTTCCACATTGGAAACCTTTACCCCCCAGGGATCTGTATGTTCATCAAGAATATCTTGTAACTGTTGATTCAAACTCTGACGATTGGACAAAACTTCATCTAATTCAGAATCACCAATTATACTTCTTAGAGTAGTTTGGGCAAGTTGTGAGGTTGCAGTATAGTAATCTTCTACCTGTATTACTGCTTTTTCCGGATCAAAAACGCGAAAATATACAACTGCATTGACCTGAATTGAAACATTATCTTTTGTAATGATATCCTGGGGAGGGACATCATGGACTACGGTTCGCAAGCCGAGCTTATACATTCTGTCTACAAAAGGAATTATTAGAAAGATTCCAGGTCCTTTCGTTCCAACCAATCTACCCAGTCTGAGAATCACCCCTCTTTCATATTCTTTTAAAATTTTGACTGCTGAAATTATTAAAAAGAATAATATTGCGATTATAGCTATGATTGATGTAGGCATAATCACTCCTTATATTTATTTACGATTAACTTCATTCTCCGAGACTTTTCAACTATTATTTCTTCTCCTTCTTTGATAGGTTCATTAGAATAAGCCCGCCATATTTCTCCTTCTACTAGCACTTTGCCACCCTTTTCATCAATATCTGAAATAGCCTTACCAACAGCTCCGGTTATACCTTCCTGACCAGTAGAAACTTGAGATTTATGAGCTTTCCTAGCCATAATTATCACAAAAATAACAAAAGCAGCAGTGAGAATGACAACAGGTATGATTAAAGCTAATGAAATCGAGAATAGCCCGGCTGGATCTTGTTGAGAATTAATCAACATCATTGATCCCAATATCATAGAAGCACCTCCTAAGATTGTTAATAAACCAAAACTTGTTATATGTACTTCCAATATAAATAAAATTATCGCTCCTGCTATCAAAGCAAGCGCTGTATAATTTATAGGAAGTATTTGAAAAGAATAAAAGGCTAATATTAATGATAAACCTCCAACCACACCCGGAATAATTGCTCCTGGATTTTTGATTTCAAAAAAGACACCCAGAATACCCAGAATCATCAGCATGTAGGATAAATTAGGATTGCTAATCGTGTCCAGGATTTTTATATGCAATGACATATCAATAGAATATGTGCTAGCACTTTTTGTGTTTAAAGTTTGTTTTTTATCGGGAAACTTAATTGTGGTACCATGAATTGAAGTTAAAAGGCTATCTAAATCGCTTTCAACATAGTCGATAACATTTTTTTCTAAGGCCTCCTGAGCTGGAATGGATACACTTTCAGTAATTGATTTTTCTAGCCAATTTTCATTTCGACCTCTTTCATTTGCAAGACCTCTGATATAAGCCACTGCATCATTAGTTGCTTTTTCCATCATAATCTTTGAAGTAGTAGAATCTTGCTTTTGTCCGGGCATACCGCCCATTTGAACTGGATGAGCAGCTCCAATATTTGTGCCCGGGGTCATAGCAGCTATATGTGAGGAAGCAGTGATAAAAACTCCTGCTGAAGCAGCCCTAGCTCCACTGGGGCTTACATAAACTACTATAGGAATATTGGCATTGAGGATTTCTTTAACTATAGTTCTCATGGAGTTCATTAGGCCCCCAGGAGTATCAAGTTTTATTACTAGACATTCATCATTTTTTTCTGTCGCTATTTTGATATTATTTGTTATATATCGTGCTGAGGCAGGATTTATTGAACTTTGAACTTCTATTACTCTCACATTTTCTCCGTTTAAAAAGGAGAATGATAAGCAAAATATTAAAAGTAGAGTAGATAGGTTTCTGGAATTCATATTTATCTCCTGCTTGTCTTGTTTAATGTTACACATAATAATAATATTTTCAATGTTTTTTTTAAGATTCTTGAGAAAATATCTCATGGTTAAGCCTATAATGATAATTTCGTGAAAAGTGACTTTTCTACCACCTTTAGAGAGCTTCAAACAATTTTTTAAACATTTGTTATTTAAATAATTATTTGTTTATAAAACCCCTATCCAGAGGTCATCTCACAAGGTTCACTGGAACCCTCTAATGAGATAAGGTCTGATAACTCTGCTGAGGCGCTCAGAGTGACGACGATCAAACTTTTTATGAGACCATCTATAATGATAGGAATCAATTTCTGGATCTATAATAGATTATTAAAATCCCGAAATAGTTATTGGATAGAATAATTACGATTCTAAGAGTATTTTGTAAACCTTTTGAAAGTGGTGAAATAGATTATTACTAAGTTTTATGAGAAAAATGATTTTTAATAAATGAAGTTATCGGTTTTCGTGGCAGTTGAGAAGGATTTTATCTTGGGCCTTGAGTTCCGTAGGAATTCGGGGACTGAAAGTGGAAAAATGTCCCATAGGTCAGAAATCTTGATGAATTTTTCAGGTATAATGAAATGGCTGAATTAAATATTTTAGAATTAATGTTTAATTTAATTTTAATTTTGCCTATAATTATATAAATGTTTTTTTAAAAATGTTGCTTATTGTTTAAATTGACTTATGTGAGTATTTTAAATTAATAAAGTAACTGGTCTTTATTTGAGGAATCAAAAACTATAATTTTGGTAGCTACATAAAATAATTAATCAGGACCTTTATTAAATGGGAAATAAAACAAAAATATTAATTGTAGAAGATCAAATAATAGCGGCGGAAGATCTTAAAAAAGAACTTAAGGAATTGGATTATAATGTAACTTCTCTGGTTAGAAAAGGAGAAAACGTAATAGACCATATAAAGGAAGATCATCCTGATATAGTCTTAATGGACATAAAATTACCCGGGAAACTTGATGGCATTGAAACTTCCAAGAGAGTCAAGAACATGTTTAATATTCCTGTAGTGTATATCACGGCTTATAGTAATTCTGAAGTGATTGAACGTGCTAAGAATATTGGTTCAGCTGGTTTCATTACAAAACCGTTTTCCAGAAAAGAACTTTATTCAAATATTGAGATGGCTTTAAGTCGAAGTCGGCAAAAACGGAAAGTTCAACATTTGAATAGAGTATTGCGCTCAATTAGAGATGTAAGTAAATTGATTACAAAAGAACAAAATCAAAATGAATTACTAAAGAGAATATGTAAAATATTGGTTGAAACTAGAGGATATGAAGATGCCTGGATTGCATTATTGGAAGATTCAGAAATAGTGCAATTTGTCCAGCAAGGATTAGAGAATCCTAAAAAAATAAGGAATATCTTAAGCAGAGAAAAAAATCTAGAATGTATAAGTAAAGTTAGTGGAGACGACCAAACTACTTTAAATGAAATATTTTCTTCAGATAGTCGAATTAGCTGTCTTGATAGTATGAACATCAATTCAAATATTATGGTTTCTCCACTTGTTTATAAAGATAAAAGATATGGGATAATAGGGATTAACTATAAAGAAAACTTAATTATTTATGAAGAAGAATTGAGTCTGTTCCATGAGATGGCCAATGATCTAGCCTTTGCATTATATAAGATTGAGATTGAGAGAGAAAGAGAAAAAGCAGAAAAAAAGTTACGCAATAGTGAAGAAAGATATCGTACATTAACTGAATTTTCTCCTGATCCTATAATTATTCATGATGGGAAAAAGATACATTATATAAATCAGGCTGGAATGGATTTAATAGATGTTAAAAAGAAAGAAAACATCATAGGGGAATCGGCAGCGGATTTTGTCCATCCTGATTACAAAAACCTGGCTGCCCGGAATATCAAAGCAATGTTGGAAAAAGATGAGACTATTTCAAATGTGGAAGAAAAACTAGTCAGTAAAGAAGGAGAGGTAAAATATGTAGAAGTTTCCGGACAAAGGATTATATATGAAGGCAACCCAGCTATACAATTGGTGGTTAGAGATATTACAAAAAGGAAAGAAGCAGAAAAGGAAAAACAAAAACTGGAGGAACAATACCGTCAGTCACAAAAAATGCAAGCAGTTGGGCAATTAGCAGGGGGAATAGCACATAATTTGAATAATATGCTCACTCCTATACTTGGTTATGGAGAAATTCTAAAGAGAAAGAATGATCAGAAGGAATTTGAAAAACCTCTTAATTCAATTATTGAATGTAGTAAAAAATCTAGAGATTTAATTAGCCAGCTACTTATTTTTAGCAGAAAAAAAACAATGGAAATAGAGGTGATTAATTTAAATAATACTATTATTGAATTTAAAAAGTTGTTAGATAAAACAATCAGAGATAATGTTGAAATAACTATCTCCTTAGATGCGAAAAATTCAAAGATAGAAGCTGATAAAAAACAAATAGAGCAGGTTTTGATGAATTTGATAATAAATGCGCAAGATGCTATCGAGGGAGTAGGTAAAATCTCAATTAATACACGAAATATTAATCTTTCTGAGGATGATTCAAAAAAATATAAAAATTTAGAGCCAGGTAAATTTATACTACTAGAGGTTGGTGATACTGGTGGTGGTATGGAAGAGAGCACAAAAAAACATATATTTGAGCCTTTTTTCACTACAAAAAAAGAAGGAGAAGGAACTGGACTTGGACTTGCTACGGTATATGGTATAGTAAAACAGCATAATGGAATAATAAAAGTCTCAACAGAGCCCGGGGAAGGGACCACTTTTCAGATCTATCTGCCTGCTGTGGATAAAAAAATTTCAGAAAAAGACGAACAAACAGAACAGAAAAAAATCTCCTCTGGATCAGAAACAATACTAATAGCAGAAGATAATACTCAAGTCAGGAATTTAACTCAAGGAGTACTTGAAAATTTAGGATATACTGTGTACTCTTATAGCACTGGAGAAAATGTACTTGCTGATTTTGAGGAGGATAATATTGATAATATTGATCTTTTATTGACTGACATTATGATGCCGGGGTTAAATGGAAAACAGTTATATAAACGAGTGAAAAATAAATATGAGGAGGTTAAAGTAATCTATATTTCTGGTTATCCAAAAGATACAGTATTAGAACAGGGAAAAGTAAAAGATGATGATGTATTTATACAGAAGCCTTTTTCTTATTATTATCTGGTAGATAAAGTTAACCAGGTTATTAATTAAAGGAATTGAATAAATAAGGGTTAAAATATGGCAAAAATACTAATTGCAGATGACGAAGAAAAAGTCAGAGAATTATTAGAGAGTATTTTGGCAGAGGAAGGACATGATTTAGAGTTCGCCAAAAATGGAGAAGAGGTTCTGGATAAGTTTGATCAGGAAATTGATATAGTAGTAACCGATATACTTATGCCGGAAAAAGAAGGGATGGAAGTTATAAGGAAATTGAAAGAAAAAAACAAGCAGGTAAAAACAATCGCGATATCTGGTGGCGGGCAAATAGGTCCGGATAGATATTTAGACCTGGCAGAAAAATTGGGCGCTGATGATAAAATCAAGAAACCATTTGGACCAGATAAACTTATTCAAAGCATTAATAATTTACTTGAGATAGGGGGATAAATTTTTTCGAGATTTTTGCTGAGCTCTTAAAAAGTGACTTTTCCAGCATTTTTCGAGATTTATATATTTTTTTAATTACTTGGTATTTGTTTATTTGTCCTTTCTAAGGCTAACTTACCAAAGGTCTTCTCACCACTGGAACTCTATGATGAGAGGAAGTTTGATGATCCTAGTAAGGCGCTCAGAATATTGATTATCAGACTTTCTACGGAAAAATCAATGATTGTTTTTATTAAACATTCAATAATTGCTAGATATTGGATAATTATTTTGAAAAAAACGGAATAATAGTAAGTTGTTTGCAAAGAAGAATTAAATCCTATAAATTACATTGCTAAAATTAATGTCTGGAGAAATTATGCATAGTTATAAAAAAGTCTATCTTGTTACTGGCGGAGCAGGATTTATTGGCAGTAATTATATCCATTACTTAGTTGATAAATATGATGATGAAGTTGGTATTATCAATTTGGATAAATTAACATACGCTGGTAATCCGGAAAATTTAAGTGATATTGAAGATAGAGATAATTATATTTTTATTGAAGGAGATATTTGTGATTTCGATTTAGTTGGGCGAGTATTCAGAGAGTTTAATCCGGATTATGTAGTTAATTTTGCTGCGGAGAGCCATGTAGATAGAAGTATCGGTGAGCCGGATGCTTTTATTAAAACTGATATGTACGGCGTTTATTCTTTACTTGAAAATTGTAGAGAATATGGGGTAGAAAAATTTGTTCAAATCAGTACTGATGAAGTTTATGGATCTATAGAAGACGGGTCTTTTTCGGAAGATGATACCTACAATCCCAGTAGTCCCTATTCAGCCAGTAAAACTGGAGGAGACAGACTTGCTTATTCTTATCATGTTACTTATGATCTACCGGTTGTTATTACAAGGGCTTCTAATAATTATGGCCCGCATCAATATCCAGAAAAATTAATACCTTTATTTATGACGAACGCTATGGAAGATAAAAAATTACCACTCTATGGCGATGGGAAGAATGTGAGGGATTGGTTATATGTTCTTGATCATTGTGAAGCAGTAGAGTATGTATTAAAAAATGGTAAAGACGGTGAAGCTTATAATGTAGCAGGAAATTGTGAGAAACAGAATATAGAGATTACCAAAAAGATTTTAGAATTGACCGGTAAATCTGAAGATTTGATTGAATATGTAGAAGATAGAGCAGGACATGACAGAAGATACTCACTGGATGATAGCAAAATTCAGAAACTAGGCTGGCAACCTGAATATGATTTTGAGGAAGGTATGCAGAAAACTTACCAATGGTATAAAAATAATCAAGATTGGTGGAAGAGAATAAAAAGTGGTGAATATCTGGAATATTATAAAGAACAGTATAATCATGAATAGCATAAAAGGGATAGTATTTAGATAAGTTAATGATTGGCTTAGAAACAAAATAACAAATATATTTTCATCAATTTTAATTGGAGACATACTATGAAAAAGGTTGTAGTGACCTTATTATTGATAATTTTAAGTTTCAGTTTATCGTTTAGTCAAAGTTATGGGAAACGATTTTCTCTTGATAAAGAAAATAACAACAGGAATAATGAAAGGTTAAGTTTAGAAGAAGAAAAGAAACAGCAAGAGAAAGGCAGACAGCAGCAACGGTTACCACAACAACAGGTACTCTTGGATAGAGCAGTAAATGCAGAAAAATATAGAGTAGGCCCTGGAGATGGATTTAGTATTATTATAGAGACTGGAGAGGTATTGAGCTATACTGCTCAGGTAAATCCTTCCGGAAAGTTATTAATTCCTACTGTTGGGATAATTGATGTAAATAAAATGATTTTAGATAGCGCTGTGCAAAAAGCGGTTAGGGAAATTAAAGCAACTTATAAAAATTCACAGGTCAATGTAGCCTTAATGCAAGTTAGAAAATTCAAACTACAGATTTCAGGAGCGGTGAATAAACCTGGATTTTATGAAGTGACTCCAGTTACCAGATTGGATGAGATCATTGAGGTATGCGAAGGATTTCATCAATTTGCTAAAGATTATGCTATAAGAATTAAAAGAAATGATGGAACTATAGATAAAATCAATTATCTAAAATATCTTAGAACCGGTGATCTGAGTGCTAACCCTACTTTTATTGAAGGTGAAAATATTAGAGTACCTTATGGAGATGTAAAAAAGAGAGGAATAATGGTCAGGGGAGCTGTAGAAAAAACTGGCTATGACTTAATTGAAGCCGAGGAAACTATAGAAGACTATATTATGAGAGGTACCAATTTGAGAGATGATATTGAGCTTTCAAAAATATTCATAAACAGAGATGGGAAAAATATTTCTGTTACTCCAGATAAATTTCATTCCTTCCAACTCCAGCCGGGTGATAAGTTAAGCTTCCTGAGTGAAAGGGGAGTTGCGGTAAATGGTTTTGTACAGGCTCCGGGAGGTTACAATTATATTCCAGGATATACCTGTGCTGATTATATAGGACTGGCTGGCGGAAATACTGTTCAGGGTGATATTGACAGAGTGAAAGTAAGGCATATAAATGGTGAAGTAGATAAAGGACTTGAAACTAAAGTCAGACCGGGAGATGTGATAATAGTTCCTAGAACAAGGAAAAATATAATTTTTGGAGAGAGTTCTATTTTACAAATAATTACATCTGTAGCTTCGCTTTATCTGACTTATATTGCAGCGACAAGGTAAAAATATTTAACAAAGGGTTTAACTGTGAATAATAAAAAATATAGTTTGTTAAATTTAGTAAGAATTATTTGGGAGAATAAGAAAATTATTTCTATTACTATTAGTTTGGTACTTATTTTATCTATAGTAGCAGGTTTTATTTTACCCAAACAATATAAAAGTTCAGCTACAATTGTATTACCGCAAGAAGAAGAAATTGGTATGGGTATGTTATCTTCAGTTGGATTGGGACAATTGGGATCTTCAGGAACTCTAGGAAAGCTTGAATCTATATTGAAGACTCAGAATCTAAAACAAAAAGTTATACAAAAATTTAATTTGAAAGAAAAATATAAAGCAAAGAATTATAAAGAAGCATTAAAAATTTTTAGTAGTAATTTAAATTTTGTAAGGGGAGAAGAAGAAATTGCTTTAACAATTGAATTCTTCTGTGAAGACAGACTGTTAGTAGAAGATATTACTAGATATATAGTTCACAAGCTCGATAGTATTAATAGTAATTTGTCGCAGAACTATAGTACGCAAAAGAAAGAATTTTTAAAAGTAAGATTAAATCAAATTAGAGACAGCCTAAAATCTTTAAGTAATAATTTGCAAAATACAATGGAAAAAAATAATATTATTAGCGCTCAGAAACAGGCTGAGGCTTCTTCTCAATTAGCTAGTACTATAATAAGTCAAATAACCAAAAAAGAAATAGAATTAGCCACCTTACAGGCCAGTATGACTAGTTCCCCAAAAGTAAATTTACTTAAAACCCAGATTAAAAGCTTACAAGAAAAGTATAATGAAACTATAAATAGTGGTGAAAGATACGAAATATTTCCAAAATTTAAAAAATATCCCTCTGCAATAATTAAAATAGAAAAAATAAGACGGAAAATAGATTATTATTCAAATGTCATCAAATATATGGGACCTAAATATGAAAAAGCAAAATTAGAGGAGTTGAAAAATATACCTACCATTCAAGTAATAGATGAACCGAAAACGCCAATAGAAGCAGCAAAACCCCGTAGAATAATCATAGTTTTTGCTGGATTTATATTTAGTCTTGTCTTATCTGCCATCATAGTTCGGATAAAATATATTATGAAAGAACTAAAAGAAGAAAATAGGTCATAAATGCAGACTGTTCTTGGAGTTTTAACCCTACTGGGTATATGCTTATTATTATCAATCCGGGTATATAAATATAATAAAAAATTATTTTATATTTTTATCATAGGATTGATTATTCGATTATTATGGGGAGGAGTATTGGAATTTACTTCCCTAATAGATTATGCTAGTAATTGGAGCGATGAAGTAAAGTTCATGTCCGCAGGGAAAGAATTTGCCAATTACTTTCTGGGAGAAAATAGTAATTTTCCGTTGAAAAGTTACTTTAATGCCGTAGATAGTTTTGGTATGTTTTTAGGACCGATTATGGCATTATGGGGTAAGTTAACTATAATTCCGCGATTATTAAATTTGATATTAGGTAGTCTGGTTATATTGAGTTCCTACAAACTATCAAAAGTCCTTGGATTAAATGAAAAATATGCTCTTACTATAAGTTTTTTAGTTGCCTTTATGCCAAATAATATAATACGTTCAGGAACTATTTACAGAGATATGCTTATTTGGAACTTAGTTATTATTTTATCATACTATTGGGTTAAATATCTGAAAAGTTATGAGATTAAATATTATGTTTTTGGAATATTTACATCAATATTTTTGACAATGTTAAGATTCCAGTATGCTCCAATAGTTGCTATATTTTTCTGTATTGTATTTATAATTGGAATATTCAGGTACAAAATTCATATAGAAAACATCAGATTACTTGAATTAAAGTATATCTTCCTATTTCTAATAGGGGCTTTTATGATAATCGCAGTTGTATTTTTAGTAAAGACAGAAATAGCCAGAAGATGGGGAAGAACTCAATTAAAAAATTATCTAATCAGCCATATAGAATATAGAGCGAGAGGAGGAGCAAGTTATTTAAAACACCTTCAATATGAATCAATAATGGATATTATAAAATATCTACCAATAAAGTTTATACATTTTACATTTGGACCCTTTCTTTGGACCTCTACTTCTTTGAGAATATTAGCTAGTGCTCTTGAGACACTAATTAATTGGTTGTTTTTTGGTATTATATTATTTCATATTAAGAGAATAATCAAATTCAAGATCAGCAAGGAGATGATTGTAATTTTCCTTTTTGGATTTGCAAATATACTAGCGATGTCTATTATCGATTCTAATTATGGAGCAGCAATGAGACATAGAATGATATTTTTGCCTCTTATATTTATTACTGGTTTCCATTTGATACAGAGTTCTCAGAAAAAAAGGACAGCTAATTAATGTTCAAAAAAGCCAGTAAAACATTCGTAATATTATCTATAACTATGGGAGCTTCGTTTGTTGCTACGATTCTGATGGGAAGAGAACTTTCTCCTAATAAATTTGGTATATATAACTTGATAAAAAAATTTATATTGGTTGGTCCTGCTATTGGTTGTTTGGGGATGAATAGGAGTCTGACAAAGATATATGCTAAAACCAAAAAAATTCCTAATAAAGTATTTTATTTTATATATACTATAGGATTGCTTACTTCATTGATAATTGCATTTATTATATTTCATATTTATGAATTTAATTATTTACACACCATTTTAATATTCGTAGTTATGTGGATGACAGTTATAACTAAATTTAATACTCAATATTATAGAATAAATGATAGATATTTAGTGAGCGAATTCGTATCGTCCGGATGGAAACTAACATTATTAATAATAATATCTATTTCTCTTCTCTTCTCCTTATCTATTGAAAATGCTAATATACCTTTTCTATTCGTGCTAGCTTATATCATTCCTACTATGATTATATTCTTTTATTTATCTCCATTTCAAACAAATGCTATTAATACAAAATTTAATTTTAAAGAGTTGGTATCCTATGGTATAATCTATTGGATAGTTAGCAGTATAAGACTACTGAATAATCAAATTGATAAATTTACCATACCAATTGTTGCTTCTAACAAATTATTAGGAATTTATACTGCATTAAGCTTTTTTTTTATAATATCATTAAAAGTAGTGACAATTTCATATGGATATGTAATATTTCCTGAAGTATCAAAAGGGAAGAAAATAAATTGGAAAAATATTATAATACTTTTAACAAGTGTATCGGTGATTGCACTAACCATTTTCCCTTTATTTGGAAGACAAATATTAAATCTATTATTTAGTGGCAAATATAATCAGTATATAAAACAGGAATATCTAGTGATATTTGCTTGTATTGGTATTATGAGAGCAATTTATTCTATTTTACATTATTATATAATTGGAAAATCTAAAAAAAATAATTTAATTATATATATTATAACTTCATTAGCTTCAACCTTTTTATATTTAACTTTGATAATATTACTAAATAACTTTTATACTGTTAATTTACATACACTAATATATAGTATTTTAGTAATGAGAGTTATAGATATCTTGTTAATTTTATTTGTAGTATGGAGGATAGGGAAAAAACAGAATTTATCATTGAATGCAAATTAAAAATTTAGATTTCAATTGCTGAATAAAATATTATGAAATGTTTACTAAATAGCTTTTATTTTAACCTATTTCACATGTTATAAGACTTTAAAGATAATATAATTAATAATAGGAAGAGTAATGTTACCAAGTTTTTTAATTGCGGGAGCGAGTAAATCAGGAACAACTTCCCTTTATTCATATATAAGACAGCATCCTGAAATATATATGCCTTATTTAAAGGAAATTAAATATTTTTCTCGTATAAAAAATGTTGGTAAATATCATAAAGGCATTGAATGGTATAAAAAATATTTCAAAAAAGCTGAAGAATTATCTGATAATGTTAAATGCGGGGAGGCCAGTGTAATATATTTTGATGAGCCAGGTACAGCAGAATTGATCAAGGGGACTTTACCTGATGTTAAATTAATTTTTGTTCTAAGAGAGCCAATTCAGAGAGCCTACTCTAATTATTGGCAGGATAGAGAAAGTGGTAGAAAAGTTAAGGAGAACTTTTATGACATGATCAAATCAATAGAATGGGACAATATTCATAGGTTTCGTAATAACCCTTATTTACCTGAAAATAGAGTCTGGGCTTATATTTGGGTGAGTAGCTATCAAAAACATTTAAGAAGATATTTTAATTTGTTTGAGAGAGAAAATATTCTTATATTGCTATTTCAAGAAATTGTGAATATTGATGAAAGTATATTCAAAAAGATATTTAATTTTTTAGAGGTGGATGATGAATTCATACCGGAAAATATAGAAAAGAAAAATAGATCAGGAACTTATAAATCAAAAATATTGCAAAGGATATTGAATTCTGATTTAAAAGAAAAATTTCCTATTGTAAATAAAACAACATATTCAATATATCAAAAATTGAAATCACTAAATAGAAAAAACTTTGATTATCCCCCTATTGATAAAGATAGTGCAAAAATATTGGTAAATTATTTTGCTGATAAATTACATAAAATAGAAGCTTTAACAGAAAGAGATTTGTCTCATTGGGAAAAGAAATGGGAAAAGTTAGTAGGAAAAAATTGAGGAATAAATATTAAATTAATAGTATGACTCAATTTTTAAACAATTATTGAAACAGAAAAAAATAGAAGTTTACCCAAAAATTATTTGAAAGAAAACAGTAGCGAGGATGTTTCATCATGTATAATATAAAAAGTTGAAATTATACTTACTGAATCTATCTAATAGCAGAAGACAAGATTTTAAAGAATAAAAAAGTACTTAAAGTGCGAAATAATTAGGTAAATTTATGATATGTAAACTTCAATCAAACAAAGTGGAGTTTCAAAAAATGCCGTAATTGATGATAAGTATTATAGTAGAAAAGAAGAAAAATTATTAGAAGAGTTGAAAATTTAATTAATATTAGAAAAATTGTAAAAATATAACCAGAAAGAACTGATAGAAAAAGATTTGAAAGTTTGATCCATTAATTTGAATAAGTCACAATAGAGATTTATATTAAAATGACATCAAATAAAGAAAAAACTAAGGTTGCTCTCGTATCAAATACCACATGGTCGATATATAATTATCGGATACCACTTATCGATGATTTACAAAAGAATGGCTGTGAAGTAATTTGTATTTCTCCTAAGGATGATTATGTAAAAGAAATCAATGATAAAGTACAACAATATATAGATATTGATTTACATAGAAGAGCTATAAATCCAGTTAATGAATTATTCACTTTGTATCAATTGGAAGAAATATATAAATCTGAAAAACCAGATTTTGTATGTCATTTTACGATCAAACCAGTAATATATGGTACTATTGCTGCGAGATTGGCAAAGGTAAAAGATGTTATTAATATGGTTACAGGGAGAGGGTACGTTTTTGGAAAAAATTCATTATTTGCCCGTATATTGCGTATTCCTGTTAAAATTTTGTATAAAAATATATTAAAGTTCGCCAGATTAAATATTTTCCAAAATCCGGAGGATAGAAATTATTTTTCCAGGGAAAATTTAGTTGACAAGAAAAAATCTGTGGTTTCATATGGAAGTGGTGTAGATATAGAATATTTTAGTTATTCTGAACCTGTTCCTAAGAAAAATTGCTCATTTTTATTTTTAGGTAGATTACTTTACGATAAAGGTGTTCAGGAATTAGTTGAAGCAGCCACAAAATTAAAAAATTCTCATCCTCATATCCAAGTTAATATACTTGGTATGCTTGATGAAAAGAATCCCAGTGGTATAAGCAAAAGTACTATTGATAAATGGAAAAATAAAAAAGAATTGAACTTCTTAGAGAGAAGGGATGATGTTAGGTCGGTTATAGCTGACAATGACGTAATAGTTTTACCCTCTTATTATAGGGAAGGTGTACCTAGATCATTATTAGAAGCAATGGCGATGGGGAGACCGATTATTACTACTGACTGGCCTGGTTGTCGGGAAACTGTTATAGATGGCAAGAATGGTAAATTGGTTCCCATAAAAAAGGTTAAAGAACTCTTCAATGCAATGAAATATATGGCAGAAAATCCGGCCAAAAGGGTTGAAATGGGTAAAAAAAGCCGAGATATTGCAGCTCAAAAATTTGATGTAAAAAGAGTTAATAAAATATTTTTAGAATCAATGAACTTAATTTGATAATAAAAAAATAGATTTTTAGAACATATGATTGTAAGAATTATACTTTCATTAATATTTGTATTTTTAACTGCTTGGATTAGTAAAAAGCTGATTAATTATTTCAATAAGCGTGAACAATTTAAATCATCATTCATTACTTCATTAATTAATAGCAATGGTTTTGTAATTCTATTTGCTTCTTTTTTAGGTCTATTATTGATCAAATTTTGGCTACCTGTTATTAGCGAAAATTTATTACTTAAACATTATATAGTAGGTTTAGCCGGAATAATTTTTTTGCTTTTATACAAAATATTTAGATTTAATTATAAATTTTTGTTAGTAAATCTAATTGCGGCCTGTGTTTTAGTCTTTACAAATCAAGATTTTAATCATATACAATTGCCTCTTATCGGACAAATTACTATGGGGAGATGGACTGATCCATTTCTTATTGGCTGGATTGTTACTTCTGCTTTTGCTATGAAAATATATGAAGAAATAAAAGGATTATCTCCAGGTGCTTTGGTAATTATCTTAACAGCCTTAACTATCATTTCTTTTCAAACAGAACAAACTCTGATAGCAATGATTAGTGCTATTTTAGTTTTTGCTATTGTTGGTACTTTAAGAACGTCTTTATTCAAACTCAATTGTAACATTGGGAAAGTTTATGCTTCGTTATTAGGTCTACTGATCGGATTTATTTCTCTTGAGTCAGGTAGGGTAGGAGATAGCAATACGCTTAATATACTTGTTCCGTTGTCAATAATGGCCATGCCAATGTTAGAAGCTTTTATGATAATAAAAAGAAGTTACATTAATCAAAATGATAGTAAAGGGCAATATATTCATGATCGATTGGTCAAACTGGGCTTTTCACATCGTAAAGCTCTACTGATAATATTTTCTGCCATTGGTATGACAGGCATTGTTGGAATCTCTTTCAAATGGATAACAGACAAGGGGATTGTAACTTTATTATTTGCGGTAGTAATTTTTCTGATTTTATTTATTTATCGTTTAGGATATCTGAATCTTGAAAGCAATATGATTTTAATTGATGAAGAGAAACAAATAAAATTGGATAGTAATGAGTATGTGGCCTTTGATAAGAGTATGTTTTATCAAAAAATGTTATTTGTGTTTTTTGATGCAGTCTTTATTATTTCTGCATTCCTTTTGACATATTTTTTGGAGATAAGATTTGGAGTTCCGGAAAAATTCCTGATAAATAGAGGAGAAGTAGTACTCTGGTCTATTTGGTCAATTATTTTTTGGTGCTCAATGTTTGGTTTGAATGATCTATATCAGATTGAATGGGATGCTTCCCGTGTGGAAGAAATCTTTTCTCTGCTTAAAATAGTGATTGTTGGATCAATTCTTATATATGGTTTAAATTATTTGATTAACATTCCTGTACTGGTGACTAGAGGTTATTTTATGATCTATATTGTTTTGTTATTCATTTCTGTTTCCATTGGAAGGTTATTATTGATATATTTTCTGCGCAGATATGATCTATTAGAATTTAGTGATAGACCTACTATTATAATTGGCACAGGTGAACATGCCAATAATATTTATAATCAAATCAGAAATGTAGACATATTAAAATTTGACATGATAGGTTTCATACGAGATGATAATAAAGAAATAAATAAAAATATCGATGAAGATTCTATAATAGGTAAAATAAAGAATATCCCTAAAATACTTCGTGAAAGGGAAATAAAAGAGGCTATTATAGCAATTGAAGATAATGACCATGATAAGATTTTAAACCTGGTGGCTGTACTCGATGATTTCAATATCTCAGTTAAAGTCATACCGGACTACTATAATATTTTAACTGGATTCAGGACGTCCTATATTCATGGTATATCATTGGCCAAATTCATACCCAATAATATGAAAACCTGGGAATGGATTTTGAAAAGAGTAGTTGATATTGTATTGTCATTGGTCGTTTTAGTTGGATTTCTACCGGTTTGGATGATTGTGGGTATAATAATTAAATTAGAGTCGCCTGGACCAGTACTTTATACTCAGACAAGAGTTGGTAGAAATAAAAAGCCCTATACAATCTATAAGTTTCGTTCTATGGTAGCAAATGCAGAAAAATCGGGAGCTCAGTGGGCCTCTAAAAATGATTCCAGAATTACTAAATTTGGACATTTTTTGCGCAAATCAGGAATAGATGAAATACCCCAATTTTTCAATGTATTGATGGGGGATATGAGTGTTGTGGGACCTCGCCCAGAGAGACCTGTTTTTGTGGAAGAACTGGATGAAAAAGTTAAATTTTATACCCGCAGATTGCTGGTGAAACCTGGTATAACTGGTTGGGCCCAAATGAAATATCAATATGATCAATCAATCGAAGATGTAAAACAGAAAGTTAAGGATGATCTTTACTATATCAGTAATATGTCCATCACTCTGGATCTGAAAATAATTATACAGACGGCCTTAACTGTTTTTCAGAAATGGAGAAAACATCATTGATTTATTACAAATATCTTTTCCTGACCCATCTTAATGAATTTATATAATTAATGCTCTATTAAAAATGCCTCTCACAACGACGCAACGGCGCAAAGTAATTTATTTTCTCGTTACCAAATTGAATTTGGTAACGTATTGGATATTAAAAAAATAAAAAATAAAAACTTGGTTTTGGAGAGGGCTTAAATCTCTAAGAAAAAATCATTCGGCTTATTTGACCAATTCGTTCCGACTCATCTTGAAAAATTCTATATGATTATAATACTTGGAATGACAGCGGGTATCTGCAACGCAGATAAATAACATAGCCCGGGTGAAACCGCAGGAACAAGAATAAGTAAAATTAGATTCGGTGAAAGCGAATTATAAAAATTCCCCCACTTTTTCCTATCTTGCATATCTTTTTGTATAGAGTCCACCTTGGAATAAAAGAAACTTATATGTAGATCATAAATTTTCAGTATAAAAAATTCATTACTTTATCCAGTCCCGTAGGGGCAAAATATTTGTAGATACTTAAAATATATTTATTAACAATTTTAGCATTGCAATAGTTATAAAATTAAAATATTTTGTAACTGAATCAATCTCAATCCATCAAATTATGTTAAGTTAAAATATATTAAAAAGGGAGAATGTTATGAAAGAAAAAAAATATCCATTAGGACAAGAGGAAATTAAGTGGACATCAACAGCATGGCTTGCCAATCATCTTGAAGATGAAGATTTTATGATTTTGGATGTACAGCCCAATGTGCACGATTATATCAAAGCGCATATTCCTGGTGCTGTATATATGAACGAAAGCCTATTTCGAGTTCCGAAAAATGGAACACCTGCTAAATGGATACCGGAGGAGGTAGCCGAAACACTATTTAGTAGAGTTGGACTGAAAACTGATTTACCTGTGGTAGTTTATACAGGTACAGGACTTTTTAAAGGCTGGGGCGATGGGCTGGAACAAACTATGGTTGCCTATACTTTAAAGAGATTTGGACATGATAATGTTTACGTTCTGGATGGTGGTCTGGATAAATGGCTTGCTGAAGATAGAGAGATAAGTCAAGTTTTTCCCGAAGTTGAAGAAACTTCTTTTAATGTTGATCTACAAACAGATTTATTCCTTGATTATGAAGAGTTTTTAGAGCAAAAAGATGAAGATGATACAATTTTATTGGATGCTCGACCAGCGGATGTATATCAAGGTCAGGGTCCCTGGATTAAAGCCGGGCATATACCTGGTGCAATAAGTCTTCCCTGGAAATCCTTGATGACTTCCGATAATACCCGCTTACTCAAACCTGAAAAGGAAATTAAGCAAATTTTAGAATCAAAAGGTATTAGTAAAGATAAGAAAATAATCTGTTCCTGTGGGACGGGAAGAGAAGCTACCAATGAATATCTGCTTTTTAAACATTTGCTTGGTTATCCCAATGTAAAACTTTATGAAGGGTCCTTCACAGAATGGTCTTCCTATTCCGATAATCCTACATTTACCGTAAAAGCTCCGAGATGAATTGGTTCCTTCGTACTTTCCATGGAGAAAGTGTATTTAT
>Ga0102941_1000123_pt1 | contig 31358 bp, 26 predicted proteins | sample SalPonR2_C_D2_MG_FD_79281 | JGI IMG/M metagenome (GOLD analysis project Ga0102941, IMG submission 79281) | Salt pond soil microbial communities from South San Francisco under conditions of wetland restoration - Salt Pond MetaG R2_C_D2_MG | ecosystem: Environmental > Aquatic > Marine > Intertidal... | reverse complement strand
GGGTCGGTGCGCACGATCGCGTCGCGGGCCGCCGCTTCGCCGAGCAGCACGTCACAGGACGACAGTTCGAGCTCCCGCTTGTCCACCCCTGCCCCCATCGTCGCGTTGCCCTGGGGATCGAGATCGACCAGCATCACCCGGCGCCGCGTCGCGGCCAGGGAGGCGGCGAGGTTCACCGCGGTGGTCGTCTTGCCGACTCCGCCTTTCTGGTTCGCGATCGCGAGTATCCGGGTCACGTCGTGGCGTCCTTGCGGCAGAATTCGAGCAGGTGGCGGCGGCCCGACAGGCCCGGCACCGTCAACTTATGAACGGCCCACAGGTGCCATCCAGCGGGCAGCGCCTGCAGCTCGGCTTCGGGCAGGGCGCCCTTCATTGCCAGCAGCCGCCCGCCGCCCCGCGCCAGGTGGCCGGCAAGACGCAGGAAATCGCCCAGGGAGGAGAAGGCCCGGCTCAGCACCACCCCGAAGCCCTGCGGGTCGGCGTGATCCTCTACCCGCCCCTTGACCACCGCGACGTTGTCGAGCTCGAGGCGGGCTGCCGCGTGCTCCAGGAAGCGGGTTTTCTTGCCGGAGGCATCGAGCAGCACGAATTCCTGGCCGGGACTGGCCATGGCCAGCACCAAGCCCGGCAACCCGGCGCCGGTGCCGACGTCCACCACCCGCCCGCCGCCGACGAACGGCAGCAGGACCAGGCTGTCGAGGATATGCCGTGGCACCATGTCCTCGGGCACGCGCACGGCCGTGAGGTTATAAGCCTGGTTCCATTTCTCCAGCAATGCCAGGTAGGCGCACAGCCGCCCGGTCAGGCCGGCCGGCTCGGCCAGGCGCAGGGCGGCCAGGCCGTCCTCGATCAGGTGCTGGATGCGGGCTGTGTCCACCGGGACCCCTGCGACGTGGGCCCGCAAGTATACCGAATTAACGCCGCCTGACGGGCTAGATTTCTACCGGCTGACTCCGCTGGCGCAGCAGCGGCGCGGCCTCCCGCGGCACCGCGCCTTGGGCGCTACGGCCCGAATACGGGCAGACCCCCAGGTTGCGGTGTGCCTCCATCAGGTGGCGCATCTCGGCCACGTGGGCCTCCTTCTCCGCGTCGGTCATGCCCTGCGCGGCGCCGTGCGCGCCGGGCGCGTATGCCGTCGAGCGCGCCTGCGTTTCGGCAGAAAAATTGCCCCAGGCCGTGGAGCCCAGCCAGGCCAGCGAAACCACGGCGGCGCCGGCGATGAAACCCTTCAGCTGCATGCCACTCTCCTTGCGTGCTTCAAGACTTGCGTAACTATGTTCGCCCGGCAACCCCCTTGGGGATTCACATCTCGCCAAGTGTCTGGCGAATACGTAAAACCCACGGCAGCGGAAAGAAATAATTCTCCGGTAAATTGATGCCTACAATGTGCAACAATTGTTGGGGAACATCATGACCGGTAGAGCAACCTGGATCATCGCATCGCTCCTGGCGCTGTTCGCGACGAGCGTTTATGCAGCGGTCCAATTCATGGACGCGGACAGCAGCAAGTACGAGGAAAGATTCAAGAACCAGTACGAGAGCTGGAAGCAGACTTCTGCGAGCAGCGAGGTCGTCGACGTCCTCGAGGAGGACCCGAACCTGGTCGTCCTGTGGGCCGGCTACGGTTTCGCCAAGGACTACAACAAGGCCCGGGGCCATGCATATTCGGTCGATGACATTCGAGACACGTTGCGCACGGGTGCGCCTACGGGCCCCGATGACGGCCCCATGCCGACCGCATGCTGGTCCTGCAAGACCCCGGACGTGGGGCGTTACATCGCCGAAAAGGGCGAGAAGGACTATTTCAGCGGCAAGTGGGCCCGGCTCGGCGACGAGATGAACAACGCAATCGGCTGCGGAAGCTGTCACGAAGCCAACGGCCGCCTGGCCATTACGACGCCCTTTACGACCCGCGGCTTCGAAGCCATCGACTGGCAGTGGGGCGAGGCGAGCCGCGCGCAGAAAGAGACCATGGTCTGCGGCCAGTGCCACGTGGAGTACTACTTCACCGATGACAAGTTCGTGAAGTTCCCCTGGGACATGGGCACGACGGCCGGGGAGATGGAAGCCTACTACGACGCATTGAACTTCACCGATTGGACGCACGGCGTTTCCAAGGCGCCGATGCTCAAGGCGCAGCACCCGGAATTCGAGACTTTCCTCCGGGGACCCCACGGGCGTAACGGCGTGTCCTGCTCCGACTGCCACATGCCGCGCATCGAGGACGCGGACGGCAGGAAGTTCAGCAACCACAACATCGGCAACCCTTTCGACAACTTCGAGGCCTCCTGCGGCAGCTGCCACGAGCAGAGCAAGGATGACCTGGAGGCGGTGGTGGCCGACTACAAGAAGATGGTCAACGACGCCAAGCTGAAAGCGGAGGGTCAGCTGGTACGCGCCCACTACGAGGCGGCAGCGGCATGGCAGGCCGGGGCCTCGGAGGAGGAAATGAAAGATCCCCTGACCGCAATCCGGCACGCGCAGTGGCGCTGGGATTTTGCGATCGCCTCACACGGCGTGCATGCGCACAACCCCACCGAAGCGCTGCAGGAACTGGCTTCCTCCCTCGAGCGCGCGGCCGACGCGCGGGTCATGCTGGCCCAGATTCTCGCGCGGCACGGCCACACCTCGGCCGTGGTTCTGCCGGACATCTCCACCAAGGCAGCGGCCCAGGCCGCGGTGGGTCTGGACGCCGCCAGGATGAAGGAAGACAAAGCCGAGTTCCTGAGGACTGTGGTCCCGCAGTGGGACGAGGCCTACGAGGCCAAGTACGGCAGCGACTAGTCCGGATCAGGCGGTGAATCGGGCCCCCGCGGACTCGTCCGCGGGGGCTTTTTTCGCTGCCGGCCCGTTGCCGCTCAATCGTTGACGAGCAGGGCCATTAACGCGTCCACCGGCGTAGCCTCCAGCTTCTGCTGGTCGGCGCACAGCGACTTCAACGTGCGGAAGCGGTCCCCGTCCAGCTTGTCCCTGAGGCTGTTCTCGAACTTGCGCACCAGCACAGGGATGCCCTCCGCGCGACGCTTGCGATGGCCGATGGGGAATTCGACCTCCACGCGGTCCGTAGAGCTGCCGTCCTTGAAAAACACCTGCACGGCATTGCCGATGTAACGCTTGTCCGCGTCGTAGTAATCGCGCGTGAAACGCTCGTGCTCGCGCACCGTCATCTTGTCGCGCAGGGTATCCACACGGGGATCGCGCGCCACGGCGTCCTCGTAGTCGGCCGCCACCAGGCGGCCGAAGATAAGCGGGATGGCCGTCATGTACTGGATGCAGTGATCACGATCCGCCGGATTGTCCAGCGGGCCGGTCTTGTCGATGATGCGCACGCCCGGCTCCTGGGTCTCGATGACGACTTCCTTGATGTCGTCGAGCCGGTCGCGAACCTCGGCGTGCAGCTTCATCGCGGCTTCGACCGCCGTCTGGGCGTGGAACTCGGCCGGGAAGGAGATCTTGAACAGCACGTTCTCCATCACGTAGCTGCCGAAGTCCTGCGGCAGGGACAAGTCCTTGCCGCCGAACAGGACGTCCTGGAAACCCCAGGTCTTCGCGGTCAGCGCCGAGGGATACCCCATCTCGCCGGTGAGCGCGATGAGCGCGTGGCGCACGCCGCGGCTGGTCGCATCGCCGGCCGCCCAGCTCTTGCGCGAGCCGGTGTTCGGCGCATGACGATAGGTGCGCAGCGCGCCGCCGTCGATCCAGGCGTTCGATACCGCGTTGATGATCTGCTCGCCGCTGCCGCCGAGCATCTTGGTCACGACCGCCGTGGAGGCGATCCGCACCAGCAGCACGTGGTCGAGACCGACGCGATTGAAGCTGTTCTCCAGCGCCAGGACGCCCTGGATCTCGTGGGCCATGATCATGGCCTCGAGCACGGCACGGACCTTCAGTGGCGGCTCGCCCGCGGCCACCTGCTTGCGCGACAGGTAATCGGCCACGGCGAGAATCGCGCCGAGGTTGTCGGAGGGATGACCCCACTCCGCCGCCAGCCAGGTGTCGTTGAAATCCAGCCAGCGCACTATCGCGCCGATGTTGAACGCGGCCTGCACGGGATCGAGCTCCCAGGCCGTGCCCGGTACCCGGGCGCCGCCGGGCAGCGTGGCGCCCGGCACCACGGGGCCGAGCAGCTTGGTGCACGCCGGATAGTCGAGTGCCTGGAAACCGCAGGCGAGCGTGTCCATGAGGCAGTAACGGGCGGTTTCCAGCGCAGCGGCGCTGTCGATCTGGTAGCCGTGCACGTAATCGGCGATGGCGACCAGGACCTTGTCGGGATCGGGGCGCTGGGCCGAACGGATATCTGAGGCGGACATGTCTGCTCCTTGTGAGTGACGCGGCTCAGCCGCGCTCTTCGATCGGTGTCCAGCTTTGCAATCCGGGGCCTACATAGTCGGCGGCCGGGCGGATGAGGCGATTGTCGGCGCGCTGCTCCATAACGTGCGCGGCCCATCCGGTCGTCCGCGAGCAGACGAAGATCGGCGTGAACAATGGCGTCGGAATGCCCATGAAGTGATACGCGCTGGCGGAATAGAAATCCGCGTTGGGGAACAGTTTCTTCTCGTCCCACATGACTTTCTCGATGGCCTCTGACACCGGGAAGATGACCGTGTCGCCACGCTCGTCGGCGAGTTGCTTCGCAAAGGCCTTGATGACCTTGTTGCGCGGATCGGAGGTCGTGTAGACACGATGGCCGAAGCCCATGATCTTCGCCTTGTCGGCGAGCAGCTGGCGAATACCCTGGTCGGCGGCCGCCGCACTGTCGAATCGCTCGATCAGCTCCATGGCGGCCTCGTTGGCGCCACCGTGCAGCGGACCGCGCAGGGCGCCGATGGCGCCGGTGATCGCCGAGTGGAAATCCGACAACGTCGCCGCGATGACCCGGGCGGTGAACGTCGAGGCGTTGAACTCGTGCTCCGCATACAGGATCAGGGACACGTCGAGCACACGGCGATGGAAATCGGATGGCGGCTTGCCGTGCAGCAGGTGCAGGAAATGGCCCGCCACGCTGTCGTCGTCGGTCACCGTGTCGATGCGCACGCCCTGTTGGTGGAAGCGCCACCAGTAGAGCAGTATCGACGGAAACGCCGCCAGCAGCCGGTCGGCAACGTCGACCTGCGGAAGATCGTCCACTTCGGGCTCGAAGTTGCCGAGCAGCGAACAGCCGCTGCGCAGCACGTCCATCGGGTGCGTGTCGCCGGGAATCGCTTCCAGCGCGTTCTTGAGTTTCTCCGGCAGGCCTCTCAGCTTCTGCAGGCGCGCTACGTAGGCGTCGAGCTCCCCGCGGGCCGGCAGGCGGCCGTAGTGCAGCAGGTAAGCGACCTCCTCGAAACGCGCATGGTCAGCGAGATCGTAGATGTCGTAACCGCGGTAAGTCAGCCCGGCGCCTTCCTTGCCGACCGTGCAGATGCCGGTCTGGCCGGCCGAGACGCCCGCGAGCCCGCCGGCTTTCTTGTCCTTGCTCATTGTTGTTCTCCTGTTTTGCTGGTCGCGCCGTCCGCAGAGAACAGCGCGTCGAGCTTGCGCTCGTATTCGTGGTAGCCGAGCACCTCGTAAAGATCCTTGCGTGTCTGCATGGTGTCGACGACGGCCTGCTGCGTGCCTTCGCGCCGCAACGTCTCGTACACCGCCAGCGCGGCGGCGCTCATCGCGCGGAACGCGGAAAGGGGATACAGCGCCAGGCGCACGCCGGCTCCGGCGAGTTCGTCGGTGGTGAACAACGGCGTCTGGCCGAATTCCGTGATGTTGGCCAGCACCGGGACGCTCACCGCAGCGGTGAACTCGCGATATTCGTCGAGCGTGTTGAGCGCCTCGGCGAAGATCATGTCGGCGCCCGCATCGACGTACGCGAGCGCCCGGTCGACGGCCTGCGCCTGGCCCTCGACGGCATGCGCGTCGGTACGCGCCATGATGACGAAGGCACCATCGTCCCTGCCGTCCACGGCCGCGCGGATCCGGTCACACATCTCCGCGCTCGAGACCAGCGCCTTGCCCGGCCGATGACCGCAGCGCTTGGCCGAAACCTGATCCTCCAGATGCAGGGCGGCGGCCCCGGCGCGCTCCATTTCGCGCACGGTGCGCGCGATATTGAAGGCCGTGCCCCAGCCGGTATCGGCATCCACCAGCAGCGGCAGGTCAGTGGACCCCGTGATGCGCCGGATGTCTTCGCAGACGTCGTTGAGGCTGGTCATGCCGAGGTCCGGAAGGCCGAACGAGGCGTTCGCGACGCCGGCACCAGAAAGATAGATCGCCCGGTAGCCGGCGCGTTCGGCGAGCAATGCGCTGTAGGCATTGACGGTGCCGACGACCTGCAGTGGACGTTCGCCTTCCAGGGCTGCCCGGAAGCGGGCGCCGGCAGACTGGATCTTGGGCATCAGGGGCTCCCTCCGGGGCGGGCGCTGCGATGTGGGCAGCGCATCATTTTAGCAGCCCGGCGGCGCTATTGTGTGAGCCGGCTCAGTGCCGCAGGTCCACCAGCGTGCGGCCTCGGACCTGGCCGTCGATATATTCGCCGAAAACCCCCGGAAGCTCGCTTAAAGTGACGACTCTGTGCGCGATCTGGTCCAGGTGCGCCGGCTTCAGACCGGTTGCCAGGCGATCCCAGACCGCGAGGCGCAATGGCCGCGGCGTCGCCACCGAGTTGATCCCCAGCAGGTTCGCCCCTCGCAGAATGAACGGCATGACCGTGGTGTGCAGCGCGTGATCCTGGGCCAGGCCGATGGAGGCGATGGAGCCCCACCAGTCCATCGTCCGCGTCAACCAGGCCAGCGTTTCGCCGCCGAGGTTGTCGACCGCCCCGGCCCACATGCCTTTCTCGAGGGGCCGCGAGCCCATCTCGAACTCGCCGCGGACGAGGATCTCGGCTGCACCGAGCTCTCTGAGGTAGTCGGCGGCATCGGCTTTGCCGGTCAGGGCCGTCACCTGGTAACCGCACCGGGCCAGCATGTCGACGGCCAGGCTGCCGACCCCGCCCGTGGCGCCCGTGACGATCACCGGCCCCGCCTCGGGCGACAGGCCGTTGTGTTCGAGGCGGTGAATCGCCAGGCCCGCGGTGAAGCCGGCGGTGCCGAGTTGCATGGCGGCGCGGGCATCCAGCCCCTCAGGAATCGGCACCACCCAGTCCCCGGGGACGCGCACGTATTCGGCATAGCCGCCATCATGTTCTTCGCTCAGGCCGCAGCCCGTGACCAGCACGCTGTCTCCCGGCTGGTAGCGCGGATCGCTCGAGCTGACCACTTCGCCCGCGACGTCGATTCCTCCCACCAGCGGGAAACGACGCAGGATGCGGCCCTTGCCGGTGGCGGCGAGTGCATCCTTGTAGTTGATGTCCGAGTAATGGCCGGCGATCACCACCTCGCCGGCCGAAAGGTCGTCGATACTGAGAGTCTCGAGGCGTGCATCGACGCCGTTGCCGGCCTGGTGAATGCGAAAAGCAGTGAAATTTTTCATGCGGAAGCTCCGTCGGCGGCATGGGCCAGCCAGTAAGCGAGACCCTGGGCGTTCAGCGCCAGGTCCATGTGCAGGATTTCGTCGCGCAACACGGGATCGGGATCGAAACCGTGCGCATCGAGACGCGCGAAGGTCCATTCCCGCAGCGCGAGCCGGATCGACTCTTCGGGATCGTCTGCAGTGCGGCAACGCTGCGCTATCTCCACGTAGGCGTCGAGGTCGCGATGCAGCTGCGGCGCCAGCGCGGCAGGAGCCGAAACACGGCTGAAGTGGGTCAGGAAAACATACCGCGGTGCATAGCTGAGGAGCCTGTGCAGAGTCGCGTGCGCCGCCTCGGGATCGAACTGTACCGGCGTGGTGGTGGGGAAAATGAACGGCCCGGCGGCAGTGTCGAGTTCTCGGTAAGAGATGCCGAAACAGTCGCCTGTAAAAATGGCTTCGGCGGCCGGGTCGACGATGCAGTAATGGTGGCGGGCGTGGCCTTCCGTGTGCAGGAACTCGAACTCGCGTTCGGCCAGCACCAGCTTCTCGCCGTCCTCCACGGTGCGGATGCGTTCCGCTGGAATCGGCACGATTTCCCCGTACAAGTTATCGAAGGCGGCGTCGCCGTAGACCGCCTTCGAGCCCGCCACCAGGCGCGAGGGATCGGCCATGTGGCGCGCTCCGCGCGGGTGCAGCACGGCCGTCGCGCGCGGCAATGCGGCCATCAGCGCGCCTGCGCCCCCGGCGTGATCGAGATGCACGTGGGTGAGGAAGACGTAGTCGACCTGTTCCGGGGCGAGATTCTTTTCCTTCAGCGCCGCGAGCAGCAGGGGCACCGAATGCGTCGTACCCGTGTCCACGAAGGCGGCGCGCTCCTCCTGGACGATCAGGTGGCTGGCGTCCAGGCCGGGGCGCACGTACTCGGTGTCGATGGCCGTGATGCCGGCATGAAAGTCGATCAGGCTTGGCTTGTGCAAACTCGGCTCCTCTCGAAACGAAGGACCCGATTGTCTCGCCTCGCGCCGCGATGAGCAAAGCAGCGCGGAACCTAGAGCTCGGGGACGACGAGCCCCTGCATGGCCGCGTAGTAGGCCGCGAGATCCGCGATATCGGCATCCGACAGCTCGGCGACCCACGGCGCCATCAGGGCGTTCTCACGTTCGCCGCTGCGGTACTGCTTGAGCACGTGCACCAGGTAACCGGCGTACTGTCCGGCCAGCACGGGGAAGTTAGGCGCCGTGCCCATGCCGTCTTCCCCGTGGCAGGCTGCGCACGGCGCGGCCTTGGTGCGGCCGAGTTCCGGATCGCCCGCTTGGGCGGTGCCGACGAGAAGCAGCCCGGCCGCGGTAACCGCGAGAATTGAACGGTTGGCGATCTTCACTGGTCCTGCTCCTCGCGCCCCTGTGCCTCGAACCACGCGGCAATAGCCTGCTTCTGTTCCTCTGAGAGCGTCACCGCATTGGCATGCATGGTCGAATGCGGGCGCGTGTTTTCGGCATAGGCACGCAAGGCATCGAGAATGTATTGCGCGCTCTGGCCCCCGAGCTTCGGCACCGGGAAGGTCGGATAAACGTTCTTGTATCCCTTGATACCGTGGCAACCGAGACAGGTCTCGACTGCGGCCGGACGCTCACTGGCGAAGGCCGGGGATACGGTCAGGGAGGCGCCGAGGGCCACTCCGGTCAGTACGGCACGCAGTCGCATCGGCAAGCATCCTCCGGGTCGGAACGGTGGCGGGAAATCGCGTCGGTATGGTAATCAGGGAGCCTGTAAAAAGCCAACCGCGGCGCGGACCCCCCGGCTCGAAGAAGGTCGAGCCATGGCCGTCGCTCCCGGCGCAAACCGTCATCGCTCGTGGAGAAACCCGGATGTACCCGAAAACCGTACTCGCTGTCCTCGTCTCGCTCGGCGCCCTGTTGCTGGCACTGCCTGTCGCGGCCGACGATGACGAAGTCGTCACGGCCACCGGCCAGGGCCTGGTCGAAGTCATCCCGGACATCGCCCGGCTGTCCTTCGGCGTCACGGCCCGCAAGCCGGCCGTCGAGGCAGCACGGGACGAGGTGTCCGAGGGCGTCGCTCGGTTGATCCGCCTGGCCCGCGAACTCGGCGTGGCGGACGACCATATCGCGACCGCGGAGATTTCCGTCAGCCAGGATTTCAGCTGGGACCCGGAGACGCGCGAACGGCAGCCGGAAGGATTCGTCGTCTCGCGCCAGGTGATGATCCGCCTGACGGACCTCGACAAGCTCGGTGAGCTGACCGAGCGCGCGCTGGAGCTCGGGGTCACCGAGGCTTCGCCGCCGGCCTTCGACAGCTCGCGGCGCGAGGCCCTGGAGAACGAGGCGCTCGCCGCGGCGGCCCGTCATGCACGCGGCCGGGCGGAGGTCATGGCGCGGGCGCTGGGCGTCAGGGCGGGTGAGCCGGTCCGCATCGATGGCGGCCTGAGCGGACCGGGACCGCGCCCCCTCGCACGCATGGCGATGACGGAAGCCGACGCGGCGGGTGGCGCAGAGACCTACCAGCCGGGCCTGATCCGCATCACGGCCAACGTCACGGCGAGCTTCGAGATCAAGTCGAACTAGCCTCGCGACAGAAGCTGACATAGCGGCTGGGGTGGACGTTGAGCGGATTGTCGACGATGCCGCACACGTGGGGCTTGACCAGTTTCTTGCTGACGTAGAAGAACAGCGGCATCAGCGGCGCGGCTTCCAGCGCGCGCGCCTCGGCCGCAGCGAGCGCCTTCATCCGCGCGAGCTCGTCGTCCGCCGTCCGCGCCGCAGCAAGCAGTTCGTCGTATCGCGCGTCGGCCCAGCCCGTGCCGTTGACCGGGTTGTCCCCGGCGAGGATCTGGAGAAAACTCTCGGGCGCCGCGAAATCGGCGATCCAGCTGCCCCGGTAAACCTGCGTCACTTCGCCCAGGCGCACATTGTCCAGCAGCACCCGGAACTCTTCGCCGACCAGCCGTGTTTTCACGCCCAGGCCTTCCTGCCACATTGCACCCACCGCCACGGCCAACCGGTCGTGCAACTCACCGGTGTTGTAGCGGATCTCGAGTTCCAGCGGCCGATCCGGGCCGAACCCGGCTTCGTCCATCAGGGCGAGGGCGCGCTCGATGCGGTCCCGGCGCCGGGCCTCGCAGGCAGGATCAGGTGGCGACGGATAGCCCGGCATGACGGGCGGCACCAGCGTGCAGGCGGGTTGCTCGCCCGCTCCCGTGATCCGGCTCGCGATCAGGTCGCGGTCGATCGCCAGCGACAGTGCGCGCCGCACCCGCGGGTCGTCAAGCGGGGGACGACGCGTGTTGAAACCGTAGAAGTACACCGCGAGATATGGGCTGACCCGGAACTCCTGCGCCAGGTGTTCGCGCAACCAGGGCACGCGGGAAACCGGCACGGTGTAGGTCATGTCGATCTCGCCCGCCCGGTAGCGCGACAACTCGCTGGCCTGGTCCCCCAACGAGAGATAACGGACCCGGTCAATGGCCACCGTGGCGGCGTCGCGATACGCAGCATTGCGCAGTAAAAGCACGTGGGAGCCGGGTACCCGTTCCCCCAGCAGGAAGGGGCCGCTCGACACCAGGCCGTCGTTGGGCACGTCGCTGCGGCGCGGTGAGGCGGCGGGATGCGCGAGCAGTGCGGGCAACCACGGCAAGGGGGCGGCAAGACGAATCTCGAGCTGGTCTTCCGCAACGACGGAGACCCCGATTTCCGCAGGTGCGGCGCGGCCCGCGAGCGCATCGGCCATGCCCTCGATGGAGAGGAAAAGCGCCCCGTGTGGCGAGGCCAGGGTGGGATCGCCGAGTGCCTGGAAGGTCGTGACAAAATCGGCAGCAACCACCGGCCGGCCATCCGACCACCGCGCCGCGGGATCGATCTCGAAACGCCAGGCCAGCGCGTCGGCCGACTCCGTCCAGCGCCGTGCGGCGCCGGGCACCGGGACGCCCGCCGCGTCCAGCGACACCAGCCCCTCGTGCAGATCGCGCATGATATTGAGCGCCGGCTCGCTGCGCGCGTACAGGGGGTCGAGCGACTCGGGGTCCGCGCTGTTGCCGCGCACGAATTCGATCGGCCGATCGCTCGATGTCGCTTGGTCACTGTCCGGCGCCGGCTGCAGCGCGAACCATGCGCCGCCGGCCAATCCGGCAAGCGCAAGCAATACCCCCAGGACGCCGCCGCGACGCAATTCAGTAACCTCGGTGTGCGACGTCGATCGACAGGTGGCGCGAATAGTTGCGCGCGAGCACGTTGGGCGCGAACCCCGTCACCCATGGCTTGATGAGTATTTTTCCGACCGGGTGATAGATCGGCAGAATGGGATACTGCGCGAGCATACGTCGCTCGGCTTCCTCCAGCAGGGCGCGTCGGCCCGCCGGATCATTCTCAGCCGCTGCGGCGGCGAGCAGGCGTTCGTACTCCGGGTCATCGAAGCCCGTGTCGCTCACTGCGCCGTTGACCGACAGGGCCTCGAGAAAATTGGACGCATCGTTGTAGTCGCCCCGCCAGGCGAGGCGGAGGATCTGCCACGCATCCGGCTGCTTGCGCCGATTCAACATGACGCGGAATTCCTCGTTGTAGAGCGTGGCCTCGACATCCAGGTGCTCGCGCCACATCGATGCCACGGCAGCCACTACCCGACGCAGGTTTTCGTCGGTGTTGTAATGCACTTCCACCCGCAGGGGACGCTGCGGCCCGTAACCGGCCTCGGCGAGACGCGCACGCGCCTGGGCGACCCGCTCGGCCATCGGCCAGTCGTGCCACGGAAAGGATTGCGCGCTGTAATTCGCGACGCCGGGAGGTACCAGCCCGTAGGCGGGATGATCGCCGAGGCCCGTGACCAGGCTCGTGATCTTGTCGCGATCGACCGCCATGGCAAGCGCCTCACGGACCCGCAAATCGTCGGTCGGGGCGCGAACGGTGTTGAACAGCCAGAACTGGGTGGACAGTGCAGGGGCGGTGTGCAGTTCGTCCGGCAGGTTCTCGCGCAGCCACTGGAAACGTGCCATCGGAAACTGCACTGTCAGGTCCAGCTCTCCGGCGCGGTAGCGATTCAGGGCAGCCTCCGGGGTGTCGAAAGTGTAGTAGCGCACCACGTCGATCTGCGGCCGCTCGCGAAAATACGTGTTCCGCCGCAGCTGCACATGACTCTGCACGACCCATTCGTCGAGGCGGTAGGCGCCGTTGGAGACCTGTCGGCCGGGCCGCGCGAACTGGGCACCGTGTTCGACCAGGCTCGGGCCATGCGCCGGGAAGGTGACGGGGTGGGTGAGCAGCCCCAGAAGATAGGGTGTCGGGCTGTTGAGGCGCAGCACCAGCCGGCGGTCGTCCAGGGCGTCCGCGCCCAGGGCAGCGGGTGGCCGATCACCGGCGATGATCTCGAGCGCCCCCGCCAGCGGCGCCAGCAGGGACGCGCTGGAATTTGCCGTCGCCGGATCGACCGCACGCCGGAGTCCGGCCACGAAATCCGCCGCGATAACCGGTTCGCCGTTCGACCAGCGTCCATCGGGCCGCAGGACGAATGTCCATTCGAGGCCGTCGGGAGACACTTCCCAGGACTCGGCCGCCCCCGGGACGAGATCGCCGGATGCCGTTTCGCCCACGAGCCCTTCGTAGAGATCGCGAATGATCTCCCGGCTAGTCTCGTCCTCGGCGCGCTGCGGATCGAGCGTGTCCGGCTCGGGGCCGTTGGCGCGACGCAGGACGACTTCCGCGGGCGCCTCGCGTTCCGCCGAGACCGCCTCGGCGTCGGGCGACTGAGGCCCGGGCCCGCAACCGCCAGCAATCGCCAGCGCGATAGCGGCCAGCAGCACCCGGCCCCCGTGCAACCGCCTGTTTACGACCATCCTCACTGCTCCGCCACGGCCAGGTAGAAATGACGGCTCGGATGCAGGTCCATCGGATTGGGTTTCCAGCCCCGCACCTCGGCTTTCACGAGCCGGCGGCGTACGTCGAAATACAGCGGCACGATCGGCTGGTCCTCCAGCAACAATCGCTCGGCCTCGGCGAGCAGCGTCAACCGGCGGCGCGGATTCAGCGCCTGCAGGGAGGCCTGCAGCAATTCATCGTAGGCGGCGCTGCGCCATCCCGTGTCGCTGGCCCCCGTCTCGCTGTCGAACAGGCCGAGAAAGCTGTAGGGATCGGCATAGTCGGCGGCCCAGCCGGACCGGAACACCATGGTGGTTCCTGTGTCGGCGCGCGACTCGAGGAACTCGACGAAAGGTTCCTCGCGAAGCCGGGTCCGCACGCCGAACGCATCACGCCACATCGCCGCGACCGCGATCGCCAGCCGACGGTTATTCAGCCCGGCGGGATACAGCAGTTCCAGCTCTAGCGGAGTCTCCGCGCTGAACCCGGCGGCCGCATACAGCCCGCGCGCCTGCTCGAGTTGTTCGTGGCGCGGCAACTCGGCCCACTCCGGCACCTGCAACTCGTAGCCATCCATCGGGGGCACCCAGCCGTAAGCCTGCATCTCTCCCGCCCCGGTGACCGCACGCACGATCAGATCCCTGTCCACCGCCATGGCCAGCGCACGACGCAGTCCGGGCGCAGCTTCGAATGGCGGCCGCGTGACGTTGAAGCCGAGCCAGGTGATTGCCATGCGCGGCGTGATCACGAGTTCATCGGCACGGCGCCGCTCGAGCCAGCCAAGACGGTGATGGGGCACGTCCGCGGTCCAGTGAAGCTCGCCGGACTCGAAACGCTGGAGTTCGACGTCCTGGTTCTCGATCGGATAATAGATCACCGCGTCGATCGCGATGTCCTGGCGGTCGGGATAGTTGTGATTGGCCGACAGTTTCACGAATTGACCCGGCTGCCACTCGGACAGGTGGAAGGGTCCGTTGCTTATCATCCGGCCCGGTAACGCGAAATCGTCGCCATGTTTTTCATAGCCGGGGCGGTACAGCGGTGCGCTGACGGGATGGCTGAGCAGCTCCGGCAACCACGGGGTGGCTGCCGCGAGCTTCACCACGACCGTGTAATCGTCCGGCGCTTCGACGCCGAGCTGTTCCGGCGGCAACCGCCCGGTCATGACCGCGCGCGCGTTCGATATCGGCGCGAGCAGCCCGGCGGTGGCCGAGCGGGTCGCCGGATCGAGCGCCCGTCGCAATCCCGCCACAAAGTCCGCCGCCGTGACAGGATCGCCGTTCGACCACCGTGCATCGCGCCGCAGCTCGAAGCGCCACTGCAGGCCGTCGATGCTCGTTTCCCACCGCGTCGCCACCCCGGGGATCGAGGTGCCGTCGGGCGCGGTGGCGACGAGTCCCTCGAACAGGTCGCGCAATATATTCATGGCCGGCACGGACACCGCGCGGTGGGGATCCAGCGTGACCGGTTCGGCGCCGTTGCCGCGCTTCAGCACCTGTACGCCCGGCTTCATCTGGACGCCTTCGGGGCTCTCCGGCGGGCTGCAGGCGGACAGCGCGAGTATGGCCAGGCCGGCCGCGCAAAGCGCGAAGCTGCGCGTCATTTTGCAACGCAGGCTGGCGCCGTGCAGCCGCATGGCGTCAGGCCACCTCGCCGTCAGGACGCCCGTGACGCTTCAGATGCACCATGAGCAACGACACGGCGGCGGGCGTCACGCCGGGCAGCCGCGCAGCCTGGCCCAGGGTCGCAGGTCGCGCGTCGAGCAGTTTCTGTCGTACCTCGTTCGACAATCCCCGCACCTGGTGATAATCGAGGGCATCCGGAAGCATCGCGCCCTCCTGGCGGCGCTGCCGCTCGATCTCCTGTTGCTGACGCCGGATGTAACCCTCGTAACGGGCGCGCACTTCGATCTGCGCGCCGATCCCCGGCAAGGTGCCAGCATCGCCGACGCAGCCCAGCGCGGCGAGGTCCGCATAGGCGACACCGGGACGACGCAGCAACTCCAGCGCGCGGGTCTCCCGTGACGGGGGACCGCCCGGAAAAGCCGCAGCTTCGTCGGCCGTGAGCGAGGCGGGGCGCACCAGGCAGGCCGCAAGCCGTGCGGTTTCCGCCTCGATGGCGGCCTGGCGATCCGCAAACGCCGTCCAGCGCCGCTCATCCACGAGGCCCAGTTCGCGTCCCCGCGGCGTCAGGCGCTCGTCGGCATTGTCTTCCCGCAGCAGCAGCCGGTATTCGGCGCGACTGGTGAACATCCGATAGGGTTCCACCGTGCCGCGCGTGACCAGGTCGTCCACCAGCACGCCGAGATAGGCTTCGTGACGCGCGGGTATCCACGCCGGCTCGCCCCGGACATCCCGCACGGCGTTGATCCCGGCGAGCAGGCCCTGCGCCGCGGCCTCCTCGTAACCGGTGGTCCCGTTGATCTGTCCGGCGAAGAACAGCCCTTGCAGCGTCCGTGTCTCCAGGCTCGGCCTGAGATCCCGCGGATCGAAATAGTCGTACTCGATCGCGTAGCCGGGCCGCGTGATATGCGCGGCCTCGAAGCCGGGGATGCTACGCACGAGTTCCAGCTGCACCTCGAAAGGCAGGCTGGTCGAGATCCCGTTCGGATAGACCTCGCGCGTCTCGAGACCCTCCGGCTCGACGAACACCTGGTGCGAGGTCTTGTCGGCGAATCGCGTGATCTTGTCCTCGACAGAAGGGCAGTATCGCGGTCCGACGCCGGCGATGGCGCCGCTGTACATCGGGGAGCGGTGCAATGCCGCCCGGATGATGTCGTGGGTGCGCTCCGTGGTCGCGGTGATCCAGCACGGTACCTGACGCGGATGATCGGCCGGCCGGCCGAGAAAACTGAACACGGGGCGCGGCGAATCTCCCGGCTGCTCGCGCATGCGGCCGAAATCGAGGCTGCGAGCGTCGAGTCGCGGCGGTGTCCCCGTCTTCAGTCGCCCGACTCGCAACCCCATATCACGCAGCCGCGCCGCCAGGCGATTGGCCGGCGGGTCGCCAGCCCGTCCGGCGGCATGACTCGACTCCCCGACGTGGATGCGCCCGCCCAGGAAAGTCCCGACAGTCAACACCACGGCATCCGCGCGGAACACCAGGCCCATCCCCGTCACGACGCCTGCAACGCGCTCGCCCGCCACCACGAGGTCCACGACGTCCTGCTGGAACAGTACCAGGTTGGCCTGCGACTCGACCAACCGACGGATGGCGCCGCGATACAGGCTGCGGTCGGCCTGTGCGCGCGTCGCGCGCACCGCCGGACCCTTGCGGGCGTTCAGTGTGCGGAAGTGAATCCCGGCGGCATCCGCGGCGCGTGCCATGGCGCCGCCGAGCGCGTCGATCTCCCGGGCCAGGTGGCCCTTGCCGATCCCGCCGATGGCCGGGTTGCAGCTCATCTGCCCCAGCGTCTCGATGTTCTGCGTCAGCAGCAGGGTGCGGGCGCCCATCCGGGCAGCCGCGAGCGCCGCTTCGGTGCCGGCGTGACCGCCGCCGACGACGATGACGTCGAAGATTTCAGGATGCTCCATGGCACCGCTCCCGAGGAGTCCCCGTGACCCTTCGACCATGATACCCGCGGTGGCGCGAAGAGTTCAGCAAGAAAACCGGAAGCACAGCGAAACGTTCTGAGAATCCAGTCACAGCGCCCGCCCGAAGCCTGAGCCATCCTCCGTACCCCGGGTTCCAATGTGCTCGGCAAGCTTAGGAGAACACCCTATTGGGCCACTCGCCCCAGGACGCCGCGCACGACGACCCGGCCGCGGCCATGGATGCGCGCCATGGCGTGAGGCTGCGCCGGTTCTACATGGCGGTCGCCTCGTATGCTCTGTGGGGCGGGATCGCGGTGATCGCGTGGCTGGGCGGCCTGATCGTCATGCCGCCCAAGTTGCTCGTCGCCGTGTTGAGCGGCGTCGCGGTCTCCAACCTGGTGTTCTGGTACCTGCTCCGGTCCGGCCGCAGCCTGCTCTTCGAAGATCCCTCGCTGACCTTTCCGCAGGTGCTGATCGCCATGTTCTGGGTGCTGGTCGTCATCGGCGCCTCGCACGTTGACCGCAGCCTGATGATCGTGGTTTACGTCGTGATCATGTTGTTTGGCATCTTCCGCCTGGATCGACGCAGGTTTTTCATGCTGACCGCCATCGCGATGGCCGGCTACGCCGTGGTGGTGGCGACGGATCTCGCCATCCGCAACGTCGAAATCGATTATTTCCACGAATTCATGCGCTTCCTCGTCCTGGCCTCATGCCTCCTGTGGTGTACGTTCTTCGGTACACACGTGGCCGAATTGCGCGCCCGGCTGCGCAAGCAGAACCTCGCCCTGCAACAGCACGTGAAGGACGCCCGCCGCATCGCGGATCGCGATCACCTCACCTGGGCCTACAACCGCCGTTACATCATGAACGCGCTCGAGGAAGAACGCGCGCGCTCTGAACATCGTCATGCGCCCTTCGCGATCGTCATTTTCGATCTCGATCATTTCAAAAACATCAATGATCGCTATGGCCACATCGCCGGGGATCGGGTGCTCACGAAGTTCGCGGAGATCGCCCGGCGCGAAATGCGGGCGGCGGACGTGATCTCGCCGGGCCGGCGGGCCAATGCCTTCGGTCGTTTCGGCGGCGAGGAGTTCATCGCCCTGCTGCCGGAGACCGGGCTAGACGGCGCGCGGCTCTGCGCAAACCGGCTGCGCACGGCGCTCGCGACCGAGCATTTCGAACAGGACATCCGGGTCACTTTCTCGGCAGGAATTTCGGTCTACCGCCACGGCGAAACCGTGGAGCAATGCTTGCGTCGTGCGGACGACGCGCTCTACCGGGCGAAGAATTCCGGTCGCGACCAGGTCTTCACGGAGAAAGTGCGCCGCGGACCGCGCGACGCCAAGGTGATCTCCATCAAGCCGGCGGTCGACTAGACCGAGACGGCCCGCTGCGTCGCATGACCTGCTCGGCCTCGTCCGCAGGCACGGGTCGACCGAGCAGATAACCCTGCAGGTATTCGCAACCCAGGCCACAGAGAAACTCTCGCTGCGATGGCGTTTCGACACCCTCTGCCGTGACTGTCATGCCGAGCTGGTGCGCGATCGTCACGATGGTGTTGGCGATCGCGGCATCGTTCGCGTTTTCCGGTAGGCCGATGACGAAGGAACGGTCGATCTTGAGCTTGGCGATGGCCAGCTGCTTGAGGTACGAGAGGCTGGAGAAGCCGGTGCCGAAGTCGTCGATGGAAAGACGCACGCCGGCATGGCGCAGCGCTTTCAGGTTTGCGACGACCTGTTCCGGATTGACCAGCAACGCCGACTCGGTCATCTCGATCTCGATGGCGCCCTCCGGCAGGCGGTAACGACGCATGAGCGCCGCCACGTAAGGCGAAAAATCCTCCTGCTGCAACTGCACCGCGCTGACGTTCACCGCCACGGGCAACAGCGGCATGCCCGCGTCGCGCCAGCTGCGCATCTGGCGGCAGGCTTCGTTGAGAACCCAGCGCCCGATATCGAGGATGAGGCCGAGCTGCTCGGCCACGGGGATGAAACGACCCGGCGACACCATGCCGAGCTCCGGGCTGTCCCAGCGCGCCAGCGCCTCGAAGCCAGCGAGGCGCCCGGTCAACGCATCAAAGAAGGGCTGGTAGTACAGGTCGAGCTCATCGCTCTGCACCGCGCGCCGCAGCCGCGCACCGATGGCCAGGCGGTCCTTCAGTTCCCGTCCCATGCGGGCATCGAACATCTGCGTCCGGTTCCGACCGTAGGCCTTGGCCCGCATCATCGCCGCCTCCGCCAGGCGCAGCAGGCTCGACAATTCGTCGCCGTGATCGGGGCAGATGGCGATGCCGATGCTGCAACTCGGGTACAGGCTGTAGTCGCCGGTTTCTACCGGCGCGGCGATCACGGCCCGCGCGAGCCCGGCAAAGGCCTCGGGTTCCGGCGTCGCGGCATCCAGCGCGACTGCAACGAGGAATTCGTCGCCCGCGAAGCGGCCGAACAACGCATCGGGAGGAAAAGCCTCGCGCAGTCGCTGGGCGACGGTTACCAGCAGGCGGTCACCGGCCGCCGGTCCGAGGGTCTCGTTGACGGTGTGAAAGCGGTCCAGGTCGATGAAATACAGCGCCAACTGGGTTTCCTCGCAGACGGCCTCCGCCGCCATCGCCGCGAAGCGCTGTTCAAAAGTCTCCAGTTGCGCCAGCCCCGTGAGGCGGTCGTGGGTGGCGGCATGCGCCAGGGCTGCAGACTGCTCGCGCAGTTTCTCCTGTGTTTCGACTTTGTCGGTGACGTCGCGTGCCAGGATCAGCTTGCCGGTCATGCCTTCGAGGTCGAGCTCGTGGCGCACCACGTCCGCATGCATCACCGAGCCGTTCTTGCGCAGGAAGCTCCAGACGCCGGCCTCGAAATAGCCGCGGGGCCAAGTGTCTACCAGGCCGAGGTAACGCTCCAGTTCGCCGGGAGCGAACAGCGAGGGTAGCGATTGCTCGAGCAACTCGTCCTTGGTGAATCCGAGTTGCTCGGCCGCCGCATCGTTCGCCTCGATGAACTTCAACTCGACGGGTTCGAGTAGCAGCAGAGGCACCGGGCTGCGTTCGAAAAGGTGACGGTACTGGCTTTCGCTGGCGGCCAGGCGACCGATGTACTCGCCGCGCTCGATGGCATAGCGGATCGCCCTGGCGAACTGCGTGAGATCGGCGTGGCCCTTGACGAGATAGTCGGCGGCCCCGGCCTTGAGTGCGAGCTGGTCGACGCCGTCGCCGCCCTGTCCGGTCAGCAGGATCATGGGGCGTGTGATGCCTTCGGCCGTGGCCCGGCGGATCAGCTCGAGGCCGCTTTCGGGTCCCAGCCGGTAATCGACCAGGTAGATATCGTGCCGCTGTGCCGCGACCGAAGACCAGTACTGTTGCGGCAGAGTGCACTGCTCGACCACGAACGACGCTTCCGGATCGTCGTGCAGCATGTCCGCGATGATCATCGCGTCTTCCTCGTCGTCGTCGATCACGAGGACCCGGATCGGGGTGGAGCTCATTATTCGTTCGCGAGGTCCGTTGGTAGTTGGACGATCTGCAGCCAGTACCGCTGCAGCCCTTTCACGACGTTCACCAGTCCCTCGAAGGTCACGGGCTTCGCGATGTAGGAGTTGGCGCCGTGCTGGTAGGAGTTCAGGATATCCTCGTCGGCTTTCGAGGTGGTCATGACAACGACCGGAATATGCCGGAGAGCCGCATCCCGCTTCATCTTTTCCAGGGCCTCGCGCCCCCCCATTCCGGGCATGTTCAGGTCGAGCAACACGATGCCCGGGAGCGGGGAGTCGGCCGGGTCGCTGTATGGCCCTTCGCGGCGCAGGTACGCCAGCATCTCCTCCCCGCTCTCCACGCAGTGCAGATCGTTGCGTAGGTGGCTCTCGGCGAAGGCTGCGCGCGCCAGTTCCTGGTCGTCGGCGTCGTCGTCGACCAGCAGGATCGTGATGGGCGCAGTGGATTCTGTCATGACGCCTCCTGGGTGAGGCCGGAGCGGCCGCCCCTGGCTTGCGTGTGCGGCAGGGTCAGCACGAAAACCGCACCTTGTCCGGGCATGCCTCGGGCAGTGATCTTTCCGCCGTGGCGTTCGATGATGCGTCGCACGATCGCCAGGCCCATCCCCGTACCCTGGTACATGCTGCGTCCATGCAAACGCTGGAACGGGGAAAATATTCTCTCAGCATACTGCATATCGAAGCCGATGCCATTGTCCTCGACGATCACCTGGATGGCCTCCTGGGCGGTGCCTGTGTCGCAGCGCTCCGCTTGTACCCGGACATGTGGCGCCCGGCCTGCCGCCGTGAACTTGAGACTGTTGGCCAGCAGATTGTGCATCACCTGGCGCAACTGGCTGCGATCCGCTTCGATGACGGGCAGATCCTCCACGATCACTGTCGCGCCGGTCTCTTCGATCCGCGTGTCGAGATCGGCCAGCGCCTCGGCGACCACTTCGGTCAGAGGCACCCGCGCGAAAGGCTTTGCTCGCGTACTGATGCGGGAATACGACAACAGGTCGTCGATCAATACCTGCATACGACGCGACGCGGCCGTGATTCGCGCGAGGTAATCCTGCGCCTGCTCGTCGAGACCAGCCGACGCCGTGCTGACCAGCCGGTCGGAAAAAGCACGGATCTTGCGCAAGGGTTCCTGCAGATCGTGCGACGCAACAAAAGCGAAATCCTCGAGCTCCCGGTTCCGACTTTGCAGGTCATCCATGGCGCGTCGCAAAGAGGCCTGCAGCCGACGGCTATCGGTCACGTCCCGCGCCACGCCGTACATCACCTCGCCGACCGGCATTGACACCCAGGACAGCCAGCGGTAGCTGCCGTCAGCGCAGCGAAAGCGGTTCTCGAACCTGAAGATCCTGCGGCCCTGCTGCAATGTGGCGCGCGCCTTTTCCGTCGGCTCCACGTCATCGGGATGCACGAAGTTGATCCACGGCTCGGCCAGCAACACCTCGGCAGAATGTCCCAGCACGCGGGAAAAAGCGGGGTTCACCTGGCGAAAGTAGCCGTCCGTTCCGGCGATGCAGAACATGTCGATGGAGAGTTCAAAAAAGCGGTCCCGGGCCACGATCGCCTCGCGGCCGGCCTGCAGCTCGGTGATGTCCTGCGCGGTGCCCGCCAGGATGACGCTGCCGTCCGAGGCTTCGCTTCGTTCGGCCCGTTCGTGAATCCAGTGCACCGTGCCGTCGGGGTGAAGAACCCGGTGCTTGACGTCGATGCTGTCCTGCCCGTCCAGAACGCTGGCGCGCAAGCTGGCGACGTAGGCTCGATCGTCCGGGTGGACGAGTTTGAGAAAGGCCTCGAAAGTGCCTCTCGATACTTCGGTATCTATGCCGAACACGTCCCGGACCTGCTCGCTCCAGGTCATGGCACCTGTGCCGAGATCCAGCTCCCAGGCACCGAGGCGAGCCACTTTCTGCGCACGCACCAGCAACTGCTCACTGCGTACCACGCGGTCGAATGCCTGGCGGCGCTCGCTCACGTCGCGAAAATAAACCACCATTCCTTCGGGATGGGGATGGGCGCGCACCTCCAGCCAGGTTCCCAACGGCGCGAAATAATCCTCCCGGTGACCCGCCTCGCGCCTGGCCATCGCGTTTTCCAACATGCCGGCGAAGGCGCTGGCCTCGAGCTCCGGAAAGACTTCCATGGCGGTTCTTCCGACGAGTTCATGTGTCGAGCGATGCATGAGGATGGTCGCCGTGGGATTGGCATACACGTAACGCCAGTCGTGATCGATGATCACCACGGCATCGCTGGTGATCTCAAGCGCCTGAACGAGACCCTGCTTGGAAGCCTCGAGTGCTTCGCTCGCCGCCTGGTAACGGTCGAAATGTTCCTGGGTACGCAGCGCGCTCTGGCGGGCGCTGCGGGCCAATAGCAGCGCGGCGGCCAGGAATCCTGCGGTGAACAGGCCGGCGACCAGCACGAGTTCCGGGAGCACCTCGGCGATGTGGCGCGACGGCGGCGGACGCGCCTCGATCTGCCACCGCCGGCCGTGGACATCGAGCGTCGTGGTGGCCGCCGGCCCGCCGGCCGCGTTGCCGGCGTCAAACAACGCCTGCCCGTCGTCCGTGATCCGGATCGACTCGCCGGCGGCGAGTGCCTCGAACAAGGGAGCGAAACGGACGGCCGCCACCAGGGCGTGGCCCGCGAGCTCGCCAGACGCCAGGGGCAGCACCAGTTGCGCGCCGATCCCGCCACGGCTGGTCTCCATCGGCGCGCTCAAAGCGGGAAGGCCGGTCGTAACGGCGCGCGCACCGGCGGCCGCCATGCGCGGATCCTGGTCCCGTAGAACGATCCGCCACGTGTCGCCATCGGCTTTGGACAGGGCATGGACGACATCGCCGCTTCGATCGAGCCAGGCGAGCCCGACGATCGCCCCGGCGTCGTCGAGATGGCGCTGTGCTTCGTCGAGAAAAACCGCGTCCCGCTGCGCCGGCGACGCGCGTTCCACCCGCCATGCCAGCCGCTGCATTGCCTCGATCTTCACGGTGACCAGTTCGGTGACCAGCGCGCGCGTGGCTGCTTTGGAGCGCTCGGCGACACGGGCATCGTCAAGCTGCAGCTCGTGCACGAGACCGAGCCAGATCACGCCCGTCAAAAGGCCGGTAGCGAGCCCTGCGACGCTCGGGCCGAGCAGGCGCACATCGCGCCCGATTTCGCATTTTCCCTGCAGGAACAGCGCTGCCGTCAACGCGGCAGCGATCAGGATCACGACCACGCTGCCGAGCGGAGAAACCTGCCAGCCGACGGCACCGAGTCCGAGCAGGTTGTCCGACGCAATCACGATGCTGGCAGCGAGCAGGACCAGACCGGACGCCCAGGTGATGGTGCCGCGGTACGCTCGCATTCCGGCGAGGGACGCGACGAACAGCACTCCGCAGCCGAGGGCGAGGATGACCATCCAGGGAAGCGCGATCAACGGAGTGCCGAAGGCGCCCGGCGGACCGATCGACGTCGATTCGGAGGTGGCCCAATGCATGGCGGCAAGGCCGACGATGACGACACCGGCCAGTCCGCACACCCGCTGCAACACATGGTGGCCCCGAACCAGCGCCGTAATGCCGACGGACAACAGCACCAGCACCAGCAGCGCCGTCGGCCGGGGCGCGCCGACCGGCAGGCCCAGCGGCAAGAGCCAGTCCGGCGACAGCGAGATGAGGAGCAGGCCCGCGATAACCACGGCCGCACCCAGGCTGAGCGCTGCTGCGGCGGGGGAGCTCGGGGCCCCGACGAGCGGCATGTCGGCGTCCGGGACGTTGGAGGTGGTCGTCTGTTCGGTCATATGCGGCGGCGAACCATCCGGCCTCATGCTGGTTTCGTCTCGGTGGGCGAGGCGCCTCGGCATCGACCGATCCGGCACCGTTTTCCCTCGGGCAGTCTACGTGTGAATCATTTGCCGATACAAAACTCGCTGAAAATCCGCCCGAGGAGGTCCTCGGTCGTAACTTCGCCGGTGATCTCGCCGAGTGCCTGCTGCGCGAGACGCAGGTCTTCGGCGGCGAGTTCCGCCGTCGCGCTTTCCAAAAGGGCAATGCGCGCGGTCTCGATATGACGCCTGCCGCGATCGAGCGCCTCGAGATGCCGGCTGCGCGCAGAACAGGCGCCTCCGGCTTCGCCGGTGTAACCCGCAACACGCTTTAGATGCTCACGCAGCAAATCCAGGCCATCGCCGGTCAACGCGGAGAGGCGAATTACACCATTGCCGGCAACGTCTTTTGTCTCGCCGGCAGGCTGCCCGGCGAGGTCGATCTTGTTATGGACATGCAGCACGGGAATCCCGTCCGGCAACGCGGCTGCTGCAGGGTCAGTCGCGGCCTCGCCCAGCGGCGCCGGCGCCTGCCCAGGGCGGGAGAACACACGCCCTGCCAAATACGATGTCGAGTCGTCTCCGGCCTCCCGCATCAGCACCACCAGGTCCGCGGCCTGCATGGCGGCGTGCGCGCGACGCATGCCTTCCGCCTCGACGCGGTCGTCGCTGGCGCGCAGGCCGGCCGTGTCTACCACCCGGACCGGCATGCCGTCGACGAGAATATCCTCCCTCACGAGATCTCGCGTCGTGCCCGGAAGCTCCGTGACGATCGCCGCCTCGTAACCCGCGAGACGGTTGAGAAGACTCGATTTGCCGACGTTCGGCGCGCCCGCGATCACCAGCGTCATGCCGTCGCGCAATACCCGCCCGCGGGCCGCCGATTCGTGCAACTCGTCAATCGCTGCGAGCAGGCGCAGGAGCTCCGCGTCGAGCCCGGGATCGCTGAACTCGTCGATGCCCTCTTCCGGGAAATCCAGCCCCGCTTCGAGCCGGGCCCGGCATGCAGCCAGCCCGTCGATCAGCGCGGTGACGCCGGCGGAAAGTTCGCCTTCGAGCGAACGTACGGCCGCCCGCGCGCCTTCTGCCGAAGCGCTGGCAATGAGGTCCGCGATGGCTTCCGCCTGGGCGAGGTCCATGCGGCCGTTAAGAAACGCGCGCTGTGAAAACTCGCCGGGGTCTGCCGGTCTTGCCCCGCTTTGCGCCAGGACGCCCAGGAGCATCTCGACGACGACCGGGCTGCCGTGCACGTGGAACTCGACCACGTCCTCACCGGTGAAGGAATGGGGCGCTTGGAACCAGAGCACCAGGCCGCGATCGATCAACCCTCCGTCGAGGTCTCGAAGTGCCCGTAATTCAGCCTCGCGCACGGGCGGGAGCCTGCCACCCACGCCCTCCGCCAGTTCGCGGGCACGCTGGCCGGAGAGACGCACGATCGCCACGCCGCCCCGCCCGGAGGGCGTGGCGCGCGCCACGATGGTGTCGCTGTCCGCGTGTAGGGCCATGTCGTTGTCCAGCGCCGCCGGGGGTAAGGGACGCAGGATCGGGGCGAGTCCCCGATCCCGGGAGACGTTCAGCCGCCGCGTTCCACCACCTTGTTGATGTGCCATTGCTGCAGGATCGCCAGCAGGTTGTTGACGAACCAGTACAGCACAAGGCCGGCAGGGAAGAACGCGAAGAACACCGTGAACACGACCGGCAATACCTGCATGATCTTCGCCTGGATCGGATCGGGCGGCGCGGGATTCAGCTTCTGCTGGATGAACATCGTGACGCCCATGGCGAGCGGCAGGATGAAAAACGGATCCCGGGCCGACAGGTCGTCGATCCACAGCATGAACGGCGCCTGGCGCATCTCCACGCTCTCGAGCAAGACCCAGTAGAGCGCCAGGAACACCGGCATCTGCACGAGAATCGGCAGACACCCGGCGGCAGGATTCACCTTCTCCTTCTTGTACAGCTCCATCATCGCCTGCGACAGCTTTTGTCGGTCGTCGGCGTAGCGCTCCTGCAGCGACTTCATGCGCGGCTGCAACTTGCGCATCTTGGCCATCGACTTGCCGCTGGTTTCCGACAACTTGTAGAACACCAGCTTGATCAGCAGGGTCATCAGCACGATCGCCCAGCCCCAGTTACCGACGAGGCCGTGGATTTTCGACAGTACCCAGAACAGCGGTTGCGAGATGACGGTCAGCCAGCCGTAGTCCACGGTGAGCCGCAGCTTCGGCGCGGTGGCCTCCAGCTGGTCCTGCAACTTCGGTCCCACGAAAAGCTGGTCGCGGAAGCTGTCAGCCTGCCCCGGCGCCACGGTCTCGGGCATGCGCACGGCCGTGATCGTGTAAAGCCCCGCGGGCGTCGCGGCGGCTGAAATTTCCGCGCGACCCTCGGGCACGGCCGCCGTCAGGAAATGGTGCTCGATGGACGCGATCCAGCCGGCGGCAGTCGTAAAGGACTCGCGGGTGCTGGCGAGATCGGCGACGTCGAGTTTGTCGTATTTCTCGCCATTGAACGTGACAGGCCCCTGGAAAGAGTAGCTGTCGACGTTGGTCAGGCCGCGGCCCGGCGGATTATGCATGCGGCGGATTTGCAGGTAGCTCGCACCCGTCCAGGGCTGCGCGCCGGCATTCTCGATCTGCTGCTCGAGTTCCACCGCGTAGCTGCCGCGCGTGAAGCGATAGGTCTTCGTCACGGTGACGCCGTTCTCAAGCACCGCCGTCAGTGGAACCTCCAGCGTTTCCTGGCCCGCATCGAGCGCATAGTCCATGGCCGGTGCGACGAACAGCGTGTCCGGACGCGTCGAGGTCTCAGGCGCGGTGGCCGTCAGCCCGGTACGGATAACGTAAAGACTGTCGGCCGAAGGATCGAGCAGCTGCACCGGGATGTCCGGGGCGTCCTTGTTGACGGGGTACTCGGGCAGCAGCGCCTTGACGAGGTCCCCGCCGCGCAGGGAGATCTCGATATCGAGCACATCGGTGCGAACCTGGATGCGGCGCTCGCCAGGGACGGAAGCGTCACTTCTATCAGCCAGCGCGTCCGCGCCGGTCCCCGGCGGCAGCGGGATGGACTCATCGGCCGGCGCGGCCCCGACTGTCGCCTCGGTGGGCAGCGCCGGCGCATCCAGGTCCAGCCGCTCGTCGGGCGCGGTCGCGGTCGAGGCCGGGGACTGTTCGGGGTCCGGGCGCTGGAACTGGACGAAGGCGGTGTAATTCAACCAGACGATGAGCGCCAGGGCGATCCAGAGAAAGACACGCTGGTTATCCATGGGTGCCCCGGAAACTTCCGGCGGACGGACTCTGCGGCGGAACCGGATCGTATCCGTGGTCACCCCAGGGGTGGCAGCGGCCGATACGACGTGCTGCCAGCCAGCCGCCCCGCAGGATGCCATGGTCACGAATCGCATGGATGGCGTAGCTCGAGCACGTCGGGTCGAAGCGGCAATGACCGCCCAGCAGAGGGCTGATCAGCAGCTGGTAGCCGCGAATCAGGAAGATCGCGATGCGTCGCATAAGCGGACCGTCCGTTCTAACAAGGTGTCGATGCTGTTGGTAAGCGCGGCATTATCGCAGCCAGCGGCGCCGGGTCGTGCCATGACGACGATGTCGAGCTTGCCGTAGTCTGCACCGTGTTTGCGAAAGGATTCTCTCACGAGACGCTTGATCCGGTTGCGTTGTACGGCCGATTTCGAGACTTTCTTCGACACCGCGAGGCCGAGCCGTGCGGAAGGGCCGGGACCGCTTGCAGCGATGACCGTGAAACATGCGTCGCCGCGGCGGCGCCCGGTCCTGAACACGCGGGTGAACTGTTCTGGCTTAAGCAGTCGCCGGGTCCGGGTGAACGCCAGCGACGGCATGGGATCGACTGCTCGGTGCCCAGCAGGCGGACCCGCAGCCGGAGTCTCAGACTGCGAGGCGGGCGCGGCCCTTGGCGCGCCGGCGGGACAGCACCAGCCGACCATTCTTGGTCGCCATGCGGGCACGGAATCCGTGCGTCCGTTTCCGTCGCAGATTGCTCGGTTGATAGGTGCGTTTCATCGTACTGTTTCCGTCCGAGAGGGGGCCGTTGGCAGCTCGGTCCGAGTCCCGCCAAAAAGACGGGGAATCGTACGTGCGCCTCGTCGGGGTGTCAACCGGATTACACCGTCAGCCGGGCGGCTGCCGGCCTGTGGATAACCCGGGCGCGGCAAGATAGACTGCAGAGCCTCCCGGAATCCGATGAACGCAGGACGCAACGTGGCGGCCGTCTGGCACCAATGTCTCAACAGGCTTCGCAGTGAACTGTCTCCGGACCAGTTCAACACTTACGTCGCGCCCTTGCAGGCCGTGAGCGACGGAGAGGCCCTGCGCCTGCTCGCCCCGAACCCTTATGTAGTGGCGTGGTTGCGACAGAATTGCCTGGCGCGGATCCGCGAACTCACCGGCGAAGAAAGCGGCGAGCGGCGCCCGTTCGAGGTCTCCATCGATGTCGGCACCCGCGTGGGCGGCAACACGGCCCCGCTGGTGGCGCCGGTGCGGCCGGCCACGCCGGCGGGCCGCAACTCACCGGCGCCGCCGACGGATTTCGTCACCGGCGCGCGGCTGAACCCGGATTTCACCTTCGAAAGCTTCGTGGAGGGCAAGAGCAATCAACTGGCCCGCGCCGGCGCCTTCCAGGTCGCCGTCAATCCCGGCGGCTCCTACAATCCCCTTTTCCTTTATGGAGGAGTGGGGCTGGGCAAGACCCACCTCATGCATGCCATTGGCAACAGCATCCTGCGGGAGAACCCCGGCGCGCGCGTGGCGTACGTCCATTCGGAGCGCTTCGTCAGCGACATGGTCCGGGCGCTGCAGAACAACCGCATCGACGAGTTCAAGCGCAGCTACCGTTCGCTGAATGCGCTGCTGATCGACGACATCCAGTTCTTTGCCGGAAAGGAACGCTCCCAGGAGGAATTCTTCCACACGTTCAACGCCTTGTTCGAAGAACGCCAGCAGATCGTGTTGTCCTGCGACCGCTATCCGAAGGAGGTGGATGGTCTCGAGGATCGCCTGAAGACGCGCTTCGGGTGGGGACTGACCGTGGCGATCGAAGCGCCGGAGCTCGAGACGAGTGTCGCCATCCTCATGAAGAAAGCCAGTTTCGAAGGCGTCACCCTGCCCTCGGAAGTCGCGTTCCTTATCGCCAAGCGGATCCGCTCCAATGTCCGGGAACTCGAGGGCGCATTGCGACGCGTGATCGCGACATCACGTTTCCTCGATCGCGAAATCACCATGGATTTCGCGAAGAAAGCGCTCGGCGACCTTTTGTCGCTGCAGGACCGTCTCGTTACCATCGAGAACATCCAGAAGACCGTGGCCCAGTACTACAAGATCAGGGTGGCCGACCTCATGTCGAAGCGCCGCAACCGCGCGGTCGCAAGGCCGCGCCAGGTCGCGATGTCGCTGGCGAAAGAGCTCACCGAACGGAGCTATCCGGAGATCGGCGACGCTTTTGGCGGCAAGGACCACACGACGGTGTTGCACGCCTGCAAAAGAATCAAGGATTTACGTGAAACCGACATGCGAATGCGCGAAGATTACGCAAACCTGTTGAGAACCTTGACGGCTTGATGTGGACAGTATGTGGATAACTTCAGCGAAAAAAGATGTCCACAGTTCATCCACAGGATGACAAAGGTTTCCGACGCGAGGTGGACACAAGGTTTTACTTGTCACAATATATTGAAATTATTGATAATAAATGAGTTATCCACAAGAAAGAAGCTCGGTTAACAGTAACAACAATAAACTCTTTATAAACCATCTAATTTAATTGCCTACAGGTGGACCGATGAAGTTCAGCGCCCCCAGAGAGACCTTGCTCGAACCGCTCCAGGCCGTCATCGGTGTGGTCGAAAGACGACAGACCATGCCGGTACTGGCCAATATCCTTCTGGTTGCAAAAGAAGGCGCCGGTCTCGCCGTGACGGCCACCGACCTGGAGGTCGAGCTGGTCGCTTCTGTCGAGGTGACGGTCGACAAAGGCGGCGAGATCACGGTTCCGGGACGAAAGCTGCTGGACATCTGTCGGGCTTTACCGGATGGAGCTTCCGTGGTGTTCAGTCTTTCCGGCGACAAGGTGACGGTCCGCTCCGGGAGGAGCCGGTTCACGTTGTCTACATTGCCGTCCGAGGAATTTCCCACGGTCGAGGACATCAACGCGCAGCAGAAAGTCGTTCTCCCGCAGGCGCAGCTGCGACGTCTTATCGAGAAAACGCAATTTTCGATGGCGAACCAGGACGTCCGCTATTACCTGAACGGCATGCTGCTGGAGATCGCGGGGCCGATCGTGCGAAGCGTCGCGACGGACGGGCACCGGCTCGCACTGTGTGAATTGACGGTGGCCGATGCGGATTCGACACCGCAACAGGTCATCCTGCCGCGCAAAGGTGTGCTCGAGTTGCAGCGGCTGATCCGCGAGGACGGCGAATGCACCCTGGAGATCGGGACGAATCATCTGCGAGTGGCCCTCGGCGGCATCCGCCTGACGTCGAAACTCATCGACGGCCGATTCCCCGATTACGATCGCGTGATCCCGAAGCAGAGTGAAGCGCCGATGCTTGCGGATCGGGTGTTGCTGGCGGATGGTCTCAACCGGATCAGAATCCTTGCGAACGAGAAATACAAGGGTGTGCGCGTCGAATTGAAAGCCGGCAGCGTGGTCGTGCAGGCGCACAATCCCGAGCAGGAAGAAGCGGAAGAAGAGATCGAGGTGCAGTACGAAGGCCCGGAGATGCAAATCGGGTTCAACGTTGAATACCTCATTGCGGCCTTGCGCGCCCTTGATGCGGAGTCGGTTCGGCTCGAGTTCCGGGATTCCGCGAGCAGTTGCCTGATCCAGGACCCGGAGCGGCGAGACTGCAAATACGTGGTGATGCCGATGCGGCTCTAGTCTGCGCGATGGGGCTGAAGCGCCTCTCGATCAGCGGATTCCGATGTTTCGACCGGGTGGACCTCGAGCCGACAACGGGCGTCAATGTCGTTGTTGGGCCGAATGCCTCGGGCAAGACCAGCCTGCTGGAGGCCATTTTCCTGCTTGGGAGGGGGCGCTCTTTCAGGGCCGCGCGGAAACAGGCAATGATCCGGGAGACGGCGACGGAGTTGCAGATCGTTGGCAAGCTGGGCGACGGCCGATCGATGGGCATCGAGGTCGGCAAGGACGGGTGGACTGCCCGGGCCGGCGGTGAGCCGATCACCCAACTGGCGGAGTTGGCCGGGCTTTTGCCGGTCCAGGTGATGG
>Ga0102941_1000122_pt1 | contig 31386 bp, 32 predicted proteins | sample SalPonR2_C_D2_MG_FD_79281 | JGI IMG/M metagenome (GOLD analysis project Ga0102941, IMG submission 79281) | Salt pond soil microbial communities from South San Francisco under conditions of wetland restoration - Salt Pond MetaG R2_C_D2_MG | ecosystem: Environmental > Aquatic > Marine > Intertidal... | reverse complement strand
TATAAAAAACAAATATGAAATATAAGTTAGTAGTTTTAGATTTAGATGGAACGTTATTAAAAGATAATAAAAATATAAGTATACAGACAGTGAAATATATCAGTCTCTTGAAAAAAAGAGGCGTGGATGTAGTTATAGCAACAGGTAGGTCCTATTATCATGGAAAGAAATTAATTGCACCTTTAAAACAAGATATGATAGTATTGTCCAATAATGGCAGTATAGCAAGACACACCTCCAATGATGAAGTAATTTTTGCAAATTATCTAAAAAAAAATGAAGCCGAAAATATAGTAAGCGAATCAGTAAAATCAGGGTTTCATCCTATAATACATATAAATGAATTTGATGAGGGTTATGATTTAATTATTGAAAAAAAACCTAATAATTTAGGGTACAATGGCTATATGGAAAAAGAAGACGTAAGGTTTAGAAGAGTAAATTTTAAAAAAATTAAATACGAATCTATACTTTCTGTTTGTATCGCTGGAGAATTTTATGAACTTGAAAATTTTAGAAAGAATATTTTGAAAAGATATCCTGATACATACAGCTCATTTACATCTAGAAATTTAAAAATAAGGGCACTTTTGGAGTTCTTAGATGTTAAAGGATGTAAATGGGAAGGGATAAAAAAATATGCTAAATCAGAAAATATTATACCTGAAGAAATAATATCTATAGGCGATGACAACAATGATATAGAGCTTATAAAGAACTCTGGATTAGGTATAGCTATGAAAAATGGAACTGAAGAAATAAAAAAATCAGCTGATAAAATAACAAACTTTGACAATAATTCAGATGGTGTAATAAAAGAACTTCAAAATTACTTTAATATAAGGACTGAAAGTAAATGAATAAAAGACTATATTACAAATATTCAGAATATTTAAAAGATAAATATCAACAAAAAGTTTATAAAGTACCGGTAAATATAAATACCACCTGCCCAAATCGAGATGGGAATATTGGATATGGAGGTTGTATTTTTTGCGGTGAAGAAGGTGCTGGATTTGAATTATTAGACAAGGAAAATAGTGTAAAAAATCAAATTAAAAAAAACAAAGAGTTTATAATAAAAAAATATAAAGCAAAAAAATTTATAATTTATTTTCAAAATTACACGAATACATATATAGAATTCGAAAAATTCAAAAAACATATACTAGAAGGTCTAGGAGAGGATGTTGTAGAAATATCAATATCTACAAGACCTGATTGTATAACTGATGAAATGATAAATTTTTTGGAGGAGGTAAAATATAAAAATAAAATAAATATTAATTTTGAACTTGGGCTTCAAACATGTAATTATAAAACATTAAAAAAATTAAATAGGGGACATACTTTAGCAGAGTATATTTATGCTGTAAACAAAATTAAAAATACTAGTTTTGAAATATGTACTCATATAATATTAAATTTTCCTTGGGATGATAAAGAAGATGTTATAGAGAATTCAAAAATATTATCCAGTTTAAAAACAGATACAGTTAAAATCCATTCTTTATATATTTTAAAAGATACTGTTTTAGGGGAAATGTATAAAGAGGGAAAAATTAAAATAATTAATAAAGATGAGTATATTGAAAGGATGATTTTGTTTTTAGAATATCTAGATCCCGAAATAGGAATACAAAGGCTATTTTCAAGAGCACCAAAAGAAAGAACCTTATTTTGTAATTGGAACACCAGTTGGTGGAAGTTAAAAGATTCTTTAATAGACGAGATGAAAAATAGGGGAGCTTATCAAGGAAAAAAATTTAATTATCTTGATGCTAAAGTTGTAAAAAAGAATTAATAATTTAAGGATTTAAATTATGGAAAAGGTTTTCCATATATGTTATAATTAAAAAAAAGTTTGGAGGAGATAAAAATGGTCAATTTAGTGTGTGGCAAGCAAGGAACTGGAAAAACACGAAAAATGATAGAATTTGGAAATAATGCAATAAAAAAAATGAAGGGTAAAGTAGTGTTTTTAGAAGCTAATAATAAGCATATGTATGATTTACACCATGATATCAGATATATTAATACTAAGGAACATGGTATGATGAATGCAGATCAATTCTTAGGTTTTGTAAGCGGATTGTTAGCAGCTGACTATGATATAGAACACGTTTATATAGATGGACTTTATAAAATAGCAAAAATAGGAATGGAAGATTTAAAAAATATTATTGAAAAACTAAATAATACTTCAAAAGAATTTGAAGTGGATTTTTACATGAGTGTTAACTTTGATGAAGATGAGCTTGATGGTGATATTAAAAAATATATACTAAATTAACTAAAAAAAGCTTTGGTGTAATCATCAAAGCTTTTTTTGCATTTAATTACTTTATTTGATAAAATCTTAGTTCAAAGTAATAATATTTTATCTTAGAAAGGTGTACAAATTGAAACATTATAAAAAAGAAGTGAATATATTTGACGAATTTTTTGAACATAGAGATTCTCTCATACTACAGTATAAAAATGGTGATATAACAAAAAAAGAATATATAGAAGAAAATCACAAGTATATTTTAGGTATGAAAATTAAACCATTTAGAAGAATTGATAGTTACGAGAAAGGAATGTATAACTATCAGTATTACAATATGATGGCTAAGTATTACAGTCTTTTAGCAAAAGATGTAAAGAGCAATTCGAAACATATTTCTTATTACAAAAAGTATTTAGACGATTGCAATTATTTTTATAACGAAAAAGACAAAACTACTTTTAGACTCTTAAGATTATTAAAATATGAAAATGTAACAGCATATTTTATTAAGGTTAAATCTAGGCAATTAAAAAATATGCTTTATGAAATAGTCCTTGAAGATTATGAATATGCAGTGTTACACTCTAAAAGTATATGGATTTTAAATGTTTTGAAAAAAGAGGAAGTATTTTTAGAAAAAGAAAGAAAATCAGTAATAGATTATTATGTTAATGAAGAATATTAAAAAAAACTATTTAAAAAGAATCTTCTTTTTAAATAGTTTTTAAGTTAATTTGTTCTTGAAATGATTCTTAAAATTGTTTCTATTGTAGCTGTATTTTCTATTAAGAAATCACCAGATTTTAATTGAGTGTCCAATCCCAATTCTATAGCTGTTTGAATAAATTCATCTTTGCTATTAATTAAACCCCTTGATATTAAAATATCAGCTATACCTTGAGCACTTGTACCTGCAGGTATTTCTACTAATATTTGCTCGGGTTCTTCTAAAACTGGTTCTTCGGGTTCTTCTTCAGGCTCTTCATCTTCTGGAAATTCAATGCCTGAATCTGTAAGAGTTTCTTCCTCACTAATAGGCGGAGAATCTTCGCCTTCAATAGGGTCCTTATTAAGATCAATATCAAATAAGACATTAAAACGCCATATAAGAATTAAACCTATAACTACAACGACAATAATAATAAGAGCATAATCAGTTATTTCATAAAAAAAATCTTTAATAAAATTTATTATTTTTTTCAAAGGCATCACTCCAAACATTTATATATTAAATATATCACATATAATAAAGCCATTCAATACAAACTACATAAAGAATAAATTAATTAATAAACAAAGAGGTATAAAATGAGAAAAATTATTATAAAGGATAATGAAAAAGATCAAAGATTTGATAGATTTGTATCAAAGTATTTAAATAAGGCAGGAAATTCATTTGTTCAAAAGATGATAAGGAAAAACAATATTGATTTAAATGGTAAAAAAGCTAGGCCAGATATCATATTAAAAAAAGGTGATGTTGTAGAATTTTATCTAGCTGAAGAAACCATAAAAAAATTTAGAGAAGATAAAACTTATATAAAAACAGATAAATCATTAAATATAATTTACGAAGATAAAAATATAGTAATTATAAACAAACCTATTGGTATAACAATACAACCAGATGATTCAAATATAATTTCTCTTATAGATATGCTTTTATCTCATTTGAATTATAATGAAAATTATAAAAGTAAGACATTTAGGCCTGCTTTTGTTAATCGAATAGATAAAAATACAAGTGGTATTGTATTGGGAGCAAAAAATTATAAGTCATTAAAAGCTCTTAATAAAAATATGAGAGAAAGAAATATAAAAAAATATTACAAAGGAATTGTAGAAGGGCATATAAATGATAACATTAAATTAGAAGACCATATAACAAGAAAAAACAAGAAAACATTAGTTAATAAAAGGCAAGGGAAAAAAATAATAACTAGTATTAATCCATTAAAACATAGTCAAAATTATACTTTTGTAGAGATAGAATTAATAACAGGAAGAACCCATCAAATAAGAGCGCATTTAGAAAGCATAGGACATTCTTTAGTAGGAGATATAAAATATCAAGGTAGAAAAACTGAAACAAGTAGATATTATTACCTTCACTCTTATAAAATTAAATTCCAAGGATTTAAAGGAGAATTAGAATACTTAAATGACAAGACTTTTCAAGCAGATTTACCTGAAGATTTCAAAAATAAAATCAAGATTTTTTTTGGTAATTAAAAGTGGAAAATATAATAGCACATATAGATATGGATGCTTTTTATGCATCAATTGAAATTAGAGATAATCCTGATTTGAAAGGAAAACCAGTTTTAGTAGGTGGTAAATCTAATAGAGGTATTGTGACAACATGTTCTTATGAAGCGAGAAAATACGGTATAAAATCAGCCATGCCGGTATTTATAGCTAAAAAAAAATGTCCTAAATGTATTATAGTTAATCCAGATCACGATAAATACTCTAAAGTTTCAAACAAAATATTTAATTTAATAGCTGAAAATATAACAAAAAAAATCGAAAAAATTTCTATTGACGAAGGTTATCTTGATTTAACTGATCACAAATTTGATTATATGATTAGAATAAAACTCCTAAAGAAGTTGATAAAAGAAGAAGTAGGTATTACCTTTTCAGTTGGGATATCATATAATAAGTTTTTGGCTAAATTAGCATCAGATTGGAATAAGCCCGATGGACTAAAAATAATAAAAAAAGAAGATATACCAAATATTTTAAAACCTGTAAATATTAGTAAAGTGCATGGTATTGGTGAAAAATCAAAAAAAATTCTCAATAATATAGGTGTTTACACGGTAGGAGATCTGCTTCTTCTAAAAAGAGAGTATATGGTCGAAATTTTTGGTAAGCAAGGAGTAGAAATATATGATAGAATAAGAGGCATAGACTTAAGAAAAGTAGACTATAGAAGAAAAATAAGCAAGTCAGTAGGTAAAGAAAAAACATTAACATCCGACACTAAAGATATGAACAAGTTAAAAAAATATTTGAATTATTTTTCAAAAGAAATATGTGATAGTTTAGACAAAAAGGATTTATATTTTAAAACAATTACATTAAAGTATAAAACGGAGGATTTTGAAACTCACACAAAAAGCAAGACTATAAGTGTTTATAGCTGTAGTGTTAAAATTTTATTTGATGAATCATGTAAATTATTATATCAGATAAATCTAGATGTGAAAATAAGGTTAATAGGTCTTTCAGTTTCGAATTTTATTAATTATAACAAAAAACAGTTGAGTTTTTTTGATTAAAGCATACTAGTTACAAATTCCTCTTTATAATTCGAGGAATTTAATATAAAGAGTAATAATAAGAAAAATTCCTTAAGGAGGGACCAAATGGATAGATATAACGAAGATACCTGGAACCAAATAAGAAAATATGAAAATACTATAGGAATAATATTTACTTTAGCCATTAAAAAGATTTTAGGAAAAGAAAAAAAAGTTTATATAGAACATTCTATAAACAAAGGCCTATACGTAGAATTGAATATAAATTTAGAAGATATAGAAAAAAACATTGAAAAAATAAAAATAGAAATGGAAGAAATTTCAAAGAGAAATCTTCCAATTAACAAAGAAATTGTATCAAAAGAAAGAACTAAAGGGATTTTTAAATCTCAATGTATGATGGATAAAGTTAAGCTTTTTGAAAGTTTAGATAAAGAAAATTTTGAATTATATAAACTTAACGGATATTATTTCAATATAAATGGTCCTGTATTTGAAACAACAGGTAAAATAAATAAGTTTGGTATCAAGATAGAATCAAGAGGTATAGTATTGACTTATCCTAGGAAAGATACAATGGATAAAATACCTGAATATATAAAGCAAGAAAAACTCTTAAAAATTTTCAGAGAGTCTGAAAACTGGGCAAAGATAATAGGCATAAACAATATTGGTGAATTAAACGAACATACATTGAATGATGATTTAGAAGATATAATAAGAGTAAGCGAAGCACTTCACGAAAAAAAGATAGCTAAGATAGCTGATGAAATATGCGATAGTGAAAGCAAGATAATTCTTATAGCTGGGCCATCCTCTTCTGGAAAAACTACCTTTTCTCATAGATTAGGTGTTCACTTAAGGGTGAATGGTAAAAAATTCCATACCGTTGGATTAGATGATTATTTTGTTGAAAGGCATTTAACTCCAAAAGACGAGGAAGGGAATTATGATTTTGATACTATAGAAGCATTAGATCTAGAATTATTTAATCAACACCTAAAAAAGCTTTTAAAGGGAGAAGAAGTAGTAATTCCGACTTTTGATTTTAAAAGCGGAAGTAGATCATTTGAAAAAAAACCTATAAAAATAAGCGAAACTGAATATCTAATAATCGAAGGAATACATGGTTTAAATGAAAGACTCACAAAAGATATTGATAAAAAAGATAAATTTAAAATTTATATAAGTGCATTAACTCAGTTAAATGTTGATAATCATAATAGGGTATCAACTACTGATCTAAGATTATTAAGAAGAATGATAAGAGACAGTAAATATAGAGGATATGATGCGGCTACAACCTTAGACTTATGGAATAATGTAAGAAAAGGAGAAGAAAAATATATATTTCCATTTCAAGAAAATTCAGATGTAATGTTTAATTCATCTTTAATTTATGAATTAGCAATATTAAAAAAACATGCAATGCATGTATTAGAAGAGTTAGATGATAATGGAAAATTTGCAGTAGAGAAGAAAAGATTAATTGAATTTCTTGGTTTTATAGTTGGCTTTGAGGATGATTTTATAATTCCAAATACATCTATTATTAAAGAATTTATTGGAGGAAGTTGTTTTAGAAAAAGGACTCTTTGAGAGTCCTTTTAGAATTCAAGGCCTTCTTTTTTTAAGCCTACATTAAGAGATAAGCCGATACATATCATATTTACAAGCATAAAAGTGCCGCCGTAGCTTATAAAGGGTAGAGGTATTCCAGTTACAGGAGTAAGGCCAATTGTCATACCTATATTCTCGAAGATATGAAATAACATCATACCGCTAAAACCTATTACCATCAAAGAACCGAAGGTATCTAATGCATTTTTAGAAATCTTAATTAATCTATACATCAAAACTATGTATAAAAAAATTAAAAAGCCACCGCCTAATAATCCAAGTTCTTCACCAATTACTGCAAAAATAAAATCAGTCTCCTTAGCTGGCAAAAATCCGTATTGATTTTGCACACCTTTATACAAACCTCTACCAAAGAGTTTACCTGAACCTATAGCAATCTTTGATTGTAAAACCTGATATCCTGTGTTTTGAGGATCTAGTAAAGGATTAAAAAAAACTCTAATTCTATTAAGCTGAAACTCCTTTAAATTCATGTAAATAATTGGTAAAGATGCAAGCCCCAAAATTACAGCAGATATAATATATCTGTAATCTATGCCACTTATAAAAAGCATAATTGCTATGAAAAACAGCATAACCATTGCAGTACCAAAGTCCGGCTGCATTAAGATAAGGATTATTGGAAGACCTGCAAAAGCTAATATCTTTACTAAAGTTAATGGTTTATTCAAAGTATTTTCGTTTTTCTCTATAAATTTAGATAAAGATATAATTATACCTATTTTTGCTATTTCTGAGGGTTGAAAGGTAATAGGACCAACGGATAACCAGCTTCTAGCTCCCCACTGATCTTCCCCAAATCCGAAAAGCAAAACGGCTAGAAGTAGTATATTGGAAATTCCGTATATTATTAAATATAAATTACCGTAAATTTCATAGTCGATAAATATAAGCACTGCTACTGCCACCAAACCTAAGACAAAGGCTATTAATTGAGTTTTAACATATGGATTAGATAAAAAATTACTCTCAGATGTTGCACTATTAATCATTATTAATCCGTAAATAGATAAGATTATTACATCAATTATTAAAATAAAATCAAATCTTTTTAGTGTTTTTTTATTTAAATTCAAATTTTTAACCGTCCTTAATAATTAAAATCCAAGTTCTTCACCAACTACGATAACGTTAATTCTATCTTTTAATCTGTTATATCTAGTTATTAAAATTTGACCACAAACACAGTCATCTGTGTAACAATCCATACAATAACCCGTTTGGCTGCAAGGGGTGTTTAAATTAAGTCTTTTTACATTAGGAGGTGCAGCATCGTTTTGAACCCTTTTTACAGCAGTTTCTACATCTCTTACTACTTTATTCATTCCAACTATAATAATGAGTTTTTTCGGTCCAAATGACATAGCAGCTACTCTATTACCATTACCATCTATATTTACAAGTTCACCATCAATAGTTAAAGCATTAGAACTAGTTATGTAGTTGTCAGCAAAAAAAGCTTTTCTCATAATTTCCCATCTTTCTTCACTATTTTCCGCAGTATCTCTATCAATAACTTTATATTCTCCATTTTTAACCGCATCTAATAATCCAATCTCATCAATAGTAGAGGAGCCACCCCAAGATATCGTGGAATTTTTTTCTATTAAACTTAAAGCCTTTTCAAGAGCCTCTTCTTTGGTAGAATAATAAAAGCCATTTATTTTTCTCTTTTTAAAATTTTTGATAATTGATTTTGCTTTTAATTCATAAGCTTCTTTTTTATAACTCATAATTCTCCTCCTTAAAATATAGTATTACTTTAAGATATATGATATCATAATAAAACATTAATATAAAGAAAAATAGGATCTATAACCTTTCAATACTAGTTTGGCCTTATGGTAAAAGCAAATACAGATATATCCCTTTAGTTGAAGTATATTTAGGAATGAAAACTTTTGAAAATCTAATAAACAACAACAAACTTGAGAATATACCATTTTACTAGGAAAGGCCTAATGAATTAGAAGGTTATAAAAAAGAAATAGAAATAATAAGAAAACTAGAAAGAGGATGATTAATATGACAAATAATATAGAGAAAATACTAAAAAACGTTCAAAAACCTGCTAGATATACTGGTGGAGAATTAAATAGCTATAATAAGGACAAAGATAATATTGACTTAAGATTTTTATTTGCCTTTCCTGATGTCTACGAAATAGGAATGTCTCACTTAGGTATGCATATATTGTACAATATGTTGAATAATGAAAAAGATATTTGGTGTGAGCGAGTTTTCGCGCCGTGGACAGACATGGAAGAAGAACTAAGAAAAAATGATTTGGAACTATTTGCTATAGAAAGCTGGGAAAGCATAAAAGAATTTGATATTATTGGATTTACTCTTCAATATGAGATGAGCTATACTAATATTTTAAACATATTAGATTTAGGCAAGATACCTATAAAATCAAAAGATAGAGAAGAAAAAGATCCTTTGGTTATTGCAGGAGGGCCCTGCGCATATAATCCAGAGCCTCTATATGAATTTATTGATATATTTGTAATAGGTGAAGGAGAAGAAATAACTCTAGAGTTAACTAATTTATTAAAAAATATGAAAAAAGATGAAGATTATAACAAACATAAATTTCTTGAAAAAGCTTCTAAAATAGAAGGAATCTATGTTCCAGAATTTTATGAAGTAGAATACTTTGAAAAGGGTTTAATAAGTGGAAGAAAAACAATAAATAAAAATGCAAAATCTGTGGTTAAAAAAAGAATTATAAAAAATTTGAATAATTCTTTTTACCCTGAGAAAACTATTCTTCCTTACATTGAGACTGTCCACGACAGAGTAATTGTCGAAATTTTCAGAGGATGTACTCGAGGTTGTAGGTTTTGTCAGGCGGGTATGATTTATCGTCCTGTAAGAGAAAAAGACAAAGAAACTATTATAAACCAAGGAAAGAAACTACTAAAAAATACTGGCCACGAAGAAATATCGCTATCATCCTTAAGTAGTGGTGATTATTCTGATATAGATAACTTAATTATTGATTTGTTAGATCAATATGAAAAAGATAATATAAATGTGGCACTACCATCATTAAGAATGGACTCTCTTTCAGATGAATTAATAAATAGAATTCAAAGCGTTAGAAAATCTAGTATTACATTTGCACCTGAAGCAGGAACTCAAAAAATGAGAGATGTAATAAATAAAAATATAACAGAAGAGGATATTACGGGAAAATTAAAAGAATTATTTGATCTAGGATGGTCTAGTGTTAAACTATACTTTATGATAGGCCTTCCAGGAGAAGAAGAAAATGATGTATTAGGAATAAAAGAATTAGCTTATAAAATTAAAGATTTGTTTTTCAAAAGGCCTAAGGAAGAAATAAAAGGAAATTTTAAGCTTACAACTAGTGTTTCATGCTTTGTACCTAAAGCATTTACACCTTTTCAGTGGGAAGCTCAAAATGATATAGAGAAATTTTATGACAAAATCAACCTTCTTAAAAAAAATATTAAAGACAAGAAAATTACATATAATTATCATGAACCTGAAAGAAGTTACCTAGAAGGAGTTTTTGCAAGAGGCGACAGAAAAATATCAAAAGTACTTGAAATAGCTTGGAAAAAAGGATGTAAATTTGATGGATGGGACGATAAATTCGAATTTGATAAGTGGAAAGAAGCTTTTACTGAAGCAGATATAGATCCGGATTTTTATACAATACGAAAGAGAAATTTAGATGAAATTTTACCTTGGGATTTTATAGACACAGGAATAAAGAAAGAATTCTTAATAAGAGAAAAAGTGAAATCTGAAAATGAAAGTGTAACATCAGACTGTAAAGCGTTATGTCATAAATGCGGTGTTAATAATAGTATTATGAAAGGACCATGCTATGAAAGTAATAATTAAATATAAGAAAATTGATAGATTGAAATTTATTTCTCATTTGGATACTATAAGACTTCTTCAAAGGGCAGTTAGAAGATCAGAAATAAAGATTTTGTATTCTAAAGGCTACAATCCACATCCAAAATTTTCTTTTGCTATGCCTTTATCATTAGGTTTAGAAACATATGGAGATTATATGGAGATGGAATTAGAAAACTCTGAAAATCCTAATACAATCAAAGAAAGATTAAATAAAGTGCTACCAGAATATTTTCAGGTGATAAATGCAGAAGAATCAGAAAACAATAAAACTCTTGCTGCTAGATTAGAATACGTAATATATAAAATAGATTTAGTATTAGAAAATACAGATATAGATAAATTAAATAGTATCAATGATAATTTTTTTAAAGAAGAACAAATGGTTGAAAGGGTTAAAATTAAAAAAAGAAGAAAAAAAATTAAAAAATTTGATGGGAGAAAATTTATAGAAAAAATTGAATTAGTAGATTTTAAAAATAATAATGCAACATTAAAAGTTCAGGGTATATTTTCCAATGAAGGTGCTATAAAAATGGAAGAATTAGTAGAACTTTTAAAAAAATTGACTTTAAATATAAAAGATTATAAGATAGTTAGAGAAGATATGATATTTAAATAAAGGCAGATGTTATTATCACATCTCAATCAGAAGGCAGATGTTATTATTACAATAATGTATTGACAAGTACGAATTAATTTGATAGAATATTATTTCGTAAGTAGCCGCACTAAATAGGTTTTAAAACGAAAGTACCTACACGGGCGAGACTGGTATGAGGAGGTGTATTTAGATGTATGCAGTAATTGAAACAGGCGGAAAGCAGTACAAAGTACAAGAAGGCGAAGAGATTAGAGTAGAAAAGCTTGACGTTGAAGAAGGAAAAGACTATAAATTTGATAAAGTTATGCTAATATCTAATGATGGTGATTTAAAAATAGGTAAGCCATATTTAGATGAAGCTGTAGTTGATGCAACGGTAGTAAAGCATGATAAAGGAAAGAAAATCATTGTTTTTAAATATAAACCTAAAAAAGATTATAAAAAGAAACAAGGACATAGGCAACCTTATACACAGGTTAAAATCGAAAAGATAGAAGGCTAATTATGATATCTATCAAAGTACGTAAAGATAATAAGTCATATATAGGTGTAGAAATATCAGGACACTCAAATTATGATGAAATCGGAAAAGATATTATTTGCTCAGCAGTTTCAATTCTTTCATATACATTATTGAATTCATTAAATTCAATAGGTAAGATTAGTGAAAAGTATATAAAAATTGAAGAAAATGAAACTGATGGATTTTTGGCCGTTAATCTAACTAAAGAAAATGAAAAAACAAATATTTTATTCGAAAATTTTTTAGTTGGTATTGAATTGTTGATAGAAGATTATAGTGATTATATTACACTGAAGCATGAGGAGGTGTAACAATGTTAAAGAAACTAAACTTACAATTATTTGCACATAAAAAAGGTGTAGGTAGTACAAAAAATGGTAGAGATAGTGAATCAAAAAGACTGGGATTGAAAAAAGGCGATGGACAGTATGTTGTTGCAGGAAATATCTTAGTAAGACAAAGAGGAACCAAAATACATCCAGGTAATAATGTTAAAAAGGGTGGAGATGACACTTTATTTGCTCTTGTCGATGGAATTGTAACATTCGAAAGAAAAGACAAAAGAAGAAAACAAGTGAGTGTATATTCTAAACAAGCATAAATATTGAACCTACCTTAATATTTGGTAGGTTTTTTTAATGAAGGAAGTGATAAATTGTTCGTAGATTATGCAAAAATAGAACTAAAAGCTGGAGACGGAGGAAATGGAGCTGTAGCATTTAGAAGAGAGAAATATGAACCTATGGGTGGTCCAGCTGGGGGCGATGGAGGTAACGGTGGAAATATTATCTTTAGAGTAGATGAAAGAAAAAGAACCCTAATGGACTTTAAATACAAAAGAATTATTAAAGCAGATAATGGTGAAAATGGAAGAAATAAAAACAAGTATGGAAAAGATGCTGAAAATGTAATTTTGAGCGTGCCTAAGGGTACTATTATTAGAGATGAAGAAACAAACAGAGTAATAGCCGACTTAGTAAAAAAAGATCAAGAAGTAATAATAGCAAGAGGCGGTAGAGGCGGCAGAGGTAACACAAAATTTAAAAGTTCTACAAGAAGATCTCCTAGATTTTCTGAACCTGGAAGAAAAGGTAATGAATTGAAAGTTGTTCTTGAACTTAAGTTAATTGCTGATGTAGGTTTGTTAGGTTTTCCAAATGTAGGTAAGTCGACTCTATTATCTAAAATATCTTCAGCTAGACCTAAAATTGATAATTACCACTTTACTACCCTTAAGCCGAATCTGGGAGTTGTACATTTAGACGATGATAAAAGTTTTGTTGTTGCTGATATTCCAGGACTTATAGAAGGAGCTTCTACAGGTACAGGATTAGGGCATGATTTCCTTAGGCATGTTGAAAGAACTAAAATATTAGCCCACGTAATAGATGCATCTGGCTTTGAAGGAAGAGACCCATTAGAAGATTTTAATAAAATTAACAAGGAATTAGAAAATTACAGCAAAGTGTTGAGTGAAAAGAAGCAAATTATTGTATTGAACAAGATTGATCTAATACAACAAGAAGATCAAATACAAGAACTAAAAAACAAATTTGAAAAAAAATATGATATATATGAAATTTCAGCTATTTCAGGAAAGAATTTAAAAGGACTACTGTATAAACTTTATGATGAAGTTATAAATGTAGAAAATGAAATTTCTTTTTATGAGGAAATAGATTATAAAGTATATAAGGAAAAAGAAATTGACACAATTAATGTTAGAAAAGAAAATAATAAGTACATAGCAGACGGCTATTTCTTAGATAGATTAGTTGATTCTACTAATTTTTCAGATCACGAATCTCTTAAGCACTTCCAGAAAGTTCTTAAAGATAAAAAAGTAATCGAGAAATTAGAGGAACTGGGAGCAAAAGAAGGAGATACTGTTTCTGTTTGTGGAATAGAATTTGATTATATAGAATAGGAGTGATTAAAATTATATCAGGGAAAACAAGAAGTTATCTTAAGTCTTTAGCTCATAAATTAGAAGCAATAATCCAAATTGGTAAAAATGGATTAACTGAAGAAGTTTTAGAAAGTATAGATGAAGCTTTAGAAGCAAGAGAATTAATAAAGATTAATCTTTTAAACAACAGTATGTTAGATACTAAAGAAACAGCACATGAAATATGTAGCAAACTAAATGCTGAGTATATTCAGAGTATAGGGAATAAGATAGTAATTTATAAAGAATCTGAAGATAAAATTATAGAAATACCAAAAAAATGAAGTCCTAGGACTTCATTTTTTTATATTAATAACTTTAAATTTCTTTTATCTATATTTTCGGAATAATCTCGAGATTCTTTTATAAATTTATCAACATTTTCATTTGAAAACCCAAAAAGTCTAGGAGTACATCCAATTAGTATATCTACTACCATATCTACATCTAAATCTATAGTATTTTTAAAGTATTTTCTTAATATATTGTATCTGCCTCCAGTTTCTAAAGCAGAGTATGCGGTAATTAAACTTTTTTCATCAATTCTTTTGACTTTATTATTGATATAATTATAGTTTTTTTCAACATAATCTTCCATAAGTGTAAATATCATATTGTTATTAATTATTTCTCTATAAAACCTTTGATAATTCTCGTTTTTTAATATTATTTGAAAAAATATTCTTTCTTTAGCCATGTATAATGGCATAACATCCTTATCATTGCTAGGGTAAGTTTTTCTAACTTCCTTTTCGATTTCTTTTAGAAATCCAATAAAAATTGATTTAGCTATATTATCCTTGCTTTTAAAGTAATAAGAAATCAATCCAAGATTCACATCAGCTAAATCTGCTATACCTTGGACGGTAGTTTTCCTATATCCATTAAAATAGAATAAGGATTTAGATGCTTGTATTATTTTATTTTTTGTTTTTAGACCTTTTTTATATCTCGCCATTTGATAACCTCTCTCATATAATAATAACACTATAATTCTAGAAATTCAATATTTATTATTAAATATATTATTACTTTTATTGATAATGAAATCATAATGCCTTATTATATAATAAAGACGAGATAGGAGGAAAAGATGGAAGGAAAATTAAATGTTAAATTATTAAGCCACACACCGGAACCTGAAAAAATTATTTCTGCTGCTGCAAAACTTTGTTATTCTGATATTTCAAGCGAAAAAATTATGGAAAATTTAAATGAAGAAAAGGCAAAGAAATTTTTAAACTTTTTAATGGATTTAGGTCATGAATCGCCAATAGAACATGTATCTTTTAGTTTTTCAGTTGAAGGTGTTAGTAGAGTTTTGACTCATCAACTGGTAAGACATAGAATTGCAAGTTATAGCCAGAGATCTCAGCGTTATGTACAAGAAGGTCAATTCCACTACGTTATACCTAAAGAAATTAAAAAAATAGAAAAAGCAAAAAATATATACATTATGCAAATGGAAAAAGACCAAGAGGTATACGATGAATTGGTAGATATATTATATGAAAAGCATTTAGAAAAATTTAAGAAAAATAATAGCATTAAGGAGGCTAAAAAACTAGCAAAGAAGAAATCTATAGAAGATTCACGCTATGTGCTACCGAATTCCTGTGAAACTAAAATTATGATAACAATGAATGCTAGGTCTTTAATCCACTTTTTTAATTTAAGATGCTGTAATAGAGCCCAGTGGGAGATAAGAGAATTAGCTGAAGAAATGCTAAAAGAAGTGAAAATTGTTGCACCTAATCTGTTTAAAAATATAGGACCAAGATGTTTGAAAGGCCCTTGTCCCGAAGGTAAAATGACCTGCGGAAAAATAAAAGAAGTTAGGGAAAAATATAAAAAATTATAGCCTTGGGCTATAATTTTTTTATTAAAGTCCTTATTTCTCCAACCATATAAAAAGACCCTATGAAGGCTGAAACAGTATTATCATCTTTAGATTTTGCTATTCTTACAGCTTCTTCATATGAATCTAATGCTTTAATTTCACTTGTTTTTGAAATATTTAATAATAGTTCTTTCAAATTAAAGGAAGTAATGGCTCTATCGCTTTTTGGTGTCAGTGTGTATATTTCATTAGTCATATCAAGAAGCTCAGAGTTGATATTTTCTGGATTTTTATCATTTAGCATACCTATGAACAAAACTAGATTCTTATTAGCTAAAAAGCCCTTAATAGTTTCTGTAAAGGCATCTATACCGTCCTTGTTGTGAGCAACATCTATAATTATATAAGGTTTTTGCTGAATAAGCTCAAATCTTCCAGGCATAGTAGCTGCTTCAAGACCATTTTTAATACTTTTATTACTAATTTTAAAATTCTTGATTTTTAAAATTTCTAAGGCTTTAATTGCGACTAATAAATTTTTTAGCTGATGCTTACCGTAGAATTTGAAAGTGAAATCTTCAATAAAAAATTCTTCGCTTTCATAAAATAACTTACCTGATTTTTTTACTTTCAAATTATTATCTTTTGGAATATATGTGTTGGCTTTTTTTATTTTAGCTTGATTTTTTATTACTTCTATAATATTTTCAGCTTGTGGATAAATTACTACATCATTATTTTTCTTAATTATACCAGCTTTTTCAAAAGCTATTTTTTCTACTGTGTCACCTAAATATTCAGTATGTTCCAAGCTAATGGAAGTTATTATTGAAAGCAAAGATTTTTCTATAACATTAGTTGCATCGTATCTACCACCTAAACCAACTTCTAAAATCAAAAAATCTACTTTTTTTCTAAAAAAATATAAAAATCCAATTGCAGTTACTATTTCAAATTCTGTAGGATGATTAAATCCTTCTTCCAAAATTTCTTCTACTGCATTTTTAACTACACTAGTTATTTCAGCTAAATCTTTTTTAGATATTTCTTTATTGTCTATTTGGATTCGCTCAGTAAACCTTTCTAAATAGGGGGAAACAAAAAAACCTGTGCTATAACCGGATTTTGTTAATACAGATTGTATCATTGCAGAGATAGATCCTTTTCCATTTGTTCCTGCAACGTGTATTATATTAAGACTGTCCTGGGGATTATTTAGTTTGTTCATAAGTCTAGTTATATTATCAAGGCCTAATTTGCTCCCAAATCTATAAGTTGAGTGTATATACTCCATTGATTCTTTATAATCCATTTGTTCCTCCTTTACAATAATATTATAAGTATATTTTACATTATGTATTAAAAAAATCAATATTATATTTGTAATATAAAAAAATATATGATAATCTTTGAGATGAAAATAAAATATATATTTTTAGGTTTCAAGAATTAATAGGGAAAGTGGTTTAAATCCGCTGCAGCCCCCGCTACTGTAATAGTTTATCATTTCTAAATACCACTTTAAAGGAAGGTTGAAATGAGAATATACTAGAGCCAGGAGACCTGCCTAAAAAACTTATTGCTTTACCTTCGGAGGGAAGGAAACATATATTTCTATTAATATGTTTATATCCTAACTTCAAGTTAGGTTTTTTTATTTTCAAAATTGAAAACAGGAGGATACTTATGAGAAGAAAAATTTTAATATTTTTATTAATTTCAATGCTTATATTATCAGTGATAGGATGTGGAAACCAAACTGAAGATGAATTAGAAAATGAAGAAGCAGAAGAGACTCCGGAAGCGGTAGAAGAAAGTGGAGATAATGATTCGGATTATCCTATAACTATTGTAGATGGCTATGGTAACGAAATAGAGTTTGATAAACCTGTGGAAAAAATTATCTCAATAGCACCGAGTTTTACGGAAACTATTTTTGCTTTAGGTGCAGGAGAAAGATTAGTTGGAGTAACTTCATACTGCAATTATCCGGAAGAAGCTAAGGAAATAGATATAATTGGAGACTTTGAGGGACCAAATTTAGAAAGAGTAATTGAAAAAAACCCTGATGTAGTGGTATCTTTATCTATGGCAGAAGATCAGAAATCTAAATTAGAAGATGCTGGTATAAAGGTTTTCTTACAAGATTCACAAAATTTAGACGAAGTTTTTGAAAGCATAAAAAGCTTAGGTATAATATTAGGTTTACAAGAAGAAGCTTTAACATTAACTGATAATATGGCTTCAAAAAAAGAATCTATAGAAAAAAAAGTAGCTAACTTTGAAAGCAAAAAAGTATTTTATGAAGTATGGAGTGAACCTTTAATGACTGCAGGACCCGGAAGTATAACTAATGAATTAATAGTTTTATCTAACGGAGATAATATTGCATACGATTCACAATCCTTATATCCAGAATACAGCTTGGAGTTGCTAGTAGATAGAAACCCGGAAGTTTATTTAACGGCTGATGATGGTTTTAAAACTGTTGAAGACATTAAAAATAGAAGTGGATATGAAAATATTAGAGCTATAAAAAATAATAAAATTTATATGCTTCATCCAGATATAGTTTCAAGAACAGGTCCAAGGATAATTGATGGGTTAGAAATGATAGCACAAGCAATACACCCTGAAGCATTTCAAGGGAAGTAAAGTAAAGAGAATGCTTAGCATTCTCTTTTATTAATCAATTATTAAGGTGGTAAAATGAATAAGAATAAATTGTTTTTAATTACTATAACAGTTTTTATAGGATTAATAATATTTGCATCTTTATCATTAGGTGCAGTAAAGGTGAATGTTAAAGATATTTTAAATATCATATATGGTAAAATCATAGGAAATGAAGAGGCTTATTTAAAAATAGATAGTAGTATAGTATATATTATTTGGAATATAAGATTTCCTAGAATAATCGTAGGTCTATTTATTGGCGGTATGCTTTCTATAGCAGGCGTAACCTATCAAGGTATTCTTAAAAATCCTATGGCAGATCCTTTTGTATTAGGGATATCTTCTGGAGCAGCACTTGGAGCAACAATAGGAATTATTAGCAAAATATCCTTTAATATTTTAGGCTTGAATTTTATATCTTTAATGGCTTTTGCAGGAGCTTTATTAGTAATATTCCTAGTATACAATATAGCTCGTATTAAAAACGAAATTCCAATTACAACTTTACTTTTAAGTGGAATAGCTATGAGTCAATTTTTAACAGCGATTTTGTCTATATTAATGATGCTGTTTGATAGAGATTTAAATAAAATATTTTTTTGGACTTTAGGAAGTCTTTCAGGAAAAGGTTGGGATAGTATTGTAAACATACTTCCATATGCAGTATTAGGACTAATTATATTAATGTATTATTCAAAAGATATGGATATATTACTTCTTGGAGATGAATCTGCTAAAAACTTAGGTGTTGAAGCAGATAGAGTAAAAAAAATAATTCTTGTGACTGCTTCTATAATTACTGCAGCTTCGGTATCTGTATCTGGAATCATAGGTTTTATAGGCCTTATAGTTCCTCATATAGTAAGGATATTTATAGGTCCAAAGCATGTTAAACTAATACCTTTATCCTTTATAACAGGTGGAGCTCTTATGGTTGTATGTGATACAATAGCTAGAAGTATCATACCACAAGAGATACCTGTGGGAATAATTACAGCTATACTAGGGGCACCATTCTTTATATATATATTAAAAAAGAAAAAAGCAGAGGTTTTTTAATGGATAAAATTTTAAAAGTGAGAAACTTAAATTATAGTGTTGGTGACATGGACATAATAAAAGATATGAACTTTGATGTTTTAAAAGGAGAATTTATTAGTATAATAGGCCCTAATGGAGCAGGTAAAACTACTTTGATTAAGTGTTTAGCTGATAATCTTGATTATACTGGGACTGTAGAATTAAAAAACATACCTATAAAAAAATATACAAAAAAAGAAAAAGCTAGAATAATTTCTGTAGTTCCTCAAGAGTACAGTCTTCCATTTAATTTTAAAGTGATAGATGTTATAAAAATGGGTCGTAACCCCTATAGAAACAATAAAGGGAAAAAAGAAGATAATAAAAATGATAACTTTATTTACAATTCAATGGTACAAACAAACACCTACAATCTACGAAATAGATTTTACAACAGTTTAAGTGGAGGAGAAAAGCAGAGAGTAATAACAGCAAGAGCTATATCACAAAATACGGATATAATATTTCTTGATGAGGTAACCTCAAGTTTAGATATGCATCATGAACTTGAAATAATTGAATTAATTCACAGATTAAATAGAGAAAAAGAAATAACTGTAATATCTATAATGCATGACTTGAATATTGCATCTAGATTTAGTGATAGGATATTATTTTTAAATGATGGAGAAATTGTAGAATACGATACTCCTGAAAAGGTATTTAACATAAAAAATTTATCTAAAGCATACAATATGGAAATGATGATAAGAGATAATAAGCTTCTTAATTATAAAGAAATAGTTCCTCTAAGAGTTAACAGAAATATGGACAAAAAAGATAAAAACATACATATAATATGTGGTGGAGGAACAGGAGAATACATTATAGAAAAATTGTTTTCCGAGAAATATAATATTAGCTGTGGTATAATTCATGATGGTGATAGTGATGTTAGGGTTTGTGATTCTTTAAATGTAGAATGTATAAAAGAAAAACCTTTTTCTGAATTTAGTTTAAAAGCGGTAAAAGAATATATAGAAATAATTCAAGAATCTGACATAATAATAATTACGGATGTACCTTTTGGAAAACATAACATAACAAATCTTAGAATATTAAAAGAGTATAAAGACAAGAAAATTATAATTTTACATAATAAAAATAGAGATTTTATTGATGGTGAAAGCGATAAAATAATAGAAAAATTAAAAATTAGAAAAAATGTTTATTATGCTTACAATTTAAAAGAATTATTTGAATATATTAGAGAAATTGATTAGAATATAATTATTACAATAACCCCTTATCTCTGAGGGGTTATTGTATAGGAGGTATAATGAAAAAAATTCTAAAGTTTATATTAATAGTATCTTTATTCACATTTTTATTATTGATAATATTCCAATACTCTTCTTTAAATATTAATTATTTTGAAGCTAAGTTTGAAGAAAATAATACAGAAGAAACAACAGGAATAGAAAAACAACAACTATTAGATATATCAAAGGAAATAATCAAATATTTAAATGACGAAAGAGATAATTTTGAAATCAAGATATCAGATGATGAAGAATCAATATTTGGTAATAGAGAAATAGAACATATGAAAGATGTTAAAGATCTTTTTGACAAAGGATTTATAATAAAAAACCTATTATTTTTGACTACAATTTTATCATTCCTGATATTAAAAGTATATTACAAAGAAAAAATAAGTAAAACCTTACTTATTGGAGGTGTAATATTTACTTTTTTTTTCATGTTGATTGGTGTTATAATAGTATTTAATTTCAACAAGGCTTTCGTTGTTTTTCATGAAATATTGTTTACTAACGATTTGTGGATATTAAATCCTAATGAAGATCTATTAATTCAGATGCTTCCTTCAAACTTTTTTTCTGATTTAGGTATGCAAATTGTAAAAAGATATATTATAACAATAACCATATTTTTAATCTCAATGATAATACTTGTAAAAAGAAAAAATAATAATACTTATAATCAAAAAAAATAAAAGAGGTGATACTATGAAATTTTTAAATGCAGGAGAATCACATGGGAAATGTCTAACTGGAATTATTGAGGGATTTCCTTCAAATGTTAAGATAGATATTAAAGATATCAATAAAGAACTTTCAAGGCGTCAAATTGGTTATGGACGTGGAAAAAGAATGGAAATAGAAAAAGATAAAATAGAGATACTATCCGGAATAAGATTTGGTAAAACCTTGGGAAGTCCAATTTCTTTTACAATAAAAAACAAAGATTGGGAAAATTGGAAAATACCTATGGCAGTTGACAATATATATCATGATGAGAATATAAATCTTACACAACCAAGGCCGGGTCATGCAGATTTACCTGGAGTAATAAAATATAGACAGGAAGATATTAGAAACATACTAGAAAGGGCTAGCGCACGTGAAACAGCATCAAGAACAGCTATTGGAGTATTTTGCAAACAATTACTAAGAGAATTTAATATAGAGATACATAGCAGAGTTGTAAATATAGGTGGAATAAAAGATGTTGATATTACTGAAAAAGGAACAAATTTCTGGGAGGAAATTGAAGCATCTGAATTACGTGTTTACGATAAAGATATAGAAAGCAAAATAAAAGAATCTATTGACAATGCTAAAAAAGAAGGAGATACATTAGGCGGAGTTGTGGAAATATCCATTTCAAATATTCCCATAGGCTTGGGAAGTCATACTTTTTACGATAAAAAAATAGATGGAATAATTGCACAACATTTCATGTCATTACAAGCCGTTAAAGGGATAGAAATAGGAGATGGCTTTAAATGTGCAGACAACAAAGGTTCGAAAGTCCACGATGAAATTTATTATGAAAATAAATATTATAGAAGAACAAATCATGCAGGAGGAATAGAAGGAGGCATAACAAATGGTGAAGAACTATTGGTAAAAGCAGCGATAAAACCAATTCCTACACTAATGAAGCCTTTAAATACTGTAGATATAAAAACGAAGGAAAAGAAAGAAGCAAGCAAGGAAAGGTCTGATGTATGCGCTGTCCCTGCAGCTGGTGTAATTCTTGAAAATATAGCGGCTTGGGTAATAACAGATGAATTCTTAAAAAAATTTGGTGGAGATTCTTTAGAAGAAATAAAAGATAATTATAATAAATACATATCTTATATAGAAAGACTATAAAAGGAGTTTAAATGGAAATAAATAAGTTAAATGGTTTTTTAAATGGAGAAATAAGAGTGCCTGGTGATAAATCCATATCTCATAGAAGCGTTATATTAGGTTCGATCTCTGAAGGTAAAACACAAGTAAAGAATTTTTTGATGGGTGAAGATTGTTTAGATACTATAAAGTGTTTTAGAAAACTAGGCGTAAAAATAGAAATTAAAGAAAGGGAAGTCCTTATTCATGGTGTAGGAATTAATGGACTTAAAAAGCCAGACGGACCTTTATATGCTGGGAATTCTGGTACTACTATAAGATTATTAACCGGATTACTCTCAGGACAAAGTTTTGAAACTACGATTTTAGGTGATGACTCACTTTCAAAACGTCCTATGGAAAGAATCACAAAACCACTTTCTTTAATGGGCGCAGATTTAAATTGTAATGAAAATAAATATCCACCCATAGTTATTAAACCAGTTGATAAACTAAATGGCATAAAATATAAACAATCAAAAGCAAGTGCTCAAGTAAAATCTTCAATTATGTTAGCTGGACTGTATACTGATGATGATATTTTAATTAATCAACCTGAAATTTCAAGAGATCATACTGAAAGAATGATGAAGTATTTTGGTGTAGATATAAAAGTTGATGGCAAAAAAATATATATGAATGGTAAAAAAGAAAAACTTAAAAGTAGAAATATATTTGTTCCAGGAGATATATCTTCAGCAGCTTTTTATATTATTGCTGCTTTAATAATTAAAGATTCTCATATAGTTATTAAAGATGTTGGAATTAATCCTACTAGAACTGGCATAATAGATGTAATGTTAGAAATGGGAGCAAATATAAGGGTCTCAAATAAAAGAGTAGTAAATGAGGAAGAACTGGGAGACATAGAAGTAAAACATTCTAAATTAAAATCAGTAGAAATTGGTGGAGATATTATTCCACGAATCATAGATGAAATACCTATAATAGCTTTAGCAGCAAATTTTGCAAAAGGTAAAACTATAATAAAAGATGCTGAAGAACTAAAAGTAAAAGAAAGCAATAGAATAGATACAGTTTGTTATGAACTAAATAAAATGGGAATGGATATTACGCCAACTGAAGATGGTATGATTATCAATGGTGGAAAAAAACTTAAAGGAGCTAAAGTTGATAGCAAAGGAGATCATAGGATAGCAATGATGTTGGCTGTGGCAGGATTTATATCTGAGGGAAAAACATATATATCTAATTTTGAGTCAGTTAATGTATCAAATCCTAATTTTATAAAAATATTTAATAGTATATGCCATATATGAGTTGAAAAAAATTGAATTTTTATATATAATTTGAGTGTTAAAAAAAAGAGGAGGATTATGATGAAAAATAAATTACCAATAGCATTATCAAATAGACACGTACATTTAAGTCAAGAAGATATTGAAAAACTTTTTGGAAAAGGTTATGAATTGACTCCAATCAAAGACTTATCTCAACCAGGTCAGTTTGCATGTGACGAAAAGGTAGATTTAGTTGGGCCAAAGAGAACAATCCAAGGTGTAAGAGTTTTAGGTCCGGCAAGAAGTCAATCACAAGTAGAAGTATCATTAAGTGACGGATTTACATTGGGAGTAAAAGTGCCGGTAAAAGGTTCAGGAAGTTTAGAAGGAACTCCAAAGATTACTCTAAAAGGACCTAAAGGTCAAGTAGAATTAGATCAAGGCCTTATAGCAGCAGCCAGACATATTCATATGAGTGTTGAAGATGCTGAAGAATTCGGAGTAGAAGATAAACAAATAGTAAAAATAAAAACATATGGACCAAGAAGCTTAATATTTGAAAATGTCCTTGTTAGAGTAAGAGAAGACTTTGCTTTAGAAATGCATGTTGATGTAGAAGAAGGAAATGCAGCAGGATTAAAAAACTGTGAAGAAGTAGAAATAATAAGGTAGTGAAAATAATGGATAATTTATCAAAATATATTGACCATACAATATTAAAACCTGAAGCAAGAAAAGAAGATATAAAAAGAATTTGTGAAGAAGCTAAAGAATATAACTTCAAAGCTGTGTGTATTAATCCCATATACGTAAAATATGCTTCTGAAATCCTTAAGAATACAGAGGTTTTAGTAGCAACAGTTATTGGATTTCCTTTAGGAAATAACCTTTCTAAAGTAAAAGCTTTTGAAACTGAACTTGCCCTTGAAAATGGTGCTGATGAAATTGACATGGTTATCAATATCGCAGCTATAAAAAATAAAGAATACCTATTAGTAAAAAATGATATTGAGTCTGTAGTAAAAGCTTCAAAAGAAAAAGTAGTAAAAGTTATAATAGAAACTTGTTTACTTACAAAAGAAGAAATTGTTAAAGCCTCAGAAATCATTTTAGAAGCAGGAGCGGACTTTGTTAAAACCTCCACTGGTTTTAGTACAGGAGGAGCAGAAGTAGAAGACGTTGAGTTGATTAAATCAGTCGTAAAAAACAAAGCAAAAATAAAAGCTTCTGGCGGAATTAGAAATAAAGAAAAAGCATTGAAAATGATAGAAGCTGGAGCCGATAGAATAGGAGCTAGTTCATCAATTAATATTGTTAAATGATAAATGATAGGCAAGGGTTTTAAACCTTGCTTTTTTCATTAAAATTTAATTATGTATTCTAAAAATAAACACTTGTAATTATATTTAGGACATTATATGATATTATTCAGAGAATAACTTGGAGGTAGGATATGACAATTACATATGAGAGTACAAGGAATAAAAACATTAAAAATAAAGCTTCAGAGGCTATATTAAAGGGATTATCTGATGATGGTGGATTATACGTCCCAAACAATTATCAAAACATTAATATAGATATTTCAAAGATTCTAGATTTAAACTATAGGGAAACAGCAAAAAAAATTCTTGCGTCATTTTTTACTGATTTTACTGAAGAAGAATTAAATTATGCAGTAAAAAACGCATATGACAATAAATTTGATAGTGAGGAAGTTGTACCTCTAGAAAATATTGGAGATTATGAAATTTTAGAACTTTATCACGGCAGAACCTTAGCATTTAAAGATGTAGCATTATCAATATTACCATATTTAATGAAATTATCTAAAGAAAAAAATAAAATAGAAGAAGATATTCTTATATTAACAGCTACATCTGGAGATACAGGTAAAGCAGCCTTAGAAGGGTTTAGAGATGTTGAAGGTATAGACATAGCAGTTTTTTATCCAGATGGAGGCGTTAGTAAAATTCAAGAACTCCAAATGAAAACTCAGGAAGGTAAAAACACACATGTTTTTGGTGTAAAAGGAAACTTTGATGATGCTCAAAATATTGTTAAAAAAACCTTTAATAATAATGAAATCAAAGAGTATTTATTAAGAAAAAATACAATACTATCATCAGCGAATTCAATTAACATTGGAAGACTTATACCACAAATTGTATACTATTTTACATCTTATGTTTCTTTAATAAAGAATAAAAAAATAAAAAAATACGAAAAAATCAATTTTGTAGTTCCAACTGGTAATTTCGGAAATATACTAGCTGGATATTTAGCCAAAGAAATAGGATTACCAGTAAATAAATTAATATGTGCTTCTAACGAAAATAATGTTTTAACTGAATTTTTTAATACTGGTGAATACAGTATTAATAGAAAATTTATAAAAACTATTTCTCCATCTATGGACATATTAATTTCAAGCAACTTAGAAAGATTACTTTATTTTCTAAATGATGGCGATACAGAATATATAAAAGAATTAATGGAAAATTTACAAAAAAAAGGTAAATACCTTGTTAACGAACAAATTAAAAATAAAATGGATAAAGTATTTTGGAGTGATTATTCAACGGAGCAAGAAACATTAAATACTATAAAAAAAATGAAAAATGAAAATAATTATTTAGTAGATACACATACAGCTGTTGCTGTAGATGTATATAATAAATATAGAGAAACAACTAAAGACTTAACTAAAACCGTAATACTATCAACTGCAAGCCCTTTTAAATTTATAGAAAGTATTCATAAAGCTTTAAAAATAGAAATGGAAAAAGAAGGCAAGGATCTTATACTTGAATTTAGCAAAGAATTTCAACTGGAAGTACCGGAAGGATTAAATGAAATATTAGAAAAGCAATACATACACAACAAAGTTATTGAAATAGATAAAGTTAAAGAAGAGATATTCAAAATAATAGATAATGAGGAAGAAAATGTTTAGAATAAAAGTACCAGCAACATCAGCTAATATAGGTCCAGGATTTGATAGCCTGGGATTAGCTTTAAATAAATATAATTATGTAAATTTTAAGCCTGGAAATGAAAAACTTAAAATCTCTGGAAATCTTGATAAATTTTTAGATAATAATAACTTAGTATATAAATCTTACAGAAAAACAGAAAAATATTTTAATAAAAACCCAAAGAATATAACTATAGAAATAGAAAGCTATATTCCTTTCTCTAGAGGATTAGGCAGTAGTGCAGCTTGTGCTGTAAGCGGAGTTTTAGGAGCTATGCTTATACACGATATAAATTTAGATAAAAATATTATACTCAATATTGCTAATGAAATTGAAGGACATCCAGATAACGCAGCGTCCTGTATATATGGGGGATTAACAGCTTCTCTTAAAAGTGAAAAGGGAATAAATATAGAAAAATATAAAGTATCAGAAAGCATAAATTTTTATGCCTTTATTCCTAATTTTGAATTGTTGACAAAAGACTCTAGGAGCATTCTTCCCGATCAAATTAGTCATTCTGATGCAGTTTTTAATTTATCTAGAATTCCATTCTTAATAAAAGGATTAAGAAAAGGGGATATGAATTTAATTAAGGACACAATACAAGATAAACTTCATCAACCATATAGAGAAAAACTTGTAAAAGAAGTAGAATCAATTAAAGATATTATAAATAAATACGAAAGCGTTTACTATATAAGTGGAGCAGGTCCAACCATTATGAGTATATCAAAAAAAGATAATTTAGAAGAACTTTATAAGAAGGAAGTGTCTAAATTAGAAAATAAATGGGAAGTATTAAAATTAAATGTAGATAATGAAGGTTTTAAATATAGGAGTATTCAACTATGATAAAGAAATATTTAATTGTTAATAAAAAAATATTACCAGAAGTATACGAAAAAGTTATAAAGGCAAGAAGAATAATAAACGAAGATAGTTCTAAAAATATAAGTGAAGCAGTAAAAGAAGTAGGTATTAGCAGAAGTACTTATTACAAATATAAGGATTATGTATTTTCTCCATCTGAAAATTCAATTGGTAGAATAGCAGTATTTTCTATGATATTAGCTCATAAAAAAGGTGTTTTATCAAAAGTAATAAATAATATATCAGACCATAACATTAATATATTAACTATTAATCAAACAATACCAATTAATCAAAAAGCAAATATAAACCTTTCGTTAGATGTCTCAGGAGTAAATATATCTTTAGATGAAATGATGAGTAATATAAAAAAAATAGAAGGTGTAATTTCTTTTGAATTATTATCAATAGAATAAGCTGCCCAAAAAATTGACAGAAACATAATATTATGCTATATTATTTTTAATTAAGTTTAAGGAAGATTATTATGAGTAGATTTGTAGGAGACATAATAAAATTCAATATAATTCATCATCATAGTTGAAGGTTTGCTTTGTGAACATTGGTTCATAGATGCAAGCTTTGTTAGAGTGTGATAAGACTGCATCTATGATGGATAAGAAGATTTTAACCATACAGATGTTAGTCTGTGTGGTTTTTTTATTATATAAAATTAAAGAGGAGGGTATATGAAATTTAAAAATGTAGCTGAGGAGTTAGAATTTTCACAGAAAAGGTATAAGATAAAGAATGATATAGAAAAGTTATTTATTGAAAAAAAATATATAAACTACGAAACAAATTTAGTTGAAGATATAAAAGAAGATTACCTAAAAAACTTACAATTTAAAGATAGTGGAGTTGTTAAAGTAATAGGTGATGACGGTAGAATTTCTATTTTATCTAGAGACATAACTACTAATTTATTAAATAAGTTAATTCCTAATTGGGACTTGAATTCTAAAGCTAAATTATTTTATTATGGAAAAATTTTTAAAAAGGATAATAATAAAATAAAAGAAATTCGACAAATGGGAGTAGAATGCATAGGATTAGAAACAATAGATTCTGACAAAGAAATGATTGACTTAATAGATTCAATTATGAAAAATTACAGAAATAAGTATATTATAGAGATAGGTACTTCTGAATATCTAAAAGGTATTCTAAGTGAATTTTATTTAGATGAAGTAGAATATAACTTTATAATTAATTTAATAAATAAAAAAAACAAAGAAGACTTAAAAAAATATATGAAAAAATTTGAAAAAACACCAAGTAGAGAAGCTCTTGAAAATATAATAGACATGAGAGGATCAATTGAAGAAGTATTAATAAAGGTTAAAAAATATTATACTAATCAAAAAATGAAAAAAGGGCTTGAAGAACTAAAAGAGATTAATAGTTATATAAATAATGAGAAAATTGATTCTGAAAATATAATTTGTGATCTTTCTATAACTTCTAGCTTAAATTATTATTCGGGTTTAATGTTTAAAACTTATTATGAAGAAGCAAATAAAGAAATAATAAAAGGTGGAAGATATGATATAGATAGTGATGGATATGGAGATATAATTCCAGCTATTGGATTCTCTGTGGAAATAGACGAGATTTTAAGAAATTTATATAAGAAAGGAAATATCTAATGGATAAATTGAGGATAGCTATTCCAAAAGGTAGAATAGGAGAAGATACTGTAGAACTTTTTAATAAAATAGAAATAGGTAAATCTGTAGATTTAAAAAGTAGAAAACTTGTATTTTATGATGAAGAAAATAATATTGAATTTGTTTTATTAAAAAATGCAGATGTTATAACTTATGTAGAAAATGGAGTAGCTGATATAGGTATCGTAGGCAAAGATATGATTATAGAAAGTAAAAAAGATGTCTATGAATTACATAATTTAAAATTTGGTAAATGTGATATGTGTATAGCAGGTAAAGAAGATAAAGAAATTTATAATAGAGATTCAGTTATAAAAGTAGCTACTAAATTTACTAATTCTGCTAAAGATTACTTTAATGATAAAGGACAGGAAATATCGATTATTAAATTAAATGGTTCTGTAGAATTGGCACCAGTACTAGGATTAACAGATGTAATAGTAGATATAGTAGAAACAGGGACTACCCTTAAGGCAAATGGACTTAAGGTCTTAGAAAAAATGTATCCAATAAACTCTATGCTTATATGTAATAAAATTTCCTATAGATTTAAATACAAAAAAATAAATCGAATTATAAACAAAATTATACAAGCAGAGGGAGGGAACAAAGATGATTAAAATCATTAAAGAAAAGAGTAATAGAAAATTTATCCAAGATTTGAATTCAAGAAGTGCCAATGACTATAAAAAAGTTTTGAAAGACGTAGAAAATATCGTAGAAGATGTTAAAGAAAACGGAGATAAAGCACTAAAAAAATATGCAGAAAAGTTTGATGGAATTAAAACTGATAACTTTCTCGTTTCACCTATAGAAATTGAAGAAGCATTAAATAATATCGATAGTAAATTGTTAAAAACAATTAAAAAAGCATTCGAAAATGTATACGATTATCATAAAAGACAAAAAAGAGAAACTACAACTTACAAACCTCAAGATGAAGATACTATACTAGGTCAAATTATTAATCCAATTAAAAAAGCAGGAATTTATGTTCCTGGTGGAAAAGCAGCTTACCCTTCTACAGTTATAATGAACGCTGTACCAGCTAAAATAGCAGGAGTTGAGGAGCTAATAATGATAACTCCAGTTAAAAAAGATGGTAAGGTTTTAAATTCGATTTTAGCAGCTGCAAATATATGTGGGGTCGATAAAATTTATAAAATTGGAGGTGCTCATGGAATTGCTGCTTTAGCCTATGGAACAGAAACTATTTCTAAGGTTTTTAAAATTACTGGTCCTGGTAATATTTATGTAAGTGCAGCTAAAAAAATTGTTTCAGAAAGTGTAGGAATAGATATGATAGCGGGACCAAGTGAAATATTAATAGTAGCCGACAAAAATGCAAATCCAAAATATATAGCTGCTGACTTGATATCTCAAGCAGAACACGATGAAATGGCAGCTTCAATATTAGTAACTGACTCACATATCCTTGCTGAAAAAGTTGGTAATATTTTAGAAAACATGATAGATAAAATGACCAGAAAAGAAATAATAAAAAAATCTATAGAAAACTATGGTGGTATTATACTAACGGATTCTTTAAATGAATCTCTTGAAATTGCTAATGAAGTTGCACCTGAACATTTAGAAATTCTTACAGTAAATCCTTTTGAAGACTATAAAAAAATACACAATGCTGGAGCTATTTTTCTAGGAGAATTTTCTCCAGAACCTGTGGGAGATTATTTTGCAGGACCAAATCATACATTACCAACAAGTGGTACTTCT
>Ga0102941_1000121_pt1 | contig 31484 bp, 20 predicted proteins | sample SalPonR2_C_D2_MG_FD_79281 | JGI IMG/M metagenome (GOLD analysis project Ga0102941, IMG submission 79281) | Salt pond soil microbial communities from South San Francisco under conditions of wetland restoration - Salt Pond MetaG R2_C_D2_MG | ecosystem: Environmental > Aquatic > Marine > Intertidal... | reverse complement strand
ATCGTCCAGGCGCCGACCAGCACCGCGACGACGGCGATCCCGGCCGCTGCCTGCACGCTGCCCCGGAGCAACATCTCCCGCGGGACGCGAGCCGCCAGCAAGCCGGCCCCGAGGCCGGCAACGAAGCCCCAGATGTGCGCGCCGATGTCGGTCCGCTCGCCGCCGGCACCGGTGTACGCGAGCACCGCGACCGCGGCGATCACCGGCGCCAGGCGATAAAGCCAGCCGCGCAGGCTGCCGCGGCGCCCCGTCCAGCCCAGCGAGCCGAGCAGCCCGAGCGCCGCGAACACGGCGGTGGACGCGCCGATGGCCCGATGTCCCGGCCCCAGGATCAACACGTTGACCAGGTTGCCGACGATGCCCGCCAGCAGGATCAGCAGCCAGGCGACCCCTGAGCCGAGGTAGCGGCCGGCGAACCACCCGAACACCCCGCCGAACAAGAGGTTCGCGGCGATGTGCGCGAGATCGGCGTGCAGGGTCAGCGCTGTGACGGCCCGCCACCATTCCCCGGCGAGCATGGCGGTGCCGTCGATCCGGCCGGCGGCCAGCCAGTCGCGGTCGAAGGCGAAATTGGTGACGGCCAGGGCCACCAAGACCATCACCGCGACGTAGCCGGCCACCCCGCGGCGACCTCCCGCCAAGGGCTGGCGCGGCGCGGGTTCCGCCGGGCGGCGCAGGTTCTCTGCACGCCAGGCCTCGATCTCGCGCCGCGCCCGGGCCGCGTCGGCCGGTCCGACCAGGACGAGACAGTCGCCCCCCAGCTGGTGCACCACCGGCCGCAGGCCCACGGCCTCGAGCACCAGGGCCACTTCGTCGCAGGGCCCGCGCCGGCGGGCGCGAAACACGATTTCCTGCGACTCGGGATCGACATCCATCTCCGCTATCCTCCGCGTTCCGGGCATCGGACTCAATCCGATGCTATGCTGCATTGCATCAGAAGCCATTTCGGCAACCGATACGGGTTGGAACAGGGTGATCGATGAGATTCGATGACCACTATAGCGAGGACATCAGGTTGCCGGACGGTGGCGTGATGCGCCTGCGACTGGTGCGCCCGGACGACCGGGACGGCATCATTGCGGCGTTCAATCGCCTGTCCGTGGAAACCCGGGTGATGCGCTGGTTCTATCCCAAGATGCAGCTCAATGACCAGGAGATCCAGGAGCTCGTCGCGCCCTGCGACGACGATCACGGCGCTATCACCGCGATCGAGCTCGGAGCGGACGGCACGGAGCAAAACGGCATCGGCATGGCCCGCTTCGTACGGAGCAAGGACAGCCCGGATGCCGCCGAGATCGCCATCACCATCGTCGACGACTGGCAGGGACTGGGCATCGGCCGCATTCTCCTGCACCGACTCCTCGCGATGGTCAGCGAACGCGGTATCCCGTACGCAGACGGGCGTCTGCAGGTGGAGAACAAGGCCATGCGTCACCTGCTGGAGCCTTACGTGCCGCACGACGGCTTCCAGCGGGAAGACGCCACCCTCGTGTTCCGTTTCCCCGTGCCGCCCCCGGACCACCCGTTGATGGCCCAGCTGGCGCGCAATGCCGCTGCAGTAGCGCACATGTTCCAGCTGATGGCGGAGGGCGGGGTCGGATTACCGCGAGCGCTAGCGCAGTCGCTGACTGAAAAGCAACTGCCACAGGTCGGTCCCAAAGCGCTGATGAAGACGCTGCTGCGCCAGGAGCGCAAGGACGCGACGGGCAAGCCGGACTGATAGACTACGGCGACGATTCGAACCGAGGCGAGTGAAGCGTCATGTCCGACGTTACCCAGCTCCTGCTGCGCTGGAACAGCGGCGATGACGAGGCGCGTGCCGCATTGATCGAGCGCGTCTACGCGGAACTCAACCAGATCGCCACCCGTCACCTTGCACGGGAAGTCTTCGCTCATGACCTGCAACCCAATGCGCTCGTTCACGAGTGTTATTTGCGCCTCGTGGACATGGACCGTGTCGAATGGCAGGGCCGTGCGCATTTCCTGGCCATGGCGGCGCGCGTGATGCGCCAGGTGCTGGTCGATGAAGGGCGGCGGCGCAACGCGGCGAAACGGGACGGCGGCGTCCAGGTGACGCTGAGCGGCATCTCTTCCGCAGCGAACCAGCCCACCACGAATGCACTGGCGCTGCACGAAGCGCTCGAGCGCCTCGCCGAGACCGATCCCCAGCGTGCCCACCTGGTCGAGCTGCGCTACTTCGGCGGTCTGACGATCGAGGAGACCGCCGAAGTGCTCGGAATCTCTCCGGCCACGGTCAAGCGCAGCTGGGATGTCGCACGCGGCTGGCTCTATCGGGAACTGGGCGCCAGGCGTGAGGATTGAGTACGGGATATGAGCGGGAAGCCACGGACGAGAACGATACTCGATCTCTGCGAACGCGCCCTTGAACTCGATGCGGAGGCCCGGGCCGATTTTCTTGCTGCGAGTTGCGGCGGCGACGAGGCCCTGCGGCGCTCAGTGGACTCCGTATTGCTGGCCGTGGCCGAGTCCGGCGAGTTTCTCGCTGCCGAAACCGCGGCCACCGCCCGCTACGGCCCCGACCCCGGCCAGCATCTCGAGGGTTTCCGCATCCTGGAGAAAATCGGCGAGGGGGGCATGGGTGCTGTCTACCTTGCGGATCGCGGCGGACAACACTACAGCCAGCGCGTGGCGCTCAAGATCGTTCGCGGCCAGTTCCTGGTACCTGAGCTCGCCCGGCGCTTCGACGTCGAACGCCAGATTCTCGCGGGGCTGAGTCACCCCTACATTGCAGCGCTCATCGATGGCGGAACGACCGCGGACGGGATCCCCTACCTGGCAATGGAATATATCGAAGGCCAGGCCATCGATGAGTACTGCGACAAACGGAAACTGGGCGTGCGGGAGCGGATCCGGCTCATCCAGCAAGTCGCGATGGCGGTGCAGTACGCTCACCAGAACCTCGTCGTGCACCGCGACCTCAAGCCAACCAACGTACTCGTCACGCCGGATGGTATCCCGAAACTGCTGGACTTCGGGATCGCCAAACTGATCACGGCTGAAGCGGGTCCTGTGACGGGTGAGACTACGGTGTTCGGCCGAGGTGCGCTGACGCCTGACTACGCGAGTCCGGAGCAGATTCTCGAAAGCCGGGTGACGACCGCGAGTGACGTCTACTCGCTCGGGGTGCTCACGTACCAGTTGCTGGCCGGCGAGCGCCCCTACCGGATCGAGACGACGGGCCATCGCGAAATGATCCGTACGGTCGAGGGGCTGTCCATCCCGCAGGCAAGCAAACGCCTGGACACATTCAGCCAGGAGAATCTGAAGCACGAAGTGGCGGCTCTCCGCGGCACGACTCCCGAGCGCTTGCGCAAGACGCTGGCCGGCGACCTGGACAATATCCTGATGAAGGCGCTGGACCGTGAACCGGAACGCCGCTATCCCTCGATAGCCGCCTTCAGCGCTGACCTCGGCCGCTATCTCGACGGGCTTCCGGTCGAAGCGCGCCCGGATTCGGTAGGTTACCGGGCCCGACGCTTCATCCAGCGCCACCGCATCGGCGTTACGGTATCAGCCGCCGCGGCCGCCGGACTGCTGGCGGCGCTCGGCCTGATCACCGATGCGTATATCGAAGCCGAGCATGCCCGCGCCGAGGCTGACCGGCGCTTCGAGCAGGTGCGGGCGATCGCGCGCACGCTGATGTTCGACGTCTACGACGAAATCGAACAGATTCCGGGCAGCGTCTCGGCGCGCCGGCTGCTGGCATCCACTGCGCAAGAGTACCTCGAGACCCTGACAGACAACCCGACTGCGCCGCCCGACGTGCGCTTCGACGCCGCGACGGGCTATTCGCGCCTGTCGAGCATCCTCAACCGCCAGGCGGTCGATGACGTGGCAGATCGGGAGCAAGGCCCGAGCGCTCGGCAGCGGGCTCTCGAGCTTCTCACCTCGCTGATCGACGATCACCCGGATCCGGCGGGCGTGTACCGGGCGCTCGGGCAGATTCGCTCCAACTACGGCAGCGACCTCACCTACCTCGACAATGATCCCGAGGCCGGCCGTGAGCAGATCGAACTTGCCCTGGCCGCTTTTCGCGAAGCCGAGCGACTACATGCCGACGCCCCGGATATCGTCGCGGAGCGGCTCACCGCCCAGCGGCGCTATGCCGACACTTTCAAGTGGCAACAGGAATATGACCGGGCGATCAACGTGGTCGATGAACTGATCGCGGCGACTGGCGCCTCGCTCCAGCGATGGCCGGATGACCCGGGCATCAGGAAAGCGAAGGCCGATGCCTACCGGCTGCGGGGTGAACTGAATTATTTTCTCGGCCAACTCGAGCGCGCACTGGCGGACTATGGCGTATCGATCGACGGCTATCGGGCACTGGCGCAATCTGACGCGCCGGACCAGGCCATCGACAACGCACTCGTCATAGTGCTCTGGTCCCGCGGCAATGCGCTGATCGAACTCGAACGCCCCGAAGAAGCGGCGGCCGACTATCTGCCGGCCATCTCGACGCTCGAATTACAGGCAGCGCGCGATCCGGAGGACGCGGAGACGGGACGCCGCCTGGCAATCCTGCGCAGTTCGCTCGCGCAGGCGCGGGTTCGCCTCGACGAGGCGGACGAGGCCGTACGTCTCATGGAGAAGACCAACGCATGGTTCGAGGCCCAGGCCGCCGCGGATCCGGACACGCCGGGCGTGCAGCGTTCGGTCGCGGTGAACTACCGCATGACAGGCGACATTTTGGCCTCCGCCGAGCGGCAGGCGGAAGCCTGCGACTGGTTTCGGCGATCCCTCGACACCTGGCTCGCGATTGACAGGAAGTTCGGCTTGTCGGACTTCGACCGGAACCAGCCGGAGGAAATGCGCGAGTTGCTCGAGGCATGCAACGGCTGAGTCGTCCCTCGTGTCGTCCCCGGGCCAGTGGAAGGGTCAGAGTTCGCTCTCGTCGATCTCGAGCTTCATGAACTGGCCGGAATCATCGATGGCCTGTAGCAGGGATTCGACCCCCGCACGCAATGCCGGCCTCCCGGCACACCGGCGGGCAAGGTAGTCGGCCCGCTCGACGCTGGGCAACGCGAGGACCTCGTCGCAAATCGCCAGCATTCGTTGCTCGAGTTCGGCGTCCGTGCCCGCGAGCTTTGTCTCCATTGTTCGACCTCCGCGAGATAGGCGGCCAATGTACTCCTGCGTACGGCAGGCTCAGCCTCGCGCAGCCGATCTACGTGCGAATCCGAGCAATGCAATGCACGCGCCGAGAAGACCCAGCGTTCCCGGTTCCGGAACCTGGGTAAAGTAGTTGTCTTGCAGCTCCGGCAGCAGGTCATCACCGAAGAGCGTGAACGGCTGGCTGCCCGGTGTGCCGTCGCCGAGCCAGGTGAACGTGATCGAGAAACCGGAAACCAGTTGGCCCGGGGAGACGGGATCGCCGAACGCGAAGGCGTCGTAGAACCCGAATTGATCGTCCGTTGGGGGCGGCGTGAACAACGGATCCGGTGCAGCAACAAAAATGTCCCACTCGGCCGGTCCGACGTAGCTGTCCGGATCGACTTCCTCGCCGAAGCCGAAATCCACTGTATCAAGCTCATAGAGGCTCGGGTCGAACCAGATCGTGAACCAGTCGATGTCGGTGCCGATTTCGTTCCCGACTGCGTAATCGTATTGCCAGCGATCGCCCTCGACATGCTTGGTCCAGTAGAAAATCGGCGAGGCGTTTGCCAACGGCGAGATCAACATAAATACCGCGCCGACCAGCGCTGTGAACATCTTCATTTTCAATCTCCAGTTCTCTTCGTGTCGCTTGTACTTTCGCCAGGCGGGTCGACTCCGTACCCGCATCAGTTACCTTCAGCCACATCCCAGGAATCCAGCAGCCAGTAGTAGGAAATGGCGAAGCTGAACGCCGCATTCCCGCCCCCTGCGCCTCGCCCTGCCGTCGCGGCCACGCCGCCGCGATATCCGAAGCTGTACCGACTTTCGCAACTCGTGCAGTCACCTGCACCCTCGAAAATACCCCCTGCGCCATCGGTGAAATAGGTCGGTACGGGAGACCAGAATCCGGCGAGCGCGCCGGCGCCGCCTCCCGCGAGACCGACCTTGCTGAGCAATCGGCCCGTAACCGACCCACCAACAGAAGCCGAAACAAAATAGCCCTGGTAGTGTTCAGGCTTGGGTGTGTTGTAGATCGCGGACCGACCTATTGGCCAGCGCCAGCGGCGAGGCCGCCAGCAGTACTCCACCGAACAGTATCCTTAGCCTTCTCATTTCAACCTCCAGTCTCGTGAATTCGTTTCATAGTCCAGGTCTACGGGCCGCAGGCGCCCTCGATCTTCGGCCAATAGAGTGGGATCGTGATTCCAGACACGGCGGAAACCGACGCATCGAGAATCGCCTGCCTCGATGTTCCGGAATCCTCCTCGGGCGCACCAAGGTTGCTCCCGAAGCCAGACAGCCACACGCTCTTGCTCAGGCCCAGCGTGCCGATACCGATCGCACCACCGGCCATGAACGAGCCGCCAATCAGCGCCCCACCGTTGGGGCCGATAACGCGAGGGGAGTACATGGTGGTTTCGCTAACAGAAATGGCAATGGGAAGACCTCCCACAGCAGCACTGTAGCCGCCGAAGACGGTCAGCCACATGACCCGGCGCTTGTAGGGCGAGCAATCCGACGTTGAGTCGTACACGGACCCGCCGAGCACCAGGCCCGGTATGGGCACCGGGGCGCCCGAGGTCGGATCGAATGAGAAGGTGCCAGCCAGTCCGTCCCAGGTGACGTCGCCGCCCTTGAGGCGAGCGATCGCCCCGATCACGCCCTGGGCGGCCGCAATCGTGCCCGCGATCACGAACGCGGTGTTGAACTCTGCCAACGAGATCGTGAACTCTCCAAGCGGATCCATGTACCGGAGCGGATTCGCATTCGCATACAGGTACCGATGCAGGGATACGGGGTGCGTCAGGTCACCGTCGAACGGATCGACGCTCAGGAACCGGCCGGTACGAGGGTCGTAATGCCGGGCGCGAAGGTAATAGGCTCCGGTAGCCGCATCGAGCGGCTCGGCCATGAACCTTGCCTGGGATCCCCCCGGATCACCACTCTCCGCGACGATGTTGCCAAAAGCATCATAGTCCCAGGCGGTAATAACATCTCCCGCGCGGCTATGCTGCCGAACGCTGCCGAGTCCATCCACCAGGAACTGGCGCTGCCCGGCACCGGTACCCCGGGCGATCGGACCACTGTCGTCCAGCACCAGCGAGACGCGGCTGCCGTCGTCGAGCACTTCCTCGGCGCGCTGGTGCGCAAACCGATTGGCATCGACAAGGTAACGAATCTCTTCGCCGCCGCTGCGCATCGCTTGCAACGCGCCATCCGGATCGTACTCGAAGCTTGCATCCGGGCCGACGCTGTTCGACACCGCAACCAGCCTGTTGCCAGAGGACCAGGTGTAGACCGTCGCATCGGGGCCGGCCCTGCGCGCGACCAGGTTACCGTTTGCATCGTAAGCGTAGGTGATCACCTCGGCGCCACGGCGCTCCTCCACCAGGCGATCGTTGATGTCATACGAGTAGTCCGTCACGCCCTCGATGGAATCGGTCTTGCGAGTACGGTTACCCACGGCGTCGTAGACATACTCGACGGTCCGATCCGGTCCGGCTCCGCCGGTCGAAGTTTCGCGGACCAGTCGATCGTTTAGATCGTATTCATAGGTGATGCTGCGACCTGAGGCCTCCGTGACCGTCGCGAGATTGCCGTCGGCGAAGTAGCTGTACTCGTAGCGCGCAACGGTGGTTCCATCGTCGGCGATCTGCTCCAGGATCTCGATACGGTCGCGGCTATCATAGGCGCGCAATTCACGGCTGCCGTCCGGCCGGGTCGTCTCGACCAGGTTTCCGACCGCGTCGTAGGTCCGCGCGAAGGCCCCTCCGGCCCCATCGGTGATCGCCGTGATCCGCCCGCCGCCGTCACGCTCGTAGCGCGTCGTCTGCGCCGGCGTCCTGATCTCCGCGATACCGACTTCGTCGCCATAGACGTACTCGATCCAGTTGCCGTCCGAATGGTCCACCCGAACCAGCCTGTCCTGAGCGTCATAAGTGTAGCTCGTCGTGCCGACAGCGTCGGTGTAACTGCTGCGCTCGCCGGATGCCGTGTAGGTGAATGAAATGGCGGCCCCGTCGGGTTCAATCCGGCGCACCAGGCGATTGACCTCGTCGTAGTCGTACCGGGTCTCCGCCCCGCTGAAGTCCACAAAGCTAACGAGGTTGCCATTCGCATCGTAGTCGAACCGGGCGACCTGGCCCGACGGCCGAATGACCGACGTACGCCGTCCCGCGAGGTCGTAGGTGTAGCGCGTCTGGTTGCCGCGTGCGTCCGTGGCGGTGACCAGGTTCCCCCGGTTGTCATAGGCATAGCTCGTCGCCGCACCGTCGGGAAGGACGACAGAAATGAGCTGGCCTTGCGCATCATAGCCAAACCGGGTCGTCGCTCCGTCCGGTGCAATCCGCTCGACCAGATTGCCGGCTGCGTCGTAAGCCTGCTGGATCGACGCGCCGTCCGGGAACGTGATCGACGTGAGCCGACCAGCACCATCGAAACTGCGGCGAGTGGTCCTGCCCAGAACGTCCGTGTACTCGGTCAGCCGTCCCATTGCGTCGTAGGCGAGATCCCAGGCCCCGGAAATCGAGTTCGTCGACCGACTGAGCCGACCGCCCGAGTCATGCTCTAGCGACATGCTCGGACCGCCCTCGCCACTTATGCTTTCAGGCAGGCCAAGCGCGTTGTAGGTCATGTCGTATCCCGGATTGTCGAAGGGGTCCGGCGTGTCGTCGGGGAACTCGAATCGCGACGGCCGGCCAGCCGCGTCGTAAACGTAACGACTGATTCGGTTTTCGCGGTCCTCGACCTGAGTGATGCCGCCGCGGAAGTCATAGGTGATCTCTTCCTCGGTGCCATCGGCATAGCGAGAAGACACGAGGCGCGACACCGCATCGTGCGAGCGATCGGTACGATTGCCGAGCGGATCGATGATCCCGGCCACGTTGCCCTGAGCATCTCGGTCGAACTGGATCGTATTGCCTGCCGCATCCGTGACCGAGCGAAGCTCGCCATTGGCGTCGAACACCCGTGAGATCGTTGCCAGCGAACCGTCTGCCAAACGGACCGACTCACTCAGCTGGTTGCCGTTGGCATCATAAGCGTAGATCCGCTCGACGCCCGTTGGCCCGATCTCGCTGGTGCGATTACCGGCTGCATCGTAGGCATAGCGCGTTACCGCGCCGTTGGCATCGGTCCGGCTCAGGAGCAGTCCGCGGGCGTCGTAGGTATACAGCTCGACCTCACCGGTGCTCTGCGCCTTGCGCACGAGGTTGCCGCGGGAATCGTAAGCGTAGGTCGTCTCCAACCCGTCCGGCCCCAGCCTGCGCGTCATTCGGCCGGCCACGTCGTACTCGTACCTCGTCTCGAAGCCCTGTGGATCCCGCGACGAGAGCATATTGCCCGCCGCGTCGTAACTGAACGCCAGCGTCCCTCCAGCCGCGTTGGTTTCGGTCAGCACGTTGCCGTTCGCGTCGAAAGTCCGGGTCGTCGTTGCTCCCACGGCATCGGTCGACGCCACGATATTGCCTCGGGCATCGTAGCTGTTGGTCTGCACGCCTCCGGTCGGATCGACGGCGGCTTCAGTCCGTGCATCCAGGTCGCGGTCAAAGGAATAGCGTCCATTGCCACCGTTGGTGGCCGCGATGACGCGACCGTCTGCGTCGTACTCGATCCTGGAGACCTCGCGATCGAGCGGATCCAGCACCGCCAGCAGGCCGTGGTTTCGGTCATACCGATAACGGGTGACGTTACCCTCGCGATCTTCGTGCGCTGTCAGGTTGCCATTGCCGTCATAGGTGTAGCTTTGCGTCTGGCCCATCGGGTCCGCGACGGAAACGATCCGGCCGAGCGCATCGCGTTCGAAAACAACCGTCCTGCCGGAGGAGTGCGTAATCCCCGAGTCCGTGAAAACCAGGGTGTTCCCGTTGGGCTCGCGAATGCTCTCGATGCCGTCTTGCAAGTGCAGCACCACCTGCGTGCCGTCCTGCGCGGTGTAGCGGAACCGTTGGGGATCATACGCAGCGCCGGTCCCGTCGTCGGCAAGGATGACCTGGCCGGGCTGCGGATCGAAGATCGTCAGCAGATTGTTGTCGAGGCTTTCGAGCCGGCCCCGGGTGCCAGGACGCGGCTGGAAAGTGGCCCGCAGCGCTGCAGGCGGGAACGGCACGAGCGGAGACACGCCGGGTGTGACCACCAGGTCGAACACCTCCGCGCGTCCATCGGGCAAGCGCAGCACCGCGACATGCTGGTCCGTGGGGACCAGGCCGAAAGCCAAGCCGGAGCGATCGACCCGCCAGCCGGTGCCAAGCACACGGTTCGTCGTGAGGCGCAGCGACTCGACGTCGAGGCGCCAACCGACACCAAACGCGCCACGCGCCTTGTCGCGGCTGTCGTAAATCCGCGTCACGGCGACGGGTATACCGGCCACAGGCACGTCGAGATCAGTGAACGCGAGCTGGAAATAGCCGACCTTCATCTGGCCTTCCACCAATACGGTGACCTCGTCCACCGCCTGGTTACCGCCGGAATCGAATACCGTCAGCCGGATCGTGTAGAGCCCGTTGACCAGGAGCGTGGGATCGAAGCGGCCCAGCACAGCATCGGTGACAGGCGTAGTGGAGGCCGTGATAACGGTGAAGTCGGTGTCGCCCGCCGGTGCATAGGCCAGCTCGTACTTCAGGAAGTTAGTGTCGAAAGCCGTACCGCTCACGTCCACCGGCTCGGTGACCGTCGCATCCCCAGTCGGGGTTGAGATGGACCCGGCGGGTGGCAGCGTATCGCCGGACACGCCCGCCACCACCTGGATCGTCGCGGCGCCGGAGATTCCCTCGCGGGTCGCCGTCGCCGTGTAGCTGTCGGGCGTCGTGTTGCTGAAGCTCGGCCCATTGGTCCAGGCGACGACGGACGTCAGGTTCTGGCTGGTCCCGTCCACGAACACGCCCGTGGCCGTCAGGTTCACGACCTGGCCGGGCAGGACAGTGCTATCCGCCGGCTCGACAATGATGCTCGCGAGATCGAGATCGCCGTCGATGCCATCGCAGTTGGCATCGATGCCGTCGGCAGGATCATCCACCCCGCCGGGGAGAATGGAGCCATCGCCGTCGTCGCAATCGCCCTGGTTCGGCGTGAATCCGTCGCCGTCTGCATCGATATCCTCGGGACCGGGGCCACGGGATACGACCAGGTCCACTACGCCGCCGAACTCGGCCACGGCCCCGCCCGGAGGCGACTGCTCAGCGACGGAGCCGGCGGGCACGGTCGGGTGCGTGGCCTCGCGAACCGAGCCCACGAGCAGGCTCGCGGCGGCCAGGGCATCCTCGGCCGCACTCTGCGGGCTGCCGACCACGTCAGGCACGGTAACCGGTTCGCCGACGACAAGGGTGAATGACTGCACAGTGGTGAAGCCGATCGTGTCGCTCGCGAGGAGGCTCACGGCGTATTCGCCGGCCGCATCGGGCGACCAGTTCAGCCGTCCGGTCGAGGACAGCGTCATGCCCGGCGGCGCGGCGGCCAGCGTCAGCGTCACCGAGTCGCCCGGGTCGAGATCGACCACGCGGGCGGCGTACTGGTACGGGAAGCCGATGGTGGTCAGGGTATCGGGCTCGCTCAGGAAGGCCGGCGGCGTGCCGGCCGGCTGCACGTCGAAGGTGACCGTGGCAGCATTCGAAGTGCTCTGCCCGTCCGAGACCTGGTAGGTGAAGGCATCGGTCGTGCCGGCCAGCGGATCCGGCGCCCGCTTGATCAGGTTCCAGCCGTTCAGCTCCGGCCGCAGCCAGTGCGGCGTCGGGTTGGTCAGCACATTGCCGTCGGCGTCGACGTAGCCCTCGTGAAAGATCCATTGCGTGCGGACCGGCGGCGCCGGGGGCAGCGGCTTCGACTCGACGCCCCCGATCACGCGCACTGTGCCGTTCAGACCACTGTTGAACGACGTGACGATCTCCGCCGCGCCGTCCCCGTCGACGTCGGCGATGGTCGGGAAGCGATGGAACGCCGCAAACCGGTCCACCGGAATGAACTCGAGCAGACTGCCATCGCGCCCGCTGAAGATGTAGAGCCCGCTGCCGTTCTCGGCATTGAGGTGAACCACGAGGTCGTAGGCGCCATCGGTGTTGGCGTCGAATGCGACCACGCCTTGGAGCGCACCGCCAGCAAAACCCGAGGGCTCTTGGAACCGGTCACGATCCGCGTGGCTCCAAAGCGGCGTGCCATCGGTATCGAACACCGCAAGGTACCGAGGCAACCCCGTACTGAAAACGCTGTAGTCGCCATCCATCCAGCCAAACTCGACCTGGCCGTCGCCGTCGAAGTCGGCGACCGTGATTGCACTGCCCGACGGCGTTTCCCGGTCGATCTCCCACTTCAGGGTCCCGTCATGTTCGAAGAGATACATGCGACCGCGCTCCCGGCCGATGATCTCGGGATAAGGATCGTCGTCGAAGTTCGCGACGGCCGTGTGAAGATAGATCCCCTGATTCGGCGCGCTTTGGAACAGGGGGCGGATCGGCAGTCGGAACTCGAACTCGCCGGTATGGCTCACGACGTGGTTGTGGACGATGACTTCCATGGTGCCGTCCAGGTCGAGATCGGCGACGGCCACTGGCTGGTTGAGTTCCCGGTTACGCTGCGGCTCCGCCTCGTATTCCCATTTCAGGGAGCCGTCCGCGCTGTTGAAAACCGTGACACCGGCACATGAAACACTCGGGCCGCAGCCGAAAACATTCCACGACACCAGGATCTCGACGATCCCATCGCCGTCGAGATCGGCGAACGCCGGACCGGAATTGGAGGACGAGTAACCGAGATAGGTCCGACCGGTGGGCTCGGAACCGCCGTTACCCGGCCAGGCCAACGTGCCGTCATGATGCGCCGCAACCAGCGCGGGCGTCGAGTCGAAGCCACCGTTCGGCTCCCGGAGGCGATGCGCGATCATTTCGAGATCGCCGTCGCCGTCGATATCGACTAGGCCGAGGTGGGAACCAACCCGCACGCCGCCAACCTCGCTGGCCTGCACCAGCGGGCTGCTACCGAGTTGGACGGAACAGTCCTCGGCATTGAGGATGAAGAACTCGCCCGTGAACGTTCTCGTGATGTACCACATGCCGACGATCTCAGTGTCGCCGTCGTTATCGACATCACCGACGGCCAGCGTGCTATTGGTTCCCAGGCGGTCGGGGGAGAAGGGCAACTCGCACTGGGTCTGTGTGTAGATGCGCTGCGGGTCGGACACCAGGTTGTAGCCGTTGCGGCCCGGCTGCAGCCACGCGGGTTCGGGCTCGGTCAGCACGTTCGCGGCGTCGTCGATGCGCGTCTGATCGAAGACCCACTGGTTACGCACGCCCGGCGCCGGCGGCAGCGGGTTCGCACTGGTACCGCGCCACACGCGCGTCGTGCCGGTGCCACCGGTATTGAAGGAACTGATGAGCTCAGCGGTGCCATCGTCGTCGATGTCCGCGATGGTGATGAAACGCTGCTCGGTGAAATAGGAATCGATCGTGACAAACTCGAGTACCGAGCCGTCGCGGCCGTCGAAAATGTAGATACCGGTCTCGGCGGGTACGCCGTTGTCGTAGTGAACCGCGAGGTCCACGGCGCCGTCGGCATTGGCATCCCACGCCGTGATGTTCGGGCCCGTAAAGCGATTTATCGCCGGCGGGGACAACGCCGAATCGCCGGCATGGCTCCAGAGCTGCTGCCCGTCGGTGTCGAAGGCAACCATGTACCCGGGGAGGTTGCCGGTGCCGGCCAGTAACGCGAACTCGACCTCTCCGTCACCGTCGAGATCCGCCACGGTGAGCTGGCTCTGGCCGTTGTTGGCGAATGGCTGCTGCCAGATCAGGGCTCCGTCCTGCTCGTAGAGATAAACGTTCTGCTGGTCGTAGGCGACGATCTCGGCGAAGGTATCGCCATCGAAGTCAGCCACGGCGCTGTAGAGGTTGGTGGTGATTCTCGAGGAGCCACCGAGGTAGCCCTCGACCGGCAACTCGAACTCAAGACCGCCGAGGTGATCGACGACCTGGGTGTGCGCGATGATTTCCATGGTGCCGTCGCGATCGAGGTCGGCGACGACCGGCGGCTTGTAGTCGGCGTCGCCGCGCTGGTCGGGACCCGTGAACTCCCACTCGATGCTGCCGTCGCGGCTGTCGTAGACGGTGACGCCGCTCCGCACGTACACCGACACGCTGCCGATGATCCGCCACGGCATCACGATTTCGATTACGCCGTCGGCGTCGATGTCGGCGAAAGTCGGGCCGGTATAGCGATAGGACCCGCTGCTGGAGCCGGCCGTCGGGAAGCCGAGGGTCGGGCTGGTTGCGCTGGCGCCGTCGCCGGGCCATGCGAGGGTGCCGTCGTGGTGCACGGCCAGCAAGTGCCGGCTGTCGAAAAATCCGCCCTGGTCCTCGGGCAGCGCCTCGCGTGGCGCGATGATCTCGAGGTCGCCATCGCCGTCGATGTCGAGCAGCCCGGGATGCGAACCTTGTGCCAGGCCGCCGGCCGCCACCACCGCGGGGCTGGTTGCCAGTTCGGGCGTGCAATCGGCGGCGTTCAGGACCCAGAGCTCGGCGCGGCCGGCGCTGGTGATGAAGTTGTAACCGACGATCTCGGCCTCGCCGTCGTCGTCGACGTCACCCACCGCAACCGTGCCGTTGTGCTGGAAGCCTCCCGCGGAGATCGGCAATTCACACTGCAGCTCGAGCTCCACGGGGCCGGTGGTCTCGGGCAGTCCGGGCGTGTAATCGAAAGACCCGTCCACCCTGAAATCGAGCACGCCATTGGCGCTGGTCGTCACCAGGGAAGCCGACAGAGGGTCCCCGTCGGGATCGCTGTCATTGGCAAGCACACCGGGGGCAGCCACGGAGGTTGTCTCGCCGATGCGCGCTTCGTACAGGTCGTCATTCGCCACGGGTGCTCGATTCGGCGCCACGACATTCACGATTGCGCTCTGCAGCGCGGCGGCGCCGGCGGCATCCGTGACCTCCACGGTGACGTCATGGGCGCCGGCCTGCGCGGCCGCGGGCGTCCACTCGATCAGCCCGGACGGCGAAATCGTCATGCCGGAAGGTGCAGCGGGCAGTGCGTAGCTCAGGATATCGCCGGCATCCGGATCGCTGGCCTCGGCCTGGATGGAAAGCGACTGTCCAACCACGATCGTTCGCGGCCCGATCGGGGCAAGGGTGGGCGGCGCGTTGTCGACCGGCGTGACCGGCGCGCTGCGCACGTCGAGGCTGAAGGTGTCGGTGTCGCTCAGTCCGCCGCTGTCGGTCACCTGCACTGTTACCGGCACCACCGTCGGGCTCGCGCTGGCGTTGTAGACGAAATCCCCGCTGGCCGGGTCGATGCTCGCGCCGGCAGGCGCCGACACCAGACTGAAGGCAAGTGTGTCACCGGCATCCGGATCGACGGCAAAGATGCGGAACGCGAGCGATGCGCCGACGAAGGCCACGCGGTCGCCGATCGCCACAAGCGCCGGCGGGTTGTTGTCCGTGGCTGCCGTGACAGTCACGGCAGCCGGTGCACTGTCGAGCTCACCGTCGTTGACCATCAGGCTCGCCGTGTAAGCGCCTTCCACGTCGGCGACGAAGCTCGGCGAAACGTCTGTCGCTGAACTCAGGATCGCGCCGCTGCCGGCGGGCCGGAGCAAGGTCCACAGGTAGGTCAGCTCGTCGCCATCGGGGTCGCTGGACGCGCTGCCGTCGAGCTGGATGGTATCTCCGGGCGACGGCTGTGACGGGCTTGCCGTGGCGGCCGCCAGCGGCGGCTGGTTGGCGGCGACGGCCGTGATCACGGCCGTGTCGGCTGCGCTGTCCACGCTCCCGTCGTTGACGATCAGCTGCGCGACATAGAGGCCGGCGACGTCAGTCATGAACTGCACGGACGGGCCCAGCGGGGTCGCGAGTTCGGCCGCACTTCCCGCGGGCCGGGACAACAACGACCAGAAGAATTCCAGGGGGTCGTCGTCTACATCGAAAGAAAACTCTCCGTCGAGCGTGACCGTCTCGCCGGCTTCCACTTCCTGGTCATCCCCGGCATCCGCAACGGGTGGTGAGTTGGACGTCGTGACGAGAGCGGTGTCCGGAGCACTGTCGACATAGCCGTCGTTGACCACGAGTTCGACAGCGTATTCGCCCGCCACGTCCACGACGAAGCTGGTGTTCTCGCCCGAGGTCGAATCGAGCGCGGCGCTGCTGTCAGCCGGCCGTGCCGTCAGTCTCCATCGGTAGGTCAAGGCGTCGCCATTGGCGTCGAAGGAACCGGCGCCAAAGAACTGCGCGGTCCCACCGACCGGCACCGTCTGATCGAGCCCTGCATCCGCAACGGGCGGGGTGTTCTGGCTCGACACCACGACGAAATCGGCCGCGCTGTCGAACTCACCGTCGTTGACAACGAGCCGCCCGACATAGTCGCCCGGGCGGTCCGCGACGAATCCCGGCATTACCGCGGTGGGATCATCGAGCTCAGCCGTGCTTCCGGCGGGCAGTTCCGTGAGCTGCCATGCATAACTGAGCGGATCGCCCTCGGCGTCCGTCGAGCCGCTGCCGTCGAGTTGCACGTTGTTGCCTGACTGGAGCGCCTGGTCGGGGCCCGCGTCGGCGACCGGGGCTGTATTGGCCGGTTCGCCCTGGTCCGCGGTGAAATTCCACACGATGCTCGACGGATTGAACCTGAAGCGGCGGTTCTGCCTGAAAGTGAAGGTGTCGTCCGGCGTGACCAGCCCGCCGGACGGGATCGCGCCCGCATCGACGTCGCCGTCCCGTATGGTGGTGTTCCGTGAGGTGCTCGTGGCGACGGCCCTGACGTTGGCGAGTGTCTCGCCGTCGTTCAAGATCGTGATGCGATAGGTGTAGTCGAAGTGCATTCGACCGACCCGGCTTTGCCCGATGAACTCGTACTCGACCACCGACAGGTCCGAGACATCGGCTCGCGGGGTGACGCCGGGGAGAAAAAGCGCCAGCCCGAGCAACAGGCTGGTGACAATGATTAAGGTGCGGGGCCTGGACCCCGCCAATTGATGGCGGCCGAAAACTGACATCATCTTTCCCCCCCGGGATGATCGGTCGCGCGCGGCACCGGTCCACGCGGCTCTATGTCAGTAATGGCGGAAAATTGACGCGAACTGGCTCGTTCACGCCGTTATTTGCGGTTATGTCAAACGTGCAGCGGGACGCCGTGCCGGTATGGCGTTGATTTTCCGTGGGTCGCCGCCCGCATGCGCAAGCACCTTCGGATCCATGATCCGGCGCCACAGCGGCGGCACCATGGCCAGCAGGAACATCCCGTAATAGCCGGCGGGCAGCTGCGGCGCCTCGTCGAAGTGCCTGAGGCTCTGGTAACGCCGCGCCGGCCAGGCGTGGTGATCGGAGTGACGCTGCAGCTGATAAAGCAGCAGGTTGGAGATCACGTGGTTCGAGTTCCAGCTGTGGCGCGGGGCACAACGCTCATAGCGGCCGTCGGGATCGCGCAGTCGCTTGAGCCCGTAGTGCTCGACGTAATTGGCCGCGGACAGGAGGCTGTACGCGAGGGCGGCCTGGAGCAAAAGAAACGGCAGCAGGGCCGGCCCGAGCCAGGCCAGCAGTGCGCCCCAGAACACCACGCTCAGCGCCCAGGCCTGCAGGTTGTGATTGGCCGGATGCCACGGATCGCGACCTTGGGAAGCGAGTCGCTCGCGCTCGAGCTGCCAGGCGCGGCGGAAAGCGCCGGGAATCTCGCGCATCATGAAGCGGTAGTAGCTCTCGCCGAAGCGCGCGGAGGCAGGATCCTCCGGCGTGGCGACATCGCGGTGGTGGCCGCGCACATGCTCGACGATGAAGTGGCCGTAACAGGACGGTGCCAGCGCGGCGCGGCCGAGCCAGATCTCGAGCGGGTCTTTCTTGTGGCCGAGCTCGTGGCCGGCGTTGATCCCCGCGGCACTGCTCCAGCCGGCCGAGAAGGCGAGGCCCAGCCAGCCGACCCAGCCCAGCCCGCCTTCGACAGCGACCCACGCCGCGATGACGACGGTCAGCCACACCGCCGGGACCGCGAGCCAGGTCAGCCAGCGGTACCAGCGGTCGGCGTCCAACTCAGGCACCCGCGCTTCCGGCGGGTTGTTGTCGTCCGCGCCCAACAACTGGTCGAGCAGGGGCACCACCCCGTAAAGCACGGCCGGCGTCAGCCACAGCCAGCCTTCGCCGGCGCCGGCCAGCCACAGGCCGATGCCCACCAGCGGCAGCATGGGCATGAACAGCGAGGCCAGCCACCAGTGACGGCGGCGATCGGTCCAGGCAAAAGCATCAGCGGGAAAACTTGCCATGCGAGTCATCATGGGGTGCGAATCGGCCCCGCGCATTGTTCCTCCCCGTCAATTCTTTTGTTATTTTCGGCCAGTATGGATTCGCCTTCGCTCATGCCGATCATCCCGCGCGGCCTGCATCACCCGGCTGCCGGCGTCGCCGTGCTGGCCGGCGTCCTGCAGGACCTCGATCTCGATCCTCTGCCGCTGCTGGCCCGCTGTGGCCTGCCGCCCGAGATTACCGGCGCAGGGCAGGCGGTCCCGGTCGAGCGCGAGATTGCTTTCATCCGGCTGGCGCTCGAGAGCTCGGGCCGACCCGACCTGGGTCTGCTGGCCGGCCGCGGCCACCGATTTCCCGTGTTCGGTTTCTGGGGCCTGGCGCTGGCGGCCAGCCCGACGCTGGCCAGCGCCATCCGTCTCGGGCTGCAATACGTGGACCTCACGCATACCTTCTTGCGCTGGCGTTTCGAACGTGGCGGGCCGGAGGCTGCGCTGGTCATGCAGGCCGGCGCACCGCTGGGCGAGCTCGAGACCTTCCTCGTGGAGCGCGACGCCGCGGCCGCCGCCACGTTGCTGGAGGACCTCACGGGCCGGCGCGGCGGACTGGCCGGCGCAGAGTTTGCCTACTCCGCACCTGCCTGGGCGGCTCGCTACGACACGGTATTCGGCTGCCGCCCGACCTTCGGGGCCGGCAGGCATGCATTGCGCCTCAGCGCCGCCCTGCTGGAGCAACCCCTGCCCGGCGGCGATCCGGTCATGGCCGCCGCCGCGGAGGCTCAGTGCCACCGCCTGCTGGACGGCCTGTCGCCGGCCGGCGGCCTGTCCACCCGCCTGCGCCGTCACCTCCTGGATCATCCCGGACGACTGCCGAGCCAGGACGAGACCGCGCGTCATATCGGGCTGTCGCGGCGCAGCCTGCGGCGCAAGCTGGCGGAAGAAGGCACCAGTTTCCGGGCGCTTGCGGACGAGGTCCGGTTCGGCCTCGTGGCCGGTTACCTGGAGAACACCGGGCTGGCGCTGGACGAGATCGCCGCGCGCACAGGCTTCAGCGATGCCGCCAACCTGTCGCATGCCTTCCGCCGCTGGACCGGCACCACGCCGGGCACCTGGCGGGCGGCCCGCCGGCCCGGTCACGAGTCACAGCCCGATGCGCACAAGTGAATCCGGACTGACACGCATTTGCGATATCATGGTTAGATTGCGCCCGAAACCGGGCAACGACGGAGCCTCGAGCCTTGAGCATCATGGATAGCCTGCTGACGGCGGGATTTCGGCACAACAGTCGCCGCCTGACCCGTTTCGCCCGCCCGCAGCCCAGCGAAACCTTGCCGCCGCCCGATCCGGCGCGCAAGTACATGCTTTACCTGCATATTCCTTTCTGTACGGTGCTCTGCCCGTTCTGCTCCTTCCATCGGGTCTGCTTCGAAGAACAGAAAACGCTCCGCTACTTCGAGAGCCTGCGCCAGGAAATCCGCATGGCGCACGAGGCCGGCTACAGCTTTTCCGACCTGTACGTCGGCGGCGGCACGCCGACGGTGATGCCCGGCGAACTGGCGAAAACCCTGGACCTGTTGCGCAAGCTCAGCCCGATCCAGAGCATCTCCATTGAAACCAACCCGGACGACCTCACGCCGGGTGTCATGTCGCAGATGCGCGACGCCGGCGTGACCCGCGTCTCGGTCGGCATCCAGAGTCTCGACGACGAACTCCTCAAGCAGATGGACCGCTACGAGAAATACGGCTCCTCGGCCCAGGTCATGAAGCGCCTCGAGGGCGCCCGCGGTTTCTTCGAAACCCTGAATGCGGACATGATCTTCAACCTGCCGCACCAGGACGAACGCTCCCTGCTCAGGGACATCGACCTGCTGACGCGAGAGATCGAGGTCAGCCAGGTCACGTTCTACCCTCTGATGAGCGCCGAAAGCACGATGCGCAAGATGATCAAGACCATGGGCCAGGTGGATTTCGACCGCGAGGCGCGGATGTACCGCCTGATCCTGGACTCCCTGCCCGAGGCCTACCACCCCTCCTCGGCCTGGTGCTTCAATCGCGACAGCGGCACCGTGGACGAATACATTATCGAAAACGAGGAATATCTCGGCCTCGGCAGCGGCTCAATGAGCTATCTGGACGGCATTCTCTATTCCAGCACTTTCTCCCTGAACAATTACAACCGCCAGATCGCCGCCGGGCGCTTCGGCATCAGCCGGCGCCAGCCCCTCACCAACCGCGACCGGTTGCGCTATTTCATGCTCATGAACCTGTTCGGCCTGTCGCTGGACAAGCAGACGGCGGAAGCCCGCTATCCGGGCTTCTTCTGGAAACTCGCACCGGAGATCGCCGGCCTGAAGCTCATGGGCGCCGTGCGGGATGAAGGCGACCGGCTCGTGCTGACCCGCTATGGTATGCGCATATGGATCCTGATCATGCGCGAATTCTTCATGGCGGTGTCCGACTTCCGCGACCTGATGCGCCACGCCATCCGCGAGGAGCTGGACGCCCCAGGCCCGCTCGCGCTGCGGCTGCCTTCCACTGAGTTGCGATCCCCCGGCCGGTCCTGAGCCACGGCGCTACGACGAGGCACGTCACCGGCCCTCGCGGCGGGCTGGTGACGTATTGTTATACGCAGAGTCCCCAATAGCCGCATGACGCCGCCGAAAGGCATATTGACGCTCCACACAAAGCAATCGCGATCGTCCTGATCGCCAGTTGAGGGGTAGTCATGAGTGATCCAGGAAATGGCGAGCAGCAGAAAACCCGGTTCTGGAAAAAGCCGCGGTCGAAATGGTTGCTGGGCATTCCCATCGGTGGCTTCGTCGCCTTCGTCGCAGGGGCGATCGGCATCAGCGCGTTCAACTATACGCTGCACGCCACGAGCACCACGGAATTCTGCTTCGAGTGCCATTCGCACGAGCTGAACATCCGCCCGGAATACGAGGCTTCCAACCACGCCATGAACGCCTCCGGCGTCCGCGCGGAATGCGCCGACTGCCACCTGCCCAAGCCGTGGGCGCGTTACGTGTGGACCAAGATCGTGGTGTCGCTCGACATCATCCCCGAGCTGCAAGGCGTGATCTCGACGCCGGAGAAGTACGCCGAGCGCCGCGGATACCTGAAGAGAAAGGTCTGGACGCACTACAAGGAAAACAACTCCGAGTTCTGCATGCACTGTCACCAGTGGGAGCACATGGCTGAGCAGAGCCGGATGGCTTCCCGGATGCATGAGCGCGCCCAGGAAAAAGGGCAATCGTGCATCGACTGTCACCGCGGCCTCGCGCACGACATGACTGACGAGCACAAGGAAATCTGGAAAGAAGTCGACGCGAAGTTCAAGGAAGAAAAGGCCGCCGGCGCCGGGGCCGCCGGAGGCGCTGCCAACTGATCGAGACCCCTCCCCGGGGCCCGTCTCTTCGCCAGGGACGGGCGCCCCGGCGGTCTCGCTGACCTGCTGGTCCGGCTTGCGGCCGAAACGTCTGATAGCGTGAGTCAACCGAAGGCCGGCGCAGTGGCTCGTCGACCCGTCGACGAGGTTTTGTTCGTCCCCGCAGAGGGAAGACAATGCCACGACACGTATTTGCTTCACTGACCCGCAGTCCGTTCAGCCTCGTCGGCACCGCGCTGGCCACGGGCTCCCTGACGCTCATCGCCACCCTCTCGGTCGTGCAGCTTCTCGGCTTCCGGGGCGGCCCTTACCTGGGCATCCTGACCTTCCTCGTACTGCCGGCCGTCTTCGTACTCGGCTTGCTGCTGATCCCCGTGGGCATCCTGGCGACCCGGCGCCGTGCGGCGGAGGCATCAGCCACCGACGAGGTCGCGCGGCCGTTCCCTGTCATCGACCTTAACCACGAGACCACGCGTAAGTCCGTGGTCGTCTTTCTTGCGCTGACGGTAGTGAACCTGGTCGTGCTCGCCGGTGCCACGTACAAGGGCGTCCAGGTCATGGACTCGAACGCCTTCTGCGGGCTGGCCTGCCACACCGTCATGCAACCCGAACGCACGGCGCACCAGCGTTCGCCGCACGCCCGAGTGCAGTGTGTGGAGTGCCACATCGGGCCCGGCGCGGACTGGTTCGTTCAGTCGAAGCTCAGCGGTGCCTGGCAACTGGTGGCGGTCACCCTGGACATCTATCCGCGCCCCATCGAAACGCCGTTGCACGACCTGCGTCCGGCGCGAGACACCTGCGAGCAGTGCCACTGGCCGACGAAGTTCGTCGGCGACAAGCTGAAGGTGGAGACGATTTACGCGCAGGACGAAACCAACACGGAACTGCACAGCGCCCGGCTGCTGAAGATCGGGGGCCTGCAGGGCCGCGAATCTGCAGGCATCCACTGGCATGTCGATCCCGACATCCAGATCCGTTACCGCTCCGATGCGACGCGGATGGAAATCTACGACATCGAGATGACAGGGGCGGACGGCACCGTGAAGGTGTTCCTCGCCGGCGACACGCCGGCCGATGCCGAGGACTGGCGCGTGATGGACTGCGTGGACTGCCATAACCGTCCCACGCACCGTTATCGCGAGCCCGCCGTCGAGATCGACAAGCTCATGGCGGGGGGGCGTATCGACACCAGCCTGCCCTTCATGAAGCGTGAGGGCGTGCGCATCCTGGAGGAAGCGGACTACGCCTCGCAGGAAGACGCACGTATCGGTATCACCGCTTCCCTGCAGTCCTTCTACCATGGAAATTATCCGCAACTCTATGCAGAAAATGCCGGCGCCATCATGGGCGCCGCCGATGCCCTGGGCGACATCTACAGCTGGAACGTGTTCCCCTATATGAACGTCCGCTGGGACACCTACCCGGACCACAGCAGCCATCCGCCGGTGCGCGCCCGCCAGGACGCACCGGGCTGTTTCCGCTGCCACAACCGCCTGCACCAGACCGCGGACGGCGAACGGATCTCGCGCAGCTGCGATCTATGCCACACGATCCTGGCGCAGGAAGAGGAAGACGCCGGGATCCTGAAAATCCTGAATCCCTGAAGCAGGCACGTCCGGCCGGCCCCGGTTCTGCGCAGTCGGTTCTTGTTCACGCCGTGTAGCCGGCAGGTCCGCGAAAGTTCCCAAGGACTTACCACGATTGCCTGCGCCCTGCCCGCTGGGTAGAGTGCTGCGCTTCGGAGACCCCGGAGATCCCATGCTGCGCTCGTGCTTTTTCAGAATCCTGACGGCGGCCCTGTTGCTGTTCGCGGCCTCGGCTGCCGCGGCGGCCGACCCGGAGTGGCTCAGCGAGGGACCCGGCGGCGAAACACGCATCGTCGTTTACTACTTCTACTCGGACACCTGTCCGCATTGCATCGAGGCCAAGCCATTCATCGCGTCCCTCGAAGAGCGCGACTGGATCAACCTGCGCGCCTACGAGGTCAGCAAGAATCGCGACAATGCGCTGCTGTACCGCGACACGGCCGCCGCGATCGGCGAGCAGGCCCGTAGCGTTCCGGCTTTTATCTTCTGCGGCTCCATGCAGACGGGATACGACACGGCGGAGACGACCGGCGCCGTCCTGCTCGCGCGCATGGAATACTGCCACGCCGACCCCGCGGCCGTGATCGACGCCGCCACGCAACCCGGCCCCACGCCCGGTGAGGTGATGGGCGTCCAGGTGCCGGTGATGGGTTTCATCAATCCCAGCGACTGGGGACTGCCCATCCTCACCGTGGTCATCGCAGGCCTCGACGCCTTCAATCCCTGCGCGTTTTTCGTCCTGCTGTTCCTGCTCAGCCTGATGGTTCACGCGCGCAGCCGGGCGCGCATGATGATGGTGGGCGGCACTTTCATCATCATCTCCGGAGTGATCTATTTCGTCTTCATGGCCGCCTGGCTCAACGTGTTCCTGCTGATCGGCGAACTGCGCGTGGTGACCCTGGTGGCCGGATTGATCGCCGTGACACTGGCGGTGATCAACATCAAGGATTATTTCTGGTTCGACACGGGCGGCCCTTCGCTGTCCATCCCCGAATCGAAAAAACCCGGCATGTACGAGCGGATGCGCAACCTCGTTTCGGCCAAGAGCCTGCCGGCCATGCTCGCCGGCACGGTGGTGCTGGCGGTCGCGGTGAACAGTTACGAGTTGCTGTGCACCGCCGGCCTGCCGATGGTCTACACGCGGATCCTGACCCTGCGCGAGGCCGACACCTTCGTCTATTACATGTACCTGGTGCTCTACAACATCATCTACGTGATTCCGCTGCTCATCATCGTGGGGCTGTTCGTAATGCGCTTCGGCTCACGCAAGCTGAGCGAGAGCGAAGGGCGGCTGCTGAAGCTCATGTCGGGCATGATGATGTTCGGGCTCGGTGGCGTGATGCTCATCGCACCGACTGCCCTGAACAACGCCGGCGTGGCCATCGGCCTGCTGTTCGGTGCGATCCTGCTGACCTGGATGATTCACGCCATAAGCAGGAAACGCGGGCTGATATGATCGGGGCATGACCCCACGCCCGACACCCTTCCCCGGCTGGTCACGGATCGCCCTGCTCGCCGCCGTGGCGCTCGTGGTGAGCGCCTGCACCGGGTCCCGGGCGTGGTGGCAGGACGACCTGGAAACCTGGCGTGGCGCCAGTGCCTCGGAACTCGTGGACGCCTGGGGTCCTCCCGTGCGCACCTTGACCGCTGACGACGACACGACGGTCTTGGTCTACGAGAGCACGCGCGAACTTGATTACCGGATGGAAACCCTCGCGGAGCCGGCGCGCATGCTGGATCCGGACAGGTTGCGGACGGCCGGAATGGCGGTCGAGCGCGGTGAATGCACCCTGTTTTTCGAACTCAGGGGTGCGCGGGTCGCCGCGGTGCGCCATGAAGGCGCCGCCTGCGACATCGTGCCGCGCGACCGTGCCCGGCGACGCGCCCCGTAAGGGCGCACGCCTTATTGCGAGGGGTTGGCCGTACCGCTACCCGCGCGGAAGGGATAACGCTCGAACATCTGCGCCACCGCGCCGTCGAGCGCACCGGCCGGATCCTCCCGGGTCGCCTGCGTCACTCGATCCGTGGCGGTGGCTTCCCACACGAGTTGCCGACGCTCCGCATCGATGAGATCGATGAACAACGTGCCGCGCTGGTAAGTGTCGATGCGCGTCTCATAGCTGTACGCCGGCCACGGGTAGTAATAGCTGCCGCGCCAGCCGTACCAGGGCGGCGGCATCGACGGCACGGTGCGCACATCCTGGACCTTCTCGGTGGTCATGGCGAAATTCACCAGCAGGTCTGGATCTTCCTCCACGCGCCGATAGCCAAGCGCCTCCAGTTCGCGCGTCACCGCCCTGATGACCCGCTGGTCGCCGAGGGTATCGTAGGTCCGCGTCTCACCACGTTCCTCGCGCTCCATGACGGCGAAGGTCTTGTACTGGGAAAAATCCGCCGTGGCGTCGTAATCCGTCGTGATCTCAGGACCCAGCGCAGCGCAGCCGGCCAGTGCCAGCACGCCCGCGAGCGATCCTAAGCGTGTTGCGATCGTCATTGTCATAACCGGAACTCCTGTGCAGGGCCATGCGCCCTCTTGCCTCTTATTCTGGCACTCCGACGGACGCCCTGCCTCAAAGCTCGTCGAAACTGTCGAGGTCGGCCAGCTCGCGACTGAGCCGGCGACTCTCCGCCAGGGCCTCCAGCGTCCGGCGCGCCGCCGTGCCGGGCCCGCTGCGCCGGGCTTCGCGGCGCTCGATATCGCCGAGGACGTCCATCGGCTCCACTTCCCCGGTGAACTCGAAGCCGGCGCTCCCCGGCTCATCCTCGTGTGCACGTGCTTTCATGGTCGGGTCTCCACAATTCTTTTCCTTACCCCGGTATTCGGCCCCGCGCGCCGGTCGGTTCCACCGTCCGGGTTTACAGGGACACATCTTCAGCTTAGAGGATGCCGGCGCCGGAAAATTCCATGTCTCGCGCGACAGCAGCGGATGCCCTATATTCCGATCCTTCGACGCGGCCCGGGCACAGCGGGCCGCCCGGCCCGTCCCCGGGGAACCGCGCACCGTGTTGAGAGCCAGGCAAAAATTGGGCAAGTACCGGATCGAGAAGCGTCTCGCGGACGGCCCGCTGGCGGCGGTCTACCAGGCCTTCGACACCATCCACGGGCTGCGCGTCGCGCTGAAGATCCCGCATCGCCGCATGATGGACGATTATTTTCTCGCCGACTTCCGTAAAGAAGTCCGGATGCTCGCCAAGCTCGATCATCCCAACATCCTGCCGATCCAGAATGCCTGCTTCATCGACGGCTATTTCGTCATCTCGATGCCGCTGGGCCTCGACACCCTGGGCGGACGACTGCAGCGACGGATCTCCACCGAGAAAGCCCTGGACTTCACCGGCCAGATCCTTGCGGCCATTGCCCACGCCCACGAGGAAGGCATCATCCATTGCGACATCAAGCCGGATAACTTCATCCTGTTTCCGGGCAACGTGCTGCGCCTCGCCGACTTCGGCTTCTCCAAGCTCGCGCGCCGCCGCATCGAAGCCTCCGGATCCGGCACGGTGGGCTATGTCGCACCGGAACAGGCGATGGGCCGGCCGTTGCTGGCGTCGGACGTCTTCTCCACGGGGCTGGTGTTGTACCGCCTGTTCGCGGGCACGTTGCCTCGCTGGCCCTACGACTGGCCGCCCCCCGGGGCGGCACGGCTGCGCAAGAAGCTTCATCCCGAGATGGTGGCGCTGATCCGGCGGGCGATCGAGGTCAAGCCGCAGCGCCGCTACCGGGATGGCGCGCGCATGCTCACAGCCTTCGAGGCCATTCGCCAGCCGGCGGCCGGACGACGCGCGTGAGCGCCGGCCTGGAAGCGCTCATGCTGACTGCCGAGCCGCATCCGGCCAGCACGCTGCTGCGGGCGGCCGACGGCGCAGCGGCGGTCTGGGCGGCGCCCCGGCCCGGCGGCGGACTCAGCGAGGACGCGCTGCTGGTGCTGCCGCTGGGCCCGGACAGCGCCGTGCTGGCCGTGGCGGACGGCATGGGTGGCCTGCCGGAGGGCGGCATCGCAGCGGCACGTGCGATCACGGCGCTCGCGACGACGGTGGAATCCGGTCTCGCGGACGGCAACTCGCTGCAGGGGGCGATCCTCGACGGGATTTCCAGGGCCAACGCCGCGGTCCTGTCGATGGGCACCGGCTCGGCCACGACACTCGCCGTGGCGGAAGTGGCCGGGGGACGGGTTCGCGCCTACAACGTCGGCGACTCCGAGGTCATGGTCTTCGGCCAGCGAGGGGGGCTGAAGCTGCGCACCTTGTCGCATTCCCCCGTCGGCTTCGCACTGCAGGCCGGGCTCGTGGACCACGAGCAGGCCCTGTATCACCACGATCGCCACCTGGTATCGAATTTCGTCGGCAGCCAAGACATGAGGATCGAGGTGGGCTCCGCACTGCGACTGCGCCCGCTCGACACCGTCGTGGTGTGCAGCGACGGCCTGGTGGACAACCTGCGGCTGGCGGAGATCGCCGCGATCATGCGTTGTGGCCCGCTGGATCAGCGCCTGGAGGCCCTGGCCGACCAGGCGACTGAGCGCATGACGACCCGCCCGAGAACGCCGGACAGCCACCCGAGCAAGCCCGACGACCTGTCGATCATCGCCTTCCGGCGAAAACCCGGGCGGGTCCTCGCGCGGCGGTTGCCGCCGGCGCGCCAGCTCGACCTGGGTGACCAAAGTACTGCAAAGGACGACTGGGGACATCCATGACCACGAAACCGTTTCGCCTGCTGCTCGCCTGCCTGCTGCTGTCCCCCGGCGCGGTAACGGCGGAAGATGCAGCGCCGGTACTGCTCATTCACGGCGGGGCCGGGACCCTGCGGGCCGCCGACATGAGCGCGGCGGACCGGGCTGCCTACGAGGCTGCGCTGCATACGGCGCTGGAGGCCGGCTGGCAGGTGCTCGCTGAGGGGGGCACCGCCCTCGATGCCGTCACCGCCGCCATCCTGCCCATGGAAGACTCGCCACTGTTCAACGCAGGGCGCGGCGCGGTGTTCACCGCCGACGGCCACAACGAACTGGACGCCTCGATCATGGATGGGGCGACCCGCGCGGCCGGGGCGGTCGGCGGCGTGCGCTGGGTGCGCAATCCCGTGCTGCTCGCCCGAAGAGTCATGGAGGCATCGCCCCACGTCTTCCTCGCCGGGCAGGGCGCGCTGGCGTTTGCCATCGACCAGGGCCTCGAGTTGAAGCCGTCCGAGTGGTTCTGGACCGAGCGCCGCTGGCAGCAGATGCAGCGCGCCACCCTGCAGGGCGCGCGGCCGCCCGGACCCTCGGAGGGACGCTTCGGCACCGTCGGCGCGGTCGCGCTCGATGCCGGGGGCCGGCTGGCGGCTGCGACCTCGACCGGCGGCACGACCGCCAAACGCTACGGCCGGCTGGGCGACGTGCCGGTCATCGGGGCCGGCACCTGGGCCGACGGCGGCTGCGCCGTCTCCGCCACCGGCGACGGCGAGTATTTCATCCGCGCCGCCGCCGCAAGCAGCCTGTGCGCCCGCATGGCGCTGGCCGGCGATTCCCCCGAAGAGGCGGCATCGACCACGCTCGCCGCCATCCGCGAACTCGGCGGACTGGGCGGAGTGATCGTGCTGGACGGTAAGGGGCGAGCCAGTTTCGCGTTCACCACCGAAGGCATGTACCGCGGCCGGGTGGATGCAGGCGGACGCCGGATCGCCATCTTCGCGGCGGAGGATTCGCCCTAGCCGCCCTGCGCGAGCCAGACGATGTAAGCGACGTAACCGAACACGAGTCCGAAGCCTTCGAATCGGCCGATGCGATTGCGCGTCAGGATCAGCGGCACGAGCACCATGGCGAAGAGCAACATGGTGACGAGGTCGATCATCGTGATGCCGCCCCGGTCGAGCGGATGAAACACCGCCGTCACCCCCAGCACAGCCAGGATATTGAAAAAGTTGGAACCGACGACATTGCCGACGGCGATGTCCGCGTTTCCCTTGAGAGCAGCCACGATGCTCGTGGCCAGCTCCGGGAGGCTGGTACCGATGGCGATCACCGTCAGCGCGATCAGTGCCGGGCTGACGCCCAGGCTCGTAGCAAGCCCCACGCCGCCCTCCACGAAAGCCCATCCCCCGAGCACCAGCGCGACCAGCCCACCCAGAATCAACAGCCAGTCCATCGCGGAAGATCGCTCGATGCGGGGGGCCGCGCTCTCGAACTCGAGACGAACCTGCTCGGTCTCGATCTCACGACGCGCCACCTGGATGTTCCAAAAGAGGAAAACACCAAGCCCCACGAGAAACACGAGTCCCGCCGGCCGGCTGATGCGGCCGTCGTTCAGGAAGGCCACGAGCAGCAGGGACACGAAAATCAGCCACGGCAGGTCGAGCCGCAGGATTCGCGCCTGCACCTCCATCGGCCGGATCATGGCGCAGATGCCGAGTACCAGCCCGATATTGGCGATGTTGGAGCCGACGACGTTGCCGATGGCGAGGTCATCGACGCCCGCCAGGGCGCCTTGCATGCTGACGGCGAGTTCCGGCGAACTCGTCGCGAAGGCCACGATCGTCATGCCGACGATGAACGGGCTCATGCCGCTGCGCAGGGCGATGTTGCCCGCACCGCGCACCAGCGCTTCTCCACCCGCGTAAAGCAGCAAGAAACCGAGCAGGAGGAATCCGATGAAACCCAGCATCAAGCCTCCAGGTCGGCAAAATACTGTGCGAGGAAAGACTCGAAGGGCATCGTCTCCGCGCCCTCGAGCTCGGCCTGTGATTCGAGAGACAGGGCGGCCTCGGCCTCGAACTCCGCTTGCCGGGCCGCCGACATCGGCGGCAGCGCCGCAAAATACTCCCGGTGCTGCCGCGACATCCGCATGGCGAACTCGAAAAAGGACTCGCGCTCCTGCTGCATCTCGGCGAGGATGCGCGCCGATGGCGTGAGGGCCGGATCCTCGATCTTGGCGGCCTGCAGTTCGAGCGCCGCGCTGTAGGACGCCGCCGGATCGTCGCCGTCCAGGAGCCGACAGATCGGCGCCAGCTGGCGACAGATCTCCCGCCCCCAGTCCGCCAGCGGCCGCTCGACCCCGGAGATGGCCAGGGCCAGGTCCGGACGGCGCCCCGCGATGGCGACGCGTGCGTGGTTGTCGTCGAGACGCTCGAGCTCGTCCGCCTCGATCAACGGGCTGTCGTGCAGCATGCAGAAAACCAGGAACGCCTCGAGGAAACGAAACTCGTTCTGGCTCACGCCGGCCGGATCGTAGGGGCTCACATCAAGCGCGCGCACTTCCATGTACGCCACGCCGGCGCGCCGCAACGCGAGTGTGGGCCGCTCCCCTGGCCGGATCGGCTGCTTGGGGCGGATGTAGCCGTAATACTCGTTTTCGATCTGCAACGCGTTGCTGGACAGCTGGCGCCATTCGCCATCCGGATTGACGCCGATGCGCTCGTACGGTGGCCAGGGCGAGCGGATCGCATGTTCCAGTCCCGCGATGTACTCGTCCAGCGTGTTCATCGACAGCTGGATGCTCGCCTGGCTGGTATTGCGGTAACCGAGGTCGCTCATGCGCAGCGAGGTCGCATGGGGCCCGTAACACGTGCCGTCGTCGAACTCGGGCAGGCCGGGGTCGCGCCCGCCGAGAAAAGACTTGCAAAGCGCGGGGGACGCCCCGAACAGGTACAGCACGATCCAGCCAAAACGGCGAAAATTGCGCAGCAGGCCGAAGTACATGCGGTCGCGAAACTCGCGCTCCCCGCCACGCCAGCCCTCCACCTCGTGCATGGCGGCCCAGAATTTCTCGGGCAGGGAGTAATTGAAATGCACACCGGAAATGGTCTGCATGACGCGGCCGTAACGGTAGCCCAGACCGAGCCGGTAGATATGCTTCATGCGGCCGATATTGGACTTGCCGTAGCGCGCCACCGGCACGCTGGCGTCGCCGCGGACCGCGCAGGGCATGCTGGTGGCCCACAGCAACTCGTCGTCCGGCAACCGCGGATAGACGTACTGGTGGATATCGCACAGGAACTGCAGCGTCTCCCAGCAGCTTTGCTGCGGCGGCGTGACGAACTCAAGCAGGGCCTCCGAATAGTCCGTGGTGATCCACGGATGCGCGAGAGCGGAGCCCAGGGCCCGGGGGTGCGGAGTCATCGCAAGACGACCATCGGGCATCACCCGCAAGGACTCTTTCTCGACTCCGCGCCCCCCGCCGGACAAGCAGCGCGAGTCGAAATTCGCCAGGCGATCCAGTCTTT
>Ga0102941_1000118_pt1 | contig 31690 bp, 24 predicted proteins | sample SalPonR2_C_D2_MG_FD_79281 | JGI IMG/M metagenome (GOLD analysis project Ga0102941, IMG submission 79281) | Salt pond soil microbial communities from South San Francisco under conditions of wetland restoration - Salt Pond MetaG R2_C_D2_MG | ecosystem: Environmental > Aquatic > Marine > Intertidal... | reverse complement strand
ATTTTAATTCTTCAAGACTTTCGAGTGGCTCAATATTATCTATTTGATTATATCCTAGATCTAACTCATTCAACTCAGTAAGATGTTCAAGAGGCTTGATATCTTCGATTTTATTTCTAGAGAGATATAATGTTCTCAAATTTTTTAATTCTGATAAAATATTTAAATTCTTAAGTTCCCATCTACCCGATGAGAAATCTCCGCCATAATAGAGTTTCTCCAGATTTTTAAGATTTTTAAATTTTAAAGGTAACTTTTCATTTAGAATATTATTGGACTTTCCTTCATTATTACTTTCTCTCACTTTACCTTTTTCGATATCACATATTTCATTACAGAAAGACAATTCTTCCAACCAGGTGAGTTCAAATATCTCATCTGGAATTTTTGTTAATCCACAATTACCTAAATCCAGTTTCCCTGTCTTTTCTTTTTTTTCTTGTTGAATCAATTTTTGAGCTTTATTTATTCCTAAAAAGCGTGAAAATTTTTGAATTAATTTTTGAGACATTTTTTCTCCCCTTTTAGATACTAGATAATAGAGATCATAGTATTATTTTAATTACTATTATAGTAATAAACAATATAGGTATAAAATAAAAAGGCCAGATAGTTTTTGACCAGGCAACTTTAAAAAGACTGGGTTTGTTGATTATTTTTGATTTTGCATTCCATTCTCTTTCCAGGGTATCGAGATCATATAAATATTTTTTAGTTTTTTTCCTATTATTAATGACCCAGTTGTAAATGTTTCTATAGGTTAACTCAGTCTGTAGAAAAAAGCTATCCATATACCAAAAAAGTAATATGAGAAGATATATAAATATAATATAATACAAGTGAGAATGAATATATCCTGTTGTGAAGATATTTTTCTTCAATCCAAGAATAAGGGTTAAAATACCTATAAACCACGCCTTTACTTTAAAAGAGTTATCGGACATACGGTTTATTACATTTTGGATTATTTCTATCTCTTTATGTATTTCTTCAGTTTTGGGTTTGCTCATACATTACTCCTGATTATATTAAGGTTGGAATTCGTTTTCATAATAGCTACGTAACCTCTCACCAATTTTTAACCAGGCTTTTTCTTCACTATGCAAACCACTATTTTTATTAATAGGTGTACCTTTAAAAGGAATGTTGTATTTTTGTAAAGGGGTATTTTGCCAATCGCACGGTTTTAAAATAATGGGCAGAATTTGTAATTCGTCTTTAGCTGCTCTTTTTATTGCTTTTTCCATTTCTACCTGTTGGATGAACTTTGTAGCAATCATTTCCGGTGACACCAGAAAGATAATCATATCAGCCGATTCTAATTTCTTATTAATTTTTTCTTCCCATTCTTCACCAATTATTAATTTAGTATCATCCCATTCTTCCATGATATTATCTTTAAATAAGGTCTCACAGTATAGTTTTAGTTTGTCAAGAGAGTCTTTATCCTCCTTAGAATATGATACAAACACTTCCATAGGAGGCTTTTGTACTGGTTCTGTAAAAGGCTTAAATTTTGATATTGCAAATGTCTTTTCATCTTTTGATTCTATTTCAATTCGTTTTTCTTTCCTTTTCTTAAGTAGTTTTTCATAAGGGACCCATGATTTTAAATTAGAATCTATTGATAGTAGAAAATCTTTAGGTTGAATAAGTTGTTTTACTGATCTTAAAATTCTCTTTGCAGCTATATTTCCTTCTTTCTTGTTGGCATCTGACTGAATGGATATAGTGTTTCTATTATGGAGGTTTATTAATACTGGTATGACTTCATCATTTATTTTATCATTATAGAAAATTCCGCTTTTCCAGAATAAGTCCTGTTTCGCTTTTGCTCCATAGCGGGCAATGAGTCTTTCTCTAATTCCAGAAGGCATAATATTTTTAGTCTTGATTCCTAATTTAAATTCACAGCCTCTGGTAGCTGCTTGTAGCATTTCTGGAAAAGGAGGTTCATCCTGGAGATATTGACTGGCAACAAAATGTGTTTTTGAATGCTTAAGACGAAATATGAGTTCAAATTTAAGCATAAGATCAATATAAAACTGGGCCGTTTCTTCATCTCCGACTATATTTTTTACATGTTCAAAAGTAAAGTTACCATTATTATTTCTAATGTCTTTATTTAAAATGTCATAGATAGTGTCTGTAAAATGAAAAGGATTTATAATTATCTTATCTTTTATAGAGGATATTTCGGGATAGTATAATATTGTCCCGGTTTCTTCTTCTAAATAGGTGAGAATATTATCTATATCCAGGTCTTCATTTGTATAATTACCTTCTTCCTTATTAATTTCTTCCCGACAGATATTTTTGAACTTTTCGACACTAATTATATTTTTATTTTCCCTAAAAGATAATAATCTATGATACACTGCATTCCAGTGACTAACAATTGTATCATTTCGATTTATATCATTTATCTGGTCCAAGATATCTTCTTTTAGACGATGTGCTGCTTTTTTCCATTCATAGTTGATGGTATTATCAGACAAATTAGGTATAAAGGGAAATGTTTCTGATATTTTTACTTCAGAATAATTTTCTAAAGTAATCTTATGATCATTAGCCATTCCTTTATTTTTATTTTCTACCACTATTACTGGATTTCTATTTTCTGTAAAAAATCTTATGTTCTCTAACCAGTAAATATTATCATAATGTTCGATTTCTCTTTTTTCTGTAATTATTTTATTATCTTTTTCTATTTTAATTTCTGTTGGAATTATTTCATTTACATTAGTTTTTTTCTCCCAAACCAGGACATAGATAGAGTTTTTATGTAAAAATGGCCTGTGAGTGGCATGGTAGCATTCCTGGCCTCCAAAGTCCCAAATGGTAATATTTTGATTGATATTTTCTTTTTCCTGGCTAATCTGCCAATTTTTTAATTCTATTCCATGTGTAGTTATGATTGAATTATCAATTTCATCATTAATCAGATAATTATTTATTGTTGATTTCCCTGCTGTACTATTACCAATAAAAAATACCTTAATATTTTTTACTTGTTCTTGTCCTATTTCCTTTGCTTTTTCAAAATAATTTATAATTGCTTTTCTACCCTTGTTTACTATTGACATAGGAGGCTTTTCTATAGGATTATGTTTAATAAAAACTTTTTTGTATCCAATTAGTGCTCCTGCCTTTACCTTTAATAAGGGTAACAAAGGACTAATATCTTTGATTTTATTATCACCAAGTTTTAAACTGTCCAGGGCAATCAGATTTTCTAGGGGTTTTATATTTTCGAGTTGATTCCTACTGATATCTAATATATTCAACTCAGTAAGATTATTCAGAGGCTTGATATTGTTGATTTGATTCCGGTTAAGTTTTAATATATTTAATTCAGTAAGATTTGCAAGCGAATTTATATCTCTGATTTTATTTTCATATAGGTATAACGTATTCAAATCAGTAAGATTCTTAAGGGGGGTGATATCACTGATTTTATTTTCATAAAGGGACAATATATTTAATTCAGTAAGATTTTTAAGAGGCTCGATGTTAGTAATTTGATTCCGATTAATTTTTAAAATATTTAGATCAGTAAGATTTTCAAGTGGCTTGAGATCGCTGATTTGATTTTCACCAAGGTATAACTCTTTCAACTCAGTAAGATTCTCTAAGGGCTTGATATCGTTGATTTGATTCCTACTAAGATCTAATGTATTCAATTCAGTAAGATATCCTAGTGGTTTGATATTAGTAATTTTATTAAATCTAAGGTTTAACTCACTCAATTGATTAAGATTTTTAAATTCTTGAAGTGTTCCAATCCATATTTCATTTTGTCTTAAAGATAACTTCTCCAACCACGTTAGTTCAAAAACTTCTTTTGGAATTTTAGTTAGACCACAGAAGCTTAGGTCCAATTCCCCTGTTTTTTCTTCTTTTTCTTTTTGGATTAGTCTTTGTGCGTCAGCCATTTTTATACTTCCTATTATTTAGGGTATTATTTTATTTTGAATTCTAAATAATCCAGATAGAAAAAAATAATCCAATCGCCTCTATTTATTTTTTAATCCTTCAAAGTAAATAAATGTCAAGAAAAAATCCAGTAGAATATTTGTTTGAGTGTGTGAGAGTTACTCTTGTGAAGGTTTATCCTACGGATTCCAAGGGGGAACCTACACAAGTTTCTCTCTCCAAGGTTCGGCCCCAAAATTTGTGATTTTTACCAGAGCATATTAAATTCAGCAAAATAATTATAACAGAGGACGTGGTTCCCAAAATATTAGGAAGAGATTTTGTAATTTAATTATTATTTTGTTTATTTGCCAATTCTTTGGTATTTGTAAAGTTTACGGAGGTTCTGTACACGGATTGGTTAAGGAAGATACTTCAGTCGAACCTTTAACTTCAGTAAATATGTCTCTTAAGGATACTTCCCTGGGAGATGTGACTTCAGATGAAGGATATTTTTTAATACAAAACATACGGGGGAAAACATACTCTATTAGTATCTATGATAGGGTATAAAAAAGTTGAATTTACTTTTGAAATTGATGAGCAGGAAAAAATAAGAAAAGATTTTTATCTTACACAAAAGAATATCCAGGGGGGAAGAGATAACAGTATAAGCTCAGAAAAGAGAATTTGAAAACAATCTTGAGACAGGTAGTATTAGTATTAAACCCAGGCAAATTGAGCTTAGTCCAGGTTTGGCGGAACCCGACGTGTTTCGGACCCTAAAAATGTTACCTGGTGTAAAAACAATGAATGATTTCTCTAGTGCGCTATATGTGCGGGGAAGTACTCCCGATCAAAATCTGATCATGTTGGATAATGTCCCTGTGTACAATCCTTACCATTTGGGCGGTGTATTTTCTGCTTTTAGCACTGACGCGATTGGAAATACAGACTTTTCTGCCGGTGGCTTTCCAGCTCAATATGGAGGGCGAATGGGATAGAAATTAAATATATTGACCAAAGAGGGGAATTCCAAAGAATTCAAAGGGAAGGCCAGTTATCAAAAAAGCGGGAATACCTATGTTTCCCATCTTTCCTACTTTTGAAATTAAATTTGAATTTTGATCGGAGAAAATGGATGAGTAATTATAAATCAAGGTTTTACCCCTTATCAATATTTTTAGTTTTATTTCTATTTCAATGTGATTTAGTTGAATGGGAACCTATAACAAAAGATAATAAGCCCCAATTGAATGTAATTGGTATACTTTCTCAAAATGAAGATTTGTCCTCTTTTGTATATATCAGTAAAACTCTTAATCCTGGAGCTAAAGAAAAAAAGTTGAAAGGTTCAACTACCATAATAGATACTTCATATAATTGGAAACATATTCCGGAAAAAGATACAATGGTAGTTGATAGCAGTGATTATAGAATAGATACAAACAAGGTTAAAATACACGAGTCAAAATTTTTGGTTAAGGATGCAGAAGTATTTATTTCAGGCGGAAAAGAAATTTACGAGTTGAAGCCAATTAGAATTAGGAACAGATTTTATCCTGGACAAGAAAACACCTCATTCAGTAAATCTTTTATTTTCCCGGAAGAAGAAACTGTTATCTATACTGATACTACCAATAGATTTCAACCGCAACCTAATACGGAATATTATTTAACAGTTAAAACTGATAGCCTTGGTAAACTAACAGGTACAGTAAAAACACCTTCTGAAATTTATTTTACCAATAAAAGCGGAATAGAAGATACATTAATTTACAATAATTCGTATACTCTGAAATGGAATAATGTTAGGACGGGTAATTTACAATTAAAAATAGGAACACGCTGGCATGCTAGAGAAATTGAGATTAATAGAAAAGATAGTAGTTATAAATTTTTGGTAGAAAGTAGTAGGCATCAATTTTTAACTATTCGAAATATGGAGGAGAACTATTATAAATATTTTCATAGTGAAGATTCAGAAGAGATCTCTAATATTATGATTGGCCGCACAGTGGTGGCAAAATCCTGTGGAGTGAAAGGTGGATATGGATTTTTGGAGCACTTGATTTTGATCAGATAAAAGTGGACGTAGTGCAATAGGTTTTCTACTTTGTTTGGAAGCTTCGTAAGGTTATTTTTTTTATTATACAATCAAGGCTAAAATTGCAAAGATATCTATAATTATCAACATAGGTGAGACTTCTTCTTTTTTGCCGACAATCAGTTTTAATACAGTCCAGCTCAAAAATCCCCAGATAATACCCTGTGTAATAGAATAGGTAAGAGGTATCAAAATCAGACCTAAAAAAGCTGGGATAGCATCGTCATAATTCCCCCAATTTATATTACGCACAGGTTTCATCATAAAAGCCCCTACCAGAACGAGAGCTGGCGCTGTGGCTATATTTGGTATTATTGACAGGAGAGGAGAAAGAAAAATAAAAGGTAAAAATAAAATTCCGGCTACAACAGCAGTTAATCCGGTTCTACCACCTTCTTCAATACCTGTTGCTGATTCTATGTAACTTGTTCCACTACTGGTACCAAATAATCCTGAAATTGTAGTAGCAACAGCATCAACAATTAAAGATTCTTTGACTCTGCGAGGTTCACCTTCATCATCCGTCAAATCGGCTGCTTCGGCTACGCCTATAAAAGTTGACAAACTATCAAACATATCAGTAAATAAAAAGGCAAATATTACCGGAATTATTGAGAGTTTTAGAGACCCAAGCAAGTCCAAAGAAAATAGTAAACTAAAATCCGGTGCAGAAGCAAAACCCTTCCAGGTTACCAGGGTCTTGACTCCGTTATTTATAGAGGATGCATCACCATACAACCTGCCAATAGGTATAGCAAGAATAGTTGTAGCAATAATTCCGAATATTAAAGCTGCTTTAATTTTTTTAACAACAAATAAAGCAGTAATCAGAAGACCAATTAGAAAAGTGATAGTAGTTGGATTTAATTTTCCCATAGTTACAACAGTGGAAGAATCCGAAACAATGAAACCGGCATTTATAAAACCGATTAAAGTTATAAATAGTCCGATTCCTGCAGCAATGGCATAGCGTAACTGTTTGGGTATAGCCTTCACGATTTTTGTTCTTATATTAAACACAGATAATAATAGGAAGATAATACCGGACCAGAATACGGCACCAAGTGCTGTTTGCCATTTTACTCCCATACCCATCACAACAGAATAGGTAAAAAAGGCGTTTAAGCCCATGCCAGGAGCCAATACAATAGGATTTTTAGCATAAATTCCCATCATTATACTGCTAAAGGCTGAGACCAGGACTGTAGCAGTAAGTACTCCTGAAAAAGACATTCCAGTTTCACTGATTATAGCAGGATTGACTACAATAATATACATAGTTGCTAAAAATGTTGTAATCCCTGCTATGACTTCTGTTTTTACAGTGGTATCATTTTCTTCTAGATTAAATAGATTTTTCATGAACGCCCCTAATTAATAATATGCCTGAAAGTAACTAATAAAATTAATTTCCCAATTATTATTTTACAGTAGATAATAGATAAAGTACAAATGGGAAATATTCACCCCATTTGTACTTTATTAAATTACTAAGATATCTATGTAATAATGCACTATCTTAAAATTGCCATTTTAGACCAAGTGTAGGCCTTATATCAAAATCGTCTTCCGTTGGTACTGTAGCAGGAAAATTTTTGCTAAATTCAACTTCGCCGCCTGCAGAAAGATGGTCTGTTAATTTATACCAGAGTTGAGGTTCGGTCAACAGAACAGCTTTCTTGCCATCTTCGCCGATTTTATCATTACTCCAGATATCAAAAAAGCCTGTAAAGGTTAGTTTGTCATTTAAGAATTTTTTAGTCCAGGTAAGAGTTAATTGTGCATCCGGAGCATCAGAAAAACGAGAAGTTCTGTATAAAACATCTGCATTTAAAGTTACAAACCCCAGATCAAGAGGATAACTTAGACCTCCCAGCCAAATCGGTCCGAGTGGAAGAGAGATTTCCGAAGGGAGGGCTGTTAATCCACCATTGTATTGAACTGTTGCCGAAAACTTATCAAAGGGGAGACTAATGTAACGGGCAAATTCTAAATAGGCCAAGTCAGCAGACTTTTCTCCTCTGGGATAATTATAGTCCATGTCAAAAAAGAAAAAAGTAGCTCCATATTCATCGGGTTTAAACATCTCGATTGTTGAAGTAAAATGTTTTCGATCTTCACCGGTATCATAATGAAGTTGTACATTTTGTGCACTGAGTAATAAGGGAATTAAAACCAATCCAATAATTAAAGACTTTTTCACAATTGAACCTCCTCTGTTAGGTTATAAAATATCTGCTTATGAATATAATATTATTTAAGGTGAAAGTCAAAAAACTTTTATTATATTAAGATCTTATAGGAACAGGGCAGTTCTTAAAATTTATATTAAATAAGAATAATGGATCAAAAAAGGGAAAACGCAAAATATTTTGATAGTAGTGTATTTGAAAATGAAAATAAAGTAATTATTGTATTGGTTAAACTGTGGTAGTAGTAGGCTAAATTGACTTGAATATTGGTAGAAAAAAAGTTATATTTTTTCAGAATTATTAAAAAAAGATATAGGTAAAATAGATTATGCTAGAAATGTATTTTACTGGTGCAGTGGTTATTACAATGGTAATTATGCTGGCTAAAGAGGTTACTAATCCGGCTTACGTAGTATTTAGCACATTAATCTTATTCACTGTGACCGGAATTATATCAGTGGATCAAGCCTTTCGAGGGTTTTCAAATACTGGAATGATAACTGTAGGAATTTTATTTGTGGTAAGTATGGGATTACAAAGTTCTGGAAAATTTATTAAGGCCATATATAATTTATTAGGTAGTGGAGACATCAGTTTAACAAAAAGATATTTTAGACTATTATTTTCAGTGGCCGGGCTTTCTGCATTTCTTAATAATACCCCGATAGTTGCTTCATTGATACCAATGATTAAAAGCTGGGCTAAGGAACATGATATAGATGCTTCTAAATTTTTAATCCCTTTATCGTATGCTGCTATTTTAGGTGGGATGTGTACATTAATTGGTACCAGTACTAATCTTGTAGTTCATGGACTCCTCCAGAATAGTGGAATGGAAGGATTAAGTTTTTTTGAAATATCCAAGATTGGAGTACCTGTAGCTGTAATTATGTTAACCTTACTTTCATTATTTGCTAAATATCTTCTTCCTGAAACCAAAACACTTGAATCACGTCTTGATGAAAATTCCCGTGATTTTGTAGCAGAAATGAAAGTACAACCGCAATATCCATATGCAGGGCAGACTGTCCAAGAAGCAGGCTTGAGGAATTTAAAAGGATTATTTCTCTTTCAGATCTGGCGTAAAGGTAAAAAAATAAGACCTGTTACACCTGATGAAAAAATACATGAGGGAGATCGGTTGTTTTTTACTGGAGAGGTTGATACGATCTTTGAACTGCAGAAAACACAGGGGTTGACTGTTGTAGAAGATCCCGAGTTTGATATAAAAAATATAGATTCTGAAGAAGTGGGAACTTTTGAAGCAGTTATCTCAAAAAATTCTTCTCTAGTTGGTATGAGTGTAAAAGAAAGTAATTTTAGAAATCGGTATGATGGAATTATTTTGGCAATTCACCGCGGAGGACATAGGATAGATAAAAAAATTGGTGATATAGTTCTGCAACCTGCTGATACACTATTTATTTTAGCAAAAAAATCTTTTGAGGAGAAATGGAAAGAAACCCAGGATTTTAATTTAATCACTACAAGTCTTGAGATCTTTGAAAAACCACCGTGGAAAGGAAATCTCGCTATTGCTCTATTATTTGTTATGATTTTTCTTGCTGCTACAGGAATATTACCAATTGTCATTGCCGCTGCTATTGTTGCTATGGCCATGATTGGATTGAATATTGTTAATATAAAGGAAGCTAAAGATGCTATTGATTGGAAAGTATTAGTAATAATTGCTTCCTCTTTCGGGATTGCCTCTGCGCTTGAAAATTCAGGTATTGCGGAGTTGGTTGCAAATCTTATAATTAATGTAGGAGGGATATTTGGAAAAGTGGGCATTATTGCAGGATTATTTTGGGCCACAAGTCAATTTACCTGGGTGGTGACCAACAATGCAGTAGCAGCTCTGATGTTTCCAGTTATGATGTCAATTGGTGAATCAACAGGACTTGGAATGGAACCGTTAATTCTCACACTTGTACTCGGGGCCTCTACATGTTTTGCTACTCCAATTGGATACCAGACTAATACTATGGTTTACGGGACTGGGGGCTATGAATTTAAAGATTTTCTCAAGATAGGTATTCCAATGAATATTACGGTTTGTATTATTGTTACAATTATTATTTCAGTGATGTTTCTTTAAGTAAAAAAGTAACTTACTAATTGATATTTCCCAAAAGATTTTAAAGGTAATAGCGACTTCCTAACCAAAAAAATATAAAGAGACGGATGGAGAATCTGGATAATGCTAAGACTCTAATTATCATTATTTTATTCAAATACATAATAATACTCAATGGATAAAAAATCACTTTTAGGAGAACATCAAAATTTTATTGGGTTATTTTATTAATTGATGAATACATACAGGAGCTGGGACTTGATAATTTTTTCCTGTAAATTTTAGTTGCCCTGTCTTTTTTACCCTTTTAAAAATTGTTATATTGTCCGAGTTTCTATTGGCAACAAATACAAATTCACCTTTTTTATCTATAAATAAATTTCTAGGAGTCTTACCCTGAACGTCCACTCTTTCTACTAACTCTATTTTTCCCTTATTCTGGTCAATTGAAAAAATAGTTATACTATTATGTCCTCTGTTGGAGACATAAACATGTTTTCCATCTGGGGATACCTGAATATCTGCGCTTTTGTTATATCCTGTAAAATTTTTGGGTAAAAGATTTTTTCTTTCTAATCTTTTGAGCTGGCCATTCTTTTCATTTACGGAATATACAGAGATTGTTGAAGTGAGTTCTTCTACAGAATAGGCAAATTTCCCAGAGGGATGAAAGTCAAAGTGACGTGGGCCACTTCCTGGAGGAGTATTTTCTTCAGCAACTTTTTTTAAACTATCTGCTTCCCGCATGATCTGATAAGTGATAATTTTATCGATACCTAAATCTGAAGCATAAATATATCGTCCCCTGGGGGATGGAATAATACTATGCATATGGGGAGCATTTTGCCGCTTTTTATTAGGGCCACTACCTTTGTGATTGATTATCTCGGTCGCTTTCTTTAGACTTCCTTTATTACTTAAAGGATAGACTGTTATAGAACCACTACCATAATTGGAAACATATACATATTTACCTTGAGGGTCAATACTTACATGGCAGGGACCGTCCCCGTGAGAAGACCTTTTATTTATTAATGAAAGCTGTCCGTTAGAGTCGATTGAAAATGATCTAATGTAATTATCAGTTTCATATCCCGCATAAAGATTTTTCTTATTAGGGTGAATTGATAAAAAGCTGGGGCTGCCCTTGATAGAAACAGTTTGCAATTTATTCAATTCAGCCTTTTTACGATCAAAATTGAATACATAGATCCCTTTACTCTTTCCTTTTGTGTAAGTACCAATATAAATTATCTCTTTATTTTTTTCTTTTCTGGCGCAATTTATTTGAATTAAACTGAATACAGAGATGAGAATTAATAATGTAATCCCTTTTTTCATTGATTACCCCTTTCATATTCAAGGTTGCTCTAACTATTCTTAATTTTTCTATTCATTTTAATATCTGATTGCTTGAAATGCAAATAAAAATCTAACTTTAAAAATATATGGTATGAACCTGGTATCCCAAATCTACATGGTAGTCATATGAATCATCTCACCGATGCATCAGACCTATCTGTTGGAACAACCTTGAAACCTATTCAGTCAATTCAGGTTGTAAAAAATGAATTAATAGAAGGAAAATTGTGCAGAAAACATTCTGGAAATAAGAGGGATAATTTAATAAGTGAGCTGCCAAAAATAATCATAGGATTTGTAACCTGAAAAATTCATTACCATTTCCCTTGGGTCACTTAGGTCACATAGGTCACTTAGGACTCCCAGGGAGACCCCTAGGGGGATCCTTCGGAAAAACTGAGTTTTTATAGAATAGGATATTTAAAATAATATAAAATATATTCTTAACCCACCATTTTAAAATGGTTATGAATAATTCAGGGTAAGGAAGTGAATATCTGAGTCTCCCGAATATCAAGGGATTGTTGAGATCATAAGTCCCTAATATTTTTAAATTTATTTCGAACATAGTTAAATTATTTTTGAAATTTTAAATTTAAATATAGACTTCTATCTAGGCTATAATACTTGAAAGGAATATATAAGTTAGCATAGGGGCTAAGCCTAAGAAAAAGATTAAATCAACATGCTCACCAGTTAGATTGAACCGAATTCCTTGTTTTTCAGTAAATTCATAAGTGTTTTTTACTTATACATCAAGATTAAAAATGATCAATAAAACGTTGAAATTGATTACTTTCTTTGATAAAATCCATTTCTTTTAATTAAAAACTAGAATAGAAATAGTGCAAAGTACCAATGATAGTCATATTAAGTTTTTCATCGGGTCTGGTGATCTCGACGAAAAAGTCGAAATGGTTCAAGTCAATAACAAGTATTTACAGCATACCAAATATTCTTTTTCACAAACCCCTTGCTGTAGTTACCCCATAGAATAAAAATGAAGTACCAGAAAAGTAAAAATAGAGAGATAAAGTAATGACGATCACAGAAATAATCATACTAATCTTGATAGGACTTTTTACAGGAGTGGTAACAGGTATGACAGGTTCTTCGGGTGTAATTGTAGTGGTTCCCCTTTTGAATATGGTCATGAATTTTACTGTCCATGAATCGATAGGAACTAGTCTAATGGTAGATATAATTGCTCCTCTTGCTATTGCTTATAAATATTATAAACATGGCAATATTGATTTAAAATCAGGAGTCTGGATTGCAATGGGGTCTATCGTTGGAGCGCAATTAGGAGCACTTTTCTCTGCCGGAATCCCCGATACTGGTCTAGGTGGGTTTTTCGGAATTTATCTAACTATAATGGGAATAACTATTTGGAAAAGGGGAATCAATAGAAAGGCAATTGTTGAGAAGTTTCGAAATGTCATTAAATTTGATACTAATCTTCAAAAAATCACAACTTCTCTAATTCTTGGTTTTTTAATTGGTATTATTACAGGATTACTAGGGGCAGGAGGGGGAATAATGATCTTGTTGATACTAATTTTTGTTCTGGATTTTCCTCTTCACAGTGCAGTGGGGACTTCAATTTTAATAATGGCTATTACAGCAGCTTCCGGCACAATTGGCTATGCTTTAGAAGGCAGTGTTAAACCTATAGCTGGTGCAGTAATTGGGTTAAGCGCTGTCATTGGAGGGCTTTCAAGCGCTCAATATGCTAATGAAATAAATGAAAATATCCTGGCTAAAAGTATAGGAATTGTTTTTGCTATTTTGGGTTTAATTATGACTGCAATTCGCGGAATTCAGATAGTTACAAGTCTCTGATTAAATATAAATTTAGAACATTTATAATCAGATCCTTTTTTATAAAACTCTGCCATTATTTGTAAATTTTAGATCAATAATCTACACTAAAAAAATTCAAAAAACTTGTAGAAAAAACCTGTATTTTTACATAAAAATTTTATATCTTATACTTACGAGAGACTTACGAGTAAGTATAAAAAAAAGGGAGTCTGAGATGACAGGGTTGTCACCCAAGAAGAAACAATTTTTCGAATTTGTGAAGGATTTCATCAATACAGAAGGACGTTCTCCCACTTACAAAGAAATAATGCAGGGGCTGGATTTTAGTTCACCGGGAACTGTGAACTGGTATGTGAATGAACTGGAAGAGGCCGGAATGCTGGAACGTACTAAAGGCAAAAATGGCAAACGGGCTCTGGCTCTGGCACAAGAGTATCAACAGGAAACTTTACCGCTTTTAGGCCGGATTGCTGCTGGTGAACCTCTGGAAGCTGTGGAAAATCGAGAAGAAATAGAAGTCCCTCCTTCTTATATTGGTGAAGATAACTATGTTTTAGAGGTCAATGGTGACTCAATGGTGGAAGATAATATTCAGGACGGCGATTTTGTGATCATTAGAAAAAAGAATGTTGCTTCTCCCGGGGAAACAGTGGTAGCCCTGATCGATGATGAGGCTACTCTGAAGCGCTATTATCCCCGCGAAGGCTATATAGAATTACACCCGGCTAATCCAAAGTACGAAGTTATTACAGTTACTCCGGACCAGGATTTTCGTATTCAAGGCGTGGTTTTATATGTTTTTCGCACTTATCCACAGAAAGGGTAGAGGATCATGTCCAGATCTATATTTCATCTCAGAGTAGATAACTTTTGCATCCAGACCGAAAGGCTGTTAGATGCTGAGTTACGGCAAAGTCCGGTGGCTATTGTTTCCTCTCGCCGCGATAACGGTACCATAGTGGCACTTTCTGAGGAAGCACGACAGGAAGAAGGCCTATATCAAGGTTTACGTACTGCTGTGGCTCGAAAAATGAGCCCACGTGTTAATTTTTTGCCCTATAATTCCAGTCTCTATTCGCATATGCATCATTTTATATATGATAAATTATCCAATTATTCTCCTGTAGTTGAGCCAGCTGAACCCGGCCGATATTATCTGGACATGACCGGAATGGGAGGAGTGTACGATAATATCGAAAATACCGGCTATGAAATCACCCAAAAAATAGAGGACAAGGCGAACCTGGAAAGCAAAATCGGAATTAGCCCCAATAAATTGGTCAGTAATATTTCCACTCAGGTGGTACCCCGTACTCTCCACACTGTGGAAAGGGGAGAAGAGCCTTCTTTTCTGGCGCCTTTACGGAGTAAAATATTGCCTTCCACAGATAGGAAAGAGGTGCAAAAAATTCTACAGTTTTTGTTTCTCAAAAAAGTACGGGAATTACAGGAGATTGTAGAGGATGAAGACGTGGGCCGGGTCTTATTTGCTGATAATTATAAAAAACTGGCCTTAGAAGCCCGAGGACAGGATAATTCAGCAGTTAAACCTCCGCAATTTCAGGATCACATAGTTAAACAGATGACTTTGGAAGAAGATACCAATGATCGTGAAAAATTGGAAGCAGCAGTAATAACTCTGGCTGAACAACTGGGGTATGAATTGCGCAAAAAACAAAAGGTAGCGGGTAAGGTCAACCTGGAAATTCACTATGCTGACGGTTATAAAAATACTCGAAATGGTGAAATTGAAACCAATGATAACCAGACTGTTACTTCTGAATGTCTCAAGTTATTTGATAAGGCCAATTACCGCAGAAATCGGGTTAGAACCATACTAATTGACGGCTCCCAGCTTCAGCCTGCTTCGCGTCAAATGAGCCTGTTTGGCGAATCGCGGGAAAAACAAATCTCCCGAACTGTAGATTCTATTCGCGATGAATATGGGTTTGACAGTATCAAAACTGCCTCCGGTATGATGATCGAAGCTTCTGAATTGGGAATTAAGAATTGAGAATTATGAATTATCGAAACGGAAATAAAAGAAAAGGGAAATGAGGTTGAGGATGAGGTTAAGGCTGAGTGAGATAAATTATCTGAATTGGAGGGAATAAAATTGAGGACTAAGTAAAAAGGAGACAAAGTAAGAAAGAAAAAATATTGGAGCAATCTTGACATAAGTCGGTTATTAAAATATTTAAAATTAAATTCTATATTTATGGAAATTAAATCTAGCAGGTTTGAGGGCCGGTGGTACTGTAGACTTGTGTTAAGTTGCGGAGGCTTCAATTAAGAATTATGGATTTTGAATTAAGAATTGAAAAGAACGACAAATGGAAGATGAAAGTCAGAAAGAGAGATAAAATGGAGAAACAGGAAAACGGAAACGGGAAAGTGGAAGCCGGAAACCGGATTATGAGGAATAATGAAAAAGGAGTAGGGAATAAGGGAAAAGAAATATGAAAGAATTAAGACGAAAGATGGAAAATTAAATATTTTGAAATAGAAAACGGGAAAGGTAAATGAGGTTGAGGTTCAGGATGAGGCTGAGATTGAGTGAGGTGAATTATCGGATTTGAGTTTAATATCTTGAGAGACAAAATTAAGTAATAAATAAAAATGAGACGAAGTAAAAAAAGGAGAAAATATTGGAGCAATATAGTTTCTCCAGATTAAAAATTAAAAATAAAAAATTAAAGGTCTGAAAAGAATGGAATAAGGAATGAGGTTCAGGTTTAGGTTTAGGTTGAGAAATTCAGCTTTAGCCTCAAACTCAGCCTCAAAGTAAAAGCCCCGGAGGGGCGATATACTTGTAGAAATATAATAGTAATAAACCTAGAGCCTCGTAGAGGCGAAACAGTACAAAAAACGGAAACAGGAAACTGGGAATCGGAAACGGAATTACGAGTGATAAGAAAAAGAAGAATATGAAAGATTTAAGATGGAAAATGTAAAATTAAAAATTTAAAAATAGAAAAAGGGAAAAGAATAAAAAAAGGAGGAAATATTGGAGCAATTTTGACACAAGTTGGTGACTGAAAACAGAAAATAATCGGCTTCAGATATATAAGTTTACCCTTGGAATTCATTTATTTCTAGCTAAAAATGAGAAATCTTGTGTTAAGTTGCATAAGAAACTACCGTTCGACTTAACTCAGGCCCTGGGCCTAAGCCAAGATCTCACTGAGCAATCTTGATATAAGTCGGTAGTAAAGACATGAAATTATTTTACTGTAGGAGGTAGAAAAATGATATGTTAATTTTTTTCTTTCTCAAAATAATAGAGATCTTGTATTAAGTTGCGAAGTTCACAGGAACTATCGCTCAACTTAAGTCAAGTCTGGCGATTAAACTCAAAGTCGTCAGACTCAGGGATTTCGTTAAGTAATCTTGACACACATTAACCTGGCGAACTCGTTTCCAAGTTGGACTTGGAAACGTACATTTTAACCCAAAACTTAGTTTTGAATGCACTCAACGCTATTTCTTTTGCGAAGGTGTTCAACCTTAATTTACGCTCTTTATCAGAATGAATAGGCGCCTTAATCGCATCAAAAAACTCCAATTACCTGAAGGTTATACCGAAATAGAATCTCTCACTCTTATCCTTAGGCTCAACCTCAATCTCAACCTTAACCTGAACCTCAGTCTCAATTAAGTTCGCTTTTGTTCGTGTTTGGCCCATGGGTCACTTAGGACTCCTAAGGAGGCTCCTTTGGGATTCGTTGCAAGTAACAAAAAAACATGAGAACAAAATATGTTTACACATTTAAATATACATTCGCAGTACTCTCCTTTACAGGGAGTTAACAGTATCAAAGAAATATTACACAGAGCCCGGGAATTGAATTTTTCCCGGCTGGCTCTGACTGAAGTTAATGGTGTCTGGGGCTTTATCCACTTTGCTCAGCTGGCACAAGAGTATGATATCAAGCCCATCTGTGGGGCTAATCTTATTTCTGAAGACCAGGATATTATTCTACTGGTAGAAAACCAGAAAGGATACGCCAATCTCTGCCGAATCTTGTCCAAACATCATGAAAACGACCAGAAGCCCACACAATTAATCCAGAAACATTCTAAAGGCCTATTTGTACTGGCTCATCAGGAGCAGGTGCTACAGACATTAACCCAGACAATTCCTTCCTCGCATCTATTTGTAGAAGTGCGCACTGGTAGCGAAGAATTAAATCTTTTGCAGATGGCCACGCGGTATAAACTTGAACCTGTTGTAACTGGAGATGTCTATTTTCTCAGACAGAAAGAACAACATCTACATAAATTACTCCGGGCAATTGACCATAATACTACGCTCTCAGCTCTGGAGGAAACGGAATACAAAGATGCCAACCATTTTTTCCGTAGTGAAAAACAGATCATGAACACTTTTCCCAATAGTCTGGAAGCGATCAATAATGCCTATTATCTGGCAGAAAAATGTAAAACCGACTGGAATTTCATCGACACAGTCTTCCCGGGCCTGACATTAAAAAAGAACCATCAGGCCAAGAATAAATTGCGGAAATTGGTCTACAGGGGAGCACAAAAAAGATATGGCAAGATTACTGAGAAGGTCGAGGAGCGGATTGAATATGAATTATCCATTATCATACCGAAAGGTTTTGCTCCCTATTTTCTGGTAGTCCGAGATATTGTCAAAAATGCCAATTCCGCCACAATCGGAAGGGGGTCTGGTGCAGCTTCGATCATTAGCTACTGCCTTTTTATAACTCAGGTCGATCCGCTCAAACACGATCTGCGTTTTGAAAGATTCATCCATCCTGATAGAGTGGATATGCCGGATATAGACGTGGATTTTCCCTGGGATAAGCGAGACGAGGTGCTGGAATATGTCTTTGATAAATACGGACGGGAACGAACAGCAATGGTAGCCAATCAGGTCTTTCTCAAACCGCGTTCTGCTGTCCGGGAAGTGGGAAAAGTATACGGATTATCCAATGAAGAGATCAATTCTATCACCAAAAGGCTGGGTTATCAAAGAAAACCTGTTGACCTGATAGAAATGATCCAAGAGGATAACCATTTTGAAAATGTGGATATGGATGAAACTCTGGAAAAAATTCTCCATTACAGTCAAAAGATAGTAGGCTGCCTACAGCATCTCTCCGTTCACCCGGGCGGAGTGGTAATTGTACCGAAAGAGATCAGTCAGCATGTGCCTGTCTTAGAAGCGCCCAAGGGAGTACAAATTGCTGAATGGGAAAAGGATCAGATAGAGGATGCTGGACTGCTCAAAATTGATCTTTTGGGCAACCGCTCTCTGGCTGTAGTACGGGATACTATCCAGCACTTAAAGCGTTACAGAGGGATTGAGGTGGATTATCATGCTATTAATCCTATGGAGGATAAGGCCACGCGCGGTTTGATGCGGCGGGGACAGACAATCGGTGCTTTTTATATTGAAAGTCCGGCTACCCGGCAATTGCTGGCCCGGGCCGGTGTGGCGGATTTCAAGCATGTAGTGCTCTACACTTCTATTATTCGGCCTGCTGCCAATAAATACACCAATCTTATGCTGGACAGGATCCATGGAAAACCCTGGCAATTGCCCCATCCGGATATGACCTGGCTGAAAGAGAGCTATGGGATAATGGTTTACGAAGAACAGGTTTCTATGACTGCCCGCGAGATGGCTGGATTTAGTTACCAGGAAGCTACTTACCTGCGCAAGGTTATCTCCCGGCCCAAATTGGCTCACGTCAAGGACCGCTGGAAACAAAAATTCATCCAGGGTACAGTTAAAAAGGGCTATTCCAAAAAATTGGCGCACCGGCTCTGGGGAATGATAGAATCTTTTTCCGGTTATTCTTTTTGCAAGCCACATTCTGCCTCCTACGCCCGGCTTTCCTTTACCTGTGCCTATCTCAAAGCCCATTATCCAGCTGAATTTCTGGCGGCAGTGATCACCAATCAGGGGGGATATTATTCCAGCTATGCCTATCTGAGTGAAGCCCGGCGCTGGGGCATCGAGATTTTACCGCCCGATATCAATAATAGTTTGTACCAGTACAAAGGCAAAGAGAATCAGATCAGAATGGGATTTATGGCTATCAAGGAGCTCAAAACTGGTGCTATAGAAAAAATCCTGGATATTCGCGACCAGAGTCGGTTTGACTCCCTGCAGGACTTTTTCCAGCGGGTGGAGATAGATTTTTCCGATGCTATGGCCCTGACCAATGCGGGCTGTTTTGCAGAACTGGCTTCCGATATGTCGCACAAGGAAATTGCTTTTCATGTGGCGGAATACTATCTCCAGGAAGAAGAACAGCGGGGCGATTTCCAGTTGACAAATAAAAAGATGGAAGCCAACCTATCTGCGACCGAAAAGATGAAGCTGGAAACTGAGTCCTTTGGTTTTCCCATTTCCCATCACCCGGTCGAACCCTATCTGGAGATATTTGAGGATAAGACTAAAAAAGCCCGCAACCTTAGCCAGTATGAGGGCAGAAAAATTAACCTCCTCGGTGTCTTCATCACGAAAAAGGTGACTTCTACCCAAAATGGGGAACGCATGGCGTTTGTGACTTTTGAAGATGAGACGGATATATACGAGTGCGTCATGTTTCCCGACGAATATGAGGAGTACGGCGATCTGCTGAACTGGGAATCATTATTCGTTATGCAGGGCAAGGTGGAGGAAGACCGCGGCTATTACACTCTGACTATACAAAAACTGGGCAGCCTGCCTGCCATCGCTGAGAAAATTCTCGGACAAAAGCCCCAGCAGGCGGAAATGCAATCTTCGCAGTATGAGACTGCTAAGAATGAGGCAAGGTGATTTTGTTTTTGTTGGGCTATTTTGGGTAAATGTTGAACACTGTTTGTGCTCCCCTTTTCGGGGAGAGTGGAGTGGGGAAGGGGGTTGAATTGAGAATTTAGAATGTAGAATTATGAATTTTAAAAACAGTAAAGGGAATAAGGGAACAAGGAATAGGGAGAGGGGAAACCGGAAACTGGAATAACAAAAAGGGAATGTAAGATTTAAAGTGGAAGATGGAAAATTAAAGATTGAATGTACCGTTTTAACCTCCTGATTACTTTTATATTTCTGAATTGGTTCGGAGTCAGGGGCATATTTTATTTTTATAATTGTAGCACAGACATGACAAAAGTAATATAATAAAAATCGTTGTGTTTAGATTGGAAACAGAGTTTCTTAGAATATTAGCTTTCCCAAGTACAACTTGCGAATGAGATATAAAAGAATTTTAATGGATTAATTATTTTTATCGGGCACTAGTGAAACAAGATATTAAAGTAGATTCCCTGGTAATACTTTTCAGTTAAATTTGTTAATCAACATAAAATATATATTGACTTTAATTAAAATCAGACATATACTTAACTGAATATGTAATAGGGTATGATTTGGTATAAAGGATTCATTAATAGGGGATATTGCTGGCAAGTAAGATAACAGAAATATGCAAAATAATAATAAAGCCATTTGAAACTAAGGAGAGGTCATGAAGAATTATAAGTATTGTCAAAGTTGTGGCATGCCTTTAAAAAAGGATCCTAAAAAGGGAGGAACTGAAAAAGATTGTACAAAAAGTAACAAATATTGTTCATATTGTTATCAGAGTGGAGAATTTCTCAATCCTGAAATTGATACACCCAAGAAAATGCAATCATTTTGTATCGAAAAAATGAAAGAACAGGGTATGCCAAAATTTATGGGATGGCTACTTACTCGTAGCATTCCAAAATAAGAAAGATGGCAAAATAAGGAGTTTTGAATTTAATCCGATTACGCTCAGTGTAACGTTGATTTACCCTCTCCTTTCGGTCAGTGGGCGTATGGCAGCGGATATGAAATTTGTCTTTTCGGATCAGGTCTCACGCAAATTGCAACGTTTCGTTTCACAACTCCTCCTATCACAGTATTACTAAATATTCAACGGTTCAATAGATTTTTTGCGAACTAGTTTTTTTAATGTTTCTGATAGTGTGTAGAATTAATAGTATCGCAATAAAAAAAATGAAAGTGGAGGTAAAGTATGAAAGCATTGGTGCTTGGTGCAAGTGGAACCACTGGTAAATTAGTAGTCAAACAATTAATTGAAAGAAACATATCAACCCGCCTTCTTATTAGGGAAAGTGCGGAATTTCCTCAAGAGCTATTCGAAAATCATTTGGTCGAAACAGTTAAGGGAAATATAAATGAACTAGATTCCTTTGAGATGAATAACCTTGTACAAAGCTGTGATGTGCTTATTTCATGCCTTGGTTCACTGAAGGGACTGTTTGGACTTCCACGCTACTTAGTGTTTGAGGCAATACAGAGTCTAAATAAAGCCGTTAGAAACAATGCAAAAAAGAAAGTAAAACTAATACTTATGAGTACAACAGCGTATACAAATACTTTAGCCGGAAGAAAAAAACTCGCCAGGTGAGCGGATTATATTTTCATTATTATACTCTTTGCTTCCTTCTCATCGTAATAATGTTAAGGCAGCAAATTTTCTGATTAATGGACTGGGTAAACAGGATGAAATTATAGAATGGGTTGCAGTCCGGCCTGATACATTAATTAATAATGATGTAGAAAGTGACTATGAAATTTGTGAATCTTTGGTAAGAAGCCCCCTATTAATGCTGGTGAAACTAGCAGGATTAATGTAAGTCACTTTATGGCTGAACTAGTAACGGATGAAGAATTATGGAGAAAGTGGTCATTTAAAACTCCGGTTATATATAATAAATAATGCAAGGATAAATAAATTTGGTTCAACTATACTGATGTGAGGAAAATCTTTGTAATACAACTTTTTTGATTAATCCAAAGTAGAGGAACCCGATACGATGTTTAAGTTTTTTCGGGCTATCTTTTGTTCTAATTCAGGTTTCATAATAATATTTAAACCAATTTTTAGAAAAGTACTAAATTTATTGTTCTTAATTAAATTTGAAATAGAGAAAATATGAAATCAAGAATAAATAAATTAGCACCCTGTGGTGTTTTCTGTGGAGCCTGTCCTTCTTTTGATAAAACCTGCCTGGGCTGTGCTTCTGAAAATAAGGACCAGAAGAGAACCAGTAAATGGAACTGTAAAATAAGGAATTGCTGTTATAATGAAAAAAATAAAAATTATTGTATTGAATGTGACGATTTTCCTTGTAAGACACACAAAGAAAAATTAATACATTCGCACCCCAATAATCCTAAATATAAATATAGACATGAGATACCTGAAAATTTCAAAAAAATGCAAGAAATGGATCTTGAATCCTATCTTGAATATCAGGATAAAAAATGGAGCTGTACCCGTTGTGGTGCGAGAATTGAGTTTTATCATAATCGATGTGTTGAGTGTGGGAAGAAAATGAAAACGGGAAAAAATGAATAAGTCGAGGTTGAAGTTTAGGCTGAGATTACATTTGAATTGAGAATTAGGGGGTATAAATTAAAAATATTAAAATGAACGTTCAGAAAGTGAAATGAAAATATTCAAAACATAATTATGGTGGTCTCGTAAAAAGAGCCTCTCGTTTGACCTTTCCCAAAACTAAAATCGATCTTCAAAAAAGTGTTAAGTATCTAATACTACTTATTTAGTAAAATTTTTTTACTGGCTGGAAATTTTATTTGACTTATTCAAGAATTAAGTTTAAATATAAAGTATGGAAGCTAAACTGTACTTACTAGATATAAATTTAAATTGGATATTTTTAAATATAATAATGGAGTACTAATTATTGGTCGTTTCTGACAATATAGGATTAAATTACGATGAGCCAATTGAAATAGCTCCAGGAATCTACTGGATTGGCTTTTTAGATATGGAACATGATTTAAACTGTAATCCATATTTAATAGTAGAAGAAAAGGAGGCCATTGTTGTAGATGGAGGCAGTAGGACAGATTTTAGTACAGTGATGATTAAAATTTTACAAACTGGTGTTAATCCCTCTAAGATAGTAAAACTCCTTTATCATCATTATGATCCTGATTTATGTGGTAGTATACCGGATTTTGAAAAGATTATAAAGAACAAGGACCTAAGTATTATTTCCCATCAGGAAAATAATTATTTTATCAGATATTATGGTGGTTCTTTGGAACGCGAGTGTGTAGAAAAAGATCTGAATTTAGAATGGGAATTTTCTACAGGAAGAAAATTGAAATTTATTTTAACTCCCTATGCACATGCACCTGGTAATTTTTTTACTTTTGATAAAAAAACTGGCACCTTGTTTACCTCTGATATTTTTGGAAGTTATTATCGAACTGAAGATTGGGAATTATTTTTGGAATTAGACCAAACCTGTCAAGAATGTGAATATTCGAAGAATTGTCCAGAAGAAATTGATAAGTGTCCAATTTTAGAAATAATTAATTTCCATAAAGACCTCATGCCCAATAAAAAAGCACTTAAATATGCTCTGAAACAGATTGAAGACCAACCAATTAAAAAAATAGCTCCTCAACATGGTAGTGTTATCTCCAATTCCAGTAGTATAGAATTTATCATTAAAAAATTAAAAAGTATTAATAAGGTAGGGATAGATAAATATTTATAATAGGATAAATATGAATAAGAAGGATCAATTATTTAAAATATTAAATAAAGAAGATAACGACTATAATAACAATCCTCAGTTAATTAAAATGTTGATTGAATATAAAGGTGAGGAAGCTCATAATGAAATTCATTCTAATTTGTTAAAAAAGTTGATCAATAAGTATTTTAAACTCAATAGAGAACTTGAACGTAAGATTAACAAGATCACAAGGTTATCAGAAACCGATCAATTAACCAAAATATATAATCGTCTTAAATTCAAAAAAGAGCTAGAGAGAGAAATTCGGAGATTACGTAGATACCAAATAAATTTATCGTTAATAATGTTTGATATTGACCATTTTAAAAAAGTTAATGATACATATGGTCATGATGCTGGAGATAAAGTTCTGAAACGAATAACGGAAATCGTCAGCAATGCAATTCGAGATACAGATATTTTTGCTAGATGGGGTGGGGAAGAATTTATGGTTTTAACACCTAATACCATGATGAGCCAGGCATATGATCTTGCTGAAAGGATCAGAAAAAATATAGAACAAAAAATAATTGAACCTGGTGGACAGGTAACCTGTAGTTTTGGTGTTGCAGAATTTAATAAAAATGATAATTATGATACATTTATAAAAAGGGCTGATAATGCTCTCTACGAAGGTAAAGAAACAGGTCGCAATAAAGTAGTTGCTCATACATATAATCAAAAATAAAATAAACAAAAGCCCCTACTTTAAGAAAAATAAGGGCTTTTTGTTTTACTTCATCTTAGTTTCAAAATTGTCTTATGGCGTGGATATATTTCCCTGCTGATTGTTTGAATAAGTATTGTTATTCTCTTCAAAAGTACCGCCAGAAGCGATTCTCACACCAAATGTTGAGCTATTTTTTATTGTAGAATTATTAACAGTTACTCCACCATTATATTTTACACCAACATTTGGATATCCACTTGCTCCTCCATTTGAAATAACACAATATTCTAATAAATTGTTACTACTTTTGGTTCCAAAATTCAATCCAGACCAATGTCCCTGAATATCCATTGTGCCAATAAACTTTATACTATCTGTAGAAGTACCCATAGCTTTTAAACTGCCATCAGTAGTTCCACTTTCAATATCCAATCTCGAAGTAGAAGTAAATTCTAAGATTGCCCCAGGACTGATTGAAACATCAGCAAAAATATCAACAATACCGTCAATTCTAAAAGGAGCACCAATATTTTTCCAGGTTTGATCATTTTCCACATCATTACCACGTACTGAAATATAACCACTGGTACCAAAAACACTATTTTCATCAATTACCCCCATCAAACTGGCAGGGATTTGGACTATCGCATCTGAAGCAAAGTTATTTTTGGCAAATTCTGTAATTAATCCAGAATAATCAACTGAAAGGCCATAAGTCTGACTGGTAGTAACTTTACTATTGGTTATTTTCACACCACCACTATAATTAACCTCTATAGTCGAATAACCATTTGCTCCTCCATGTGAAATTTCTGTATAAGTTAGTTCATTGGAAGGATTTTTAGTTTGAAAACGAATTCCTTCCCAATATCCTGCCGTCTTTTGATTGCCCCAAAATTTAATAACACTATCAGGTTTTCCTATAGCAATAAGCGCTCCATTATCTCCCTCGATATCGATTCTTGCACCCTGATTAAAGACAAATTGTGCTCCTGGTTGTATTGTAACAGCAGCTTGTATATCTGTAATATTACTCATCAAAAAAGGAGCATCTGCAGCTGGCCAGGTTTGATCTTTTTCAATATCATCAGAAGATACTGAAATATTACCAGAACCATCATTACCCAAATAAGAACTTTTTGAATCTAAAGAACCTATCATATTGGCCGGAATATTCACCCTGGCATCAGATTCAAAGTTATTGTGTGAAAATTCTGTGATTACTCCTTCATCATCTACATCAAGTCCATATGTTGAGCTCATTGTGAAATTACTATTTGTTATTTTTACACTCCCATTATAAGTAACCATAACATTGGAATAATTATTTGCACCACCATGAGAAATTTTCGTATAAGTTAATTCATTTTCAGGATTTTTGGTTTGAAATCGAATTCCTTCCCAGTATCCTTCAACTTCCTGATTACCTACAAATTGAATTATATTATTAGATTCACCTATTGCTATTAGAGCACCATTATCGCCTTCAATATCAAGCCTTGCACCTGAATTGAATTGAAAAATGGTACCAGGATTAACATTTACTCTTGATAGTATATCAGTAATACCATTCATTACATAAGGAGCATTGATTGCTGGCCATTCCTGATTTTCTTCCACATCACCAGCAAAAACTGATACAAAAGATCCATTTCCAGTTTCGCCAAGATAATCCGAATTCACGTCAAGAGAACCAATTAAATTGGGAGGAATCTCCAGCGAAGCAATAGAATTATTGCTAAAAGTATTATTCGAAAATTCTCTTAAATCAGCTCCGTTTTCAGCAGACAAACCATATGTGGCACTATTTTTTGAGAGAGTATTATTTATCTTTGTACCTCCATTATATTTGATACTGATATTAGAATAGTTATCCTGACCTCCGTAAATCACTTCAACATGTGAAAGCTCATTTTCAGGATTATTTCCAACGAAGCGAAGACCTTCCCAGGAACCAGGAGTTTTCGTTACCCCAGTAAAAATAATATGATTATCAGAATTCCCAATTGCCTTTAGAGCACCATCTTTTTCTATATCCAATCTACCACCGGAACCAAATTCAATCACTACTCCCGGTTCAATTGTTAATTTTGCATTAACATCACATATTCCTGACACTGCATAATCTGCCACATTGGGTTCAGATATAACATCAGATAAAATTATATCTTCATTGATTGAACTAAGAACCATAATATCAGCAGTAACGGATAGTGATGCCTCATCACTTGCATTTTGATCTGAAACAGTGAGTTTAACCTCATAGGAGCCCCTTTTATCAGGCACAAAATTTGAAACAGGACTTGTTGAGTTTGATAATTGAGATTGACTTTCATTAGGTTTCGATAAGAACTCCCATTCATAGGATAATGAATCATTATCCGGATCATGAGAGCTGCTTCCATCTAAAGAAACAGTTACTCCAATACTAGCATCTCTGTCCGAACCAACTACAGCTATAGGAGGATTATTGTCATTTTCCTCATTGCTGTTAAGAACTTCATCTGTTGAACATGAAAAAAATACAAACAAAGAAAAGATTGCTATGAGAGTTAAAGATAGTTTATGCCTCATAATCCCCTCCCCTTTCTAATTTTATTATTTTTAAAAACAGAAACTAACTATAAGTTAGATAATATATTTATTTCGCGCAAGTCTATTTTATTAATTTACGTAAGAATCACACACATGTTGACCCATCTAAGTTTAAGATAATAAAAAGTAATGGGAGAAAGAGGAATTCAAAAGAGATAAAAAGACAATATAAAGTCTTTGAGAGAATCTTCGTGGAATTTAACAATTCCAAGATATACTTAATTACTGGCCACAGACGATAAAAAAGATTTTATTCAGTTGTCAATATACAGTTCGAAATAAAAACCGTTGCTATATTTGTAGATGTAGAGATAATTATTAGGTACCCTATTTAGAGGCACTTTATCAGTATCTGGATAAACATGATATTCCCTAAGATGAGTTCAAAATTGACACGATTAATAGTCCTGAATTTTCAGGAAATTTAGATGATCACGATTGAGGAATCTTTCAATTTGTAGAAGAGATGGAACTATTCATCTTTTCATTGCCCCCAATACTACTAATGCAAATGCAGATATAGAAACGTCCCTTTATTATAGAGAGGAGGAGTTTTATGATGTAGAACAATTTGAAAACAGGAAGATATTTCCAGTTGATTACTTCCAATCTTTACTTCTGAAATATAAGCAGAATAAATTTAAATAGATGAAAACAGCCCCCCTGGAAATATTCTCACAAGAAGTCAGTAGAATAAGAGTCCTTTTCGACTTCTTAATCTGGAACCTATTAGACTATCACTTGATAATTAAGATTTAGAAAAATCGTCAGGTTTAATTAATATTAATTTGATGGATCAACCTCCGCCTGATAATCACGAGTTACACAATATTATTACTTGAAATTTGTAATATTTATTTATTAATTCTGTTGTTATCGCTAACACATATCTATATCAATTATTTTACAAGAAGAAGTGAGGATAAGGCACTGGGCCTACTGTCTGGAGACCAAGTATTTTCGGAAATGCGTGTTTATATAACTAAGTTTAAGGCGCATTATATTTTATTTTTTGAATATTAAAATATGAAGGAGAAAAAAGATGACTCGAAAATTAAATAGCTTTCCATTAAGTCTTTTTATTGTAGTATTATTCATTACTAGTCTTCCAAGTCAGGGAAAAACTGGTAAAAAATTCAGTAATCAACAGTTATCACCAGAAAAAAATGTAACAAGCTCATCTCAGAAAAATAATAATACAACTTTACTTGGTAGGTGGGCTGAAGGTAAATGTAAAGCAGTAGATATGGTAGGAGATACCGCCTATTTTGGAAATGGTGGTTATCTAATGATAGCCGATATTTCTGATAAATCCAATCCACAGGAAATAAGCAGATTATTGACCTCTTCATTAACTATATTAGATATAACAATAAATGGTAATAATGCTTACGTGGTAGATGGGACTGGTCTAACAATAATAGATATATCCGATCCTGAGAACCCTACTAAAACTGGCTCATTTACCACAGAAGGTTCGGCCTTGAAAGTAACTGTCAATAATGACTATGCCTATATAGCTGATAAATCGGGAGGGATGAAAATAATAGATGTATCCGCACCTGATAGTCCCAGTAAAACTGGTCACATTCCAACAGAAGATAAGGTTTGGAATGTCATAGTTAATGATAGCTGCGCCTATTTGGCTGATGGTATGGAGGATTTAAAATTAATAGATATATCTGATCCTAATGATCCCAGCCAAATTAGTGCCCCATATATAGGAGGTGTTACTAAAGATATAGCATTAAAAAATCAATATCTCTATGTCACTGCAGATTTTGAAGGATTACGAATATTTGATGTATCCCAGCCAGACAATCCTACCCAGGAGGATACTTTAAAGCTAGAAGAAGATATCTGGAGAATAACAGTCAAAGATAACTACGCTTATGTGACGGAACAGATGGGAAATATTAAGATACTGAACATCTCTGAACCATGCAATCCCACCCTATCTGGTTCATTTAATCCAGATAACAAGGGTCACACCGAAGAGGTAATAGTTAATGAAGGCTATGCCTATGTCGCTGAGAATGAGGCAGGACTAATGATTACAAATGTATCTAATCCAGACGCCCCCACTCAGACTGGCTCTTTCGATACTGAAGGAGACGCCCTTCACATAGATGTTAAAGGTGACTATGCTTATGTCATAGATGACAAAGGTCTAAAAATAATAGATATATCTAACCCTGCCAATCTCAATAAAACTGGTTCAATTGCTACAGCTCCAAGGTTATCTACTAAAGGGGTAACAGTTCATGATAAATATGCCTATGTGGCTGAATATTCAGACGGCATGAAAATAGTCAACATAACCGACCCTGACAATCCCACTAAAGCGACTCAATTTGCTCACAATGAACCTGGCAATCTCACCCAGACTATGGATGTAGTAGTAGATGAAGGCTATGCTTACACTGCCGATGCCTATAATTTTATAAAAATAGTACAGGTATACGATCCAGAGCGTCCTTCTTTATATGGATCATATTATTCTACCATCGAGGGGCGTAGTATAGCAATTAAGAATGACTATGCTTATATAGCCGGGGATGACGGGATAAAGGTAATAGATGTATCTGATCCTTACTCTTTCTCTCTCATCAGCTCACTGGTTACAGAAGGTCATACTAGTGATATATTAGTCAAAAATGATTATGCGTATGTAGCAGACAATTGGGGGGGAGGATTAAAAATAATAGATATATCCGACCCTAAAAATCTAACCATAATTGATTCTCTTTATACAGAATATAACCAACTTGACTTAACAATGAATGCGGGCTATCTTTATGTAACTGATAGCGATGGACTCAAAATATTGGATATATCCGATCCTAAAAAACCCACACAAGTTGGTTCCTTTTATACAGCAGGATCTCCCGGTGAAGTCGCTGCCAGCAAAGACAATGCTTATATGGCTTACGAGGAAGGAGGAGTATATATAATTAAAAATGATCACGATGGGAGACCTCAGGTAGCCAATCCGATCCCAGATACTACAGTAAATAGGAATGCTCCTGATACAAAAATTGATTTAAGTGAAGTATTCAAAGATGTAGATAATGATGATAATAAAATAACAAAGTTAATATATAATATTGAAAAATCTTCACTCGTGACAGGAAAGATAGAAGACAACACTCTTATACTGAATATTAGAAAAAACCAATTTGGTAAGTCCGAAATAATAATTAGAGGCGAGTCAAACGGAAAGACTGTAGATGATAAATTTCAAATAACAGTTCTGCCTGAAGATTTAACCTTTATTTCAACATTGCCCGATACTAATATAAGGAAAGATGAGAAATTAGAGTGGCATTTTGATGGTCTCACTCCAGAAGAAACTACAGAATATAGGTTAGAAAAAGTAGAAAAGTATTCAAATGGGGAATGGAATCCTAAATCAAATATTGAAGGGGTAAGTATAAATTCTTCAGGAAAATTTGTATGGTCAAAAAATACTGAGCAGGAAGGTAAGTACCGGGTGATAATCTCTGTAACAGATGGAATTGATAAAGTGAAAACTTCAGCCATTATAGAAGTATCTAGTCAGTCAGCAGTGCAAGAATCTAATCAAGGGATACCAGATGAATATACACTAGAAAACAACTATCCCAATCCTTTCAATCCAATTACAACAATCAAATATAGTCTCCCTGAAAAATCTAATGTTAAAATATCAATATACAATATGAACGGTAGAAAAGTTGAGACCCTAACTAAGACAAGCAAGGAAGCAGGTTATCATCAAATAAAATGGAATGCCTCAGATGTAGCTTCGGGAGTATATTTCTACAGAATAAATGCTGAGAACTTTACCGAAGTTAAAAAATGTGTTTTGATTAAATAATACATTTTACAATAATAAAATGAGCTACCTCGGGGCTCTTCCCCGTAGTAGCTCATTTAAATTGTTCTTTCTAAATTGTGATGTTAATCACAGTTATAAAATATCGTTTGAAGAAAATAAAATTTTGATATAATTTTAAAATACAGTTAGTAAACAAAGAGAATTGGGAAAGATAATGAACATATAGTTAAGATAAATTTTGTGATAGGTTTTTTCCTTGTTCCTTTTCTAAATAAGTTAAAATATTGTACCTGAAAAATTCATTACGATTTATTTTTCACACAAGGCCCTGGGGGTTACCTTAAAATTATTCATGGCTCTAAAAACTGAGTTTTTCTAGGGTGGTAAGTATATAATCATATATTTAATTGGTTTAGGCTCTAAAATTAGCAGAGTCATGTACTGTATCAAAAATCAAGAAAATATATGATTTTTTCTATGATTTAAATCTTTTTTCATAATTAGGATCCCACTCTCTATCATATTTTACTACTGCAAAAATTTGTCTCAATAATTTACT
>Ga0102941_1000113_pt1 | contig 32127 bp, 22 predicted proteins | sample SalPonR2_C_D2_MG_FD_79281 | JGI IMG/M metagenome (GOLD analysis project Ga0102941, IMG submission 79281) | Salt pond soil microbial communities from South San Francisco under conditions of wetland restoration - Salt Pond MetaG R2_C_D2_MG | ecosystem: Environmental > Aquatic > Marine > Intertidal... | reverse complement strand
TCCGTGCACTAGACCAGATTGTAAAGAATGGTAAAGTACTCTATGCTGGCATTTCAAATTACAATGCCGAACAAACTAAAAAGGCAGTCCAAATTTTAGATGATCTAGGGACTCCCTGTTTGATCCATCAACATGAGTATTCAATGTATGAAAGAACTTTAGAAGAAGGAACAGACCAGGCCATCGAAAAAAATGGATTAGGTTGTATAGTTTTTTCTCCTCTGTCTCAAGGTATGTTGACCAAAAAATATTTCGAGGGAATACCAAAAAACTCGCGCGCTTCTAAAAAAAGTGGCTATTTACAGAAAGAAGAAGTCACCAAATTAAATGTAGCAAAATCCAAAAAATTAAATAATTTAGCAGAAAAAAGAGGACAAACACTTCCTCAGATGGCTTTGGCCTGGGTTTTGAATAATCCTGTAGTTACTTCTGCAATAATTGGGGCGAGCAGTGTGAAACAGCTAGAAGAGAATGTTGCTACTCTGGATAATTTATCTTTTAGCAAAAGTGAACTAGAACGGATTGAAAATATTTTATGAGGTGACTATAAAAGTATAACATCCGTCATGCTGAGCGTCTCGCTAGGGTCCTCAGATATCTCCTCATCAGAGAGCTACAGGGAATCTGGTAAGAAGATCTCTAGAGAGGGATTCGAAGTATATATAAAACTTGTAATAACATAAAAATATTAAGGAGTGAAGATTTTAAGAATATCAAATAACTTCCTTTTTGCAGTTTTCAATTAATCTAAGAATTTAAACAGGGAGCAATCATGAATTTTGATCAGACCTTAAACAATAGAAGAGCCTTAAGAACATTAGGTGAAATTGAAATAAGTGAGGAGGATATAAAAGAATTAGCCCGGGCAGCAAGTCTTGCTCCTTCCTGCTATAATAAGCAACCCTGGAGATATGTTTTTGTTAGAGAAGAGCAACAACTTCAGAAATTAGTCCAGGCTATGCCTCAGGGGAATCAGGCCTGGGCTACCAATGCTTCTATGATCATCGGAGTATTTGCCAATAAAAATAATGACTGTATTGTTGGGAGCAGAGAGTACTATCAATTTGATACTGGTATGGCAACCTGTAACCTACTTCTCAAAGCCACAGAAATGGGACTGGTCGCTCATCCTATTGCAGGGTTTGACCAGGATCAGTGTGCAGATATTTTAAATATACCCGAGGAAAGTGAACTGATAACTCTGCTTGTAGTTGGGAAAAAAGTAGATGAAATCGATGATAATCTACCTGAAGAAATGCAGGAAACGGAAAAGAATCGACCAGAAAGAAAAAAGTTTAAAGAATATTGTTTTCTGGACAAGCTGTCAGGTTAATTAAATTTTAATTTATTGTATATTTTTCAACCTATTCAAATATATTTCTACTACTGTTTTTTTCCACTATAAAAAATAGAGCAAAATAATGTCAAAAATTGAAATTATAAGCTCTCGTGCTCAAGAATTTATGACGGATTCAGAGGGCAGCCATGATTGGGACCATACTTTACGTGTGGTTAAATTAGCAAAACATATAGCTCAAAAGGAAAAGGCTCATCTTCGATTAGTCAAATTAGCAGCTTATTTACATGACATTGGACGTAAATATGAAAATGAATCTAAAGGAGAAATTTGCCATGCAGAAAAAGGAGCAGAAATAGCAAGGCAAATTTTAAAGGAAGAAAATATAGACAAGAAAATTATTGAGAAGGTTACTCATATTATTCGTGCTCATAGATTTCGAAATAGTACAGAACCGGATTCACTAGAAGCCAAAGTTCTATATGATGCTGACAAACTAGATTCAATTGGCGCAGTTGGAATAGGAAGGGCTTTTCTTTTTGCAGGTGAAATAGGAGCAAAATTACATGATAGAAATATAAAGCCTGAAAAAATAAATTCTTATTCAGAAAATGATACAGCTTACCGGGAATATCTAGTAAAATTAAGCAAAATCAAAGATAGAGTATATACTGAGGAAGGGCAGCGTCTTGCTAAACAAAGACATAGATATATGTCTAACTTTTTTAAACGCTTAAACAAAGAAGTCCAAGGTATAATTTAAGAGCAGATATTTATAGACAAATATATAAGGCTAATACTAGAATTTATTGCTGAAATATTTTTTTCTTCATTGGATTTTCCCAGGTGTTGTTCGAATAAGAGGTTTTCCAGCATTTGTAGAGATTTATACAATTTTGTTAAGATATGTTATTTAACTGCTTATCTATTATTTGACCAGGCACAGAATGACGGTCATTAGACTCTTTTCGAAATCGTCTTGAATGATTTAAAAATTTCTTGGAAATATACCCCTAATAAATTATCTTAATATTGATAGGGATTAATAATTTTATTTTTATTTCTAGCTGTATAGTTAAAGCAAGGAATTATTCAGTTTAGATATATTTTTAATCAAGGAAGGTCAATAGATAATGTTTGAATTATATTTTACAGGTTTTGTGCTTCTTTGTATGATAATTTTGTTGGCTAGTGAAATTACTGAGCCAGCTTTTATTGTATTTGGTGCCTTAATCACGCTAACCTTAAGTGGAATAATAAATATAGACGAGGCATTTAAAGGATTTTCCAATCACGGCATGCTCACAGTTGGATTCCTTTATATTATAAGTGCAGGTTTACAAAGCTCTGGATTATTTATACGTACAATTTATAGATTATTGGGAGATAAAAAAAATGGAACAACCAAAAGATATTTAAGATTTTTATTCTCTGTTGCTGGCCTATCAGCATTTCTGAACAATACTCCTATTGTAGCTTCTCTGATACCTATTGTGAAAAAATGGGCCAAAAAATATGATATTTCCCCTTCAAAATATTTATTACCACTTTCATATGCTGCAATTTTAGGTGGAATGTGTACCTTAATCGGAACAAGTACAAATCTAGTGGTTCATGGTCTGATGCAGGAACAAGGGTTAGGTGGCCTTGGTTTTTTTGAAATTACTAAAGTGGGTCTGCCAGTGGCAGTGATTATGATATTCTTACTATCCACTATAGGACACTATCTTTTGCCTGAAAGAAGAGAAGTAGTGACTAAATTAGAGGATAATTATCGTAAATATGTAGCCGAGGTCAAAGTCAAAGAAAACTATCCCCATTTGGGTGAAACTGTAGAAGAAGCAGATCTAAGAGGTTTAAAAGGCTTATTTTTATTCCAAATAACCCGAAATGGTAAAAAAATCAGCCCTGTCGGTCCGGATGAAAAAATATACAAGAGGGATCGGTTATTTTTTACTGGTAAAGTTGATACAATCTACGAATTACAGAAAACTCGAGGATTGAGCGTGACCGAAGATTTAAAATTCGAAGATATGGATTCAGATGATGTAAATACTTATGAAGCAGTAGTTTCTCGTACTTCCCCCCTCGTAGGAATGACAGTCAGAGAGAGTAATTTTCGTGAAAGATATAATGGAGTTATCCTGGCCATACATAGAGCGGGACATAGAATAGACCAAAAAGTAGGTGATATCGTACTCCAACCTTCAGATACTTTATTTATTTTAGCAGAAAAAGATTTCGAAGAAATATGGAGTAATTCTCAGGAATTTAACCTAATTTCTTCCAGTATTGATATCTATGAAAAGCCAAAGTGGAAGGGTGATCTGGCTTTATTTTTACTATTTCTAATGATTATATTAGCAGCAACCGGGACCCTGCCCATACTATTGGCTGCTGCTCTTACGGCTATGGTAATGGTTGCAACCGATGTTATTAATTTTAAAATAGCACAAAAAGCAATTAACTGGGAGGTATTAGCAATTATTGCAAGTTCTTTTGGGATTGCCCAGGGTTTGACTAACTCAGGATTTGCTGATTTTGTTGCTAATGGAATTGTAGATATTTTCAGTGTTTTTGGTGACGTGGGAATTATTGCTGGATTATTCCTGGCAATAAGTTCTTTTACCTGGGTAATAACGAACAATGCTGTTGCTGCAATCATGTTTCCTGTTACTATGGCCTTAGCTCAAACAGTAGATATTGGCACAGAGCCATTTATATTAACTCTTGTCCTGGGAGCTTCTACCTGTTTTGCTACTCCTATTGGTTATCAGACTAATACAATGGTCTATGGTACAGGTAATTATAAGATAAAAGATTTTATCAAAATTGGCTTACCAATGAACATCTCTGTTGCAATTATTGTGACAGCTTTAATCAACTTTTTATACTTATAATCTTTGCGGAGAAAATATATGACTAAGACAGAATTGGCAGGAAAAGTATATGATAGACTGATTGAGGCCTATCCCGAAGCTACTATTTCTCTCAATCACAGAGACCCCTGGCAATTACTAGTCGCTACAATTCTATCTGCCCAATGTACAGATAAACAGGTTAATAAAGTAACTCAGGAATTATTTGAAGAATATTCAAATGCACGGCAAATGTCCCGGGCAAAATTAGAAAAATTAAAGGCAATAGTTAGACCAACAGGATTTTATAATAACAAAGCCGAAGCTATCAAAGGAGCTTCAAAATATATTATAGAAAATAATGGTGGTAAAGTTCCAGATGATATGGAAACACTATTAGAACTACCTGGAGTTGGACGTAAAACTGCCAATGTAGTTCTAGGAGACGGATTTGGCATACCAGGTGTGGTGGTCGACACTCACGTAAAGAGGATCTCTTATAGAATTGGTTTGACAAACCAAAAAAGACCTGAAAATATAGAATCCGATCTAAATGAAATTTTTCCCAAAGATCAATGGATTGCCTTAGGCCATTTAATGATAGCTCATGGAAGAAAGATATGTAAAGCACGCAACCCAAGATGTGAACAATGTTTTATGGAAGATATTTGTGCACAGGTCGAAGTTCCCACAGCAGAAAGGAGTTAATTTGGGATTATTAGGGTGTCATGTATCGATCTCAGGAGGAATAGAAAAATCTCCAGCTCGATCAAAAAAATACGGTTGCGAGGTTATGCAAGTCTTCACTGCTAATCAAAGGCGCTGGAATTCTAAACCAATTTCATCTTCCTCGATCGAACAATTTAAACAGAATCTTCAAAAAAATAACATCCAGGAAGTAGTAACACACGATAATTACCTAATAAATCTTGCTAATCCTGATGACAAAAAAAGGAACAAATCTGTAGAAGCACTTATTAATGAAGTTAAGCGATCGCAATCCTTAGGTATTCCCAAAATCATTTTACATCCTGGTTCTCATTTAGGAAACGGGGAAAAATCAGGTATAAAATTGATCGCTAATAGTCTGGATAGGGTTTGCAGGGCAACTTCCAAAAATTCACCCCGGTTATTATTAGAAACAACTGCAGGTCAGGGTAATTATTTAGGCTACAAATTTGAACACCTCAGAGATATCATAAATCAAAGTAACTTTCCCGGAAGGCTAAGTGTCTGTTTTGATACATGCCACGCTTTTGCTGCAGGATATGATATCACTAACGAAGATGCCTATCAACAAACTTTTGAAGAGTTTGATAATATACTAGGTTTAGAAATTTTGGAAGCCTTTCATTTAAATGATTCCAAAACAAAATGCGGTTCAAAAAAAGATCGGCATTGTAATTTAGGAGCAGGATATATAGGCTGGGATTTATTTTTTAGATTGGTTAAAGATCAACGCTTTAGAGAGATTCCTATGTTATTAGAAACTCCTGACAGTGATAAGTATAAGGAAGAAATTGCAACTCTCAAGAATGAAAGATGATATTAATTTTAAGTTATACTCAATCTATCTTAATATTATATAATCTTATCCAATTAAAACCTATGCCCGAAAGAAAAATATAAAAGTGGTGATTTTTCTAAACAATTACCAATATCAACAGAAACCGGGCCAAAAGGAGTAGATAAAGATAGACCTAATCTGCTTCCCAGGCGAGACTCTTCCCATTGAATAATTTCGGCTCCTTCCCCTATATTACCCCCCACTAATTTACCTCTCATGTAAAGATTATTTTTAATCTGTAGCCTGCCTTCAAAGCCGAGAGTAAAATACAATTTTCCAAAAAGAGCATCTTCATGATAACCGGGAAATGAATTCACTCCTCCAAGACGAAATTTATCAAAAAAAGAATGCGCTCTATTCATAATCCCCCCATTCAAATGTGTAACCATAGTGAAATTTTCATTTAATTGCTGATAATCAACGGTTTTTACTGATAACTTTCCTACCGACATAAAAGGAGATAAATTATTTTTTATGGAATGTTCATATGTTATTCTTGTAAGTTTCCCTTGAGTGGGCCTGTCATAATCATTACGGTTATCAACAAAAAGTTGTCCTTGTAATCGAGTGATATAATACTGGTTCTGATCTATGAACTCTAATTCAGGATTTTTGGGAATATTTATCCTTTCGAATAAAAGACCAACTGAAGTAAGAGCTTCCCGTTCTACATTAAGACCAAAATTAATATCAATACCTGTTTTGTCATATAAGGCAGAAGCCTCTTCCTCATAAATTGGAATATTTTCTCTAATATAATAAGTTGAAATATAATTAGTAAAATTTGTGTATAAAATCCGGGGAGCAGTAATATCCCAGGCTAGTTTATTGTATCTATCGCTTGTAACCAGATAAAACCGATTGTTAATACTCGAATTTAAAAAATTTCTATAGTCCAAAGAGAAAAATGCTCTAGCATTCAATTCACTACTGTAAAATGCTCCAAATGAAATTCTACCTTTTGCACGGGTCTTTAAATTATAGGATAAAATAGTACTATCACCCTTTTTGACAATATTCAAATCAATAGAATTAAATAGATTGGTACTATATAAATTCTTTACACTTGTGATTGCTTTTTCTTTCGACCATCTGTCTCCTGAATTGAATGGATTTTCCGATTTAATTATATACTTGTTCATCGAGGAATTCAAAGAATACCCAATACTATCAATTTTAGTAGACTTCAATTTTCTTTGGGCACTTCGATACCAGTCTTTTCTGTCGTTTCCCTCCGAACTATATTCAGGTAACCTATCGATTATTTTTTTTGTTTCTTGATAACCTGACTCTATCATTATATCGATTTTTTGAAATGCAGTGGAAGATACGTGTTCTACTTTAGGTCTTATATATAGATCTGTTAAATGTATATTTTTAACATCAGAGGAATAGGCTAAAGTATTAATTGTCTGCTCTACCAATCGAGAGGCAGTAGCATCAACAGGGATTTCTCTCTTTCTACTGGTAAAATCAGATGTGACAATAAAATCAGCCCCTAAAGAAGCAGCAACATCACAGGGGACATTATTGGTTAACCCTCCATCTACTAGCCTCATGCTATCCTGGATAACAGGAGCTAATAAAAAAGGCATAGCCGAACTTCCGGAAATCAATTTGGCAAGATTACCATTATCAGATACTACTGTTGAGCCTGATGATATATCTGTTGAGACTACTCGAAAAGGAATAGCAAGGCTATCAAAGTTGCCACCAGACATATATTGAGCAGGCAAGGTATAAGGCATGATTACATTTCTTATACTTTGAGTAGTGTAAAGATATTTGGGAAAATGCATATTCATATTTGTATCAATCTTCATTCTTGCAAGAGCTGGAAAATCCGTTAATTTTTGTGAAGCCAGTTCAATTTTTTTATAATTCTGGTTGGTAAAAAATGAATTATAATCAATATTTCGTGCTAACTCTTCGATCTCTTTAATAGGAACTCCGCTAGCATACAGCCCCCCTATTATAGCACCCATACTAGTACCTACCACCAAATCCGGAGTAAAACCCTGTCTTTCTAAGGCTTTTAAAACTCCTATATGACCTAAAGCTCTTGCTCCTCCTCCACTTAAGACCAGTGCTGTTTTGGGATTATCTTTTATTGAGGTAGTATCAGATCTACCCACAACAGAGAGCAACAAAATCACTAAAACCACAAATATAATATTTTTAATAGTACCCAGCAAATTCATTAATATTTGTTTTCCCACTCCGTGCCGTCCCATAATTTTACGCGCTCATCAGTAATCTCTCCAGAAGTTACTTTGAATATTTTGAGACTACACCTTCCGGAATACCTTCAATATATACATAATTGTCTAAAATCTCAGTTTTCTTTGAAATTTATCTATATTTTATCTGTATTTAAAATCATTATTTCCTGTACTCAGTAATATTTCAAAAATACGAATATCATATTCCTATTCTTTTAATTAGTCCCTTTCTATCTTAAATTAGGACGGATAAATTTATTGTATTTTTCTGAATATTGTTAAGGAATAAATCATGAAACAATTTTTCCAAAAAATAAAAAAGTCCCTCAAAACAAAGATAATAACTGGGATTTTCACCTTGATTCCAGTCGTGCTAACTGTTTATGTCCTGAAACTTTTTATAAATGGCTTCAATGGAATTATTTCACCAGTTATTGACCCTATTATCAAGCGTATATTTGGAGTCAGAATTCCCGGTTTAGGACTATTAGTTGCAATGATTTTAATATATTTTCTCGGTGTATTCACTACAAACTATATTGGACAAAGATTAATTTCTTATCTGGAAAAATGGTTGAGTTACATCCCTATTGTAAGAACAGTTTATGGTACTACTAAAAAAATTATTTCCACTTTTTCATTTGCGGATGAAGATTTTGAAAAGGTCGTTTACATACAGCATCCCAGACCGGGTATCTGGAGTATGGCTTTTGTAACCGGAACCAGTATCGGAGAAGACGGGACCGAGTATTACAATGTATTTTTACCCACTACACCCAATCCTACTTCCGGTTGGATGCATTTTGTTCCAAAAGAAAATACCAAATCTGCCCAGGTGAGTGTTGAAGAAGGAATAAAAATATTAATCTCAGCCGGGTCATTAGGCGCTACCAACAAACCAATTCATAATAAACAAATTAACGGAGGCGATATTGAGCAAAAGTGAAGATATTTCAAAAGAAAAACTTTATAATCGATATAAATTATTTATTTCAATCAGCGAAATGGTGCTGGGATTATTATTCCTGGGAGTCATAGTTTTTACTGGATTTTCACACACCATTGAAACCTGGATAGGTCAATATTTTAATAATAACTATCTAATTCTAATCGGATTCATGGCTACTATCAGCCTTATGGATTTCATTCTAACCTTTCCTTTATCCTGGTTTTCAGGTTATTACTTAGAACACAAATTTGAACTTAGTAACCAGACTTTTGGAGAATGGATATGGGAAAAGACCAAAGGTATCTTTATTGCCGTGCCAATTGGATTAATCTTACTGCTTATATTCTACTTTTTATTAAGAAATTTTCCAACATATTGGTGGGCAATCATGGCTACTGTGATGTTCTTATTTTCAGTCTTGCTCAGTAGATTGGCGCCTGTTTTAATTTTTCCTTTATTTTATGATTTTGAGGAACTTGAGGATGCAGAACTTGCGAATAAGGTTAAACAATTATGCAATCAAGTAGGACTCAAACTAAAGGGTGTTTTTCAATTTAATCTGAGTAAAAACACCAAAAAAGGAAATGCCGCTTTTACCGGGATTGGGAAAAGCAAAAGGGTAATCCTCGGTGATACTATGTTAGAAAAATTAAATCAGGAGGAAATCCTGGGAGTACTGTCCCACGAATTAGGACACTATGATAAAAATCACCTCTGGAAAGGTATTGGATTAAGTATGATATTAACCTATCTGGGACTTTTTCTTGTTTCAATGATCTACAATCAAATGTATCCTATGATTGCCGAATCCCATTATACAATTGCTGCCCTCCCCTTGCTGGGTATTTTATTATCGCTATATAATTTTATTACCTCCCCGATCAGTAATGCTTATTCACGTAAAAATGAAAGAGAAGCTGATGATTTTGCTGTAGAATTAACAGAAAATAAAGAAGCTTTTATTTCTGGTCTAAAAAAATTATCTAAACAAAACCTATCTGATCCCAACCCACATCCTTTAGCAGTATTTTTCTATTATAGCCACCCTCCTATGAAAGAACGCTTAGATAGGCTAAAGACGGAAAAAGAATAGGCAAACTGGAAACCGGAACAGGGAATAGGTACGGAGAATGAAGGAGTCCTCTTCTTCGAAACAGATATTTATGGAGTTTGTTATGAGTCTGGAGAGATTATTCTAGAAGATCGATTTTGGGGCAAGAAAGTAGAAAATGATATAAAAGAGGCTAATTTTTATCTTCAATCACCCGAAAAACTTTTTCCCCTTCTTCAGTCATACGATATTTATTTCTCACGACCTTTTCAATATATTCTGAATCTGTTTTTAATTTATGAATACGATTCTTAAGTCGTTTCTGTTCAGTCTTCAGGCTATCAATTCTTGTCTCTATGGCTGCTTTTCGCCTGCGTAATTTATAAAGATTATACAGTCCATAATCACCTAAAACAAAAAATATAATGAAAAAAGCAATAAAAGCGAGGAGGCCTAAAATTATCAAGAGCCTCCTCGTATTGCTTTTTCTTTTATTCTGGAAATCTGAATTCATGGATTATTGGCTTCTTAGAACCTTTTTTCCCCAGAATTTTGCAGAACCACCAAGTTCTTCTTCTATTCTAAGTAATTGATTATATTTTGAAATCCTATCAGAACGACAGGCTGAGCCAGTTTTAATCTGACCGGTATTCAATCCCACTACTAGATCAGCAATTGTTGTGTCTTCTGTTTCCCCGGATCTGTGTGAAACAACAGCAGTTAATCCATTTCTATGCGCCATTTGAATTGCTTCCAGAGTTTCCGTCAATGTTCCAATTTGATTAACTTTGATCAGGATTGAATTTATAGCATCTTTATCAATTGCTTCTTGAAGAATTTTTGTATTGGTTACAGTAAGATCATCACCGACTAATTGTACATCATCACCAATTTTGTCAACCAAAATACTCCATCCGTTCCAATCATTTTCATCCATTCCATCTTCTATGGAAACAATAGGATATTTTTCAACTAATTCTTCGTAATAACTGGCCATTTCTTCTGAAGATAATTCACGGCCTTCAGATTCTAATTCATATTTACCAGTCTCACTATTGTAAAATTCAGACGAAGCAGGATCAAGACAAACAAAGATTTCCTCGCCAAATTTGTACTTTGTGCTTTCGACAGCCTCACCAATGATTTCTACTGCTTCTTCATTGGAATCCAGATCAGGAGCAAAACCGCCTTCATCGCCAACAGCTGTTTTCATCCCTCTTTCACTGAGCACAGATTTCAGTTCATGAAAAACTTCAGCGCCCATTCTTAATGATTCTTTGAAGGACTGAGCACCAGCCGGAAAGATCATAAATTCCTGTAAGTCAACATTATTGTCAGCATGTTCTCCACCGTTTAAAATATTCATCATAGGAACTGGTAAAACACGGGAATTCATGCCACCGACATATTGATAAAGTGGTAGACCAAGAAGATTGGCAGCTGCTTTTGCTGTAGCCATGGAAACACCGAGCATAGCATTGGCGCCTAATTTTGACTTATTTTCGGTTCCATCAAGTTCAATCATAGTATTATCAATGGCAGGCTGATCAAGGACACTCATTCCTTGCAATTCATTTGCAATTAAGTCATTGACATTTTGTACTGCTTTAATAACACCTTTGCCTTGATAACGATCTTCTTCTTCATCTCTTAATTCGATAGCTTCTTTTTCACCAGTAGATGCTCCGGAGGGTACTATTGCTTTTCCCCAACCGCCACTTTCTGTAAGAACTTCTGCTTCTACAGTAGGATTTCCTCGAGAATCCAGCACTTCTCTTGCATGGACATCTAAAATTTGACTCATTTTTTACCTCCTAAAAATTATTGACTAATCATCCCTTAATTTATTAATCGAGTTTCTATTTATCAATAGATGGTTGTCTGAAGTTTGTACAAACACCAATTAGTTCTTTTTATAATCAATAACTTAACAAACTTATCAACTATTGGATACAACACACCAAACTTCTAGCCTATTAAATATTTATAATCTTTGTAAAACTGAATTATTCATAACCATTTTAAAATGGTGGGTTAAGAAGATATTTTATATTATTTTAAATACCCTATTCTATAAAAACTCAGTTTTTCCGAAGGATCCCCCTAGGGTCCTATGTGACCTCCCTGGGAGTCTCCTTGGGAGTCTTCATCGAAGTCCCTTGTGACCTAAGGGAAATGGTCATGAATTTTTCAGGTATTAATATATTTGATATTCTCGTAAAAAAGGTTTTAATAAAATATTAATAGTTTTAAGCGATTGTTTAAGAAACCTATTGATATCCAAATTACAAAATGATGAGAATAAAAAACTTTATATCTTGCGCCTTTACGAATGGTATTTTTTACAAGACCATTAACAGGGGTTCCTTATATTTAGCTTATGTTTTAATCATCACAACTTAAGAACTAGTTAAAATTCACAAGAAATTTAGAAACGCTTTGTATAAATTGGGAAAACTAAATCCATTTTATTCATTATTCAATCCATTCAAAAAAACCTAGCTTCCTCAAATCCTTTTCTAAATTTTTAATTTCATCAGAACTCAAAGTTTCCAGAGGCAAGCGTGTTGGTCCACAATCAATACCTATAATTTTCATCATGGCTTTAAAGGCAGGATGCCCTCTATATTCATTCATTATAATATCCATCATCTTGATTGATCTATTCTGATATTCTCGCGCTTTATCCAGGTCATTATTTTGAAATGCTTGAATTAAATCATGATATAAAGGAGCGGCAAAATTATATCCACTTCCAATAGTAGCCTGCACCCCCATAGTAAGACCGTTAAGAAGAGTTTGGTCCAGGCCATGAAAAATATTATATTCACCCCCCTTATATTGCACACATTGTAACATGTCCGGAAAATCATTATAACTAAATTTAATACCTTTTAAATTTTCAATTGTTCCATCACATAGCTTTAAAAATTCATACATATTGATATGTACCCCACTTAATCCCGGTATATGATAATAATAAAAAGGAAGTCTCTTATTAACATCAGCAATATTTTTTATGCATTTTTTAAGATGCTCCGGATTCCGGGGGGTAAAGTATCGTGGAGGTAATGCAGCTATTCCATCTACACCAATTTTTGCTGCATATTCAGCCATTTGAATTGCATCTCTGATACATTCATCTCCAACCTGAGCTATAACTGGCAATTCGTCAGAATATTCCTGATAGGCAGACAAAATTTCTTTTCTTTCAGGAATACTCATCGAAGTTCCTTCACCGGTACTACCACATACAAAGATTGCAGAAATATCCTGTTGCTTGAGATGTCTCATAATTTTTTCAACTTGAGGAGGATTAATATCTCCATTTTTATCCATAGGCGTAATTACTGCTGGAATTAACCCCACTAATTTACCATTCAATTTTTTATTATCCATGTTGTTACCCTGTTTAATTTTAACTGACCTTACACTCAAATAAATTAACAATAAAAATTCATAGATATAACCTCTATTCTCGAATCATTGCGGGAATGAATAAAAATTAATACTCGTCATGCTTCACCTCTTTGACCAGCAACCTTTTTTTCACTAGTAAGATCTGACGATCCCGATGAGAATCTCAGCATGACAAAGACTAGTTTTGGGAAGTTGCCTCATAAAATCATCCTGATTATACTTTTTGCACTTCCTTCCATATTTATTATTTTGGTATATGGGAAGCCTGTAAATTAAAAAGTTTAGAATATTAGTTTAATACAAAATATTACTTCAAATATCTTCACTTTACCTGTAATTTTCCGATGCAAATGGGAATGAAATATAGTCAAATATGAGATTTGAGCCAATATATCAAGATATAAAAGCCAAAGGATACAATTTCATATTCAATCAGGATAAATTACATTTAAAATTATTAGTATTTTTTCAGTATCTAGCGTTTGGGTCCATTATACCTATTTTAAGCCTTTATTTAACTAAAAATCTAAATTTTACTGGCACTCAAACCGGTCTAATCATGTCCACCTCTGCTATTTCTGCCATAGCAGCTCCCTTAATGGGAACTTTTATTGCCGACCGACTCATCTCGGCTGAAAGACTTTTTGCAATCTGTAATCTTGGTGCCGCAATCCTCATCTTTTGGCTTTCTTCTGTGAATTCATTTCAATTATTTTTTATCGGATATTTAGGCTATATGATGTTCATGGGGCCGACAATACCTTTATCAAACACTATTATTTTTCATCATGTTGAAAGCCGTGAACAGGATTATGGTAAAATCAGACGATTCGGAACCTTTGGATGGATCTCTGCAGCTGTAATCTTTGGATGGGGCTGGCTTAGAATGCAATACGGTACCAATACTGCAGCCCATCTTTCTGAGGCTCTGATTCTGGCTTCGATTGGCTCCATCTTCTGTGTGGTCATAAGTATGGCCATTCCTCCCTCAGGGGCAGCTGAACAAAAAAACGTAAGTCTTTTTCCCAAAGAGGCTCTGCAGACATTTTTAAAACCCAAGATACTAATGGTCTCCATCCTGGCTCTAATCCTCTTCTCAGCAGACAGATTTTTCTTTCTTGGCTCTGCCCCTTTTATGAAAGAATTAGGATACAATGAATCTGATATTTTACCTATACTTAGCATAGGGCAATTTTTTGAAATATTTGCAATGTCATTTCTGGGCTCATTTATTACTAAGTTTAGTAAACGAAAAGTTCTAATCTTTGGAGCTGGTATTGATGCTCTTAGATTTATTTTACTGGCTTTTGCTGGAGAGAAATTACATATAATTCCTGCCCTGACTCTGCATGGTATTTCCTATACATTTTTCTTTGCTGTCGCATATATCTATCTGGATAGTCATACCAATAAAAGCAATCGGGCCGGAGTACATCAAATCTATAGAATCATTACCTCCGGGTTTGGATATCTTCTGGGTAATTTTTTAGCAGGCTGGTTTTCAGATTATCTAGGAATTTTCAGCAACAATCCAGAACATTATAAATATTTTTGGATAGCCCCGGGAATAATTGGTTTTCTTGTCATGTTTGGTTTGATATTTATTCTAGAGGAAGAAACTGCTGAAGATTATGCGTGATTTCTTTACTATTTAATAATGGAGAAATAATGTATAAATTGTATTTTTATGTTCCCAAAGAAAATCTCGAACAGGTCAAAGGAGCCTTATTTAATGCTGGAGCAGGCCAAATCGGCGATTATAAAAAATGTGCCTGGCAAACAAAAGGTGTGGGGCAATTTCAGCCAAGTAAAAATAGCAATCCGCACGTTGGTGAACAGGGGCAAGTAGAAAAATTAACAGAGTACAAAGTTGAAATGGTTCTGGAGGAATCACTAAAAGATAAAATAATTGAGACACTACTAGATGTCCATCCTTATGAAGAACCTGCTTATGGTTTGATAAAAATTGTTACATAAATGGCGGTAGTGTAAAAACAACCTCTCGTGCCATGGACCTCTCTTCGAGGCAACGCCCAAAGTAATTTAATGTCAGAGTGTTATAGATAATCAAGAAAATTTGATGTTAACCCAATTATCTATAGTGGACAAAATTTATAGAGCAATCTTTTTTACGAATTTGTCATAAATATTAAAAATCAGAATATCTTATACTCTAATCCAAGGGAAGCAAATCCCCAGCTCATTCCCCAGGGTACAATGCCATCAAATTCCAAATAAAATTCTTCAAATGCAAGGTGAGTATCAGCAACAATATTCATCTTATCAGATATTTCCCATTTTACAATATGATTGATGGAAACTGCTCCTTCATAATAATATTCTTTGTCATTTTGTTTATCCCATATTTTTTGATATCCACCACCTCCAATTCCGACTGCTAGAGAAATTTTTCTCACCTTACTATAACGCTGATAGATTGCAAAATTTAGAGCCCGAGAGCCATAGAAGGTTCTACTTGAATAATCGAATTCACTATTATTATCCTTACCACTCCAAAAAAGGAATGATAATTTGCAGAATTGATTTCCTTTTAAAGAATGGGTATAACCAATTTTTAACAAATTAGCCGGATCATAATTTTCTACCCCAGCAACACCATAATTGACTGAAATTGATTGTCCTGCTGTAAAAGATATGAGACACAAAGTGCTTAATACTATTAATGAAATTTTCCTAAACATAAATTATTTCTCCTTTAATTCCCGCTGAGTTTATTAGACAAACCTTTTTGAGATTACTCTAAATCCTATCATTAAAAACCTGCCAGGTTTCTCTATGTGAGTTTATCTACTCATCAGAATTATTTTTGAATATTTCTTCCAGTTTTTTATCCAATTTCTTACCTCTGAGATCTTTAGCCATAATTTTTCCTTTCGGATTGATCAGATAATTAGTGGGTACTTTTTTTACATTATATTTTAGGCTGACTTCACTATCTATTCCTTCAGGCGCCCAGACATTATCCCAGTTCATACTATCCTTTTTTACAGCTTTTATCCAATCTTTACGTTTTTTATCTATAGAAACACTTAATATATTGAAATCTTTATTTTGGTATTTTTTATGATTTTTTAGTAACCTTTTATTGAAATGTCTACAGGGACCACACCAGGAAGCCCAAAAATCTAATAGTACGTATTCACCTCTATAATCGGACAGAGAAAGAGAGTCACTCTCAACATTCGCAAGTGTAAAATCAATGGCCTGGTCTCCTTTTTCTAAATTTTGACTTAGTTCTACATATCTTTCTATTTTTCTACCATAAAAAGAAGATTTTATATCTGATGTAAATTTTTGGTACAGACTATCAACCTTACTTTTCTCAAGTACTCTCATTAACCCCTCTAAATTATAAGCACTGATTATTTTATCTGGGTTTTTTGAAATATATTCCAGTCTAATACTCGTTCCTTTTTTTCTTAATGAATCAAGTTTAGGTCCTATTTCGCTCATTTTGCTTTGATCTACTTCACCATTCTGTTTTAGTTTTCTTATTTTTTCAGTTAAATCCCTATATTTACTTCTAACCGACTTTACCATTTTTTCAAGAGTATCAGCCTGTTTTTGTAACGCAGAGCCAGTAACTTTAGCATATTTAAAATTTTTCTTATTGCCTGAGATATGTATCTCCGAATTTTCAATCCAGATTGGCAGTCTGGTTCGCATATCTTGCTCTGGGTAGATGGTAAAGGGTTTAGGTCGTTCTACCTTACCTACAAATCTAAAACTACCATCAATTACCACTGCTGAATCCACGATTTTACTTGATCGTTTATCTCTTAAATATAATTTTGTACTATCGGCAAAGCCGTCTACATTACCTTCAATTGTAAACTGTTCTTTGTTACTACACATTGAAATGATCAGCACACAAACAGCAAAGATCACTCCCATTTTTTTAATCATAAAATTGCCCCTCCAATTATTAAAATTTTAAATTATTTTAAATTGGCTTGAATGTATTAAATATAGATAAAAATTGCAAAAATTTTTATTTACCTTCTAATTTAATTAAATTCAGTAGTCACAGAAATTAATCAAAGGCTTTTTTATGAAATTTATTCATACCTCTGACTGGCACCTGGGTCAAAATTTGATGGATAATAAACGGCGAGAAGAACATGAGAAGTTTTTGGACTGGCTTTTAGACTACATAAACCAGAACGAAATAGATGCGCTGGTTATTGCTGGAGATATCTTTGATAGCGGTACTCCTCCTAATTATGCTCTGGAATTATATTATAATTTTCTATACCAACTTTCTCTGTCAGAGTGCAAACAGGTTATAATTGTGGGCGGAAATCACGATTCTCCGGCCACCCTCAATGCTCCACGAGAGATACTTGCTGCTCTTAATATCACTGTAATTCCGGAAGGGGATAAGCTAAAAGAGGAAGTTATTGTAGTAGAAGATAGGGTTGATCCTATTGCTATCTTTTGCGCCGTACCTTTTTTGCATGATAGAGTGGTTAGAAAATCAATACCCGGCCAATCCTATGAGGAAAAAAGTAAAGCCTTGATGGAAGGTATCAAGCAACATTATCAGCAAGTTGCCGAATTAGCTCAAAAACGCAGAAAAGATTTAAACACTCCTGATATACCAATTATTGCTACCGGACACCTGTTAACTTCCCACGCCAATACTACTGATTCTGAACGGGAAATATACATCGGTAACTTATCAAGTTCTCTATCTGGCTCCAGTTTCCCTGATATATTTGATTACGTAGCTTTAGGTCACCTTCATAATAGTCAGATAGTGGAAGATAATCCTAATATTAGATACGCCGGTTCTCCTATTCCACTTAGTTTCAAGGAAGCCGGGCAAGAGAAGAAGATATTTGAAATTGAGATTAAAGACCGCGAGAATTCAGTAGAATCTATCACTATACCAGAATACCGGAAATTACGTACTGTAATGAGTTCTCTCGATGAACTATCCGAAAGATTGGATAAGATCGAAAAACAGGAGAATGAACTACCACCCTGGCTGGAAATAATAATAACTGATAATGAATCCGGCGAATTTGTCAACAACGAAGTTCACGAAATTGCTCAGGATTTTGACCTCGAAATACTGGCAGTAATGCATGAAAATAAGGCTGAATACGAAAATTTAAGTCAGGAAGATACAGAAGATCTCAAGCATCTGGATCCTGAAACTGTTTTTAAAAGGAGACTGGAGAATGAAGAGATAGAGGATGAAGAAAGCCTCCTGAATGCTTTTAAGGAAATGCTAAACCAAACTTTGTAGGGCCCGGGCCCTGCAAGGTTTGATTTCTGGAAAACAGAAGTTTCTAATTTTCTTTTGAGTCATGGCGAAACCTTGCAGGTCGTAAAGATCTACAGGGTTTAAAGCACAAAAAAAATTCTATTTGAAAAAAGGTTTGTACTATGAAACTACTTAAACTTCGTATGAAAAACCTAAATTCCCTCAAAGGAGTCAACGAAATTGATTTTACCGGGCAACTTGGAGACCAGGGTATCTTCGCTATCACCGGGCCAACTGGCTCAGGCAAGACAACTATACTGGACGCCATTTGCTGTGCACTCTATGCTAAAACTCCGCGTTTAAATAATATCAATGAAATGATGACCAGGCATACAGGAGAATGTTTCTCCGAAGTGGAATTTCAAACAGTAGACGGAAAGAGATATAGAAGTAAGTGGTACCAGCATAAAGCACGTAAAAAACCGGACGGAAGACTACAGACTCCGGATATGGAATTGGCCCAACTTAATGGCGAAGCAAAAATAATCCAAACTCAAGTTTCCCAGGTTCCCGATCAAGTGGAAGAAATAACAGGTCTGGATTTTGAACAATTCACCAAATCCGTAATGCTAGCTCAGGGTGGCTTTGATGCTTTTCTCAATGCCAATGATACTGAAAGAGCTGAATTATTAGAAAAAATGACCGGAACCGAAATATATGCCCAGATATCTCAGAATGTTTATGAAAAAGAAAAAAACGAGAAACAGGAGCTAGAAAAACTACAATCCAAAATAGAAGAGATCGAAATATTATCGGAAGAGGAAAAGACCAAAATAAAAAATAAAATCACAATTTTACGGAGTAAAAAAGAATCCAAACAGAATAAAAAAGATAAACTCCAGGAAAAAATCGACTGGCGTAACAAACTAGATGAATTACAGCAAAAAATATCTGATTATAAAGAGAAACTTTCTGAGGAAAAAAAAGAACAGAAACAGAAGCAGGATAAATTTGAAAAGCTGGAAAAAGCCCAGGCTGCCGAAAAATTAAAAGACCTGCACCATAATTATAAGGGGATCCTAGATAAAATCCAGCAACGTAAAGCCAAAAGAGACAAATTAACTTCTGAAAAAAAATCGAGGGAACAGAAAAAAGCAGGATTAGAACGGAAATTAGAGGAAATAGAAGAAGAACACCAGGAGTTTGGAAATAGATATGAGTGGGAAATAGGAAAAATTGAAAAAGCAAAGACTCTAGATCAGAAAATTGAGAATAAACATGATAACATTTCTAAATTGCAAGAAGACATCAATTCAACAGAAAAAATAATAGAACAGAAAGAAGAAGAAAAACAGAAAATACAACAGAAAATTGATAAACTTAATCAGGACATCGAGGACAATAAGAATTATCTACAAGAACATTCTATAGATAAAAAGGTAAGTGAAGAATTGGGACTGGTCCAAGAAAAAATAAGACAATTGGAAAAGCTAAAAGATGAAAAGAGTTCTCTAGAAGAAGAGTATGATACAATTAAAAGTGATTTGCAGGACATAAAATCGGATCAGGAACGACAAAAAGATGAATTAAAAGCATTAAAACAAACAATTGAAGAACAGATATCAGAGAAAGAAAAATTAGAACAGGAATTATCCGACATACTGGCCGGTAAAGAAATAGAAGCCATAGAATCTGAAAAAGACCAATTATCCCGAAGTGTAGATATCTTAAAACTATTATTGGAGATATCTGAAGATCATCAGCAAAACCAGGAAGAGCTGAAAGATAAAAAAGAACAGGAGAAAGAGTTATATGCGCAAATTGAGAGTACCAAAGAGGAAATTGAAACGCTGAAACAGAAACAACAGAATAAACAAAACATTGTCGATCAACTAGAGGAGAAAAGAAATCAGGAGCAATTAATACTAGACTTTGACAAACAACGTCAGAATTTACAGGAAGGTGAGCCCTGTCCTCTCTGCGGTTCTACAAAACATCCCTGGTCGAAAGGTAAAGAACCGAATATATCTGAAACCGAAAAGACATTACAGAAAGAAACAGAGAAATTGGAAACGGTAAACGAAGATCTGACTCGAAAAAATAGTAAAATTACAGAACTAAAGACAAAGCAAAAAAACCTAGAAGAAAATATCCAAAACATTGCAAGCAATATTGAAAGATTAGACACAAAATGGCAGAAAAAAATAGTTGAAAAATACGATTTTCTAGATATAGAACATCCATCTGAAATAGAATCCAAACTTGAAACTGCACAAACTGATCTGAAAGATGTCCAGCGGAAGTACCAATCAGCGCGCTCTAAAAAGAAGGAACTAGAAGAAATAAAAGAAAACCTAAATACAAAGGGCAAGGAAGAAAATAAACTATCTTTAAAATTGAAGGATATTGAATCTACAAAGAAGAATATTGAGAGTAAACTCGATAATAATGATGAAAATCAAAAGATAGTTTCTGAGGATCTTGAAGATATAAAGCAAGATTTAAATCAACTCTTGGCCAAATATGATCTTTCTATAGCAGAAAAAGAAGGAGAGGTGATAGTTGAAAAATTAAAAAATAGAAAAGATCAATATACCCGGATTGAACAAGATTTAGATGATTTAAAGGAGGAACTAAGTAGTATAAAACAACATATATCCGGAATCAATTCTGAATTAAATACTCTTCAAGATAATGTTGAAAAAGACCAAGAAAATTTTACTCAGCAGAAGGAGGAACTACAAGAATTAGAGAAAAAAAGGCAGGAAGTTTTGGGTAAGAAGGATACAAGAGATTACCATGAGGAATTAGAAACCCAGAAAGAAGAGTATGAGAAAAATATAGAAGAACAAAAAGAAAAGATCAGGAATATCCAGTCTGAATTAGATAAACTTTCCTCCACCATAGAACAGATAGATAAAAATCTATCCGAAGAAAAAGAGGAAAAAGACAATAAAAAAGAGGAATTGGAACGGAGAATTACAGAATCAGGTTTTGAAGATATTCAGGAGCTGGAAGAGTCTTTTATGGATGCTGATAGGCTAAAAGATTTACAGCAAGAGAAGGAAAGGATAGAAAAAAAGTTAGAACAATTAAAGAATAATCTGGCAAATACTAAAACTGAATATGAGAAACTAAAAGAAAAGGAGTTAACAGAAAAGTCCCGGGAATCTCTAGAAAAAGAGAAGGAAGAACTGAAGCAGGTTATATCCAAGCTGGATCAGGAGATCGGTAAAAAAGTAAATACAATAGAAGAAAATACGAAGACGCAGAAGAAGCAGGAAGAGCTGGTTGACAAAATCGAACAACAAAAGCAGGAATACCAGAAATGGAGCCATCTTTCCGACCTAATCGGTTCTGCCGACGGTAAAAAGTTTCGCAAATTCGCCCAGGGCTTGACTCTGGAAAATTTAATTGTATTGGCCAATCAGAATCTAAGAAAACTGACGGATAGGTATCTCTTGCAAAAAGTTGATAAAGTAAGCGGTAATAAACAACTGGGCATAAATATAATCGACCGCTATCAGGCCGATAGTATCCGTCCCATTGAGACGCTATCCGGAGGGGAGAGTTTTCTGGTCAGTCTTGCTCTGGCTCTGGGACTATCCGACCTGGTCAGTGAAAATATTTCTATTGATTCTCTGTTCATAGATGAAGGGTTTGGCACTCTGGATGACAATACTCTGGAAAAAGCACTCTCGGCTCTAGATACTATCCAGAGCGAGGGTAAATTGATCGGAATAATCTCACACGTAGAACAGCTCAAGGAAAAAGTGAATAAAAAAATCAATGTGATCAAGGAAAGTGGTGGAGTGAGCCGATTGGAGATAGTGGAGTGAACATTTTAGTACATAAATATTTTCTAATTTGGAGATAAATACTTGATATGTAAAAATTCTGACTATTATACTTAAGATATAATATGATAGAAGTAAATATCAGCACCAATAAAAAAATGAGGAGATATAATAATGGCTGAAATCAATAAATTAATGGAAGAAGCAAAAGAACTATTTGATGAAGAAAAGTATAAAGAAGCAATTAAGAAATATAATGAGATAATTGAGGATGATACAGAAAATGAAAAAGTTTATAATAAAAGAGGAACCGCATATTTTTATATAGATAAATATGAAAAAGCTGTAGAGGATTTTACACAGGTCTTAGAGCTAGACCCGAAAATTGAAGAGGTTTTTAATAACAGAGGTCTTGCATATTTGAATCTAGACAAATATGAAAAAGCTGTAGAGGATTTTACACAAGCCTTAGAACTAGACCCGAAAATTGAAGAGGCTTTTAATAGCAGAGGTTTTGCATATTTGAATCTAGACAAATATGAAAAAGCTGTAGAGGATTTTACACAGGCCTTAGAACTAGACCCGAAAAATGAAGAAGCTTTTCATAACAGAGGTCTTGCATATTTATATATAGATAAATATGAAAAAGCTGTAGAGGATTTTACACAGACCTTAGAACTAGACCCGAAAAATGAAGAAGCTTTTCATAACAGAGGTCTTGCATATTTATATCTAGACAAATATAAAAAAGCTGTAGAGGATTTTACACAGGCCTTAAAACTAGACCCGAAAAATGAAAAAGCCTTTCATGACAGAGGTCTTGCATATTTATATCTAGACAAATATGAAAAAGCTGTAGAGGATTGTACACAGGGCTTAGAACTAGACTCGAAAAATGAAAAAGCCTTTCATGACAGAGGACTTGCATATTTGAATCTAGACAAATATGAAAAAGCTGTAGAGGATTTTACACAGACCTTAGAACTAGACCCGAAAAATGAAGAAGCTTTTAATAACAGAGGTCTTGCATATTTATATCTAGACAAATATGAAAAAGCTGTAGAGGATTTTACACAGGCTATAGAAATAGGCCCGGACGATGAGAATACTTTTATTGGAAGAGGATTTGTATATACTAAAATAAATAAATATAATAATGCAATTGGCGACTACTATAAAGCAATAAAAACAAATCCCCAATCCGAATTTCCCTATAATGAACTAAATAGAATGTATAATAAAAAAGAACAAATTAGAGAATTAATAAGGCAAAAATGGAAAAAATTAGTAAATAATATCTCCTTAAAAAATAAATATTATTATAAAATAGCAAATTTGTTATTCAGATTTAATTCTCAAAAGGAAACTGATAGATTAGCAGACAAATATATTCTAGAGGGAATAGATAAAGATATAACTGGATTACCATTAGCAGCTAATTTGTTTAAAAACATCCAGGAAGAATATAAAGATAACTTATATCACTACACTTCTTTAGAATCATTGAAAAGTATTTTAGAAGATGATAAGGAAATGCACGTTAGCAAAGTTGAGTTTATGAATGATCCTGCAGAAAGAAATTACGCTCTCGAAGTAGTACAAAATATTGAATCCATAGAAGATATAGGATTGAACGAAACAAAGATAACAGATGAAGAACAATTTTTAAAAGAGGTCAAAATACATACCAAAGATATTTTTAACGAAAATTTTGATAAATGTAAGTATATTGAAGAATTTATCAATAGATTAGAAGAGGTTGATAATATTGACGAAAATCCGTCTCAACAAATGGGAAAATATTTCCAAACTCATTTCGATAATGCGCATATTAATGAAAAAAATAACTCACTCGAGTGTATTAATACATTTATCAATCATTTTGTTAACAACAGAAATTCTAGTAAAAAAAGTCAACTGAAACAGATATCTAAGTACTATTTTGATGTCCCTTTACCTGAAATTGGTCAAAACTGGTGGGAAATTTATGTTTTATCTTTAGCAACAAAAGATGATTGTTTACCATTATGGAATAATTACTCCGATCGGGACGGCTATAACCTTGGAGTTAAAGAGAATAAATTATTAAAACATATGGAGAATTTGGAACAAAAAGAAGGCCATTTTGATACTCATTATTATAGTAAAGTAATCTATGATGAGGATAAATTTTGTAAAGGAATAAAGGAATTATGCTCAGACTGGAGTAAATATGTGGAAGATAACTCAGCATTAGAGACCAATTCTGATTCAAATATAGATAAAGATTCATTATCTATAGCAGAGTTAAAATACATTATTTTGACACAAATTGTTCTTAATTCAATATTTATAAAAAAGAAAGAATTTGAACCTGAAAACGAATATAGAATTGCCTTTTTAGTTTTGAATGAAGAGACTCGCAAAGCTCAAAAAAAATTAAGATCGAATGAATCAAAAGATATAGAAATAAACAAAGAAAATAGTTTCTCAGAAGAGTCACTTTTAGAGCAAGAATTTTCTCGGGAGGAAGAAATAGATGTCAACTTCAGAATAAATCAAAATAATTCATTAGTACCCTATATTACAATCCCTCTGGCAGAAGATGATGAATCCTTAGATTTATTAGAGGAAATTAAAATAGGACCTGCCAATCGAAGCGACCTGGCAAAAAAAGGACTGCAACGCTTCCTTGATGAACATGATATAGAAGATGTCGATATTGAAAAATCGGATATTTCTTTGCGTTATTGAGGAGGTGCATTCAAAAGACACCGGACTTTTCTGTTCAATATTTTTGTGTGTTCATTACGAGTGAACATTCAATAATAGTGAATATTTAATATTTAGCCAGAGCTTAACGCTAAACCACTCTCTGGTTACAAGGCTCCCGCCTTGTAACCCAAATTTACTTCAAACTTCCGGTTTGAATATTAATAAATATACATCTATGTATGTTATGAGTACTCTACCAAAAGGTAAATAAACCATCCAGAAGGACGTCTTTATAAGGTCTAGTCTTGTAAAAGCCTAAAAACCGAAATAGTTGAATTTAAAATCCAAATATTTTTCAACTTCCGAAAATTACACCCCATTCAACTACTGTAAATCCTTTTCTATTAAAACTTTCATAATCCCGGGGAGGTCTAATATCTGGAGGAGATGAGTTTACTCCTTTAATATAATAAAACAAACGTAAAACACTTTCAGGTTTTTCTGTAAATTGGAAATCAATTAAATTGTTTATAAGCCGTTCTTTTTGCGGATAGATCACATATTTTTGATATTTATCTAACCTGGGTATCCAGTATTGAATAAAATCATTGATCTCTTTTTTATTAAAGCCAGCCTTTTTTAGATTACTATTGAAAAACTCCTCTAAATTTTGTTTTGTCTTTACCCAGCCCTTTTTATGTTGATATGAACCTGGGACCTCACATTCATAAAAGAGATAATCATATTGATTATTAATAACTCCATCCGGAGTAACACTTACTTTCCAGCCCAGATCATATTTTGGTTTAGATCTAGTTATATGTCCACCCCTGGGAAAATTCAGGGATAATTTGAGCTTGGTTTCTTTTTCTGGGTAAATATAGATATTGGGTTTTCTCACCAAAGTATAATTTTCTACAAAAATATCGTTATAAGAATGATTGAGTTCTACTTCTGTTTTGAAATTGACAAATCCCAATTCACCATCTCCTGAAAACATATAGGTTCCTCGCTGAATATCTATGGCATAATTACCAAATGAATCTGTTTTTATAGATTTTATTTTGACACCATTTTGAAATATTTGAATCTTAGACTCTCCTAATTTTTCTACTGGAACACTCTCTTCTGTTAAAAATATTCCTCCACACATTTTCGAATCTTTTACTCTATTATCTAAATTTACAAATACAGTATCACCTGCATTACATGTATAGAATTCAGAATAATAACCATTCTTTTTCGCTAGAATCGCATAATTTGAATAATTTTGATTATTAATTGGGATCTTACTTTTATTATCAATTTCCCTTTCCTCTAAAATCTGAGTATGCTCACCAATTGTAAATAATTTAATAGATACTTTCTCTTCCGGTTGAACAGGATTTTCACAGTACTGAAAAGAGAGTATAGCAATTAAGACTGTCATCCATATAACAAAATGTTGATTCACTCCGCAATCACCTTCTTTTAATAATTTTACCTTGGATCCATAATCTTTCCTGAAAATAATATTGTACCTGTTCGTTTTTCACGGATAAAGAAAAGAAAGGGTTGATCAAGACGCATATATATTTCATCATTTCCACCTGTACCAGTATATTTAATTTCCACTACAGTAGCAGCTGTTGCTTCAGTGCCAGTTTCATCTACGTTAAGGTAAGATTTTTGTTTTACCTTACTAATATACAGACCTTCTTTTATTTCTTTAAACATTTTGGAAAAATTTGCTTTTCCAGGCTCAAATGGATTTTTCATTCCTAACGCTTTTAAAGCTTTCTTGAGTTCAATAGAATAGTCCAGTTTCAGTTTAGGAAAAAACAAATTAACAGAATCTTTCTCAAACTTATTCAGAATAGTTTCGTATTGATTTCTTGTGAAATTCTCTGTAAAAAAATTCACATCCGTTTGAGCATTGGGCAGGATAACAGTCATGGTATAATTATTATTAGCATAAGGAATGTCTATGGCCTGGACTTTATCATTGGAGTAATAGGAATATTCCTGTTTAATTTTCATCATCTGGCAAGAAACTTCCTTTCCATTGCGAAGATTGAATTTGCCTTCATAAGTCTCCTCTTTATCAAATGTATATTCCCAATCAGCCTTGAAATAGATAGCATTTATCAAAAACATCATTGAACGGGGACCTATATTATCAACCAGTTTCTTTATCTTACCTTCGGTTTTATCTGCAACCCAGCCATTGATCCTATTCAGAGAGTGCTTTTGCTTAGTAAAGTCCAGCCCTTCTATTTTAGCCTGAAAGTAATCCTGATTTAAACTCTTAAATGTATCCTGTAGCGTATATGAATTTTTATACCAGATTGAATTGGCCAAATTTAAAGTAATGCTGTCACTAGTGAGAGATTCCAGTTCTTTTATTAGGGTATTACAAGAAGAGTTAATTGTTTTTAGATCTGCCTCTCCATAATCCAGGACCTCGCTCATTTCACTAAATGTTCCTCCATCTGCACCATTCATGGTCATAGTTAAAGCAAACTCCACAGAAATAGGTGATATGAAAATATTACTATCCGCTTTTTCCTTATTTATCTGTCTGAAAAGGTCCATTGCAAAATCATTTTGGGCGTTTATAACTGACTTTGGTATTGATTTTAGACTATTGGAGTTAGTATCGGTATCAGAATTTTGAAAAATACTTTCACAGCTGAACATAACTATAAGGGTAAAGATCGCTAGGATAAATAATATAAACTTTTGATAATAATTGCGTTTCATTATCCCTCCTCTATTTTTAGATTTAATTAACTGTAAATGTATATTTATTAACTATGACTAATACACAGGAAAAAATAAAAATATAGTAATTAATGCAGATATAGAGATATGTTCACGCGGATCAAAATACAATATGTTTATTTTTCTAGCATTGATACAATTTAAATGAAAAAAACACAAATCTCAAATTTATTTATAATCAGAGCAGACAATACTTTATCATAAAATATTTATCCAAAATTGCTTTATTGTGGTTTCATAAAAAGTGATATTTTTTAACATCTTATGTATTTTATATTCTAACAATTTTTATCAATTATATTCGGCTCCCTAACCAGAGGTCTTCCAACCAGGTTCACCGTAATTCTCTGATGAAAAGAGGGCGAATGACCCTAGCGAGGCGCTCGGAGTAATGGAGATGAGAATTTTTACGAAATCACTATTTATTAACAAAAATATTTCTGGCTTGTGGGGTGATTTATCCATACACTTTTTACCTTAGCCCTACAGCTGTGGCACATGAAGCCGCCTTTCAGACCTATTCAATCAAAGTGACCGCTAGTAATTTCGTCATCATAAATAAAACTAAAGATAAGATTCTAAGCAGATAAGTAAACGTAATGAAGTCAAAAGATACTAATTTATAAATTGTACGAGAGATTATTCAGAACACTAAGACCATTCTCGTAATTCTATATTTAGTCCATCTGGATCCTGAAACTCTGCCCGTTTTGTACCTCCCACATCAACTGGTCCCCAGGTAATATCAACATTTTTGTTTTCTAAATATTGAATAGCTTCATCCATATCTTCTACTTCTAATCCCATCATTCTGTAACCAACATCCTGTTTACTGGATTCATTTTGTCTTGTTTCTTCAAATTTTAGCAGTTCTAGCTTAGTATTTCCGAGCGTTAAAAAGACAACTTTGAGTAGAGGTGGATTGTTAACCTCTACCTCTTTCAAAATTTCAAACTGCAGTATATTCTGATAAAACTTTAAAGATTCTTGGTAATTTGAGGGGGTTATTTCAATATGATCAATGCGTTTAAACATTTTATCTCCTTATTTTAGAATTTAATTTTCTGGTCTCTCCTCCAGATAAAGGTAGAGAAGTAGGGTGATAAATATAAACCCTAAATTTAATAAATTACTAAGTTTGTATGGATATTAGAAAAAGAAGCTATATTTTTATAATAAAAACTGTCGTTCTGAGCGCCCCAAAGGGATCCTCCAAGGGAGTCCTAAGTGACCTACGGGGGAGTCGAAGAATGATTATCAACTATTATTCTCGTCCATGGTTCGACTCTCCCTGGAAGATCTCTATGAGGCGCTCACTATGACAATTCTATCGCTCACCCCGTTTTTCAGTTGGCTCATACTAATATTATCCATTACAAAAGCATTATTAAAATTTCCTTTTGGAAATAATGTTCTGAAATAATTTAAAAATCCTACCTGTATCAATGGATTTTAGAAATTGCAGACGGCGATAGCTATTATTCCAAACTCTCTCTAATTTTCTGAACAGCTTCTACCATATTGGTAAGAGCCGGTTTGACCTCCTTCCATTTTCGGGTTTTCAATCCGCAATCAGGATTAACCCAGAGTTGTTCCACTGGCAAGACTTCCATACGCGAACGTATTTGTGCTTCAAATTCCTCTACAGAAGGTACTCTCGGAGAATGGATATCATATACTCCTGGACCGATTTCATTTTTATATCCGGTTTCCTTAAAGACATTCAAGATACTGTTGCCACTTCGAGCCGTTTCAATGGTAATCACATCCGCATCCATTGCTTCAATAGTATCAATTATGTTTCCAAAATCACTATAGCACATATGGGTATGAATTTGAGTCTCTTTCTTTGCCGGACTTACAGCTAATTTAAAATTTCTAACCGCCCAATCCTCATAATCTGAAATATTTTCTTCTCGCAAAGGGTAACCTTCTTTAAAAGCAGCCTCATCTACCTGAATGATCTTTATTCCTTTCTCCTGCAGATCTTTTATCTCATCTCGCAGTGCAGCTGCAATCTGTCGTGACACTTCCCGGCGTGATTTATCTTCCCTGACAAAAGACCATTTTAAAATAGTAACTGGTCCGGTCAGCATCCCCTTGACAATTTTTTCGGTCTGATTCTGAGCATAACTTATCCATTTTACTGTCATGGGTTCCGGGCGTGATACATCTCCATATATTATCGGCGGCTTGACACAGCGACTGCCATAACTTTGAACCCAGCCATTCTGGGTGAAATGAAAGCCTTCCAACTTCTCACCGAAATACTCTACCATATCATTCCGCTCCGGTTCCCCATGTACGAGCACATCCAGACCAATTTTTTCCTGGAACTCAATAGTTTCATCAATATAATTTTTTATGCCTTCTTCATACTCTTCTCGGGAAATTTTATCACTTTTAAGATCACGTCTTAGTTGACGTAATTCTTCAGTCTGAGGGAAACTTCCAATCGTGGTGCTAGGTAAAGGAGGGAGTTGAAATTTTTCTTTCTGTATTTTATTCCTGTCTTCAAATTTACTATCACGTTCCTGTTTAGAAATATTTTCTATTTGTTCCTGTAATCCATTTATATTAATAAAATCCGAAGTTCCACGCTCCTCAATCGCTTGTTCAAGATTTGATTTTAATTGTTTATCTTCTTCAGTCAATTTTTTTTCTAGAAACATTTTATCAATCAAAGCTACCTCATCTACTTTGGAATGAGCAAAACTGAGCCACTTTTTTATTTCACTATCCGGTTCATTATCAAGTGTGTAAGGCACATATTGTAATGAACAACTTGTCGAAATAATAATCTGTTCCGAATCAATTATCTTTGAGATATCATCCAATAATGTCTGAGTTTTTTCTATATCATTGATCCAAATATTTCTACCATCTACTACCCCGGCAATTAATTTTTGCTCATCAAAATATTTAAGCGATTCCAAATTTTTCTCTCCATGCACAAAATCCAGAGCAATCCCCCAAACATCAGTATTGGCTATAATTTTAGTCGCCTCCCTGGCATGTTCAAAATAAGTAGTAAAAATTATATTCAAATTATTATTACCATGACTCAATCTCTGATATGTTTCTTCCAGTATCTGAAGCTGTTCCTCTGCAGGGTTCTCAACAAAAATAGGTTCTTCAATTTGCAAATAAACAATATTATCTAACTTACTTAATTTACGCATTAATTTTTCATAAACAGATAATATCTCATCATAATAATTATATGCATTTTTATTACCATCCGATTTTGATAATTCCAGAAAAGTAAGCGGGCCAATTATATTTATTTTCGGATTTCTTATTCCTTGAGATTGAGCTTGCTTATATTCCTGAATTATTTTGGACGCATTTAATTTAAAATCCATTGAATCCCTAAGTTCAGGTACAATATAATGGTAATTAGTATTGAACCACTTGGTCATTTCCAGGGCAACAGCAGAAGAAGTGCCTCTAGCCATAGCAAAATAACGAGTCAGGTCATTCTCTATTGATCGGAAACGCTCTGGAATCGCATTTAACATCACAGCAGTATCCAGCATCCTATCATAGAGACTGAAATCATTGCAGCTAATAAGATCCATACCTTTTTCCTGCTGTAATTTCCATTGTTTTTCTTTGACCTGATTCGAAACCTCAATTAATTTTTCCTGAGAAATCTTACCGGCCCAGTAATTCTCAAGCGCATACTTGAGTTCTCTCTTTTCCCCAATCCGGGGAAATCCTGTAATTAGTGTACTTTGTGTCATTTTTACTCCTTTTGTTGACGCGACAAAATTTTCAAAGTCACTGTCATGGTATTCGGACTGAAAACAAATAATTTATTTGTTTAACACCGTAGCGCGACTGCGACCGATTCTCACAGCACTTCCCCATTTCACAACAGTAACCACATAAATAAATTAGAATTAGCATCAGATTGATAATTTTATCCTATAAAATATTACTGTAGGTAATAAAATTAGTTTATCTTTTTGTCTATTACAATCTAATTTATGTTTTATTAGAACTCCTCAGTCCATTCTATTCAAGTCCTAATTATAAATTTTTTTACTGAATTGTTTTATAAAACAATACCTACTTTAATTTAGAGAATGGGAATACGATCATTGTCTCAACGCCCAAGGTAAAGTTCTTCACAAACTGTCAAATCAATCTATAACTTCTTATATGAGTAAAACATAAAGTCTTATTCCGAGGTTCTGAGCGCCTTGCTAGGGTCAACAGACCTCTTCTCATCAGAGGGTACTAGTGAACCTAGTGAGAAGACCACTGGTGA